>ERZ1066139.5-NODE-5-length-319555-cov-26.222241_pt1 | contig 319555 bp, 262 predicted proteins | sample MGYA00382786_ERZ1066139 | MGnify/ENA primary metagenome ERZ1066139 (study PRJEB33369, sample SAMEA5778369) | biofilm metagenome | biome: Industrial cooling water; feature: Water cooling tower basin; material: Biofilm | place: United Arab Emirates | collected...
CACCGCTGAGGTAGTCGTTGCCGTCTTCGCCGTAGATGTAGTCGTTGCCATCCAGCCCAAATACTAGATCAGCCCCGGTGCCACCATAGACGGTATCATTGCCATCGGCCCCGTAAATGGTGTCATCGCCAGCACCGCCATCGAGATACTTTTCCACATAGCTGGTATACCCAGTCAGGCTGGATGTCCCGCCGACCAAATAGTCATTGCCATTGCCGCCGTAGACAGTATCCTGGTCGTAGCCGCCGTAGATCGTGTCATTGCCGTCGCCACCGCTGAGGTAGTCGTTGCCGTCTTCGCCGTAGATGTAGTCGTTGCCATCCAGGCCATATACCCAGTCAGCACCCGCACCGCCGTAGATCGTGTCTTGGGCATCGGCTCCGTAGATGGTGTCATTGCCGATGCCCCCATCAAGATATTTTTCGACTGCACTGGTGGAGCCGGTCAGGGTTGAGGTGCCCCCTACGATGTAATCGTTGCCGCTGCCGCCGTAGACGGTATCTTGGTTCAAGCCGCCGTAGATGGTGTCGTTGCCGCTGCCGCCGTTGAGGTAGTCGTTACCGTCGCCGCCACTGATGTAGTCGTTGCCGTCTTCGCCATAAATGTAGTCGTTCCCAGCTTCGCCGTAGAGATCGTCGTTGCCAGTGCCGCCATAAACGGTGTCGTTGCCTGCGCCAGCTTTAACAATGTCGTGGCCACCTAGCGCGTCAATCCAATCAGCTAGGGCTGTGCCATTAATCTGGGCGTGATAGTTGAAGGGGAAGAAGGGAAAGCCGTTGTAGGTGTTGTTGTCGTTGTTATTGGTGCCGTAAATGGTCGCCATTGGTATTTTCTCCTTTGGGGGTAAAGTATGGAGGGCCGGGAAAGGGTGACTTTCGCAGCGCAATTAGAGGGCAACTTGGCAGGGCGTTCACTGAGCTGAAGGCTGGAGTTGGCCGACTGCGTTACCGCTCTGTGGGTTTCTACGGTGCGAAAAAAGCACTTATGCGGGATTTTTTTGATGAAGAGAAAAAGTTACCCTCTGGGGTTAGGGGTTGGGGTTTTGGGGCGGGGGTGAGGCAGGGGGCGATCGCTCAACCCTCCCAGCGCTCAACTCTTCCAGCGTCCACCTCTTCCAGCGCTCAACCCTCCCAGCGCACCCAATAGGGTCAGGGCTTGGGCCACAGACAGGTTGATGTTTGACCGCCGATCCGGAAGCCAATTGCGGAGGGAATCTAAAGTTTTGTGCAACTCAGTTGAGGGAATGCCGCTGGGACGTTACTCTAGCCTGATGAATAACGCCTTCCCCCGGCTAAGCGAATTCTTTGGATTTGCCACAAAATCAACGGTGCAGTTTCCCCAACCGGGTATATCATGAGCATCGCGTTATCTCGATCGCTGACCCATTGCTGACTTGCAGGATTCTGAAGTTATGAGTGATTCTGTCCAACCCAACCCGACCCCAGATGCCGCTGTATCACCAGCTATGCCAGCGTCGGAGGTGGCAATGCCTGCTCTACCGGCTGATGCAGCACCAGAGACAGAATGGCAAACCGTTGATTTTCCGGGAGCCTTGCGGGTTGACCAAATTCCCCAGGCGGCAGCGGAACGGGCGCAGACCACGGGCGATCGCGACCTAGCCATTGCCCCTGACCCACGGCGAAGTCAGCTTGAAACAGAAAATGCGCGGCTGCGAACCCAGATTGTGCAGCTAGAGGCGGATTTGAGCCAAGCGCAGATTGATTTGCAGTTGGAAATGGCCCGGTTTTATTGCAAGGAGGGCGACGACCCCACCGCCGGAGCCACCCCGGAGCTAGACCCAGCCATCCAGGCCCAGATCCAGCAGTTAACGGATGATTTGGAGCGATCGCAGGAAACCAGTCAACGGCAAGAATTGTTAGTCGAAACTTTGACCCGCCAGTTAGAAAGCAGCCAGGAACGCATTGCCCAACTAGAACGAGACTGCGCCCTGAGCCAACAACGCTACACCGAACAGGTTCAACTGGTTTCGCAGGTAGAAAGTAATTGCCGGGATCTGCGAATGCGGTTGCATCGACAACAGCAACAAACCTTGCAGTTCAAAATTGCGCTGGAAAAGAGTATTGAAATGGCGACGGCCAGCGGGACGGAAACCGCCGCCCCACCGGACGATACCCAGGATCTTTTGCCCAAGGCTCAACCCGTGCAACCCTGGTCAAACGGGGGCGACGGTTCCGGGACAAAACTCTATGCCGTCTCGCGGTTAGCCAAAGGGCATTTACAGAATTTCTTTTCTCACTTGCTCGATGTTACCCCGCCAGCGGAACACGCCCCCAACGGCCCGGAGGCGGTGGCAAAGCGGGAAGAGCCAAGGTTGCCAGAAGTCACGATCGCGCCCCCTACCCCCCAGGCATTAGCCCCGGTCAATCCAGACCCGGCTACCCTGGTTCCCCCAGCAACGGTTGCCCCAACGGCAGACGGCGATCGCCCAATGATCACCGCCCCCAGTGGAGTTGACTCGGCGGATTTACATCAGCTTTTTCCCAGCCAGCCCGCGCCATCGTTGCCCGTCGCCGCCGTCCCAGCGGAAGCGGCAATTTTTGATTTAAGTCCCTTTGTGGAAGCAGGAGAAGTGGCTTTGGGCGATCGCCCCCAGGCTGCCGAGGAGCCACAACCCGCGCCGCCATCCCCCCAACTCCAGGCCAACTTGGAAGGCTTATGGGCCGATCTGGCCCGCTTGATTGAACCTGAATTAGCCGCTGCCAGCGAACCTGCGCCCGCCCCGGCCGAACCCACGCCTGCTCCACCAACGCCGCAAGGGCCAAATGCCCCTGCCGCCACCATTTCCCTGGCTCCCAGACCCAAGCAACGCGAACCAAAACGCGATCGCCCCCAGCCCCAGCCGGAACCCGCGATCGCCGCACAAAATCCGTTCCCCTCTTTCAACCTGCGCGAAGCCGTAACCCTTCCCCATGACCAGCAACGCCCAGAGCCAGTCGCCGTCGCTCAAGGGCCAAGGGTTGAGCAGCCAGCAGCAGCAGACCCCATCGGATGGCCAGCCCCGGTGGTCTATCCTTTTCGTCCGACGAAAAAGATTGGCTCAATGGCCGCTGTGGATCTGCCAACTTTTCCCCGGAGCTAGGGATCTGCGTCTGGCGCAGAAACGAAAATTAAATCCCGCCGGCCATTGCACCCCGCTCCTTGGGGAAAGCGGATGGGCGGCGAGAGCGGCCCGCAAAATCAGGTTTGATTGAATCCATGCGCCTTAGTTGGGATCGGGGATGGCACCGCTGGTAGCTTGGCGATCGCGGGATCGAGCTTGCAACATGGGCGATCGCGGCGTTTGGGGTCGGCCCATCCCATCAGTAAAGGCATAGCTTTGGGCCAACAACCAGAACCACAGCGCCGGAAATTTCGCCTCTAACCAGGGTTGATTGTGCTGCACCCATTGGGGAAACCAGGTGCCCAGGAACGCACTGAGAAACGATCGCATCGTAAAGTCGAAGTAAGACCCCAGCCAACGCAGCAAATCCTTTGGCCCTGCCAGATCCCAAATCCACAGCAGCAGCGCCGGGTTAATCCGCGCCGCTTTCAACGCCATGCGGTTAAAGTCAAACCAACTTACCCGGTCTTTGATGAAGGCTTCGGCGATCGCGGGTGGCTCCGAGGCCAAAATCCCAAAGAACGTATTCAGCATCGAATTAATCCGGGCAGGCGGAATAAACCGATGGGTCGGCACCATCATGCCTTTGGAAAACAGCCAGGTCACGGCAATGTTGCTCTGATAGGCGCGAATCTGCTCCAAGTGTTGCGCCTGGAGTAAATCGTGCTGGAGGGCCGTATGCAACAAATCCGTCAAACGGGGCAAATTCCGCACCAGCGAGCCAAACCCGGTAAACACCAAAGGCGACTGCAACGAAGCCGCATCGCCGATCGCCATCAACCGATCCACCGCCACTTTGCGATCGCGACTGCCCACACTGAAATGCCCCGGAATGTACCCAAAGGTCGGTTTCTTCCACACCAGAGCATCCAGGTCGCAACGGCGGTATTCCGGCAGAATCGTGAAAAAGTCTTCGTACATTTCCAGCAGCGAACCCGGATTGTCGGGATGCACCTGATGATAGTGAAACAGGTAAAAAGTCAACTCATCGTTTTCGGCGGGGAATAGCTCCCAAATCAACTGGCGACCCCGCGAAATGTCGCCATGACTGTTCAGCACGTCGCCATATCGGTGATCCCAAACCCCCGGAGCAAAGCCGCTGTCAATTACGGCCCCCACCGTCGGACACACACTATCAAACGCGCGGCCCCCATTCAGTTGCCACGCGATCGGGGAAGCCGTGCCCATCGCATCGACCAACAGGCGACCACTCACCGTTTTCTCAGTTTGGGTCGGCAAATGATGACAATGCACTGTAACCTGCGATCGCCCAATTTCTGCCCGGTCAAATTCCGTTTCATCCCAGATCTCGCCTCCGGCTTCGCGCAGCTTTTGCCCACACACCCGCAGCAGTTTTTCCGCATCCAAGCCAATGTTCAGCACCGTTGGCGTATGGAGCACCGGAGCCTTCGCCTGCGGCGGATTGTTGGCATCAAAAAACTTATTAAAGCCATCCAAATATTCTTTCGCAATGATCGATTCAAACTCTTCTGGGGTAAATAAACCCAAATCGATCAGACTTTGGAACTCACTGCGCGAAATATTCCACTCCCGATTCATCCGCCCAAAGGGCAACCGCTCAATCAGCAATACTCGATAGCCCAACCGCGCCATCGCCGCCGCATGGATTACGCCCAACGCCCCCCCCAGATAGATCAGGTCATAGGCCGGAGCCTGTTGCCCCTCCGCCTCCGTCACCACGACCACTTGCTGCGGTTGCTGCGGATTTTGCACACTATCGCGCCACCGTTTTTCCCACCAATAGACCCGCGTGAGATCCGCTTCCCCGTTCGGCATTTTCTGAAAATACTTCACCGTTAAGGGATAGCGATCGCTCAAACCCGCAAAAATTGAGGTTTGCCTCAGGTCAATTTCTGGTGGCTCCGGATATTCATTTGGAAAGTGTGCCCGAATTCCATTGATCAGGTATCGTAAGATGTTCTTTTCGTTTGGCAGGGCACTGCTGGCCCACCGAAATCCTTTTAAGTAGGTGGTTCGCTGCACCGACCAGACAAAAAGCGACAGTTCTGGTACTAAACCGGAAGACGAATCGGAAATCGGCGCGGTCGTTGTTGTAGCTGGGGAGAACTTCAGCCGCACTCCTGCTGGGGTGACTACTTTTTCCCCCAATCCAGGCTCCCAAGTCTGCTGTAGCCAAGTCTTAACCGCTTGCGTGTCGGGCGTTGGCACTTCTATATAGAGGATTTCCTTCATCTCGCTCCCACGATTTCCCATGACAATCCGAAAAGTAAATTAAGAATCCCTTAAGTCGGTTCAAATTTCTTTGACAACGTGCTACAAAGCTTTACACCTTTCTCATTTTATTCCTGAGTTCGCTCCGTTGAATGCTCCTTAATGCTCCCATGAATTATCCCACTCCCGTTTATCCTTCGCCTGTTGCCCAGGGCCAAAATGCCGTGAATGAAGAGTTGATTGCTGCGGCGATCGCGGGTGTTGTACACAGTGCCCGCTCCAATGGGCAATCCCTAGATGAGTTGCTGGCCGAGATTTTGGCGGATGATGCCGTGCTTGATTTTCAGCAACGGCGCTGGCTGGGTGAGGTGGTGGCGGTGGCCTGGGCCGAATTGCCCTAGCGACGGTACCGAGGCTGCATCTTAAAGCCTTAGTGCCACCGTCGCCCTCCTCCCAACGCTAGACCCATTCATCGTTGTCAATTGAATTGCGTCCAGGCGATCGCCCCTGGTTTTTAAGCTCTTTCATCAAACTTTACCTGGGTAATAGGATCGCCGACGGGCCGCGATCGCCCCACCGTCTTTTCAGCCCATTTTCTGATCAGCGCGAACCGTTTTGGCCCGTTCAGGACGAAGGGCAAAGGGCTATGATCGATTACGCGATTCACACGAGCAAAATTTCAAAGGCGGAGAACGCACATGGACAATAAATTGATGTTGATGATTCCGGGGCCAACTCCGGTGCCCGAAAATGTGCTGTTGGCGATGGCAAAGCATCCAATGGGGCATCGTAGCGGCGAGTTCTCAGCCATCATGGCCGAGATTGTCCAAGACTTGAAGTGGCTCCATCAAACCCAGAATGATGTATTAGTGCTGACAGCCAGCGGCACCGGGGCAATGGAAGCGGGGATTATCAACTTTCTGAGTCCGGGCGATCGCGTCTTGGTTGGCTCCAATGGCAAATTTGGCGAACGGTGGGCCGAAGTCTGTGATGCCTACGGCTTGCAGACCGAGCGGATCACGGCAGAATGGGGCAAACCCCTCGACCCAGAAGCGTTTCGTGCGCCGCTGGAAGCCGACACCGGCAAAACCATCAAAGCCGTCATCATTACCCACAGCGAAACGTCCACTGGCGTTTTAAACGACCTGGAAGCCATTAACCGCTATGTCAAAGCTCACGGTGAGGCGCTGATCATGGTAGACACCGTGACCAGTTTGGGGGCGGTGAGTGTGCCGATCGACGAGTGGGGCCTGGATGTGGTGGCCTCCGGGTCGCAAAAAGGCTATATGCTGCCACCGGGGCTGGGGTTTGTGGCCGTCAGTCCGAAAGCTTGGGCCGCTTATGAAACTGCCAAACTGCCCAAGTTTTACCTGGATCTGGGTAAATACCGCAAAGACGGAGCCAAAAACACGACCCCGTTTACGCCCCCAGTGAACTTGTTCTTTGGGTTACAGGCGGCCCTGCGGATGATGAAGGCGGAAGGCTTGGAAAACATCTTTGCGCGGCATCAACGGTTGCAGGCGGCCTGTCGGGCTGCGATCAAAGCGTTGGGTTTACCTTTGTTTGCCCCGGATGACGCGGCAAGTCCAGCGATTACGGCGGTGATTCCCGATGTGGTGGAGGCCGAAAAAGTCCGCTCTATTATGAAAAAGCGCTTTGACATTGCGCTGGCGGGGGGGCAAGACCATCTGAAGGGTAAGATCTTCCGCATTGGGCATTTGGGCTTTGTCTGCGATCGCGACCTATTGACGGCAATCAGTGCGCTGGAAGCAACCTTGTTAGAACTCAACTACGATCGCTTTACACCGGGAGCGGGAACCACCGCCGCCGCAAAAGTGTTGGGTGGGTTGTAAAGCCAGTCTCGTGCGCCACAATCTAACCCCTTAATCAACAAAGAGCGGCCTGAATTTCAGCACCGCTCTTTGAACTTTTGATTGCACAAGCTTGAGTACAAAATCTTGATTCAGCAATTTTGATTGCATCGCTCGCTTGGTGTGGATGCATTTCTGCCCCAGAAGCAACGTTGTCATAACCAGTTCTCACCTTGGATTCTGAGCCAAATTGACCGACGAATCAGCAAACCCACTCAACGCCAATGGCGGCTGAGGGCAATGCCAAGCGTCCACCAGCGGCTTATCCACTACCAGGGACAACCGTGCTCGTTTGCGCCGTTTCTAGCCAATCATAAATTCGATCCAGTTGTTCCAGCGTGACCAAGCCATATTGCCAAAGAATCATCGGCAGTGGCCCCGGATCTTGGGCCGAATGGCGCAACGCAATATCAATGGAAGACGCGGAAATGGCCAAATCATCTTGCAGAAAACGAATTAAGCGGGCGTAGGTCGAGGGTCCCATATATCTCACCTCCTCAGCAGGACACCAATGAACAGAGCACCCCTCCAGGGGCGATCGCGATTTCAACACGACAGTAGAATTACGGACAGTTCAGTCCGTTTTCCTGTATCTTCCCTGACCTAAGGCTGCGGCTTAAGTTACCCGAAGCGTGGCGCTAGGAATAGTCAGGGAAATCGCCAGGTTATTGCCCACTAAAGCAGGCTTTCAAATTGTCTGACATCTGAGAATGTACAGATCTAGATAAAGTACGCCAGGAAAATTTCCGTCTTTCTACGGATCTGCTGCGATCGCCCGTTACCACGCCCGCCCTCTGTCATCCTGAATCGCAAACATCAGCATCACCGAGGCAAAACGACTGGAAGCAACCACCAGCCTCACCGATTCCCTTCTCACACCCAAAAATCGGACACTTGACCACTCAGGGCGCTTTGCAACGCGGCTTAGATTCAGCCATTGGCAGCTCTTCGCTTTTTGCAAACTTAAGGGCAAACCTTTAGCACCATTTTGTGGCTAAGTCTTCAGGCAGACTTGCGAAAAGTACACCTGTAGAGAACTCTATCTCACGAAAGATTAGCGTATATTTTGCCTAAATGCTTAAAGCAAGTTTAAATATATGTGAATTTTTTAATAAGTATCTTGCGCTTGCTCCCCTAAGGCAGGGCCGTCACCAGGGCGGCGATCGCCCCTGGAGCCTGGGGGCCGCTGAGCGCCAGCGCGGAGTCAGCGTAGCCGTGCCATTATTGCCGATACTTTACATTCAAGCGATCGCCCGGTTTCAGGCCCAGTTCTGCGGCCCGCCCCCCCCGCAACTCGATCACCTGGTCAATCACCACAGCCTCTGGCCCATAGACAGGGCACGGTTCTGTTTGGCAGGGGGGAACCTGCGCCGCAATCTTCACGACTTTGCCCGCCTGCAAAAAGACCATATCTAACGGAATCGCCACGTTCTTCATCCAGAAACTCACAGGTCGTGCCGGATTGAAGACAAACAACATCCCGCGATCGCTAGCCAACGCCGAGCGATACATCAGCCCCGTAGCCTGTTGCTCCGGAGTTTTCGCCACTTCTAATTGAATTTGCTGCGGCCCAATTTGGACATCCGCCGTAATCGGTAACAGTTGGCCCTGTTGCGGAATTTGCGGAGCCGCCGCTTCAACCACCGTTGGCGCAGGATCAGGGGTGGCGGCCGTATTCAGTGGCCCAGCAGCGGAACAACCAGTCGTCAAGGCACTCGTCATGACTATCATCCCCAAACAGCATCGTTTTAACCACTCCCAGTGAGCTTGCGCGGCAGATCTCATAGCCAAACCAAATCAGTAAATTGAGTCAATTCTAAAGGAGCAACCGCCAGACTGGCCGCTTTCTAGACAAACCAGAAGCAACTGAGCGATCACCGACCGCAAAAGTTCCCCAGCACCCGATCGCCTAATTTTCGCGCAACACATACCCCACACCGCGCACCGTTTGGATTAGCCGCTTTTCGCCTTCGTCTTCAATCTTGAGGCGCAAATACCGGACATATACCTCAATCACATTCGACTCGCCTACAAAATCGTAGCCCCAGACATTTTCGAGGATTTGTTCGCGGGCTAGGACTTCGCGCGGATGTTCCATCAAATATTTGAGCAATTCAAATTCTTTCATGGTGAGGTCAATCAGCCGTCCGTTCCGGTTTGCGCGCCGGGTGGCCAAGTCAAGCACCAAATCACCAAAACGTAGTTTCTCAGCGGTTTGATTGTCGGGCCGCAGGTAGAGGCGAATCAGCTTGAGGAATTCATCGGGACGATAGGGCTTGAGGAAGTAATCGTCGGCTCCGGCCTCCAGGCAAGCGGCGCGGTCTTCCACGGTGTCTTTGGCCATGAGCATGAGCACGGGCACCCGCACGCCATTACTCCGCAACCGTTGGCACAGCCAGAGGCCCGATTCGCCGGCCAGAAGGCGATCTACGACGACCATCAAGGGCTGGATGGTGGCAACTTGGCGCAAACCGCTGGCGGCATCGGGAGCAACAATAGCATCGAAACCAGCGCCTTTGAGGTCTGTACTGATGCTTTGGGCTAGTCCTTCGTCGGTTTCGACGACCAAAATGCAGGAGGAATCAGAGGGTGTGGCATTCATAAGCAGCCTAGCCGGGAAGAGAAATTAGCGCGATCGCAAAGTAACTGACGAAGCACTTAGAACGATAAAGCACTCTACTTAGCTTGAACGAGAGCAGTCCTCAATTGGCAGTTTAAGGGTATGCCTGATCAAGAAGTAGGTATTTGTTACCATCTTATTCCTCCTAGTTTTACCACATTGCTGTGGCTGGCGATGGGGACTTGCCGTTGTTGCTGGAGTCGGAAAGTACAAAGTCAGTACGGGCTAAGCGGGATAGCCCTAAGTTTTCTCTCAAGGGAGTTCTACGGAGGTGGGTTTGGCAATGTGGGGTAAACCCCAGCCGAGTTTTTCCCGCAGGACGTGGAAGAATTCTGGCGGTTTGAGCCGAATGAAGCGGGCATTGTGGGGCGATCGCACAATTTGGACTTTATCTTCCGGCAACACATAGCACCCCGCATTCCCATCGACAACCATCACTAGCCGCGTCGGGTGAGCTGGATACAACGTCACCGGCTCATTGTCTGCAAACACCAGTGCCCTCGACGCCAGGGAATGAGGACAAATGGGCACCAATTGGAGTACAGGCACCGTTGGGGCAATGACCGGGCCACCCGCAGACAGGGAATAGGCCGTTGAACCCGTTGGCGTAGAAATAATGACCCCATCTGCCGCAATATCCACCGGAGAATGACGACCAATCTCAATCTCGAAATGACACATGCTGGTTAGAGGTTCCCGATGGATCACCATTTCGTTGAGACACAGGGCTTCCCACAATAGATACTCATCGCGAAATAATTGCACGGTCAGCATGGCCCGCTCTTCAATGTCGTAAGCCCCAGTGAGAACCGACTCCAGGGCTTGGGGCAGTTGATTGAGGTAGGCTTCGGTGAGAAACCCCATGTGGCCCGTGTTGATGGTGAGAACGGGAATTTTGTAGGGTGCAACTTGGCGAAAGGCAGAGAGAACGGTGCCATCGCCCCCCAGGACGATCGCAAAGGTCATGGTTTCGTCAAACCCGGTGGGATTCAGGCGATCAATCGGCGTATGACAAACCGGGCTGTGGGGGCTGGAATAACCCAGAATCCCGCCTTCTCCTGTGGCTAGGCATACGTCCCAACCATTGGCGCAGAGTTTCTCCCGGATTTCTTCGGCAGTGCGACAGGCAACGGGTTTGATGTTGTTGTAAATAATGCCGGCTTTAGGCACGTTAAGGATTTCGGCTGAGGGTCAAATGAGGCAAGTATAAGGGAATATAGCATTCTGCACAGCACCATTGAGCAGTAAAACGCAGCGGACTGGCATTTCTGGTCAATGCTCTCAGGGGTGGGCAGGGCGATCGCCTAGGGGCTGGGCGTACCCTTTGATGGCGGGCTGGGGCATCCGCGAGGGGCGATCGCCCGCCTAGAGGAGCTAGCGATCGCCCGTGGAGCCTAGAATCTGGGATACCGTTTTTTCTGGGATTTTTTCTTCTTCTGCTTTTCTTTCTCCAGATCTAATTCTTTGAGCTTTTTCATAATGCGCTCAAAATACTCTTGCAAGTAGCTTTCTAGAGTGGTGGTCTCTTGAGGCGAAAGGCCAAAGGTTTGATACACCTCCTCCATCGGCGCGGTGAGGGGTTTACCCGTTGACACCACTTCCGAAAACGCGAGGCGATCGGAAATATTCCATGTCCATTGGAAAAAGCGCGTAAGTTGGCGACTGGCCCGCAACACCCCAATAGGCACACGGGTGATTTTAGCGGTTCGCCCGGACAGCCGCTCACACAAACCAATGATTTCATCGGCGCTCCAGGTGCGGGGGCCGACCACTGGCAAGGCTTGCTTTTCGACGGCGGGTAGCTTCAGGGCTTGCACCGCAAACTTAGCAATGTCCTGGGTATCCATGTAGGCGATGGGAGAGGTATCACCCATGACCCAAATGGACTGGCCTTCCAAGATGGGAATGGCGTATTGCCCAATTAGCCCTTGCATAAAGCCACACAGACGCAGGATGGTGTAGTTTAGCCCCGATTCTGACAAGTATTGCTCCACGCAGCGTTTGATCTCCATGAGCGGCACATCGGGATACTTTTCTGCATCCAGGATAGAAAAAAAGATGAAGCGATCGATGGCGGCAGCTTTGGCGGCTTGGATCAAGTTCACGTTGCCTTGCCAATCAACTTGTTGAATGCGGAGGGAGTCAGTCGCACGGGCAGTCGCCGCATCGATCACGGCACTCACCCCCTCTAGGGCTGGCCCCAAGGTTTCGGGCTTACACAAGTCCCCCGACACGAGTTCAGCGCCCCATTCCCGGAGAAAGGCAGCTTTTCTTTGGCTCCGCACTAAGCACCGTACCTCGTATCCCTCATCCAGGGCGCGACGGGCTACCTGTCTGCCTAATGTACCGGTGGCACCAACAATGAGTATTTTCATGAGGGATGAATGTCGAAATTTTAACTTTTGATAAGAGTCTATCAGAATTGCCGATCGCTCAGACAGAGGGCAAGCAGGAAAATTTGTCATCGCCGCTGTGAATCCTTCTGGAGAGCGACTCGGATTGAGGTTTCCTTTCCTCTCAGAAAAGAGACGAAATTGATGAAAAAATTCACAATCTCGGCTTCGCGATACAATAGCGGTGGAATAATCTCTCTGCGGTCAGATGGCTATGTCTAAATTCCAACCGTTATCGCCAAAAGCACCGATTGAGGCATCGGTTGATGCTTTGGGTGGGGCTGGGGCGCAGTCTGGGGCGGCGGGGGGCGATCGCTGCGCCGTTCAGCATCCCGTGGATTTAACCCATGTCCGGCACCTCCACAAAGAGGTCTTGAGCCTGGAAAAATCGCAACGCATGGCCGAATTCTTCAGCGTTTTAGGTGATCCGAACCGTCTACGCATTGTGTCGGCCCTGGCCTTGCAGGAACTCTGCGTGTGCGATTTGGCGGCGATCGTCAAAATGTCTGAGTCTGCCGTATCTCACCAACTGCGGGCACTCCGGGCGATGCGCTTGGTGGGCTATCGACGACAAGGCCGCAACGTGTTTTATTCGCTGAAAGATCGGCACATTCTCAACTTATACCGAGAAGTGGCAGAACACTTGGATGAACCAGAAGACGCATAGCGGCAACGGGAGTCGGGCTATTGGACGACGTGCCCACCCCCATGCCTGCCCAACTTGGGTCACGCGATCGCCCCTGAAGCTCTAGATTCTAGCTTCCAGCCAGCCTGAGTCCACTCAAGGGCCGAAAAGGATGAAACCCTGAAGTCTGGCCTCATCCTCCCCTGAGTCAAGCCTGCAACCGAAGGCGGCTGAGGGTTGACGTAGATTTACTCTTCGCCGCCTTGAATTTTTAGCATCAAGAAGCCCAAGCTCAGACCCACCAGGATGAGCGAAAAAGCTAAAACGGCGGATGTAAAAATTTCTCCCATGATTACTCCTTATGCGATCGCGCCACACTAGCGCCTGTAGGATAATTGCTGATTGAGGACTGGCCAGCCCAGGCGGCTTCAACGAAACACTTCTAAGCCCGCATAAAGAATTCTAAACCAGATTGCGTCCACTTCTGCTGGGAAAGCACCCTGGGCAATCGCGAGATTCTTGCTAAACTCAGCAATTACGGAAGTCATGCCTCTGTCACACCCCTGTCACCCGCAACCGTCAAACTAACGCCATACCACTCGGTTCCGATCCAGCCATGCGCCCAAAGTGGCGACACCGACCGTCTGCAAATACGATGACCCATCCAACTCCCACCCCAGCAACTTCCACCCGCCCAACAGCGGCCCCGCGCCCCCGGCTAGTCATCCCCATCGGCGATCCTGGCGGGATTGGCCCGGAGGTGGTGCTTCGGGCGTTGGCCGACCCAACCCTGCACCAGATCGGGGCATTAACCGTGATGGGCGATCGCGCCTTGCTCACCCGAACCTATGACCACTTGCGCCAGCTCGATCCCCACGCCGCCCTGGCCGACCCCGATACATTGCCGCTGGTTGATATGACGATGTCCAGGCAAGACCGCGCCGCGATCGCCCTGGGGCAAGAAAGCGCCGCCGGGGGAGCTGCGAGCTTTCACTGGTTAGACTCCGCGATCGCTCAGACCCTGGCGGGCGAATTCGATGGTATTGTCACCGGGCCAATCTCCAAAGCCGCCTGGAAAGCCGCCGGATTTGACTACCCTGGCCAAACCGAACTGCTGGCCGAAAAAGCCCATGTTGATCGCTTCGGAATGCTGTTTGTCGCGCGATCGCCCCACACCAATTGGTTACTGTGTACCCTTTTGGCCACAACCCACATTCCGCTCCGGGCCGTTCCTGCCGCCCTGTCCCCCGCGCTGCTGACCCAAAAGTTAGACTTACTGCTGACGTGCTTGCACCGAGATTTCGGCCTTGCGGCCCCCCGCATTGCCATCGCTGGGTTGAACCCCCACAGTGGCGAAAACGGTAAATTAGGCACAGAAGAGCAAGAGTGGCTCGTTCCCTGGTTGCAGGCAATAGGCGATCGCTATCCCCAGGCCAACATCATGGGGCCAGTCCCCCCAGACACCCTGTGGGTCAAACCGGGCCAAGCCTGGTTTACAGATGCCACAGTCGCCCCTGCCGATGCCTATCTAGCGCTTTATCACGACCAGGGGCTAATTCCGGTCAAGCTGATGGCCTTTGACCGGGCCGTCAACACCACGATTGGGTTGCCCTTTGTCCGCACCTCCCCCGATCACGGGACAGCCTTTGACATTGCACCACTGGGAGTGGCAAACCCCACAAGTATGAAAGCAGCAATCCATCTAGGGGCAGAATTTTGCCGCACTCGCCAGCAGTCTGGAGGATACAGCCCTGTGACCCATGACAATAATTCAAGAACTTGAAAGATTTGCTAAAGCCCCAAGGGTTTCGCCCCAAAACCAACCACAATGGCATTGAGACGGCCTTTAAGTCATGATAAAGAGCAAGTGTTAACCACCGTCATGGCCACTGCCCCTAAAAATTAACCCGCACTTGGTCAAAGTTTAATGACTTTCGTAATCCTTCTTAATATAATCAAGTAGGATTTAGCGTGAAAATACAAAATGTTCAGTATACGAGACTACAAATTTTCTTAACCCATTTATCGCGTTTCGGGAAGGTTCCCTGGCCTGTCGGCTGTTTTTTGGCTTTGTGATAGTTCGCAACAACTCCCGCTGCAAATTTGATTCGCTACAAAAAACGGAAGGGTGATTATGCTTCAGTCTGTTCAGTATTCTTTAGACGTTATTAAAGATGAGGCTCGTGAGCTTGTCCGCCAAGGGCTAATTAGCCGCCAGCAGCCAATCTACATTCTCTGTCAGTACATTCCGGCGCGTGAGTGGGCGTTGGTGGAATGCGAGTTAGAACGGTGTAACTTCCTGTTGCGCGATCGCATTGGCGATTTGATGGGTCGCGAAGAATGGGTCAACGACTAAAAAATTCGTCCATTTTGCCCCGTGTTGGCGCGACAACTGTAGTGTGAGCCAAGGCTAGCAGTGGGTTTACCAAACGCGCTAACAGCGGGTGGCGGACGCGGGGCACCCAGCAATAGTCCACGCCTTGAGGCAATGCAGACGCTCGGTGGACAGATACAACAAAAAACTCCGAATAAAGCCCCATCAGAGTTGGCTGAAGCACTCCTATCGAAGTCTCCGTTGAGGCTGTTGGAGTTGCTCCAGTTCGGCTCTGATGTTGCTATGTAGGCAGAGCGGCCAAAGGGATGACCGCGATCTGGTCTGCACCGGGAGCAAGCCTCAAGGGATCAGGTTCACCCGCCGTGGCCAATGGGGGAGTGAACTTGAACCAGTTAGGCGACTTGCTCCAGGTATTGGCTGACGGCCTCAACGATTTGATTGAGTTCAGCTTCGGTGGTGAGGCGCATGCGATCGTCACGCACAGTGATTAGGGCTTTGGCGGCAAAGGGCGAGGGCCAGATATTGGGGTTACAGAAAATCTCTAAGAAAACATCCCCTGTGTATTGATATTCCAGCGGTTTTTGGGGGGTGGCTTTGGCTGTAGAGCCGCCTTGGGCCGCAGTCGCTTTTAGGGTGGCCATGAGTTGGTTGAGTGCCGTTTGGAGCGCTTGGGCGGCGACGGGGGTGAATTGAAAGGAGATCGAGCCTTCAGCAAGATTTAAGGTCAGGGGTGGAGCCGTCATGGGATGGTGTTGATAATGGGCCTTTTTATCCTACCGAGGCTTGGCTTAGGCGATCGCTCCTGTAATGTTCCTGTAATGTATGGCCGGGACAGAGACAGGCGGCTGAGGCGATCGCCATTTTGGCGTTTACCCGCGCCCAAAACCCGGTAGGGTAAGGGCAACCCAATGTTTCAGGGGTGAATTCAAGAGGTGAGGTTGTGACGACTAAGCCGCCATCAATGCAGGTGTTCGACAACCGGGCTGCTGTTCGCCGGGTGTTGTTGATTACGTTAGTGCTGAATGTTTTAGTCATGGTCATTAAAGCCGTCGTGGGTTGGGCCACTGGCTCCCTGAGTTTGTTGGCAGATTCCCTCCACAGTATTACCGACAGTGCTAATAATATTCTGGGGTTGGCGGCAAGTCGATTGTCGTCGCCGGAACCCGATCGCGACCATCCCTATGGCCATCAAAAATACGAAGCGGTCGGCGCATTGGGCATTGCAGCATTTCTAGGGATTGCGTTTTTTGAAATTGTTAAAAGCGCGATCGATCGCCTCCTCAACCCTACTGGAACCGCGATTCAAATTTCGGCAAATGAGCTGTGGCTGTTGCTGGTTGTGTTGGGGATCAATATCTTTGTCGCGTTTTATGAACGGTGGATGGGCAATCGGGTGAACAGTCCCATTTTGGTGGCCGATGCTCGCCATACCATGAGCGATATTTGGGTGACGATTAGCGTCCTCGGTGGGCTAATTGGTATTTGGATTTGGCAGATTCAATGGTTGGATATTGTGTTGGCGTTTCCGGTGGCAGCACTTGTGTTTTGGAGCGGGTGGCTGGTGATTCGCGCGAATTTGCCGTGGTTGGTGGATGAAATGGCGATCGCCCCGGAAGCCCTTCACAGCCTGGTGATGCAAGTACCGGGGGTATTGAACTGTCATAACATTGCCTCGCGGGGCATGGTAGGGCGACAAATTTTTATTGAAATGCATTTAATTGTGGATGCAACCCGTGTGGAACACGCCCATCAAATTACGGAGGCCGTAGAAGCCACGTTGGTAGAGCACTACGGGCCAGCACGAGTCACCATTCATGTGGAACCCCCCGCTTATCACTCTAGCCAGATTAGCTACGAGGCTGACTCGTAACCAACCAGTTGGGCGATCGCGGGGCTTTCTATACGCCAGTTTAATTGGTTCACAAATAATAAAAAAGCTAGCCGGGATAAACCTAGCTAGCTCGGTAGAATTAATGGAGTCAAAACTGAAGCAACTCAGCGAATCAAGTTCGATTCGCCCAGTCCACCTTACTTCGATTCAGTAAAGTCGGCATCGATCACGTCATCATCGCCACTCGGCGGTGCCCCCGCCCCCGGCGCGGCCCCTGCATCAGCCTCAGGGCCACCAGGAGCCGCGCCCCCAGCTTGCTGATAGATGTTGCTGCCAATGGTGTACAAGGTTTGTTGCAACTCTGTGGTCTGCGCCTTGATGCGATCGAAATCGTCTTTGCTGACGGCATCCCGCAGGTCTTTGATCAGCCCTTCCACCTTGCTCTTGTCGTCGCCCGAAATCTTGTCGCCCAGTTCGCTCAACTGCTTTTCCGCTTGATAAGCCAGGGTTTCAGCCTGGTTCTTCAAGTCGATCTTCTCGCGCCGTTCTTTGTCGGTTGTAGCATTTTGCTCAGCATCTTTGACCATGCGTTCAACCTCGTCTTGGGGCAAGGTTGAAGCACCAGTAATGCTGATGGTTTGCTCTTTCCCCGTGCCCCGGTCTTTGGCCGTGACTTGCAAAATCCCGTTCGCATCAATGTCAAATGTGACTTCGATTTGGGGCACACCCCGTGGTGCGGAAGGAATCCCATCCAGGCGGAAAGTCCCCAAGCTCTTGTTGTCGTTGGCCATTTCCCGTTCCCCTTGCAGGACGTGAATTTCCACGTTGCTTTGACCGTCTACAGCGGTGGAGAACACTTCCGATTTTTTGGTCGGAATGGTGGTGTTACGAGTAATGATTTTGGTCATCACCCCGCCCAAGGTTTCAACCCCCAAGGACAGCGGGGTTACGTCCAGCAACAGAATGTCTTTCACTTCCCCAGCCAAGACCCCAGCCTGAATTGCGGCTCCAACGGCAACCACTTCATCGGGGTTAACGGTTTGGTTTGGTTCTTTGAGGGTACGTTTTACAACGTCTAGTACGGCAGGAATCCGGGTGGAACCACCGACCATGACCACTTCGTCGATGTTGTCTTTGCTGAGCTTGGCATCGCGGAGGGCATTTTCAACGGGGATGCGGCAGCGATCGATGAGGTCGGAGCAGATTTCCTCGAACTTGGCACGGGTGAGGGTGGTATCGAGGTGTTTTGGCCCGTCTTGGGTGGCGGTGATGAAGGGCAGGTTAATTTCGGCCTGGGTCACGCTGGACAGCTCGATCTTGGCTTTTTCGGCGGCCTCGGTCAACCGTTGCAGGGCCTGTCTGTCTTTGCGGAGGTCGATGCCTTCGGCTTTTCTAAATTCTTCGGCCAGGAAGTCTACGATCTTTTTGTCGAAGTCGTCACCGCCCAGGTGGGTGTCGCCGGAGGTCGCGAGGACTTCAAATACACCGTCGCCCACTTCTAGGATGGATACGTCGAAGGTACCACCGCCCAAGTCAAAAACGAGGATAGTTTCGTTACTCTTTCTGTCCAAGCCATAGGCTAGAGAAGCGGCGGTCGGTTCGTTGATAATCCGCAGCACTTCTAAACCGGCGATGCGGCCTGCGTCTTTGGTGGCTTGGCGCTGGGAGTCATTGAAGTAGGCGGGCACTGTGATGACGGCCTGGGTTACGTCTTCCCCTAAGTATTTGCTGGCATCTTCTTTGAGTTTTCGCAGGACTTCAGCAGAGATTTGCTCTGGGGCAAATTGTTCGCCTTTGGCAGCACAATCGAGTTTGACGTTGTTGCCAACGTTGAGTACTTTGTAGGATACTTCGGTCAGTTCGTTGGAGACTTCTTCGAAGCGACGACCGATGAATCGCTTGACGGAGTAGAAGGTGTTTTCGGGGTTCATGACGGCTTGGCGTTTGGCGATTTGACCCACCAAGCGATCGCCATTTTTGGCGTAGGCCACTACCGATGGCGTTGTCCGAAAACCTTCTGCGTTGGCAATCACTGTGGGTTTGCCACCCTCCATTACGGCAACGCAGGAGTTTGTGGTACCTAGGTCAATTCCAACAACTTTCGCCATGAGTGCTTCGGCTCCATTAACTACATGAAATAACTAGCGAGCTGGGCTGAGCGCCTGTGAGTTTAATCGCGCTGATGGCAATGGGTGGGGTTTAGCAGAAACCGCAACCAGAGTGGTTCAGCAGGGCACGATCAGGGCAACACGCCTCTTTCTATAGTGTCTGGGAAAGGGACTTCTGTTGAAGGGGTATTTACCGTACATGAAAGGGGGGGTGGGCAGGGGGCAGGGGCGATCACCGAGCCGGGGCAACACGGGATTGGGGGTATGGAGTCAACCGCGAGGGATAGAGAGCGACGGTTATATCAGCCAAATGGTCTGATCGGGGTTGCGCCCATTAGGATAAACACGGACAAACCATTGATTGAGGAATTGCCGATGCTGGAGTCTGGTTTGGCTGAATTGGCGATCGAAGAAGGATTAAAGCGGTTTTTGCTGGTGCTGTGTGTTTCGCTGACGGTGGCAACGTTACCGCGTATTTTAGGGTGGTTTCGCCAAATTCCTTACACGCTGATGCTGGTCATTGTGGGGTTGGGGCTGGCCTGTATCGATGTGCGTTTGATCAACCTGTCACCCGAATTGATTCTTTCCATCTTTCTGCCGCCGTTGTTATTTGAAGCGGCTTGGAACCTTAAGTGGTCAAATCTGAAGCAAGAGTTTGTGCCGATTTGTCTCTACGCCGTGATTGGGGTAGTGGTGACGATCGCAGGCATCACCCTTTGCCTCAATCAGTTTGTGGGCATTCCCGTGGCAACGGCATTGTTGGTCGGGGCTTGTTTATCGGCCACAGATCCGGTTTCGGTGGTGGCGCTGTTTCGGGAATTGGGGGTCGATAAGCAACTTTCCGCCGTCATGCCGCGAGTTTGCCCGTGAGCAGTTGCGCGAGGAATTACTGGCGATCGAAGCGGATACCTATGCGGAATTTGTGCAAAATGGGCAACTCAACCAAGAATTGTCTCCGTTGTTGGAAGTGTTGAGTGAGGCGCAACCTATAAAAAACGAACCAACGGCTTAGGTTTACCATTGGTTCGTTCGGATTATTCACTGCTCGATCGCACCCTGGATTACCTGGTGTTTGTGTCCAAGCACTGCTTCAGGTTCCTGGGTGGGGCGATCGCTATTCTGCCGCAACGGCGACTGGATAGACGCTGATCTTTTTCCGGGACTTGCCAAATCGTTCAAACTGCACGATGCCGTTGACTAGGGCAAAGAGGGTATCATCACTCCCCCGACCTACGTTGTTGCCGGGATGGAATTTGGTGCCCCGTTGGCGAACGATGATGTTGCCCGCCTTGACCACTTGACCGCCGTAACGCTTCACGCCCAACCGCTGAGCATTTGAGTCGCGTCCGTTCCGTGTACTGCCGGTTCCCTTCTTATGTGCCATTGTTGCCTTCCCCAATCACAATTTGTTTGAGCGGATTGCTTGTATCAGTCGATAAAGCGCTAATTAATAACACTTGGGCGGTCAGGCGCGATCGCAGACCGTGATCCCTAGTTTAAGTTATTCACTTTCAGCCGCAGATTTCGCCCCGCCGGACTTGCTCCCTACGCTGATTGTATCAATCATCAAGCGAGTCAACTCCTGCCGATGCCCCTGCTTCTTGCGGGTTTTCTTTTTCGGGCGCATCTTGTAAACGATGATCTTGCGGCCCCGCAGATGGCGCATAATCGTGCCTTCAACCGTGGCACCTTCTACAAAAGGCTGACCAACCTGGACTTCCCCATCATCTTGAACGAGCAGCACCCGATCAATGGTGATCGTAGTGTCTGGTTCTCCGGGCAGACGGTTGATATCGTAAAACCGCCCTGGCTCTACCCGTAGTTGCTTACCGCCTGTCTCAATAATTGCGTACATAGAATATGCCTCAGTAAACGCCGTACAGGTAGCGGCTGGGCTGACCAGCGCTTTCTCAGAACCTGATCCGAGCTTGTAAATGTCCAGTTAACCATTCTCACAAAGAGCAGTCCTCCCTGTCAACTTGGATTTTGAGCAATCAGCTCTAAGCTAGGTTAAGTCAGTCAGAGATCGCGGTCAGACGCGCGATCGCGCCCATGCCGCCTTGCGCTCAACACGGCACTGCGGAAGCTGGCCCCAGTCATGGTATTCTGGCTCAGGTTTGGTGCGACGAGCGATCGCCCCAACCGAGGCCAACCCGCTGATGAGGCAGGGAAAAGAGCCTCAACACTGAAACGATCGGTATCGTCTTTGCGGGTCGCTTCGGTGCGGGCAACAAAAGCCTACACTAAACACAACGCTCATTTTCTCGCAGATTCGAGGTAGGGTTTCATGGCTGTGATCGACTCCCAGGGTCGCCTCTTCGGCAAAGTCAACCTGTTAGACATTGGCGCGGGCCTGGTCATTTTGCTGGTACTGATCGGCATTTTTGTCTTCCCTGGCGCGACGACTTCAGTGGCCCAAGCCACCAAGCCCGTTGAACTAGAAGTCGTGGTACGGGTCGCGGCGCAGAACGTCAACACCTTGTTCAAGCCAGGGGAACAGACCAACATCATTATCCGCAATCAGCCTTCGGGCAAACTCAAAATCAAGGAAGTGAAAGAGCTGCCAGACACGGTTTACGTGCCAATGGAGGGCGGCAAAGCCACCTTTGTCCCGGATCCCAGACCGGAGGTTGCGTTAAGCAAAAATATGATTTTGACTTTATCTGGCAATGCTCAGATTCGAGACGACGGCCCAGTTATCAGCAATAACAAGATCAAAATCGGCACCCCCATTGAGCTAGAAGGATTTAGCTACAGCTTTGCCAACCTGAACGTGCGGGATATTCGCATTTTAGAATAGGGCTAAATCGCGGCGCAGCAGGGCGATCGCCACTTCGGGCACTTCCAATTGCGGCGTTAGGCCCACGCCTTCTAACGCAGTAAATGCCTTGATAGCACCAGGGTTCAGCGCCACCAAGCGATCGCCCACTTCCACCTTCGTGAATTGGGCCGCTTTGCCCCACAGAACCGCCGTTGGCACTGGTAATTGCGGCAGATACAGCGCCAAATCAAAGCTCAGATCCCCACGGACAAAGGAGAGGGCTGCATACTCCGCATTGGGTTGTTGGGCAGAGGCGAGATAGGCTTGCACGATTTCGGGATAGACGCGATCGGCCTGGGCAAACTGACGTTGCTCCAAAAAGCTCTGAATCCCGTTGGCATTGGCAATGCCGAAAGTGTAGATCAGCCGATCCAGAATGGGCGTTTTGACCAGTTGGGTAAAAAAGTTGCGGGCGGCGCTTTCGCCGAAGTCGAGCAATCCCGATGGAGCCACCAGCCACAAACCACGAAATAGCTCTGGACGGGCGATCGCAATCCGAATGACAAACGCCGCTGTGAGGGATGAAGCCACCACGATCGCCGGAGTAGTGCAGGTTTGCTCCAAAAATTCAGTGATCGTCGCGATATAATCCTCAGCCCGGTAAGCCCGCGCGGGATGGGCCGATCGCCCCCAGCCAATTAAATCCGGGGCCAGCACCCGATAATCCGCCGTGAACGCCGGAAACACCTTTGACCATTCATAGGCCGAGGAACCCCCGCCGAATCCATGCAGGAACACCAGGGGCGGCGAGGTCGCTGGGGCCTCCGGGGGGCGATCGACAGTGTAATAAACCATGCGACCCAGAGACGTATCGAGCGATCGCTGGGCAAATCCAGGCGGTATTAACATAGCAAATGAGTATCCAAAACAGTCAAGGCAAAGTTCCTGCTCCGGCGGCAGGCCAGCAACCTAGCGCCACCCTAGCGCCACAGTTTATTTTCTAGATCCCGCAGTTGGCGTTCCAGGCGATCGATGCGCCCCCGCAATTCATCCATCTCCGCCTGCCGGGGTACGCCAATATCCTGCAACAAATTGCGTAATTGGCGTTGCATCTGGGTCTCAAAATTGCCCCGCTCATCCTGCAACTTCTTGGCCAAATCTTCCATGACCACTCTGGCCTGATCCGGGTTCAGTTTGCCGTCTTTGACCAGTTCATCGCTGGCTTCGCGTAACTTCTCCGCCACCAGCGAGGTCGTACCAACACCAAGCATCAAAATTTGCGTAAGCCAATCGTTATTATCCATGCTATTTCTCTGCGAATGGAACAGAATGATGCGGGCGATCGCCCCAGGGAGCCTGCCAACCAAACCCCCTTCCCAGTAAATACACCCCTATTCTGTCAGATCTCCCCCAGAATCACGATGCACCCCAAGTACGGCTCACCGTCCATCCACCTCAATTCAGGCATACAATAAACGCGGTTTCTCTGCCCCTTAGCCCTGGTAAAGCCCAATGAGTTTTGGCCCTGATCCCCAAACCCGCTACCCCCTACCCGACCAAACCCGCCTCGTCTACCTGAAAAACATCATCACCAATCCCAATATTCTTGTAGGCGACTACACCTACTACGACGATTTTGAGAACCCCGAAAACTTTGAACGCAATGTGCTGTATCACTTTGACTTTATCGGTGACAAGTTAATTATCGGCAAATTTTGCTCCATCGCCTCCGATGTTAAATTCATCATGAATGGCGGCAACCACCGCACCGACTGGTTTACCAACTATCCCTTTCCCATCTTTGGGGCGGGTTGGGAAACAGCCATGCCCACCGAATGGCCCCACAAAGGCGATACCCTGGTCGGCAATGACGTGTGGATTGGTTACGGTGCTACGATTATGCCCGGTGTCCACATTGGCGATGGGGCGATCGTGGCCACCAACGCCGTCGTCACCAAAGCGGTTGCGCCCTATGCCGTCGTTGGCGGGAATCCGGCCCAGGAAATTCGCCGCCGATTTGACCCCGAAACAATTCAAAGCCTGTTGGCCCTGCGCTGGTGGGATTGGGACATTGCCAAAATTACCCGGAACTTGCCCGCCATTTGTGGCTCCGATTTGGCTACCTTGCACCAAGCGACCTGATGCGATCGCCCTACCTTTGCCCTGTCCACAACTCCGGTTTATGCCCGCCCTATGCCCGAATCTGAATGGCTGTATCACTATCCACCGTTGTTGCCCGGTCGCCTGGTCAAACGCTACAAACGATTTTTTGCCGATGTGGAACTGGCCACGGGAGAGTTAATCACCGCCCACTGTCCTAACACGGGGCCGATGACCGGAGTTTCAACCCTAGGCAGTCCGGTATATGTCTCCCAAAGCGACAACCCCAAGCGCAAACTGGCCTATACCCTGGAACTCATCGAAGTGTACGACAATGAGCCAACCTGGGTGGGCATTAATACGGGGCTGCCCAACAAAGTGACCCAGGCCGCTTTGGCCGCAAAGGTCATTCCGGGGTTGGGCGCATACAACGCTATTCGGTGTGAAGTGCCCTATGGCCAAGACCACAAAAGTCGCATTGATTTTTTGTTGACCGGGGGCGAGAAGCCGATTTATGTGGAAGTCAAAAGTACCACCTGGGCGCAACAGGAGTTGGTGTTATTTCCCGATACGGTGACGACGCGGGGCCAAAAGCATTTGCTGGAGTTAACGGCGCTCGTGCCGGAGGCGTTGCCCGTGATGCTGTATTTCATCAACCGGGGAGATTGTTTGTATTTTGCGCCGGGAGATGAGGCTGACCCGTTGTATGGCCAGTTGTTGCGGGCGGCGATCGCTCAGGGAGTCCAGGTGTTGCCCTGCCGCTTTGAGGTGTCTCCGGTCGGCATCCGGTTTTTAGGCTTGGCCGAGTTGCGGCTCTAGCAGGAATAAGAATGTGGGTAATTTCCCTCAAAAGATATGCCGGGTCTGTATCACCAGAACGATGCGAAGACCGTGTTGCGTCACCTAAAAGTAATATATTCACCGTGCAGTTATTTAGACCATGCAACCAAAGACCGCAGAATGGGTTGAGCGATCGGCTCGCCTGGGATATGCCGCCAAAGGCTTTGTCTACATCACCGTTGGGATATTAGCGACCCTGGCGGCCTTTAATTTGGGGGGCGAAACCACCAATTCCAGTGGGGCATTACAAGCGATCGCCCGCCAACCCTTTGGTCAAATCCTGTTAGCGATTGTGGCGATCGGGCTAGCGGGCTACGTGCTGTGGCGCTTTGTCCAAGCCATTCAAGACCCAGAACACCCCAACAGCCACGGCGCAGAAGCAATTTTTCGGCGTTTGGGCTATGGCCTGAATGGGTTGGTCTACGCGGGGGTGGCCTATACGGCAGTGCAAATTCTAGCCAAGGCCCAGGGGAGCGCCGAGGGCAATTCGACCCAACTGTGGACAGCCCGCTTAATGGCGCAACCTTTTGGACAATGGCTGGTTGGCACTGTCGGCGCATTCACCATCGGCTTCGGGTTCTATTACTTTTATCGTGCCGTTAAAACTAAGTTCCGAGAAAAACTGAAGTTGCATCGCATGAGCCAAGCGGAGCAAACCTGGGCAACCCGCCTGGGGGTGTTGGGTATGGCCGCACGGGGCGTTGTCTTTGTCATCATTGGGGCTTTTTTGATCCAGGCGGCGCGGCAGGCTGACCCCAGCGAGGCCAAATCGTCGGAAGGGGCGTTACAGGCTTTGCAGCAGAATGACCCGTGGGGTGGGGTGCTGTTGGGAGTTGTGGCCTTGGGTTTAGTCGCCTATGGGATTCAGCTTTTGGTGCAGGCCCGCTATCGCCGGATTGATCCCACCTAATGCCCAACTGTAGCGGATTGGGAAAAGGCTTTAAGTCGTGCAGGCGGTTGGCTCCTGCCATCGCTCAAGGGTAAGTAGCGGCGCAGGGGGGCGAGTTCGGTGGGAGGGGGTTAATGGGCAAGGTGATGCAGCAGTGGTGGATTGGACAGATTTTACAGCAGACAAGCAAAAAGTTTCAGCAGGATTGTCGCAAGTTGCCACGGCAGGTTTGGCGGCAATGGGGTCTGATCTTGGCGTTGGGGTTTGGGTTGACGGCGGGGCTAACGGCAGGATTGACGCTGGTGGCGCGATCGCGCTTGCTCCACGGTTTGCAAGCCTGGGATGAACGCTGGCTGCCCTTGGCCGTGACGCACTTACCGCTTAACTTTGCCCAGGGCATTACCTGGGAATCACCGGGTAACTTGGTTTATTTGGGGCCTCTGATCGTCACAGGCTTAGGTTGGATGATTGGGCGATCGCGGCCATTGTGGGCAGCAACGTGGTTAGCCGCTTACATTGGCCAGTTAGCCCTGGTTTGGGTGGGTTGGCTACTGTGGAATCGCGCCCGCCCGGAACTGATTGCCAATGGCATTGCAGCACCGGATTTACACTCCTTTCCATCGGGCCATGCCACGGTCGTTTGGGTGGTTTATGGCTTTCTGGCTTATCTGTGGTGGCGGGCCGCTCATCATTGGCTAGAACGACTGACCACGGTGATAGTAAGTTTGCTATGGATTGCCGTTGTCAGCAGCGCCCGGTTAGTTCTGGGTGCCCATTGGCCCAGCGATGTTTTGGCGGGCTGGTTGATTGGGTTGGTATGGCTAGTGGTGGTTATTGTGGCCCTGGAACGGGCGGAAGCGATCGCCCGCCGTCGGCGTGTCTGATTGGGGCCTAATTGACTGCACAGGCATTAATCGGGTGGGTTTGGCGGCGGAACGGCTTCAATCACAATTTTAGTTTTTACCGAATTGGCCAAAAAACACTGTTGGTGCGCGGCTTGATGGAGGGCGGCGAGTTGGTCGGCGGTGGGTTGAGAGGGGCCGATAAACTCCACTTGAGGACGGAGATAAACCTGGGTCAAGGCGATCGCCGGGAACCGCTGCAAAAAAACGTGCCAACTGGGTGAACTGGGCTACTATGCAACAAGCCTGAGCGAAGGAGTTGGGGCCAGATGCGGGCCGACCCAGGCGATCGCTCCAGGCTAAGGCTACGCGAGGCGGCGGACTCCCACGGTGCAAGGGCCACCCGGCGGACGATGGGCTATTTGCATTGGGCTAAGTTAGGCGCGCGGTAGTTCGCTCCACGAGGTAAAACGTTTGATTGAACTGGCGGTTGCTCCTGGTGAGGCCGCGATCCGGTGAACTCTTCAACGCGTTGAGGCAAGATGGCATGGTCAAGTTCCCCCACTTTAACCGAGTCACTCGTTGGCGATCGCTCCTGGGGAGACGGGTAATGTTGATAGGGTTGGGGCTGTTGGTGACGGGGGCGATCGCGCTCCTCCAATTGTTCAGCCACCCCGTAGCCCAGGCAGTAGAAGTCCGCCCCCCAAACTTGGCAATGGGGATGTGGCGCGGAGCTTCTTTCCCGGTAGAAAATTTTCAAACCTACACCTCGCCGTTTGGGTTGCGCCAATCTCCCGATGGCTCTTACACCCAGGAATATCACCGGGGTTTGGATATGGCCGCACCAGAAGGGAGCTATATCCGCAACTGGTGGGCGGGCAAAGTCGTCGAAGTGTCAGACGATAGTGCTTGTGGCACGTCCGTCGTGGTTGAATCGGCCCGTTGGGAACATATTTACTGCCATATGCAAGGCCACGTAGAAACGGCCAACGGGAAACGGGCAATGGTCGATCGCGACGGCGGTATTCAAATTTGGGAAGATCAAGTCGTGCCTGCCGGGGTTCGCATTGGGCGTGTGGGCATGACTGGGCGCACCACTGGCCCCCACCTCCACTGGGGCTTGAAGTATGCAGGGCAATGGGTTGATCCAGCCTTGGTGCTCCGGGCGATGTATGCCGAGCAAGGCCAGCGTGGCCCCGTTTCGCTGCAACCGCCCAAATAGTCTCAACAACTTTGACTGAAGCGCGATCGCTGCCATTGGCCACAAACTGAAAAAGTGTTTTGGGTTTTTGGGAGACGCGCAAAATTGAGTTCACACAAAAAATCCACATAAAAACGCGCCCTGGCGATCGGGAGACCATCCCCCAGCCAGGGCGCGATTTATTCTAGGGAGCTTGAAGCCGCTTGGGAGTTAGCCGTTTAGCCACTCCCACAACTCAGCGTCTTAGGCCGCAGCCTGCCGTTCCTTAGCCTCTTTAATGACCTCTTCCGCCACGTTGTTCGGGCAAGGAGCATAGTGGGAGAATTCCATCGAGAACTGCCCCCGGCCAGAGGTCATGGTACGCAGATCGCCAATGTAGCCAAACATTTCGCTCAGAGGGACATCGGCTTTCACCCGTACCCCCGTCACGCCAGCGTCTTGCGATTTGATCATGCCCCGACGACGGTTCAAGTCGCCAATAACATCCCCAACGTGATCATCGGGGGTAAAGACATCGACCTTCATGATTGGTTCGAGGATTTGGGGGCTGGCCTTGGGCATGGACTGCCGGTAGGCTGCCTTCGCTGCAATTTCAAAGGCGATCGCCGACGAGTCAACCGGGTGATACCCGCCATCTGTCAGCGTCACCTTCAGATCCACAACCGGATAACCCGCCAACGGCCCCTTGCCAATGCAGCTTTCAAAGCCTTTTTGCACCGCTGGCCAATATTCACGGGGAACGTTCCCCCCCGTGACCTTGGACTCAAACTGGAAGCCGCTACCAACTTCACCCGGCTCAATGACGTAATCAATCTTGCCGTATTGACCCGACCCACCCGATTGTTTCTTGTGGGTGTAGCTGTCTGGCAGCACTTTGGTGATGGATTCGCGGTAGGCCACTTGGGGTTTGCCCACTTCAACTTCCACCCCGTAGGTACGCTTCAGGATGTCTACCTTAATATCCAGGTGCAGTTCGCCCATCCCCTTGATGATGGTTTCGCCACTTTCCTGGTCAGTTTCCACCTGGAAGGAGGGGTCTTCTTGCACCATCTTGCTGAGGGCCATACCCATTTTTTCGTCACCGCCTTTTTTCTTCGGCTTGACGGCAATGGAAATCACCGGATCGGGGAAGACCATCGGTTCCAACGTCGCTGGGTATTTAGGATCACACAAGGTATGGCCAGTTTGGACATTCTTCATGCCCACGATCGCCACAATGTCACCCGCCTGGGCTTCATCAATCTCTTCCCGCGAGTCGGCGTGCATTTCTACCAAACGACCAATCCGCTCCGTTTTGCCCGTAGCCGTGTTCAGAATGGTGTCGCCCTTCCGCAGGGTGCCAGAGTAAATCCGGGTGAAGGTCAACGCGCCAAAGCGATCGTCCATAATCTTGAACGCCAAAGCCCGCAGAGGTTTTTCGGGATCAACGATCGCGTATTCCCCGGTTTCGTTCCCTTCCAGGTCAGTAATTGGCTGAGGCTTAACTTCCGTGGGATCAGGCAGATAGTCTACGACCGCATCCAACACCAATTGCACGCCCTTGTTCTTGAAGGACGACCCACAATAGGTAGGAAAGAACGCCAAATCCCGCGTCCCTTTCCGAATGCATTGCTTGATCTCGTCGATGGTGAGTTCCTCCCCTTCGAGGTACTTCTCCATCGCCGCGTCGTCTTGCTCTACGGCCAGTTCAATCAACTGTTCGCGGTAAACCTCGACATCATCCACCATGTCCGCAGGCACGTCTTGGATTTCGTAGTTCATGGGGTCGCCGGAGTCATCCCAGATCCAGGCTTTGCGGGTGAGCAGGTCAACCACACCTTTGAACTCAGTTTCCACCCCAATCGGCAAGACCATGACCAGGGGTTTGGCGGCTAACACATTGTTCACTTGCTTGACGACCCGGTAAAAGTCCGCCCCAGTTCGGTCGAGCTTGTTGATGTAGATAATCCGGGCAACTTTCGAGTCGTTGGCATAACGCCAGTTCGTTTCAGACTGAGGTTCAACCCCACCGGAGCCGCAGAAAACCCCGATCCCGCCATCAAGTACTTTTAGGGAACGGTACACTTCGATGGTGAAGTCAACGTGGCCGGGAGTGTCAATAATGTTGAATTGATGTTCTTTCCAAAAGCAGGATGTTGCCGCGGATTGAATCGTGATCCCCCGCTCCTGTTCCTGCTCCATGAAGTCTGTGGTTGCCGCACCATCATGCACCTCACCGATCTTGTGGATCTTGCCAGTTAGCTTCAAAATCCGCTCTGTTGTGGTCGTTTTACCCGCGTCTACGTGGGCAAAGATGCCAATATTCCGATAACGAGTGAGGTCCTTGTTCATATTTGCTCTCTAGATTAAGTGCTAAACCACAGATGACATCAACGAAATTTGTGTCAGTGTTGTTCAGTGAATACAAGTGTTGCCTGTGCTATCGGCGTAGACCAGAGCAAACACCGATGAACCATCGTCAAGACACTGGCTTGTCCCTGTAGGCAACATTACCAATTGTAAATTACTGGATGTAACAGTGAAAAGAGGTTGGAAACCGTCCTTGGGGATGGATGGGGCTGGCGGCTCTCTGCCTTGGAAGAATCTGGTTGGACGGTGTAGCAGTGAGCGTTGTCAGGTTCTGGGGTTCACCCAAGGGAGTTACCAAGGCAACTTGACCGGACGGAACTGGGCGGTTGGTCATCTGGCATGTCTGTCATTGGCGTGTCTGGTGTTGTCATTGGTGGGGCGAGGATAGGGGCGGGCCAGATGGGGCGATCGCGGGGATCAGCTTAGGGCTGCGGGCCGCAATCCTTCCCGCCGCTGGGGTGCAGCCTGGGTTGTGGCCTCAGTTGCCAGCGTGGCCAGGGGTTGCCATTATAGCCAACCGGGCGATCGCGGGTTCAGCGGCTCACGGCTTGGGACTGGCGCAGAAAGCCACAAATCGCTACACTGCAAGCTGGTCATCACGCTGTTAATCAAAACGGTTCCACCCAATCTGCTCACTGCACTGCTTTCCATCCTAGCAAACTTCGCTTGTCTGTTTGTGTTATGCCAACGCCTCGTGACCTTTTAGCCGCCCTGTTGCCGTATTTGCAAGTGGCAGCGGCCTATGCCCAGCAGATTCAACCCCGGATTGCGGCCCAACCGGCGAAGGATGCTGCCAACTTTTTTGGGGCGGCGCTGAGTGATGCGGATTTGTCGATTCAGACCTTTGTAGAGGTGGCGCTGTTGGGGCGGTTTCCAGAGGTGCGCTTTTATGGCGAGGAGTATGAGCAGTCCTATAATACCAAGTATTTTCGGGCGATCGCGCTGGGGCCGCAGGATGATTATTTGATTACCCTTGACCCGATTGACGGGACGCAATTTTATCTGGATGGGCACGGAAATTACCAGATTATTTTGGGGATCTTAAACGCAGATGAGTTTGAGGCGGCGATCGCGTTGACTCCGGCGACTCAGACCTATGTCTATGCGCTGCGGGGGGAAGGCTGTTGGCAGGGGCAATTTGGCCAGGAGCTAGCGGCTTGCGATCGCTTACAGATCGTCGATCCCAAACCGACAATTTTACTCGGCTGGGGCATGGAGCGGTTAGCTACCACCCTGCGCGACCACTACACCGTGCTGACGGTGGCGGAGGATTATTCTAAAGCAATCCAGATCCCCAACGTGAATGGAATGCTGACTGGGGAATTGGCTGGGGCCGTGATTCGGGTGGGCAAATTTATCGACGGGGCTGCCCTCGCCTTTTTGGCCCAAGAAGCAGGCTGCATTGTGACGACCCACGCTGGGGCCGTGCCACCGCCCCTCCACACCTGTGATAACTATGAACGTCCAGGCTTGTTGATTGCAGCCAATCCCACTGTGCATCAGCATTTGCAGAGAGCGGCGCAGATTCACGGGCTGACCTAACTTGGGGGAGGCACCAGTCCCATTAGGCTGAAGCTGACGACGCTGGGCGCACCAAGGTCGCAATTAAGTTATCTAACAGGCGATCGCGATCGATGGGAATAATTTGGCGGCCATGCAAAATATCCCGCGTCACCACAAAATGGGTCAACGTGCCAATAAACATCCGCGCGGCCACTTCTGGATCGGGAAGTTGCAGTTCTGGGTGCGCTTGGAAATATTGCGTCAAACAGTCCAGTCCTGGCTTTTCGATATTGGTTAAAAACGCCTGGGCTAACTGGGGAAAGCGACCAGACTCGCCTAAAATAATGCGGAAAAAAGCCAGGACTTGCGGATCGTCGGCCACATTTTCCAACATCGTCAGGGCGCAGTGACGGAGAAACGTCGTCGGTTCTTCCTCAAACCGTTCAATACTCTCGTCCCAAAATAGTTTTTTGCGACTGGCCAGCCGTTGCATCAGTGCCATAAACAAATGCTCTTTATCCGCAAAATGGCGATAGACCGTGGCTTTGGAGACTCCGGCAGCGGCCACAATCCGATCAATCCGGGCGGCGGCGTAACCGTGGGCCAAAAATTCTTGCAGGGCACCGTCTAGCACGGCGGCAGTTTTTTCGGGCGAAAGCTCGCGATCGCTGCTTCTCAAGCTACTCATCACGTTATCCATAGCAGTACAGACCTTGGGGCCAAGGCACCAATCTTAATCTAATTTCAGCATACTCTTGACGAGGCGAGACGAAACAGTTTAGTTTAGCTATATCGAGACGAAACAGTTTAGTTTAGCTAACGAATCAGGAGTCAAGTCATGGTTCAAGGTGCGTTCGATGGATTAGGCGGGGGGAAGAGACGGCGCTGGGTGGGGCTGGCGGCCACGGTGTTGCTGGTGGTGGGTGGCGCGGCCTATTGGGTCGGGCGATCGCCCTTTGCCTCTCAGTCGGCCCCCGTGGTCACAGCCCCCAAGCCCACGACGCGCACGGTCACGGCTTTAGGGCGGCTCGAACCGAAAGGCGAGGTGGTCAAACTGGCAGCCCCAACCAACAGCAGCAGCAATCGCGTGGGTGAGCTACTGGTGCAAGAGGGCGATCGCGTCCAAGCCGGACAGATCATTGCGGTGCTAGATAGTCGCGATCGCCTGGAAGCCACCTACGAGCAAGCAATGGAAGACGTGAAAGTAGCCCAAGCCAAACTAGCCATTACCCAAGCCGGTGCAAAACAGGGGGAAATCGACGCGCAACGGGCCGAAATTCAACGCCTGGAAGCCCAACAGCAAGGCGAGATTACCGCCCAAGCTGCCACAGTCTCGCGGTTAAATGCAGAATTGCAGAATGCCCAAACCGAATACGCCCGCTATCAAGCGTTGTATCAGGAAGGAGCCATTTCAGCTTCTAATTTAGACAGCCGCCGCCTCGCCCTAGAAACAGCCCAAAAAAATGTGCAGGAGGCCCAAGCCGTCCTGAATCGCCTCCGTTCGACCAGTCCGGCCCAACTGAACCAGGCCAAAGCCACCCTGTCGCGGATTGCTGAAGTGCGTCCGGTGGATGTGCAAGCGAATCAAGCCGAGGTCGATCGCGCGCTGGCCACTTTGAAACAAGCCAAAGCCGATCTGGATAATGCGTTTGTGCGATCGCCCGTGGCCGGGGAAGTGCTGGATATTCATGCCCGCGCGGGGGAAGTAATCGGCACCGATGGCCTTGCCGAAATTGGCCAAACTCAACAAATGTACGCGATCGCGGAAGTCTATCAGAGCGACATCACCAAAATTAAACCGGGTCAAACGGCGATCGTCTCCGGCGAATCCCTGGCTGGCGAACTCACAGGTCGAGTCGAGCGGATTGATTCTCAAGTGCGTCGCCAAACGGTTGTAAATACAGACCCCAGTGCCAACGTCGATGCGCGAGTGGTCGAGGTTCACATTGCGCTGGATGCCGCCTCCAGCCAGCAAGCTGCCAAATTGACTAACCTGCAAGTAACAACCCAAATTACCAATGAATAAGCTATTGCGATCGCTGCAACGCCGCACGCCCCTCGGTTGGCTGCAACTGAGCCGAGAACGGAGCCGCCTCCTCGTTGCATTATCGGGGATTGCCTTTGCCGATGTCTTAATGTTTATGCAACTGGGGTTTCAAAGCGCGTTGTATGACAGTAATACCAAACTCAGCCGCAGCCTGGATGCAGATATTGTCCTCGTCAGCCCCCAGGCCAAAAACACCCAAAATTTAGGACTCTTTGCGCGGCGGCGATTGTACCAGGCCAAAGATATTGCTGGGGTCAAATCTACCACGGCCCTCTATTCCAATGTCATCACCTGGAAACATCCAGACACGCGCAAAGATACCTCAATTCAGATGATCGCGTTTGATCCTGATCAGAGGGCGCTGACCCTGCCAGAAGTGAATCAACAATTGGCCAATCTGAAATTACCAGATCGAGTTTTGTTTGATCGCAATTCTCGTGGCGACTACTCCCAGGCGATCGCCCGCATTGCCCAAGGCCAACCCGTCACCACCGAAATCGAACGGCGCACCGTTACTCTGGCTGGATTGTTTAGTTTAGGCGCATCCTTTGGTGCCGATGGCATTCTCATTGCCAGCGACCAAACCTTTTTACATTTCTTCCCCCGCCGCGATGCAGCCAGCGTCAGCCTGGGTTTGATTACCCTCGAACCGGGCTATTCCGCCGAGCAAGTTGCCGCCGAATTAGATGCTTATTTACCAGACGATGTACGAGTTTTGACTCATGCGGAATACATCCAATTTGAGGAGAGTTATTGGCAGCAAGAAAGTCCCATTGGCTTCATTTTTGGCCTCGGTACAGCAATGGCCTTTGTCGTCGGTGTTGTCATTGTCTATCAAGTGCTTTCTACCGATGTGAATAGTCATATTAAAGAATATGCAACCTTCAAAGCAATGGGCTATCGCAATCAATATCTCCTCGCTGTTGTGTTTGAAGAAGCAATCGTCTTGGCTTTCCTGGGTTTCATTCCGGGATTTATTTTGCCCATTGGTTTATATCAATTAGCAGCAAATGCCACAGCTTTACCGATTGTGATGAAAACAAGCCGCGCGATCGCCGTCTTTGGATTAACTCTTGCTATGTGTATCATCTCTGGCGCGATCGCCACGCGCAAACTTCAATCTGCCGATCCAGCCGACATGTTTTAGTGCGACTAAGTTACACGTTAGCATTCTATCCTGCTCTAAAAAGTTTTAGCCATGACCCAAACCACGACTTCGCCTAAAATCAAAGTTGTACCAAATAGTAATCCAGTCATTGTGGTTAAAAACCTTAACCATTTTTTTGGCCAAGGACAACTTCGTAAACAGGTTTTGTTTGATATTAACCTTGAAATTAATGCCGGTGAAATTGTCATCATGACTGGCCCTTCGGGATCAGGAAAAACAACGCTCTTGACTCTATCTGGAGGACTGCGATCGGCCCAAGAAGGTAGTCTTAAAGTTTTAGGACAAGAGTTATGTGGAGCAAACAACGCCACGCTTACCTTAGCCCGACGGAATAATGGCTATATCTTTCAAGCGCATAATTTGCATCACAGTTTAACAGTGCTACAAAACGTCAAAATGGGGCTGGAATTGCACAACGCACTTTCGATCCAGGCAATGAATGAACGGGCAACCGAGATGTTAGAGCAGGTTGGCCTGGGCCATCGCCTTAACTACTATCCCGATGATTTATCCGGTGGCCAGAAACAGCGAGTGGCGATCGCCCGTGCCCTAGTGAGTCGGCCCAAAATCGTATTAGCGGATGAACCCACCGCAGCCCTTGATAGTAAATCGGGTCGCGACGTTGTGAATTTGATGCAAACCCTGGCCAAAGAACAAGGCTGTACTATTTTGCTTGTCACCCACGACAACCGAATTTTAGATGTAGCCGATCGCATCGTCAGGATGGAAGATGGCTACCTAACCCAGAATGCCCTGGCCCAACCCGCCGCTTAAGGAGCGAAACGCGATCGCCCCTAATTTAATACCGCAAAGTCTGATAGTTCTTCCAAGTCCACATCTCGCAGCAGTTGTACCCACAGCGACTTCACCGCCGGGTCTTGGGGTTGATTGCGACGCAACAATGCTAAGGCCGCAGAGACATCAAACCACAATCCTTTTTCACCATAGAGTTGAATATTTTCAATGGTGATAGATTGATGCTTGGGCATTGTGGCGATCGCAGTTTCAGCTTGTCGTTGAATCTTACCTTTAATTAGGTAATCGTTGGGATCGGATCGTCCATTTTTACACGCCAACGTGACATACCATTCGTATTCTTTTCCAACTTCTAAATCAGGTATCGTATCGGGTACACTAATCCGTACAATACCTGGTTTTTGCATGATTGGCATTTGCATCTGGTAAATAATCTGTTCACCTTTCTGAGTGATGTCTACCAGGGCAAATTCTAGATTTTTAGCCGTAGTTTCTGGAATATAGACTAAGAAAGTCGGATGAGATGCGATCGTCAGTCCTTTAGCATCAGTTGGAGTTAAAATCGTTGGCCAAGCTTCAGCGGTTGTTGGCTCAGCGAGCGGTGGTGTTTGCTCCAGAATCGAAGCGACCTTAGGACAAATCTTTTCGGTTCGGCGGCGACCTGCCCCCCGCGCACTTTTCGGTGCATCTTGACCGGGAGGTGGACTAAACAAATTTCCGCCCTTTTTTGGCTTTGCTTGAGCCATTTTGGGGAAACTCGGCGGTTGGTCTGCGATCGCGGCGGGCGCAAAATCACCACGAGATGACTGCACTATTGCCTCTGATCGGACAACCGATGCCTCCAGCAGCAAACCCAGCGCGAGCAAGGTTAATGGCACCACGGACACTAAAACACTGACACGTTTCATAACAGGAGATTCAACTGTTGGTATAGTTGTAACCGAGCAAGGCTAGAACAGCAACAAGTCAACGGGTAGGCAGGAGTCGCTGAGACTGGCAAACGCAACTAATGTGTGGGCCATTCCAGAGGGATACGCTCGGCAGACCTAAACATCCCTCAAGTCTTGAACACCGTTCACTCCAGTATGGTCGATTTTTGATTTGAGCGCACTAAATTATCATAGTGGCTTCCAAAAGGTTGTTGCTTGAAAGCCACCATTATCAATTGCATCAATTTGCTACCCAGCCAGGGTATGAGTAAAGTCACTATGGCTGGCTAAATCGCGGCGTTGCTGAGCCAAGGTTGAAACAGACTCGGTACAAGGCGATAAAGGTCGCTCCAGTAGTTTCAGCTTTTTTGACCAACCTAAAGCATAAGACTTCTTATCCCCTTATACCAATCAAATGAAAGTAGTCAGCGTCGCGAGAATAGCTGTATTTGCCAATCTTTTTCAAGTCAGTGGCTATATATAGATACAACCTTTTTAGGTTCCATCTTAGATGCAAAGGAATTCATAAATACAATGCTAGGTCTTTGGGAATGAGAGACTTTTAGGAGTTGAACTAAATAATGCAATTCGATGCTAGGTCGCAAAAGTTGGTAAATCGCTAGATCGTCCGAATCTAGTAAACCAATAGGATTGATGTAGCATTTTTCCCACCAATTTGGACTAATCTGGATTAAGCGCGATAATAATTCTGAATAAGCTCTTGCGCAATAGGTTGCTGTTGGTTGGTTTTGCTCTATCTGCTGAACTTTTTCGAGGGCTAAGGAAGTCACGCGCAGGTAGTAGGTGTATTTAATTTGCTTGGGTGCATTTGCATCTTGTAGCTTTCTTTTTGCTATCTCAACTTTCTTGAGAACATCGTCTGACATGATTGTGCTGGTGTGAACAGTACTGTACATCTTTTATCCTTAGTTAGTGGTGTTGTGCGCTGCTGGAACAGCCAAAAAAGGAGTGGCAATAGGTGGTTGAAAGGAATTTAGGTGTGCTGTCCTCAGGCGTTTGGCTCCCATTGTTGCGATCGCCCAACCTGAGTAAAGCCAGAGCGTTCACACTTGCGACGTGTAGGCGACACCCCGATACTTCAAGTTTGAGCCAGGAAGTGGTGGGTGATAAACTAACAAGGTTGTACGGGTTAATGGCACACCGCGATATTGGCCAATGGGCTGCACTCCGATCGCTTCAACTTCAGTCGTCGGGGCTTCGTAGGGGATACCGCGATAAGACAGTCTCATGATTAGAACTCCTGAATGGGGCTTACATATTTATCATCCTGGTTGAGCCAAATTTTTTAGGTGACAGAGAGTATGCGCCCAAGGTGAGATTTGAGTGAATGGAACGTGATGACAAACGCACCACGCACCACTCTATATCGCTAGCGGCCTGTGACCAGTTAGCAAGATGGATTGTGACAGAGATTACAAAAGCGGCGATCGCGATCGCCCCCCAGAACCGCTGTTTGGCACTCAAACCCCTTGATCAGATGGAGCGAATGAACGGCCTATTCACCAGACTGGGACGGATAAAACTGCACACTTGATGCCGCCGAATGGGTTGGAGCGGCCAGGGCGGCACGAGCGGCATCGCCCGCAGTTGCAGCAGTCAGCCCAGGCTGATTCACCAGCGGAGCCTCGTAGCGACTGTAGACAACTTGGCCCCCTTCCCAAGGCGCATACCAATATAAATCTTGCCTGACCACGGCGCGAGTGGCTTGGGGCGATGCATCAAGGTGGACGACCCCAAAATTATTGCGCCCCACAACTTCGCGGCCTTCTTGAACCCAACGACTCCGCCAAAGGCCAAATATCCAGTTCTGCAACCGCGATCGCCAAGTTGAGCGCCGGGGCGGTTGGGCTAACCACTCGATCATCGTGCCCCAAGGCGGAGTCTGAGCGGGTTGGCGAGGAATCCATTGCGTTTGATAGTGCCAATCAGGCGGTTCCGGGCGGCGATGTTTCGGTGAGGCGGCTGGCCCAAACCAACGTAACCAAACTCGTTGAGTGGTTTCTTGTAGCTCCACGGGGTTAAACCACCCCACCCAGGTTCGCAGCCGTTCCGGGAACACATTTTTTAATTTTGTGTGCACCATGCGGGTTTTCGCTTCAGAATTTTTGAATGCACTGGCAGTCAGTTGCACCAGAACGTGCGGTTCAGGGGATTGGCCCGTTTGTTGCCGTTCAGGCTGGTCTGAGTTGGGTGCTGCCTGCTGCGCCTCGGATGCTTGCCAATATTGTAAATAGACTGCCGAGCCGTAGTGAATGTCTCCTGACAAAATCAGGACTTGCTGCCGATAGGAAAAAACAATCTGTAAAAAGTTAGCCAGGGCTTGGCGATGAATATTCCATGCATCACCAACATCGTTCTTGTAAACTTCATTCTGATGAATGTTCCAATATTGAATTTGATCAATCAATTGGAGGCTGAATAGATTCGTTGGCGCAACAATTAGAGTTAACTCATCGGTTTCGGCGATCGCGCTCTCAGCCGTCGAGTCCTCAAGATAATGTACCAATTGCTGCTGAAAAGCCGTTGGGCTAAGGAGTTGGGGTGGAGCAGTAAGTTGATCGGTGAGGGGATAGCCGCGCCATGTCCGTGTATCCAGCACGATGATGGTATGCTGCGGCCCTCGAACGGTGTAATGCCAGATCAGGGCATCGGCGGCCCGATCCAAAATCAGGGCATCGCCATCTACCCGCATTTGGGGCAATCCGGTGGTTGGGGTTTGGGTGGGTAAGCCCAGGAAGCTCGAAATGGCGCTCCAGGCAATGAGATCGGTGCCCGCCGAGGTTGACCATTCCGCCGCTGCTTGTAAGAGGCGATCGCCCACCTGTTGATCCACAAATTGATCTGGCGTATTGCCCCACGCCTGAAATACAGCATAGGCCAGCATTCCATTTTGCACCGTCCGTCGCCCCAGCGCCTTGCCCAATACCCGCAAACACCAGCCCTGGTTTAAATTCCAATCGTCACTGATGTCGTGGTCGTCAAAAATCATATAGGTTGGGACATTGGCCAAGGCCCGCCGCACTTTCCATAAGGTATGGGCGGCAGAGTGTAATTCGGCTAATTCAGTTTTCCATTGTTTCGCCGCTTTACCGTGCAAGTCCATGTCCTTGGCTGTGGGCAAAGGCAACGACCACAGGACAGGCGACCAAGCGTAGAGATATACCGCGCAATACTCACCCAGGCTAAAAAGATGACTTTTGGCACACTCGGCTTGGCCCGCCACCCCAGCCGTAAAGCCACCGTGAGTTTCGGCAATTTGACTGCGCTGACCTGGTTTGAGCGTTTGGGGCACCACTCCATTGCCCGGTGTGCCGACGGGGAAACTAGTCGGTAGTTGCTCTTCCCAGCCCAGCAGGGTGTTACCCATGCGCGACAAAGCCCAGAGCAAAGGGTCGGCAACTTCATCCCCATAAATTTGGTCGCCAGTCAAAAACAAGTAATGGGGGCGATCGCCGGGTGATTCTGCATTGTGGCCAATCAACTCATCGGCGATCGCCAGTGCATCGTAGCCATTGCCATGCAACTTGCGACAGGAACCATGCACAATCTTGAGTTGATGCAAAGTTTCCGGCGGCAAGGCAAATGTGGGTAACTGGTGTGGGAAATAGCTAATGACCGGAGTTGGCCCCAGGGTGCCGGTCATGGCTTGCTGCAAAGTTTGGGGCGATCGCGCATGAGGCTCAGTTGCCGTAAATTCTAGATCATAGGCATAAAGCACCCCAGACTGTGGCGGTTCCTGGGGCGCAGTGGGGGCAGTGACCGCTACAACATGTAGAAATTCACCGATTGCAACCGTTGCTCGCTGGCCCTGCGCGACAGGATCACCGAGAGTTGCACCTTGGGCTGTGGTTTGCCGGACAGTCAACTTAACGGTACACGGCGATTGCACCGCCACCCAAACCGTGATCGCCTGAGCATCAGTTCGGCGTAAAATTGGCCCTGCCAAAACGAGCGGCAGTTCTTGTAAGCGATCGCGTAGCGCATTCCACACAGCAGGTTTAACCCTCAAATGCAATTCTCAAACCACTTCTAGCACATTCCGAAGCCACACTCCCACACCGCTCATTCCCGGCCCGTCAGTGCTGCATTTGGTGATGCTGGGGTTCGAGCGATCGCACCACTCAACCAGAATAGATATGCCCCTTGCAAACAACCTCCCCCGCTAGACTCAAAGCAGCACCCCAACAACTCTGTCTTAATGTGGGTGCCAACCCGCTCTTTGGCTCTGACACGGGTTAGAGGCCCACCGTTGGGGCATCCCAATTCGGCCTCATGAGATCCAGCCACCTGGGGCGATTGGCTCTTTTCGCGATCGCCCTTGGGCAGTATGCTAGGTTGGTTGGTTACCGCAAATTAGGGCATCCGCAAAGTTCAGTATCCTCACTGCAAACGCGGAAACCCAGTTCCTAGTTTGCCTAGGTTGCTCCATTATTTTGCCGAATCATTTGCCACTCGCATGACTGAAACGACCCTGCCTCCCATCATCCAAGCGATGCTCCAACCGGAGTTTTATCCCCACCCGGTGACAACGCCCATCGAGTTGATCCAAACCCATGTCTCTTACATTTGCTTAACGGGGGACTTTGCTTACAAGGTGAAAAAGCCCGTCAATTATGGCTTCTTGGACTTTTCTACCCTGGCCTTAAGAGAGCATTTTTGCCATGAGGAAATTCGGCTAAACCAGCGGGGCGCGGCGGGCATCTACCTGGAGGTATTAGCGATCGCCCAGGTAAACGGTAAATTTCAATTGAGCGACCAGGGCGAAATTGTGGAATATACCGTCAAAATGAAACAATTTCCCAGCGGTACATTGTTTACCGATCTGTTCGACCAGGGAAAACTAACAGAAACTTTACTGCAACAGTTGGCGCAGGAACTGGTCAATTTTCATCGGCAGGGCGCAATCACCGATCACATCCGTAGCTTTGGTGAAGTCGCGCAGATTCGGCAAGCGATCGATGAGAATTATGAGCAAACCGTGGCGTATATTGGTGGCCCCCAGACCCAGCAGCAGTTTGACGAAACTCGCCAGTATACCGATCGCCTGTTCGCAGAGAAATCCGCGTTGTTTGCCAGTCGAGTCGCCCATGATTGGATTCGTGAGTGTCATGGTGATGTGCATTTACGCAACATTGCCCTTTCCGATGACCAGATTTTATTGTTTGATTGCATTGAATTTAATGAGCCATTTCGCTTTGTCGATGTCATGTTCGACATTGCTTACATCGTGATGGATTTGGATGCCCGCGATCGCCCCGATCTCAGCAATATTTTTCTGAATGCTTATATTGAATTGATGGGCGATTGGGAAGGTCTTCAAGTCTTGCCGTTGTACCTCAGCCGCCAGTCCTATGTCCGGGCAAAAGTGATGTCCTTTTTGTTGGGCGATCCAACCATTCCCGAAGCCGTCAAAACAGAAAGCGCCAAAACCGCAGAACGCTATTATCGCTTGGCCTGGGAGTACACGCGATCGCCCTTGGGCCAAGCAAGCGAAAAATTTGGGGGTCAGCTTTGGGTCATGGCGGGCCTTTCTGGATCGGGCAAAAGCACCGTGGCCCGCTTGCTGGCGCGGCAAACAGGGGCAATTTTGATTCGGTCAGATGCCGTCCGCAAACACCTGGCTGGAGTGCCCCTTGACCAGCGGGGTAACGCCGATCTGTATACAGCGGAAATGACGGCAAAAACCTATCAACGGTTACTCGACTTGGGTTTGACCTTAGCCCAGCAAGGTTATCCAGTCATTTTAGATGCCAAATATGATCGCCAAGCCTTGCGTCAAGCGGTGATCGACGGGGTAGAAACCACAGGCGATCGCCCCATTCGTTTACAGATCTTGCATTGCGATGCCCCCTTGGCCATGCGGCAACAATGGTTACGCGATCGCCGCCACGATGTTTCGGATGCCACCGCCGACTTGCTCCCCCAACAAGAGATGGAACCCTTCACCCCGGCGGAAAAAACCCTGGTCAAATTCTTCGACACAACCCAAGATTTAACGCCACAATTGAAGGAGATTACTGGCTCATAACCCCGCTGTTTCCCTCTCCTTAAGGCACGCTCATGGCCCTCCAAGCAAACTCGGCTCTCGGCTACAAAACCGCCACCAGATTTTTGATTGGCTCCATGCTTGGGTTTTATTTCCTCGGCTATTCGCCCTGGCTCAGCGTGGGCTTGGGGGCGATCGCGGGATTGACCAGTGGATTCATTGCCGCCTGGTGGAATGCCCAAGAAGACTACATGACCGATGAACCAACCGAAACCGCCACCACTCCCCTGACCGACATCATCGTCCCGGCGCAAAAGTCCAGAGACTATCGGCCTGTACGCTATGGGTTTGGGATCAAAACGGCGCGATCGCCCCGCCAAGGCATTCAAGGCTTTGGCTGGCTGTTTCGGGGGCGCAGACGACGTTAATCAGCCCATCCCGTTTGACCGATTGGCAGCGGTTTGGCGATCGCCCTTGCTCGGTATAACGCAATGATTTCGGGCCAATCATTCCATTCAATCGACTTAGGAACGAAAATTAAATAACTTCGCCAACAGCAACCCCGCCTGCGGCACCCCGCCCTCTAGGGAGAGGGAAAGGGGGCGAGGGCGACCCGCAAAATCAGATTTTATTGAATCCACGATCCTTAACTTGTTCAACCAGTTCAATTTATTGCCACATCTATGAGCAGTTATTTTCGTCCCAACATTGACGCAATGACGGGTTACATCCCCGGCGAACAACCCAAACCCGGCACCCCCATCATTAAGCTCAACACCAACGAAAACCCCTATCCGCCTTCTCCAGCAGCAATGGCCGTGTTGCAGCAGTTTGAGGGAGAATGGCTGCGGCGCTATCCCCATCCCTACGCGAACGACTTTCGGCAAGCCATCAGCGAGGTGCTGGAGGTGCCCCTGGATTGGATTATGGTGGGCAATGGTAGCGATGAAATCCTGAGTGTCATTGTCCGGGCCTGTACCGAACCGGGGCGAAAAATTGCTTATCCCACCCCCACCTATGTTCTTTACAAAACCCTGGCAGAAATGCAGCCAGCGGAAGTAGTAGAAATCCCTTACCCAGCGGATTACAGCTTGCCGATCGCGGAGCTAGTCGCCGCCAATCCAGCGGTGATATTTTTAGCATCGCCCAATAGTCCATCCGGTCATGTCATTGATAATGAGGCGTTGCGATCGCTGGCGGCTCAGGTTTCTGGTGTAGTCGTCGTAGACGAAGCCTATGTCGATTTTGCTGATGCGACCGCATTGCCCTTGGTACAAGAGTTTGACAATATTATCGTCAGTCGAACCCTATCCAAAGGTTATTCTCTAGCAGGTCTGCGGCTTGGCTTTGGCATTGCTCAACCGTCTTTGCTCAGCGGTTTATTCAAAGTCAAAGATAGTTACAATATCGACGCGATCGCGAGTCTCATGGGAGCCGCCGCCATGCGCGATCAAGCCTACAAAAATGAGTGCGTTGCTAAAGTTAGAACCGCCCGAACTCAGTTATTGGCAGACTTGAAACAATTAGGATTTGCCGTAAATGAGTCGCAGACTAACTTCTTACTGGCCCAACCGCCAAATGCCAACGCCGAAGCCCTATATCTCGCCCTCAAAGAGCAAGGCATTTTAGTGCGCTATTTTAAGCAAGCGGGCCTCAGCGATAAATTGCGAATTACAGTCGGCACAGATGAGCAAAATCAGACATTAATCGCCGCCTTGAGTCGTCTTATCTAACGGTGGCGCGCCCCATAGATAGATTCCCCCCTGGGCCTTTCATCAAAATTGATAAACGGTGTTTGGCCCCGCGTTAGTTTCGTGCTGACCAAGGGGCATCCTAAAACCGAGCAGCGGCAAAACCAGATGGAGCCGGGGGCGATCGCAGGGGGAAAAGAGATGGGTTGGCGACCGAAACAGATAGGAATCATTGGGCTGAGCGGGCTGCTGTGGGTCGGGCTAGCGGAGTCAACAAGCTTAGGCACAGGGGGCTGTGATCCGTCCTATCCTGACCTTTGCTTACCTCCACCACCGCCGGATTTGGACTGTGACGACATTTCGGTTCGCAATTTTCGGGTTTTATCGCCTGACCCGCACCACTTCGATCGCGATCAAGATGGCATTGGGTGCGAACCAAACCGCCAGAAACATCGGCGATCGCCATGACACAAAATGATTGGGTACAACGGGCACAAAACGGAGACCTAGCGGCGATCGCGGCTTTGCTGAACAGGGCACTGCACCCCCAGCAGATCACCGCCAAATTGCGCCTGACGGGAGAAACCCTACAAATTTTGTTGACTGCGGCCACACCGATTGATCAACCGGGCGCGATCGCCCTCATTCGGCGGGGGATGGAACAGGTGCGCCCTGCCAAAATTCGGCTCGTGCAAATCTATGGGCAACCCGACGGAATGCCGCAACCCGTTTGGCGCGAGCAGTTTTCCCTAGAAAAACCGTTTTGGGAACTTGATGAGGCTCCCCCCCCTGAAGCCCCGCCCCTGGAAAGTCCAACGCCCCCTGCCGTTTCGGCCCAAACCGCGATCGCCCCTGTTTCCCCGGTGCGCTTCCAGCCTGCGGCCCAAAAGTCTGTCACCCCAGTTACCGCCGCCGCCAAACTCCAGCCCAAACCCCTGACAAATCGCGCGATCGGGGCTTTGCTCACTGGCCTGATATTGGCTCTGGGAGTATTTAAGATCGGCCCCTTGCACCGGGTTTTTTATGGTTTTTTGGTGTTGGTACACGAACTGGGCCATGCGCTGACCCACTGGCTATTTGGTCGTCCGGCCCTACCTGCGATCAACATTTTGTATGGCGGTGGCATTACTTTTGCCCTGGGCCAAGTGAGTTGGCTGGTGGCGATCATCTATGGTGGCTTGGGCTGGCTGGCCTACAAAGTCCGGGCGTATCCGGGTTGGCTGGGAGTTTTGGCTGGCTTCAGCTTACTTTATACCGTGTGTCTTTTAACTCCTATTAATTTGATCTTGTCTAAGTTTATGGGGCATGGCATGGAGTGTGTGGCGATCGCGTTGTGTTTGTATTTTGCCACGAGTGGCTATTGCTGCCGGATCAAAGGCGATCGTGCTATTTACGCCATGTTGGGCTTTTTTACCCTGTTCAACACAGTAGAATTTTCCTGGCAATTGAGCCACGATGCGGATTTTCGTGCGGTGTATGAAGAGGGCGTCGGGGGCGTAATTGACAATGATTTTGTGATTTTAGCCAATCAATACTTGGGGTTAGACCTCGCCACGATCGCCACCGCCTTTGGCCTCGCCTGTTTAGCGGCCCCAGTGATCGCATTTTTGGTCTTTCGCTACGAAGCTTGGTGGGTCACTGGCCTCAAGCACCTGAGTCAACGGCGGGCGATCGACTAAGCTTCAATCCACAGCTTCCAGCACCGCCTGCAATTGCTGGAGCAGTTCAGTCATCGAAACATGGGCCGACAAGATCCGCCGTGCCATTTGGGTAATCAACATGGGTAACGGCGACAATTCGGGTTCGCCCTGCTCCTCCCGCTGCCGATGATCCAGCACCACGATCGGCATTTTATCCGCGATCGCCGCCAACTGCATCAACTGCGCCTCCAACTCCGGCAGCAGCGAATCCGCCGTCCAGCACAGCACCAAAACATCCGCCCCCCCCGAAGCTACCTGCTGCAACACTTCCGGCCACGCGCGCCCCACACAGCCCCGCAACCCAGACGTATGCAAATATTGCTTCAATGCTTGTAACCACTCAGCCTCCTGCAACCCACCGCGCCCCTCCGTCTCGCGATACCTGGATTCACCATCGCCCCGCACCGCCAACGTGGCCACATCCACCGCCAACACCAACGGTCGCCACACATACCCCGCCGCAATCTGAATCACCTGCTGCAAAGTAGAAATTTCTGCGGCTGGGTGAGGTTCCGGCCCCGGCTCCAGCGCCAAACACGGAAAGACCAATAACCCAGGCACTTGATTGGCTGCCTGGGTCGTAGGCTGATCCAGCGTCACCAATGGCAAAGACGCAATAAACGATAGATCGCTCAGTTGCCGGAGGTAGCTGAGGGGGTCATGCTGCGGACTGCTCAACAACACCACATCAGGCCGCCACACCCGCGCCAATAACTCGGCTTGTTCCAAATCATGAGACTCCAAAATTCGATAACGCTGGGCCTGGAAGAGATCATTGATTTGCCGCGTCAGCACATCTGGCCGCAGTTCCAGTTCCACATCGGGGTACAGGTGCAGAATCGTTAACGGATCCGAGTTAGTATCTTTCGCGATGACTGGTTTCCCCCCTAATAGGAGGTGTTGCAACGTCTGCTGGAGGTCTTTTGCTTGGACAGGTAAGCTCAAAAAGCCATCCACATGATGGTGGGGCGATTGGTGAGCATCCAAGCCAGTCGCCGTAATCACAACTGGAATATGTTGGGTTTTGGCGTTGGATTTGAGCAATGTGAGGACATCCCAACCCGATAAGGTCGGCAGGGCCGGATTGAGAAAAATAACACAGGGCTGTAGCCGCCGCGCTTTTTCCAGGGCTTCGGTGCCCGATCGCGCGATCGCCACCCGATAGCCAGCCCCCGTCAAATGGTGCGTCAACGTTTCCACAAAAGCGGGCACCGCTTCCACAATCAACATTAATCGGCTCCGCTGCAACGGCAACCGTAACTCTTGCAGGATATCGTCCCGCCATTCCTCTCCAGGCGGTGAATGCAACGGCACCCGCCCACTAGGATACTCGCTTAACTTGGATGACTCGGCATGACCGGGGGTTGTAGTGTTGCCCTCCCCTCGCATCAACCGAGTTTTTTCCGGTGGATGGGGCGGCAACAAAATCGTAAACTGGCTCCCCTGCCCTTCCTTAGAGATAAACGTCACATCCCCCCCATGCAACCGGGCCAACCGCCGCGTCAGTACCAACCCCAGGCCCACCCCTTCAAACTGCCGCGTCAAGGGATTTTCGAGTTGTTGAAATTTTTGGAAAATCAAGTGTTGCTTGTCTGGCGCAATCCCAATCCCCGTATCCCAAACCGTGAAGGCAATCCACCCCCCCCACCGATTCACCCGCAACCCCAATGGTTGATTAATATCGGTGAATTTCAAGGAATTAGACAATAAATGCAGCAACATTTGCCGCAACCGCAACTCATCGGCTACTAATAACTCCAGCCCAGGCTCAAGCTCCAAAGAAAACTGAGCATCGATCTGTTCTTCTTCGAGGGGCGGATCTATTCTTAAGGTCGCCAAGCGGATTTGCTTCGCCTGTTCAAAGGCGCGTTGGCACACCGTTTCGATGTGGGCGACATCATAAATCAGATCGAGTTGCCCGGTTTCGATGCGGGTCAGGTCAAGAATGTCGTTGACAACGGCCATCAAATGCCGACTGCTTTGATGAATGAGTTGGGCATAGTGAACCTGGCGTTGGTTCAATGCGCCTAGGGTTTGGTCTTTGAGCAAGCTAGACAGACCGAGCACGGCGGTCAGGGGGGTTTTTAATTCGTGGCTGATGCAGGCTAGAAATTCGTCTTTGAGGCGGTTCAGTTGCACCAGGTCGGCGTTTTTGGCAGTTAGCTCTTTGGCCAGTTGTTGCTGCTCGGTTAAGTCTTGGGCCAGCACTAGCCACAAGGTTTCGGCAGTGGGGGCGGCAGGTTGGGGTTGGGGTGTGGCGGCGGCTTCCCAGGGGATAAATTCGTCAGTATCGGTGGTCAGGGCAGCTAGATGAAAGGCCCGATCGCCTGGGGGTGGCTCTTTGGCCGGGGCGACCACTGAAGCGGTGGCGGTGGGGGCGATCGGGTCGCTCCAATCTAGATTGAGGTTGGGCAGCAATGTGCCGAGGGGAATTTTGACAAACTGCAAAACTTGTTCATGGCCATCTTTGAGGGGACACACACACACGCAGACATCGGTTGTCTCGCCCAAATGGCAGTGGGCTGAAGCGATGGGTGGCATGGGTTCCGGGTCTGGGGCCGTGGGCGATCGCGCTGGCTCGACCTCCCCTGTGGCTAAATTGGGCCGTGCCCCCAACCACCAAGCCGCTTCTTGCCAAATTTGCACCGGATCACCCAGCGCCCCGATTTGACGACACCACACTGCATTCTGAGCCAAAACCCGGCCACTGTTCGTTTGCAACATCAACGGCAACGGCAAATGCTCTAACAATTGCTGCAATACATCCAACAACCCCCCAGCCCCAGCCCGCGCCTGGAACAAGCTGGCTGGCTGCAAAATGCTGAAAATATCCACAGGGCTGTGGCTGGTTTGCTGTCGCCGGAGCGCCGTGATTTCTTCGAGTTGAATTTTAATACGTTGTTCCAATTCAGCCCGTTGGGCCAAGAGTTGCTGCGTCAGTTGCAAAATTTGCTGAGCTTCTGGCCCACTCAAGCTGTCTGGGTTTGTGGCCGGCGGCGTAGCCATCTCGGTGGTAGGACTGGTAGACAGATCGGCCGTAGCCAGGTGCGTGAGCGATCGCCCCAACGCAATCTCATCCACCACCCCCACACAATGCCCCTGCTCATCCACCACCACCACATCGTGCCAATCACCATCCGGAGCCAAATGCGTGACCAACTGGGCCACTGACCAATGCCAAGGCACCGGGCGAATGGCCGCGATCGCCACTTCCGCTTCCACCAAATCCCACAAGGTTTGCTGCAAAAAAGCCGCACGCTGCTCCGTCCCACCGCTCCCCAGCCACAAAGCCAGAATTTGGCCCAAGGACAACAGCCCAATAGGTTGATGGCGATCGTCTACGACCAGCAACCGTTCTGTCGATTCTAGTTGGCACTGAGCGATCGCGACGGATAGGGCAATCCCACCCGAACAGATCGGCACTAAACGAACAAAATCCCGAAGCAAGAGAGAATGCAGGAGCATGGTTCCATCGTGGTCGTACAAAACAACACGTCGCTCTAGAGATTCTCTTCTACCCACCGTTACCGCCAGCAACCTTGCTCTAGATCGTCATCAACACGCCAGTTGGCAACCCAAACAGCAGCGGAAGATGACAGGTATGACGGGACACGCAGAGGATGACAACCCCCGGCTTAAGTACACGTAAGCGACCAGCACCAAAACCGTAAAATACTTTCTGATAAACCTTAGTAAAGTTTCGTCCTCTTCCAAAACAAGCGACTTTGAACGAGCTTAGGGCTTAACCGACACCACCTCGCGGTTGGCCAAGAGCGTGATCCCCTCCATTATGGAGCGGAATAGCGGGCTTCCGAAGAACAATAATAATTAATTAAAGTTGGAAATTTACAAAATTTTAAGTATCCTATGAAAGCAAGGCTATAGTAACTAGCGCTGCCTAACGAGGGATAAGGTTTAACGTTGCTGATGTTGAAACCATGATGAATGGGTTGATCTGACTTCACTCCTCATGCCCGCACTCCTGTCTAACCATTCTATTCACTGTTCAAATCCTTGTCGCTTACACGTTCCGTTGGTATTTTTGTCACCCCCACTCTTTCACCCGATGTGCTGGAGCGGCTGAAAGAGAAAGATTACATTGTCCAGCAACACACTCAGTTGGCCGAATTTCAGCAATTTTTGCAGGCAGCTAAGCCTACTCTCGATTGCCTGGTTTTGGCAGACACCACAGAACTGACCCCGATCGCCACCTGGCTCCACGGACAGGCCATCTTACTGCCAGCCATTATTCTCCGCTCCCCCCTCCCTACGCCCCAAACCACAAAAGCGGTCTCCCACCCAACGGTGGAACCCTTTGTCTATCACACGGCAGAAGTAAACCTCGCGATCGCCGACCTAGAATCCTTGGAACAGGCCATCCAACTCGCGATCGTCCAATTCATTGCCCTCAGCCCCACCTGCTGGAGCAAACCCGACACCACCACCGCCAAACTGCTAGACAACCTCTCAACCTCCCAACAAAACCAACTCATTGAAAAATTCAAAGAGCGACTCGGATACTTGGGCGTGTACTACAAACGAGATCCCAACAACTTTTTTCGCCACCTCACCAGCGAAGCCAAAACCGAACTGCTGGACAGCCTCCGCGAGGCATACCGAGAAATCGTCCTGCGCTACTTTCAGAATGATGGTACGCTCAACCAACGGATCGACGAATTCGTCAACACCGCTTTCTTCTCCGATCTCTCCGTCGCCCAAGTCGTGGAAATCCACATGGACTTAATGGATGAATTTGCCAAACAGTTAAAATTGGAGGGTCGTAGCGAAGAAATTTTGCTCGATTATCGCCTGACCTTGATTGATACGATCGCCCATCTCTGTGAAATGTATCGCCGCTCAATTCCCCGGCAACCCTGAGCTTGTTTTGGCACTAGCACCAACCGCTAGACCCCAGCATCCAGCGTCTTTCGCCCGCCGTTCAGCCTTGCCTAATCTGAGTTTCGTATTGTTATTGCTAATTGTATGAATCCCCTGAAGAAAACCTATGTGCTCAAGCTCTATGTTGCGGGGAATACCCCCAACTCAATTCGAGCATTGAAAACCCTCAACACAATTCTAGAAGAAGAATTTCAGGGTGTTTATGCATTGAAAGTAATTGATGTCCTTAAAAATCCTCAACTGGCAGAAGAAGATAAAATCTTAGCCACTCCCACACTGTCTAAAATTTTACCCCCACCCGTCCGTAAAATCATTGGTGATTTATCCGATCGCGAAAAAGTCCTCATTGGCCTTGACTTGCTCTACGAAGAATTGCGCGAGGATGAGGCAGGAGCAGACTAAAATAGCGGCTGACACCATACGATAGAGACCTTGATAGTGAGATACCAATGCTCGTGATGGACTGAAGGTGCTTCTTTTGTGGTAAAGATAGCCTACAGGCAACCAATATAGGGAGAAGCAATCCAGTTTTATAAACTCTTATGACTCAGTTGAACCAAGCAGAAGAAAGCGGTCTCGGTGCTTCCAGCATCCTCAAAACTCGTACCCTCATTGAGGGCTTTGATGATATTAGCCACGGGGGGCTACCCGTGGGGCGCACAACCCTGGTCAGCGGCACCTCTGGCACGGGTAAAACCTTGCTGGCCGTCCAGTTTCTTTACAACGGGATTATCGAGTTCGATGAGCCAGGGGTTTTTGTCACTTTTGAAGAATCTCCGGCAGACATTATTAAAAACGCCTTTAGCTTTGGCTGGAATCTCCAAAGATTAGTCGATGAGGGTAAGCTTTTTATTTTAGATGCGTCCCCCGATCCCGAAGGGCAGGAGGTCGTGGGCAATTTTGACTTGTCGGCGCTGATCGAACGGATTCAGTACGCCATTCGCAAGTACAAAGCCAAACGGGTATCCATTGATTCGGTGACAGCGGTTTTTCAGCAGTATGATGCGGCCTCTGTCGTCCGGCGGGAAATTTTTCGGCTGGTGGCCCGCTTAAAGCAAGTGGGAACAACGACGATTATGACCACAGAGCGGGTCGATGAATATGGCCCGGTGGCCCGGTTTGGGGTAGAAGAGTTTGTTTCGGACAATGTGGTCATTGTGCGGAATGTGCTGGAAAGTGAGCGACGGCGGCGGACGATCGAAATCCTGAAATTGCGGGGCACAACCCACATGAAAGGGGAGTACCCGTTTACGATTACCAACCAGGGGATCAATATCTTCCCGTTGGGGGCAATGCGCCTGACTCAGCGATCGTCGAATGTTCGGGTGTCATCGGGGGTCAAAACCCTGGACGAGATGTGCGGCGGGGGCTTTTTCAAGGACTCGATCATTTTGGCGACTGGGGCTACGGGGACGGGCAAAACGCTGTTGGTCAGCAAGTTTTTGCAGGAGGGCTGTACGCGATCGGAACGGGCCATGTTGTTTGCCTACGAAGAGTCACGGGCGCAGCTTTCGCGGAATGCCTACTCCTGGGGGATTGATTTTGAAGATTTGGAGCAAAAGGGGCTGTTACGCATTCTCTGTGCTTATCCAGAATCTGCGGGTCTGGAAGACCATTTACAAATTATCAAGTCGGAGATTGCGGAATTTAAACCGTCGCGGATTGCGATCGATTCGTTGTCGGCGTTGGCTCGTGGGGTCAGCAATAATGCATTCCGTCAATTTGTCATTGGGGTGACGGGGTTTGCGAAACAAGAGGAGATTACGGGCTTCTTTACCAATACAACGGATCAGTTCATGGGGTCGCACTCGATTACTGACTCGCATATTTCCACGATTACAGACACAATTTTGATGTTGCAGTATGTGGAAATTCGGGGTGAAATGTCGCGGGCGATCAATGTCTTTAAGATGCGCGGCTCGTGGCATGACAAGGGCATTCGTGAATACACGATTAATGAACACGGCCCTGAAATTCGCGATACGTTCCGCAACTTTGAACGGATTATCAGCGGTTCCCCCAGTCGGATTACGGTCAATGAGAAGTCGGAATTGTCTCGAATTGTGCGTGGGGTTAAGGGCGAAGACGAGTAACGGCAGCGATCGCCCAAGCCTCCGAAACACAGCTTACGCCTAAGCACGGCGGGGCCACTCGGCCTCAAGTCAGTCATTGGAGGTGCAATGGGTTGCAATGGCGATCGCGCAACCGATTTGTCATAATCGGCGGTTGGTTTATCGCAAAAAACAGCAAAAAACTACCCCCAGTCATAGGCTAAGGCCATCACCGGGGGCGCGATTGATCGAGTTTAGTTTACTTTGTCTTCGGATTACCCCTTAAGGATGGCGGTTCCGGCGAGGGGCGTTAGTTCAGCCAGGGCACCGATCGCCGCATTGAACAACCGCGCAGGCTGCAAGTCATCCTTGACCAAATCCCACAAACGCTGGACTTCAGCCGTGTGGAGGCGATCGTCTTCCGTCAGCGCAATCAACAATTGGTTACGCAAAAACTTACCCTCGTCGGACAACAGGTACTGAATCCCCAGTTGGGCCGAAGGCAACAAATCAAAGCTAGCACTGGTGCGGGCGATCGCAATTAGATTTTCGAGGCGATGCCACTGGAAGCGACCATCCTTAAAGAGCACCTCCAATAACCGTCGCCGGAGGGCAGGCGATTCGCCCCGGAGCAAACGCCGCGCCACATACGGATACGCCACTTCGACAATCCGAAAATTGGGATTAATGGTCAGGGCTAACCCTTCCTGAGTCACGAGCGAGCGAATAATCAGCGCAAACTTGGCGGGCACCCGGAACGGGTATTCATACATCAATTCCGAAAAGCGATCGGTAATTGTCTTGAAGTTAAAGTCCCGGACACTTTCCCCGATCGCCTCCGAGAAGACCGCATCTAGGGCGGGAATGATTGGACGAATATCTGTGTCAGGAGTTAGAAAACCTAGCTTGACAAAATCTTGAGCGAGGTCGTCGTAGTCTTTGTTGATGAGATGAACAACCGCATCCACCAGGGTTTCCTTGGTTGTTTCATCCAATTGGTCCATCATACCAAAATCAATGTAAGCCATCTGGGCGACTGGATCGACCGGAAACTTGCCATTGACATCACACTGAGGGGCCATCGCAAACAGGTTGCCGGGATGCGGGTCAGCGTGGAAAAACCCATGCTCTAGCAACTGCTGCAAGCCCGTTGTCACACCAATTTGAATCAGATCGTTAGTGGCCAAACCCGCTTCTTGGATACGCTGAGTATCGGTCAGCTTGTACCCATGAATCCATTCCAGGGTCAAGACGTGTTGACTGCTGTAGCGCCAGTAAATCAGCGGAACTTTGACTTGGGGATTCTCGCGGAAATTGGTCGCGAATTTCTCGGCGTTGCGGCCTTCGTTGATGTAGTCCACTTCTTCAAAGAGCTTGGTGCCGAATTCATCCACAATCAGGGTCAGGTCATGGCCCAAGTTGAGGGGGAGAAACGGGGTCATCCAGCTTGCGGCCCACCGCATGAGATAGAGATCGAGGGCTAACACGGGCAGAAGATTAGGCCGCTGGACTTTAACTGCCACTTCTTCGCCGCTGTAGAGCCGCGCTCGATAGACTTGGCCCAAACTGGCGGCGGCTACTGGATTGGGAGAAATCTCGCGGTAGAGGTCTTCCACCGGGCGATCGAGTTCAGTTTCGATGATGTTGAAGGCGATCGCATTGGGAAACGGAGGAAGCTGATCCTGGAGTTTGGTCAGTTCTTCCAAAAAGTCTTTGCGAATCAGGTCGGGCCGGGTAGACAGAGCTTGACCCACTTTGATGAAGGTAGGGCCAAGGGCAATCAGTGTGCGGCGTAATTGTTCGGCCCGTTGGGTATTGGTAGAGGGATCTCGCCCCAGCCAGCGATCCAACTGTAGACCCAGCACAAACCCCAAAAAGGAGAACACAATTCGGAGTGTGCGCCAGATGGTTAACCAGGGACGGACACGATAGTAGCGGGCGATCGCATCAGCGTCATAGCGTCTCAAACGAGTTAGGGTTTCGTGACCCACCGGTGCGTAACCTCTCAAGCGAAAACGATAGAAATCGAAAACCTGAGGTTCGGGGAGCAACTCAACGTGGGCTACGTTTGAACCGTTTAATGCCTGCGGTTACGCGGAATCGCTCAACCAACCCTCGACTATAGACAGAACCGAATACAAACTTGACCCAGCCTAGGCTGGAGCCTTGTTATATTTCTTATTCTAGTATAGAAAACTACAAACAAGCCAGGATCTTTTGTAATATCTGGCGACTGATTTAACTGAGCCAAAGTCCAACATTGGGACGATTTTCCCAGTTCTTTCCCCTGCTAAGGGGCCGTTACAATCGGGTTGCGCGTGTTAAGATTGCTCACCTCCAGGGTTTGCGAAAGTTTATGTCTGATTTGAAGATTCAGCGGCCCTCAGGGGCGGCGGGGGCGATCTCGTTCCGGTGCAGTTCCGAGTATTGCTAGAGTGCCCCCATTGGGAACTTAACTGCACACGCAGTCTTTGAGCGCATAGACCACTTGTTGCTGCTGGGCCGTGGTCAATTCAGGAAACATGGGCAAAGACAACACTTCCTGGGAGGCTTGCTCAGCGTTGGGGAGTTGGCCTGCCTGGTAGCCCAAATGTTGGTAAGCGGGTTGCAAATGGAGACACAGAGGGTAGTACACCATTGCAGTGATGCCGTTGGCTTGCAGTTGGCTCCGCAGGCGATCGCGTTCTGGCGTGGCAGCGGCGGGGTCAGCCTGGAGCACCCGCACGGTGTATTGGTTCCACACGCTATGGCCGCCAACGGTAGCCTGAGGAACCACCAGACCCGGAATGGGGGCGAGCAGTTCTTGGTAGCGGGTGGCGATCGCGTGGCGCTGTTGATTCCAGGTATCCAAATGCGGCAATTTAATCTGGAGAATGGCCGCCTGGATGGCATCTAAGCGGCTGTTTACCCCCAACTCTTCGTAGTAGTAAGCGCCCCGTCGGCCATGATCCCGCAACCGTCGCAACCGTTCAGCGATTGCGGGGTCATTGGTCGTAATCGCGCCGCCATCGCCACAGGCTCCCAAATTCTTGGTGGGGTAAAAGCTAAAACACCCAATTTGGCCAATGCTGCCCACCTTTTGGTCGCCCCACGTGGCCCCGGTCGCCTGGGCACAGTCTTCCACCACGTACAGGTTATGAGCCTGGGCGATCGCCATCAACCGCGTCATGTCTACTGGATTGCCAAACAGATGCACCGGAATCACCGCCCGCGTCCGTGGCGTGACCGCCGCTTCAACTTGCGCCAAGTCCAGGTTAAAACTCTCCAGACTGATATCGACAAAAACCGGAGTTGCCCCCACAGCACTGATCACTTCCGCCGTCGCAATGAAGGTAAATGGAGTCGTAATAACTTCATCTCCTGGCCCAATGTTCAGCGCGCGCAAGGCTAAATACAACGCATCGGTGCCAGAGTTACAAGCAATACAGTCTGCGGTACCAATGTATTGGGCAAACTGCTGTTCAAACTGTTCCACGGCAGGGCCACCAATGTATCGCCCAGAAGCCAGTACCTCTGTGGCAGCGGCGTTCAGCGCCTCCCCAATGAGCTTGTACTGTTCCGACACATCGAACGGAGGAATTTTGTTCACGCAGTTCACCACACTAAGTATTAATCACTAATCACTAATAGAACTACTAAATTATGGGCCGAAAGGGAAGTAGTACGCCGATCGAATTGCTATCTAATTACCAGAAGACGCGCCCGGATGCAGGTTTGTTGCTTGGGTGGCCATCAATCCAGCGCCCTCACCAGATTGACTTTTGTTGGGGCTGAGCTTGGCGACGATCGCCCCAGTGCAACGGCAACATCATTCTGGCTCCAAGATCAACGATAGTAGGGAGTGGGTACAGTTTTACATTCGAGTGAGCGGATTTATGGCATCACTGTGGCAGTTAATTTGGGCCTTGGGCCTGATGGCGATCGCGATCGGGCTATCGGCATGGCAACGGTTGGGGCTGACCTGGGATTTGACCCTGGCCACAGGCCGCACCATTTTGCAACTTTTTGTGGTGGGCTATGTCCTGGCGATCGTCTTTGAGCTAAAAAATCCCGTGGTGGTACTGGCCATGTTGGGAGTCATGAGTGTCGTCGCCACCATCGTTGCCCGCAACCGCATCAGCCGCAAAATTCCACGGATCACGCCGATTGTCGCCAGTTCTATGCTGACGGGAATGCTCCTCACCCTGATTTACACATTGCTGTTTGTGATTCAACCGCCCACCTGGTACGATCCCCAGTTTTTGATTCCCCTCGGCGGGATCGTGTTGGGCAATGCGATGAACGCCGCCGCGATCGCCGGAGAACGCCTGGTCAGCACCCTGAATTCCAGCCAACTGGAAATCGAAACCCACCTGAGCCTGGGCGCAACTCCCCAGCAAGCCGTCGCCCGCTACCAACGGGAAGCCATCAAAGCCGGACTCATCCCCACTATCAACACCATGATGGTCGTGGGCCTCGTCACGCTCCCCGGCATCATGACGGGCCAATTGTTGAGCGGTGTGCCGCCCCTGGTGGCCACGTCTTACCAAATGGTGATTATGTTTATGTTGGCCTTTGCCACTTTAGTCACCACCTTGCTATTAACCTGGGGGATTTGTCGGCAATTTTTCAACACGGCCGGACAGTTAATTTTGTGGTAGTCGATTAATAGCGATCGCTCCAATGCATCGACAGACTGGGCGGGGCATAACCAGGGCCAAATTCACTGGGCGATCGCGTTTCTTCGTCCATTGCCCGCGTGAGTTTATTGTAAATTTCCTCTGCTTGCTGCGGCGAATTGCCAATACTGGTCAGCCCCACTTTGCCAAATTCCGACAGGCAACCCATCAAGTGAAACACTGTACCCGTTTCCGTGCCGGTGTCAAAATGCAAATGATGATGGGCCAAAATATCCATCAAATCATTGGGCAACAGGCCGTGATACTGTTCTTTTTGCAAGTTATCCGTTGCCATGTAGTATTTCGGGCGACCTTGCAAACTGTAGAATAGGCCACTGGAGGGGTCATAGCGGCCATTGGTCAAAAATTTGAGCGTCATAAACGGGTGCGTCGTGCCTCCTTTCCGCAGGTTGATCTCGATCGCCTGAATATCCCACTCTGGTTTGCCCGGTTGATTGGGTTGGTGAATCGCGACAAAATCCACCCCAAACCGCTCGATCGAGCCTTTTTCCGCCAAACTCCGGCCAATTCGCATTCCCAGTTCTTGCAACCGCAGCCGATAGGCTTCATCCGCCGGAAACCGACAGCCGAGGTAGATTTGACCACTAGGGCCACCCAAGATCTGGTCATGGGTTGAGATAATTTCCACGTCGCCCAAAGGACTGATTTGACCTTGCACACTGGGCGATCGCTTCTCCCCTTCCAAAAACGCTTCCACAATCGCCCCTAACTCCGGAATCCGACTGCTAAAGTTATCCCAAGTTTCGCCCCGCCCCTCAAACCGCATACAGGCAAACTGTTCCCGCAGGGCATCGATCCGCGCATGATGGGGGGCTAACTCTGGCGCAACTTCTTGAATCGGGCGCAAATCTAACAACGCATTGCCTTCCCCAGAAAAGCCTTCATTCAGTTTCACCACCATCCGTTTGAGCTGGGTTTGGCGTTCCCACAAGGCCGCAGCAGCTTCGGCCAATTGCTCCACCGTCCACACCGAATCGCTGCCATCGGGATGGGGAACTCCGGTTTCGGCAAAGATCTGGCGACTGCCGCCCTTAGTGCCCCATTTGAGGAGGGCTGGATCGAGGGCGTAGAGCGGAATCCCGGTTCGCACCGACAGTTCTTGTTCCGCTGCTGTGGAGTTGTAGCAAATCATGAAACAGCGATCGCGCCGGACTGACTGCCGCAATCGTTCGATGAGTCGGGGACGCGCCAAAATTTTCTCACTCAAAGAACTCAGCGAAGAGTCATACGCCGACAACAACAAGAGGCGATCGCGGGCATGGGAAAAGGGAATCCCCGGCAACAACTGCAAATAGTAATCCACCACACTGGGATGTAACGGCTGCGACGTAACATAAACCAACCGAGTCCGAGGATTTCGCAACCGAATGAGGGAAAATAATAACCGTTCTTCGTAGTGGTGAAAACCTTGAATTTTTTGTAACTCTCGCTGGTCTAAACTCAGCGATGGCACCACCACAATATCGACATCACTAACATCCAGAGATTCGACCGATCGCCACAGATCCCGTAATTGTTGTTGCAATTGCTGGAACGTTGGACAAGCTTCAGGTGCAAAAGATTGGCTCGTCATGGGCGATCTGTCTTCCTGCAAAAAATGACCTACTCCAATACTCTGCCCTGAAATGGGCCAAATGGATATAGGGCAGAAGATAGAAGCTTTGCTGGGCACCTGTGCGCCTCGGCCAAGCAGCAGCCATCAGAGGGGGCAGGCACGCGGGCCACCGCCCCACAGCAAAGTATTAGTAGATATAAATCGCACCTTTTTCGTCAACATTCACCGTTTGCGACGGGCTGCCGCTACCCGTTTTTGCGGTTTTCACATTGACGACAATCTCATTGCCAACGGTTTTGACATTCAGAAAAACCTGCACCGGGTCATTGGGGTCAGGTGTATTTTGCAACGTAACTTGCAAGTCCATCGGTAGAGGCAAATAGCTGGTATGCAAGCGGCCAAAGGTTACGGTTTGACTAGGGCCAAGGTTCCGATAGCCCGCGGCCGGAATAATTGAGGCGACGACGGGTTCTTGGGTTTGGCTAACGACGCGCACCTGAATGGGCCGCTTGGGGTTGATCCGGGCGACGGCGGCACGGACATCGTTTTGTTGGGGTTGCGGGGTATCTTGCGCGATCGCCACGGTCAGCCACGGGGTCGCGATCGCCCCGATTACCAGCAATCCCACCCAGGCAAACGTCTTGATAGTCATAGATTTTGTGCTTATCCAAGGCTCCAGTGACCATAGTATAAAGCCTGGATGGAACCAATTTTCTATGACTTGTCAGATAACCAGGACGGACAGAAGCTTGCCTGTACTGCCGGGGGCTTGATCCTACGTGGCAGGAGGAAAATAGCCGACGGATTCCAGTCTAAATTCCGCGATCGCGGGGTTAAAGGGGCGATCGCGGAATCAAAAGAAAGTGACTCCGAAGCTATACTGTTTAATTCGTTAAATTGGCCTAATTACGAGTGTAATAACCTTGTTCAATCCAGCTCCGAATTTCATCTTCGGTGCCAAAAGCAACGTACTCGCCCGTATTAGGATTGTAACCATGCCAACCGATTTCACCAAACCGATTTTTTCGTTGCCAAATCCGAATATCTGAATGGCGATTGGCTAAATCAAACAACGTATTCCAGACACGAACCAATTGTTTTTGAATAACCACCAGGGGGGATGGGGGGACTGTGTGAGTTTTCATGGTAGTAGCCCTCCATAAAAGGTGAATCTACTCTTACTATCGGTGTTGCAGAAGGCGATCGCGAAGGTACAGATAGGAGAATTTTGACTAGAACAGTGCCAAAAAAAATCACTGTATTAGACAAATATCCCCCGACTGTATCAGGTTTAGAAAAGAGAAATTCGGTATAGTGCAGGACAGTCAATACCCCATTTATGCCGAGCGCAACGGCTAGCGATTAGGCTTGGTACGGGGGAAAGGTGGCTGAACCAAGTGCTTTGAGTTTTCCGAATTAACCTCCGCTACAGCGATGGAGATGCGGTTATGAAAATTGTGATTGATCGCCAATCTGACAAACCAATTTATTTACAAATTCGCGATCGCCTACAGCATCTAATTCAAACAGGGAGTCTGCAACCCCGGCAGCAATTGCCTTCGATTCGGGGTTTGGCCGACGCAATTCAAGTTAACAAACTGACCGTCCTAGAAGCCTACGGCATGTTAGAAGCAGAAGGCTTAATCTTTGCACGGCAAGGCGCAGGCTACTTTGTGCAACCAACCATCACCGCCCCTGGCCAACGGGACTCGGCCTTTGCGCCCGCCCAATCCGTCATCATTGCACAAGAACTCAGCGGTTCCTTTTACAACGTCTACACCACGATGTTGAAAGCCAACCAAGATGCGGACTACATCAACTTTGGGATTGGCATTCCCCATGCGCCCGATGACTTAGCCCGGATGGCACGGCGGGCCATGACTGAAATTGGTGACACGTTATTCAACTACGAACATCCTCAAGGATTACTATCACTTCGTCGTCAAATTACCCAATTATTAATTCAGCTTGGGCTAGAAGTTTTACCCGATGATTTAATTGTAACGACGGGTTCTCAGCAAGGTTTAGCCTTAGCGATGCACCATGCCATTCAGCCAGGGGATTGGGTCATTGTCGAAAGCCCAACTTATTACGGCATTTTGTCCATGTTAAAAAACTTGGGAGCCAGAGTTATTGGCATTCCAATGACGGCAACGGGGATGAACTTAGAGTTACTAGAACGCTATTTACAAAGCCATCAACCCCGACTAATCTACACAATTAGCACATTACATAATCCTACGGGCATTACAACCAGTTTGGAACATCGGCAGCAATTACTTGCATTAGCTGAACAGTATCAGTGTCCAATTTTGGAAGATAACGCCTATGAAGGGCTGAGTTTTACTGCGGTACCGCCACCAATCAAAGCCCTAGATCACCAAGGTTGGGTGACGTACCTGGGCACATTTTCCAAGACACTAATGCCGGGTTTACGAGTTGGTTATTTGGTCACAAATTCACGCAATCAACAGGCACTTATTGAACAAAAATTATTACAGGATTTATCGAGTTCCACGGTCTCCCAGGCGATCGTGAGTGAATATTTGGGTTCAGGGCATTATCGGCGACATTTGCAGCACCTCCAGGAGCGGTATGAACAGAGCCGCAATACGATGTTGCAAGCAATGGAACGTTATTTCCCAGAGGAAGCAACCTGGACAGTGCCCCAAGGTGGTTTGTTTTTGTGGGTGCAGTTGCCCGATGGGACGTTGGTCTCAGAGATTTGTGAGGCGGCGATCGCCCATAAAATTGTGTTGAATGATGGGGCAACGTTTTTCCCAGATGGCCAGGGCTACCCCGCTTTGCGCCTCAGCTTTTTGCACTCGCCGGAGATCATTGAACGGGGTATCCAAATTTTGGGCAATTTACTGAAACAGCATCTCTATACACACCACGCGCGATCGCAGCCTGCCAACGGGCGATCGCAAACTGCGGCTTGTCGTATCCGTTGATTGCCAGCCAACCGGGTTAACCGGGCTTTCAGGCAACTTCAAGGATTGGTGGAGGTGGGGGCAATTTGATAGTCTGTTTCTCGCAGTGGCAAATTTACACTGGGGGGATTTTTCTGAGAATATTGTTGAGCGTGCAATTCTCGTACTTGCTGTGTCCACACATCAATTTTTGCCTGAGCTTCTTGATACAATGCTCGGCCAAAATAGACATTATTAGCCTCACTAATGGCCGCCTGTAAAGAGGCTAAATCACCCTTACTAGCCAGCTTGTTCGCCCGATCTAAGTAAGGTTGGTCTTCCGTTGTTTCGAGTTGGCGCGTCCAGTCAGCAATTCGTTTCTGGGCTTGCCCATAACGAGAGGTGCCAGAGAACACTAATTCTGCTGCTCGGACTGCGGCCTTTAGATCATCAGGCCGCCCCGTAACTGCTAATTGCTCCGCTTGGTTCAGTTGATTGATTGCATCCTGTTCCTGTTCGCGTTGCCAATCACTGAGTAGCTCATCGGTGGAAGTAGCCGAAAAAGCCGATGCCAATACTGTTTTTTCTTTCGTGGGTTTCTTATTTGCTAAGTCTTTTTTACTTTCTTTAGACGCTTGAATTTCATTAACTAATTCTTGAAACCGTGTCGTGCTCCAGTATTGGTTTTTAACAATTAGTAATTTCCTGGCTTCGGCAAAGGCTTGAACTAATTCATCCGATTGTAAGGCTGATTGGGCAGCATCATGAATGGTTTGGGCTTCGTCCCAAATTTTCTTCCACGCTTGGGTGCGCGCGATCGCGGTGTCATACAGTTCAATATCGCTGGGAATGCCTTCAGCCAGCTTAATTGCCTGATCTAACTCTCCCGTTTGAAATGCATTTTCTCCCAGTTCCAACAGTCGATTTGACCACTGACGAATGAGGCGATCGCCATCGCCCCGCAACGGATGATTACGCGCCATTGAATCAGCCAGTTGAATCGCATCGATCAGGGCTTCTGGGGTTTGTTGATGAGCAATAGACTGAGCACAATACAGCTTACTGGAATCGGATAACGTGAGCGATCGCTGTGCCCCTTGACACTCATCATTCTGCGCCTCCCCTAATAGCAACCAGGCAAAGCCAGCCGCTCCAGTAGGTATTGCCAACATCAATACAATCCAAAACGCAATTGGTATCTGCTGCGCCCGATTAACAATACGATTCAAAAATAAGGAACTGTTCATCGCATGAATACTGTAACGCTTGATTCAAATCCTTGAGCCAACCTGAGGCTTTTGTCCGTGAGCCTATGGCAATCGCCACGGAGCAATCAGCAGCCATAAGTTACAAATGGTGCTCCGATCTAACCACTAATTGTGCTTAACTCATACTCATGCATTGCACACTGTTTTCAAGTTGCCAAGAGTAAAGTTGATCATTTGATTGATCAACTATTGATCAACGTTAGTTGCATCTAATGTCATAAAACATACCTTAATTTTTGGCGATCGCAAACTCCAACCCAACCCTTGACGCGGAATTTCCCCGTATTGAGGGGCGATCGCGAACTCCAACTGAATGAGTGCGGGGGGCCTGGATTGGTGGTCGCCAGGGGCATCACAGCAACGGTGTTGGCCCAGCCTACCGCTGCCCGCTCGCCCAAGAGATTCCACACAGTACCTTAATCTCAACATAGAGACTTGCCATACAGTGCAGATTTTGCACAAAACTGGGCGATCGCGCTCAACACACCCAATGTTTTAATTGACAAAGTTACAGCAACCATGCATTGTTCGACCGCGATCGCCAACAAACCCCGACCGCTCAAAGGTCTGGCACTAGGGGGCTTGGCTTGGCTGCCAGAAAACGCAATTTCTAAATTTTGTTTCTAAAAAGTGAATCGACATTCTGTATGATGGAATGCATTGGGTCTGATCCGTCGATACACTAAATTTTTGATACCGCTGGAGATCTGGATATGGAAACCCTCAAGGTTGTTGTTTACATCGTAGTGTCATTTTTTGTGCTACTGTTTGTCTTCGGCTTTTTGTCGAACGATCCGTCCCGCAACCCTGGTAATCGGGATTTGGACTAGGCCGGAAACATTTTTATCTTGTAGGTGTCTTCAGGGGTGGTAGGTATCTGCTGCCCCTGCTTCTTTGGGTTGCTTGCAGAAATACAAGTGTCAGGGCACACTAGCTTCATTGCAAAAGTTAAGTGCCTAGGCTTAAGTTGTTGACTGAACTCTGCGTTGATTCAACAAGGACACTGCCTACAGACCCGTTTATCGAGTTGTTTGCTGACATATGCCCTACCCGGCTTTGCCACCTGAGCTACCCCAAGTTGCTGCCATTGCGATCGCCAGTCCAGCGGATTGTGCCAAACCACCGAACCCAGTTCAGGGCAATCGGCCTGCTGACCCAACAGTTGGCCCCCAGGCCAAAGCCAGTGCCGCCTCCGTGCCTCCCGCTGCGCCCCCCAGCCGCCCCGAAGCCTTTGCTCCGACCTTTGCGAAACCAGCCGCCCCCGCCGCCGCAACGCCCCTGCCCCCCGCCGGAGAGGGCCGGATCGCCCAACCTGAAACCATTCCCTCCTGTGCCGCCCTGTTAGGCAACACTACCGCTGCGGGGTATCTTTCGGTTAGTCGGGATTTGCCACCAGCTTCGCCAGTGCCTCAACCAACGCCTGCCGCGATCGCGCCCCCAACCAGCCCCGCCGCCGTCCCCCGCTTAGAGGCGATCGGCCGTACCCCCACAGAAACCGCCCCTGCCGTCCTCCCCAAGCCAGTGCCCAAGGCAAATCCATTGACTCAGCATAAGAGTTCCCTCTCCTATGCGGTCTCTGGTATGGCGGGCGAACTGGCTTCCCTGCCCCAATCGACCTTCATGAAAAGCATGGATGAAGCGATTGTGTTCGAGGGGTTTGCCGAAACCTATCAGGCATTGAAAGCATTGACCGCTGCCGATTTAGCGCGACTCGCCAAAACCAAATCCACTCGCATCAGCCAGATTGACGATCGCATTCCGCGCTTTCCCTCCCCCCTCCAAACCCCCTTTCCGCCCTCCCCGCCCCAAGCACCACCCCCCCAAGAACTGGAAGTTCCCGGCACCGACACCACCACCCCGACTGGAACGCAACCCCAGGCCACTAGCCCCGCCAATGTGATCGAAGTCACCGCCGATCGCCAAGAGTACGACGAGCGCCGCCAGGTATTTACCGCTGAAGGCAACGTCAAAATGCGGTTCCAGGGTGCATTGCTGGATGGCGATCGCATTCAGGTCAACCTGGTTAACCGATTTGCAGTGGCCGAGGGGAATGTCGCCCTAACGCGGGGCCAACAAGTTTTGCGCGGTTCGCGGTTTGAATATAACTTTGTGCAAGGCACGGGCACCGTCGCCAAAGCCAGGGGTGATATTTACCTCCCGGCCGCCGGAAGCGACACCACCTTTGCCACCCCCGGCACCACCACCGACCAAAGTATTTTGGCCCGCCCCCTGAGCGATCGCGTCACCTCCCAACAACCCCTAACCAACGTCACCTCGCCCGGTGGGGTCGCCGTGTCTGTCGGGGCCGGACGGGATATTCGCCGCGTCCCCGGAGCCTTGCCCAGAGGGGGAGAAATCCGGCGGCTCCGGTTTGAAGCAGAAACCATCGACTTCACCCCCGAAGGCTGGGAAGCCACCAATATCGACATCACCAACGATCCCTTTTCGCCACCAGAACTGGTCTTACGGGCCGATCGCGCCACCCTCAAGCGCATTTCCCCCCTCCAGGATGAAGTCATCGCCACCCGGCCCCGCCTCGTCTTTGACCAAAAAGTTGCCGTTCCCATCTTCCAACGTCGCCTCTTGATTGACCGCGCGGAACGGGAACCCGGTTATTTCCGCTTCGGAGTCGATGGCGAAGATCGCGGTGGCCTATTTTTAGAAGGGATTTTGCGGGTCATCCAGTCGCCCCAAGTCAACCTCACCATTTATCCCCAGATCTTTCTTCAGCGGATGTTTATTGGCGAGGAAAGCGATAGCATCCTAGACCCAGACAACTTTGGGGTACGGGCACGCTTGGGGGCCACCCTTTCCCCCTCCACTCGGTTAAGTGCCAATGTTTCCCTCACCTCCTTCGACACGGAAACCATTGAGGATAACCTCCGGGCCAGTGCGCGGATTCGGCAAGTCATCGACACACCCATCGGCCCACACAACCTGGCTTTTGAATACAGCTATCGCGATCGCCTCTTCAACGGGTCATTAGGGTTCCAGACCGTCCAATCCAGCATTGGGGCCATCCTGGTTTCCCCCAACATCGTTTTAGGGAATTCCGGCCTCATCCTGAACTACCAAGTCGGCTATCAGGGCGTAACCGCCGACACCGATCGCCTCGACTTACTAGACCCCATCCGCGACAATAACCGCGCCACCCTGGGACGCTTCCAGACTGCCGCCGCCCTCACCCGCTCATTTCTCCTCTGGCAAGGCAAACCCCTGCCTGCCACTCGCAACGAAGGCTTAAACTACACGCCCAACCCCATCGTGCCCTACCTCAGCGCCAGTGCCACCCTGCGCGGTGTTTTCAGCAGCTACACCAACGGCGACACCCAACAGGACTTACTGGGCACCGTGAGTTTACAGGGGCAATTCGGCCATTTTTCGCGGCGCTTTTTTGATTACACCTCCTTTGCGCTGTCCTATACCCAAATCATTGGCAGCGGCGAATCACCCTTTTTCTTTGACCGCACGGTGGACAATCGCACCCTGACCTTTTCAATGTTTCAACAACTCTATGGCCCCTTGCGAATCGGGTTTCAGACCACGTTGAATGTGGACACCAGCGAAGAAATCAGCACCGATTACTTTGTGGAATACAGTCGGCGGACACATGGCATCATCCTGCGCTACAACCCCGTGTTGGAAATTGGCTCCATCAGTTTCCGGCTCAGCGATTTCAACTGGGTGGGTACGGGTGAACCGTTTGATGGGGCAGGCGTAACCCCGGTAGAAGGCGGACTGAGGCGCAATTAAGCCCCAACTCAACCCGGCAAGGCTGTTAAGGTATAAAAGGAGCAAACAAACGTGAGCAACCTCAATATCTCAATGGGTTTGAAGGATGGCAGTGGCATCGGTTGAACGGATTGAACGGGATCTAGCAGAACTCAGCAAAACCGTAACTGGCCTAGCCCAAGAGTTCTACGATCGCTATACCGAATACTTACAAACATTGGGCCAAACCGTGCGCCAACAGGTCATTTTGGCCTGTTTTCAAATGTGTACCCAGGGCTATCCGCAACAGTTTTTGGCGTTGTCTTTGGGGCAGCGGCAGACGTTGCAGCGATCGCTCCGGGAACTGGCCAAAGATACTCAAACGAACTTGGCGGCCATCTTATATTTTCCGGGCACAGAAGAGGCAGTTGCTTTGGCGCTGGAGCAACAACCCTGCGATTTAGCCGAAAACCCAGTGGGGGACACGGCCGCTGAAGCGATCGCGGTGACGGAGCCAGAGCGATCGCCTGAGCCTCCCAATCCAGAGCAGGATGCCGCCGCCTTCCCTGAACCCGGCGATCGTTCGCCCAGCCCACCACCAGAGCCGCGATCGCTCACCCCAACAGACTTGGCTACCTGGCAAGAAAACGTAGAACTGTCAATTTTGAAAGAACTCCAACTGGCCTCCCATCAGGCCAATCGGCTGCTGCAACAGGCAGGCATTTTGCCCACCCAACTGGCAGAAACCTTGTTCCAACAGATGGGCCAACCGGAAATGGCCGAAGTGGTCGGGAATACGCCTAATTTACTCAACCTTTTGATTGCAGCGGCTGAAGATGACGGCGACGACGAGACCGAATCCCGCGAACAAGCCACGGCAGTGTTACAAATCCTGGCCATTCAGTTACGTTTACCCGAAATTGAGTTTGCCGAAGCCGCCCTCACCACTTGCCGCAATCGCTTACGGAGTCTCTCGGTGCGGCTCAAAAAACTGAGTCAGCTTCACTATAAAAAAAGACAGGAACTCGCGATCGCCCAAGCCCAGGATGCATGGCGGGCCAGTTGGTACGAAGATTAACCGCACCAACAACAGCTTGAGTGAAGATTTCGGTCGAGATCTGTAGGAAGCGTGTAGGGTAGAAACCAGATTGTTATTGCCGTTGCCTGTTTACGATGCAGTCTCCGAGTTCTGAAGCCCCATCCCCAAACCCGGCGATCGCCGACCCGCCCGACTGGGTGCGGCTGCAAAATGCCCTATCCCGCGAGGCCCAGGATGGGTTCAACGATTTGCAGGGCAAACAGTATCGCTTTAGCGAGTTTTTGAGCTTGAGCTTGCAGCACCCGCCCACAACGTTTTTGCCCACCGAACAGCAACGTTGGCACACCCTGAGTGAGCAATACGGCACCTATGACACCCTGACCTTTGCCCAGCGGCGGCACCTCGTCGTCGAAACCCGGCGATATTTGCAACAGGCCCGACGAGTGTGGGAACTGGAACGGGAAGCGGGCGATCGCCTCCGCGAAACCGCTAACCAGGCAACCGACGGGCGATCGCCAACCCCCAAAGTTAGCCAAACCACCAAAGCCAAAACTCCCCGCACCGCCAAGCTGACTGAAACCAAGCGCGACCTGACCCTGGATCAACCCCTCACCTACCTACCTGGTGTTGGCCCCAAAAACGCCGAACGGTTAGCCAAATTGGGCCTGTTCACCGTGCGGGATTTACTCTACTACTATCCCCGCGACCACATCGACTATGCCCGCCAAGTCACCATCCGCGAACTGGAACCGGGGGAAACCGTGACCCTGGTGGCCACAGTCAAACGCTGCAATTGCTTCACCAGCCCCAAAAACAGCAAACTGACGATTTTTGAATTAGTCGTCCGCGATCGCACCGGGCAACTCAAAATCAGTCGCTTCTATGCCGGGAGTCGGTTTGGTAGCCGGGGTTGGCAAGAATCCCAAAAACGCCTATATCCCCCCGGAGCCACGATCGCCGCCTCTGGGTTGGTAAAACAAAGCAAATATGGTGTCATCCTGGAAGATCCAGAAATTGAAGTCTTGGAGCACTCCCAGGACGAAATCGACTCGCTGACGGTAGGCCGCTTGGTGCCCATCTATCCCCTCACAGAAGGAGTCGGAGCCGATCTCGTCCGCCGCACAATGGCCACCGCCATCCCCGCCGCCATCCAAATTCAAGAAGCCCTCCCCGATGGATTGCGCCAAAAATATGGCTTGGTCGAACTGCCCGTCGCGATCGCCCACATCCACTTCCCCCCCGATGCCGCAGCCCTGGAGGCCGCCCGTCACCGCTTGATCTTTGATGAATTCTTTTACCTGCAACTCGGTCTGTTGAAACGGCGCAAAGCCCAGCAACAACTCCAAGCCAGCGCCATTCTGGCCCCCACCGGCCACCTGATCGATCAGTTCTATCAAATTCTGCCCTTCCACCTCACCAATGCCCAAGAGCGCGTCGTCAACGATATTCTGACCGATCTACAAAAGCCCATCCCCATGAATCGGCTGGTACAAGGCGATGTGGGTTCCGGCAAAACTGTCGTCGCCGTGGTCGCCATGTTAGCCGCAATTCAAGCGGGTTATCAGGCCGCATTGATGGCCCCAACAGAAGTTTTGGCCGAGCAGCACTATCGCAAATTGGTGAGTTGGCTGAGTTTATTGCACCTTCCCGTCGAACTGTTGACTGGCTCAACCCGTACCGCCAAACGCCGCGAAATCCATGCCCAACTGGCCACGGGGGAACTGCCAGTGTTGGTGGGTACCCATGCCCTGATCCAAAATCCGGTGCAGTTCCATCAGCTAGGGTTAGCCGTGATTGACGAGCAACATCGGTTTGGGGTGGAACAACGGGCACGGCTTCAGCAAAAAGGCGACCATCCCCATGTGTTGACCATGACCGCTACGCCCATTCCCCGTACCCTGGCCCTCACCCTCCACGGGGATTTGGATGTGAGCCAAATTGATGAGTTGCCACCGGGCCGCAAACCGATTCAAACCACGGTGCTGCAAGGTAAAGACCGGATGCAAGCCTATGAATTGATGCGGCGCGAGATTGCCCAGGGTCGCCAGGTGTATGTGGTATTGCCCTTGGTGGAGGAGTCGGAAAAGCTGGATCTCAAGTCGGCGATCGCGGAATACCAAGAACTCCAAGATCAGGTTTTCCCAGAGTTTCGCGTGGGGCTGTTGCATGGCCGGATGTCCTCTGCTGAAAAAGACGATGCCATCAGCCGCTTTCGGGATAACGAGACGCAAATTTTGGTGTCTACCACCGTGGTCGAAGTGGGGGTCGATGTGCCCAATGCCTCGGTCATGCTGATTGAACACGCGGAACGGTTTGGCCTGTCCCAGTTGCACCAGTTGCGGGGGCGGGTCGGGCGGGGGGCCGCGCAGTCGTTTTGTTTGCTGATGAGTAGTTCCCGCAGTGAAACCGCCCAACAGCGCCTCAAGGTGCTGGAACAATCCCAGGACGGCTTTTTTATTTCGGAAATGGATATGCGCTTCCGGGGGCCGGGGGAAGTGTTAGGAAAGCGGCAGTCGGGGTTGCCGGATTTTGCCCTGGCTAGTTTGGTGAATGACCAGGCCGTGCTAGAAGTGGCCAGGGAAGCGGCAGAAAAGGCGATCGCCAAAGACCCGACGCTTAACCGGTGGCCCCGAATGCAACAGGAATTGATCTATCGTTATCAACGGCTCATGGGTGGAGCCATCCTGACGTGATGCTTGCCATTGCCCTGTTCACTCAATGTTTTGGGAGCGCCGATGTTTCTTTTTCTCTCCAAACTCATTCCCCTGTTTCTCTATCCGGTGGGTCTCAACTGTGTCCTGCTGGTGGTGGCGCTGGTGTTGCTGTGGCGCAGACCGCGACTTGCAGCCATCCCGATCGCCCTGGCCCTGGTGGTGATCCTCGTCACAAGTAATGCCTGGTTTAGTGGTTGGTTGGTGCGATCGCTGGAAACCCAGCACGTCCCGCAGAGCGAATTGCCTCCAGCCGATGCGATCGTGGTCTTGGGGGGCTGCACCAAATCCGCCTTACCGCCCCGTCCCGGCGTTGATATCAGCGAGGAAGGCGATCGCATTCTCTATGGAGCAAAATTATTTTTAGAGAAGAAAGCGCCCAAAGTCATCCTCAGCGGCGGTCGAGTAGATTGGCGCGGCACTGGCCCCTCGGAATCCGACGACATGGCGCAAATTATCATGGCCCTGGGCGTACCCAAAACCGCCATTTTGCAAGATCCCACATCGTTAAACACTCGCGAAAATGCCGTCAACGTGAAGCAAATCATGGAGGCAAACAAGATTCAGTCCATTCTGCTGGTGACATCGGCCATGCACATGCCGCGATCGCTACGCATCTTTCAAAAACTGGGGATCAACGCCATTCCCGCCCCCACTGATTTTCTCATCAGCGATCAGGATTTTGAAACCTTTGATAACAACATTCCCGCCCAAGTTTTAGGTGCATTACCAGAAGTTGATCGCCTCCGAGGCACCACTCGCGCTCTCAAAGAATACATCGGTATTGCCATTTATTGGCTCCGTGGTTGGGTTTAATTGATTTCCCAATTTGTTCGCTATAAACATTAACAATTGATCGCCAAACATGAATAACCAAAGTAAAAATTAATATTGCTTCGTATTCCTCGGCGATCGCCCATTGCTAATCACAAAAATCGATGCCTCGTAGAGGTTTAAAGCCCCAGCATCAGCGGGTTGAAATTTCCAAAATTTGTTACATTTGTTGTCTTTTGAACCCAAATTCAAGTTGTACGATCAAAGGTTAGAACCTAATTTTGGGGGAGAGAGTCGCATGGCGCTCGTTCAGCTTATTTTGATCGTGATTGTGCTTTGTATTGCTGTAACGGCAGTTGTGTTCAGTCTCTTCTCGGCCCCCTGGTATGCCCTGTTTGGGGTGCTGGTGCTGGCCTTTGGGATCACACGCTGGCTCATGCCCACATCCACTACCGCGATCGCCTTATCGAACTACACACTAGACCCCGCACAACCAACAGACAATCCCACCGTTGCGGCTGAACCCACCGCCGACAGCCCCCACCTCAGCTATCGGGGTGCGCCCTACCGGGAAGAAGGCGAGGCGCGATCGCTGGCCGTCTTTGCCGGTGGCCCTTTGCCCATGAGCTACCGGGGGGCCAAGTATGACCGCAAGCACAAAGCAGAGAAAGATACAACCGCTCTAGAACTTGACTCTACTCGCCAGCTAGATGCAGCAGAGGAGCGCCAGACTCCAGCTATGAAATATCGCGGTGTCAAAGTTAACTGACACTGTAACGCAGTTCTTGGCCCAAGGGCGTGCCCATGTGGGCAGCGTCCCTGCGAGAGATTCTCAATAAGAAAGCTTCTTGCAATTGAATGCTAATTAGAACTATCATGGCGGCATTGGTTGCAGCCTGAAATTTCAAAGGCAAGACAGTTATGTTTTCCTATACTGCTGGTTCTCTCAAGGCCGAGTTAAATTCCAAAGGATGGCGGCTGACTCCTCAACGCGAAATTATTTTGCAGGTTTTTCAAAATTTGCCCCGTGGTAATCACATCAGTGCAGAAGAGTTGCACGCCCTTTTGGAGCAACGGGGCGAAACCGTCAGTTTGTCTACGGTTTATCGCACTGTCAAGCTGATGACCCGGATGGGGATTTTGCGAGAATTGGAGCTGGCCGAAGGCCACAAACACTATGAGTTAAATTCAGCTTCTCCTCACCATCATCATCATTTGGTTTGTGTTCAATGTAACCGCACCATTGAATTTGAAAATGATTCGATTTGGAAACAAGGTTTGAAGCAGGTCGAAAAAGCTGGCTTTCAAATGATTGATTGCCAGTTGACTATCTATACCATCTGTCCGGAGGCGCTGCGGATGGGGTGGCCTGCGTCGGTGCCGAGTCATTGGGTTTGCTCCAATGCGATCGCCCAAATGCCAGTGGAATCCTCTGAACTCCAGGAGAATTAGCCTTTCGATGGAAGGAAAACTGCTGAAATTGAGGGAGGCGCTTGACAGGGAGAGTGAGGCAAGCTTAACGTGACCGTAGACCAGCACAGAGGAGGCACTCCCCATGAAATGGCCAAAAGCCAAGTCCACTTTCTTGCTGTCAGTCTTGAATCGGCCTGTGGACAACGATCGCCCAGACCAGCCAGCCAAGCCTCAACCTACGGCAGAACAACCGACAACGGCCTCACGCGCTGCGATCGCCCGCGAGTATGTGGATGGCTATGCTTACCGGAAAGTCGCCAGTCAGGCGCAAGTGGTAGCCGCGATTCAGGGCTTTTGTCAAGATTTTTTGGGTCGGGAAGCCAGCCCAGAATGGTTATCAACCTATGTGCAGCAATGGCAGCAGGGGCGATCGCTCCGCAGTATTCGTGATGAAATTGCCAACTGCCTGGAAGCGCAACGCTATGGTTGGTAACGCACGGGGATGAGTCATCAGGACAAGCTAAGACCAACGCTGAGTGCACCATTGCCAAAGTTGGCTTAATTTTGTTTCGATCCACACAAAGCACTGATCTAACCAACGCATAACCCGTTCTAACACCGTGTGCTCGTAGCCCAAAAGGGTAGCATCGGCATCAATGTAAAGGTCGTCTTGGTAGTTGTTCGCTGCGGTCGTTGCATCTAAATCGAGGGAGCCAAAAGCGGTTGGCGGATAGACGGGCGATCGCCCCATGCTGTTGGTTTGGGCGCGGTTGAGTTGGCCGTTGGCCGTGGGTACAGGATGGCTAGGGGCCGCTGGGGCGATCGCGGTGGTGGATGGGGGGACGGCAGGGTCAGCTTTTGCGACGGGTGGGGCCAAAAACCATCGTGCCCAGGCCCGTTGCTGTAACTGTTGACCGAGGTGATGGCGGAGATCATCCCACAGAAGGGATAACTGATCCAGGCTGCGCGAGTCAAATTGGGGCCTTGCCCCCGGTGCTGGTCGTAGTTGGGGCGGTGGCGCTTGGGCAGGCAAGGGACAGGTCGTAATCGTGGCTTCCTGAAACAAATTGGTGGCAGCAGCGATGGGGCCAGATTGCATCCAGGCCATGAGCCAGCGGAAAGCCCGCACTGGGGGAAGTAAGGGACTGGCGGGATGGGGAGGGCGCAAAGGACTAAGCCGTTGCATTTGCTGACACAGCCGGAGGTAACGATTGTAGTGGGCGACTTCCCAGATGATGCGGCGCTGCACCTGCTGTTGTTGGTCAGGGGTGAGAATATCGAGGACGGTGTTTTGGGCCGTGGTTAAAACCAGCGATCGCGTTGTCAGCGAAGAAGCCACGCCACGCACCGTATTGGGGGCGATCGCCGCTACGGGAACAGTCATCTGTCTGACCACCGGGGGGGCTAGAAGCGATGGCCGCGCAATGGTGAGAGTGGTCTCCGGGGCCGCCGGAAGTTGCAACACTTCGGTAAACGGCAGGGCAGGCAAGATACGCTGCACCCATTGCAAAGACGCTTGAAGTGGGGCTTCGGCGGTCAGGGCTGTAGGCAGAGCCGGGAAAGACGGGAGGGACGCGGCCTGGAACTGGGCGGGCAAGCGCGATCGCACCGCCTGAACAACAGTGTGCAAGAACTGCTTGGGGCGCGCCCAAAACTGCTGTTGGTATTGCTGCTGTACCAGTTGGGCCTCAATGAACTGCGCTAGTTGCTGCTGTTGGGCCTGGGTCAACACCTCCAAAACCTGATTTTCTGCATCGACCAAAACCAGCGCCTTGGTTTCTACCGTGGACGCGATCGCCCGGATCACCAACTCAACCTCTGGCAACGCCACAGTCACTTCAGCGGGCAACCAGGGCTGGACGGCTTGCAAAACGTGTTGGAGGGGGGAATCAACGGTCAAGCGGCGAGTCGTCGCGATCGCCGGAGTAGCCGCTGGTGGAGTAGCCGCATCCGCATCGCCTAGCTGAATCGTTTGGTCAACCTGTTGGCCCAACAACCGAGCACCCTGAAACAAGGCATAAAGCGGATATAACACGACCTGGGTGCCCCAACTGGCCGCAACCTGAAGGCGACGCACCGTGGTTTGGCTGCGGTCAAGCCAGCGCCGGGTTTGGGCCAAAACAGTTCGCACAAAGCGGCTTTTATACGGATCAGAAGGGGACGGAGCCATACGTGTTCCTGTTGCGATCGCCTGCTCCAGATCATCCCACGAGCAAGCCATGCAAATTAATTCCTGTCGCTATCGTAATGCCAAAACCGGGGTTTTTGCGCGATCGGTTTGCAGAACACCGTATACTAAGAAAGTTTGCCGCATCCTGTACGAATAAGATTTTGGGCGTTGATCTTCGCAGTTACGTGTATATTGATCGGCTCCAGGCACAACACGCTGCCTACATGGGCACAGTGTCTCTGGGCTTTTTACCCTTACCCGGCGACGCTTCCTTATGGATTGAAATTTCTCCGGGAATCGAAATTAACCGCATTACCGATGTCGCCCTGAAGGCTGCTGTGGTGCGTCCGGGGGTGCTGATGGTAGAGCGCCTGTATGGGTTGCTGGAGATCCATTCAACGAACCAGGGCGAAGTGCAAGTCGCCGGACGGGCCATTTTGGATGCGCTGGGTGTCCGCCGCCAGGATTGTCTGAAACCCCGCATTTTATCCAGTCAAATCATCCGTAATATTGACCCCCACCACGCCCAACTGATTAACCGCAATCGGCGGGGCCAAATGATTACGGCAGGCCAAACCCTCTATGTCTTTGAAGTAGAACCCGCAGCCTACGCGGCGTTGGCTGCCAATGAAGCGGAAAAAGCGGCGTTGATTAACATTTTGCAAATCTCGGCGGTGGGGAGTTTCGGGCGCTTATATCTGGGGGGCGAGGAACGGGATATTATTGCGGCGGCGGGAGCAGTCATTGAGGCGATGGAAACGGTGGTAGGACGCGAACAGTCCTCCAACCGAGTCGAGTAACCCGCCGCGATCGATGGGAGAATGAAGACTATGGCAGACCTCCACTCGCGATCGCAGGCCCACGTTCCTGTTGCCAATGACCCACACCCACATCCGGCAATGGCCCGGTTAGACTTCAGTTGTGAGGCGCTGCAAGGGGTGAATTGGCGCGATCGCGACTTGAGCCACGCCAACTTTCACAGTGCCCTGCTGAATACTGCCGACCTCAGCCACAGTCTACTCCTCCGCGCCAATCTCAGCTTTGCCGAATTGGTCGATGTGTCCCTCCAATACGCCGACCTGACCCACGCCACCTTAACCCAGGCCAACCTGATTGGGGCCGACCTGCGCTGGGCCATCCTCCGGGCCGCCGATTGTACCCAAGCCAACCTGATCGGCACTGAATTGCATAAAGCCGATCTCCGGGAAACCGACTTCACCGCTGCCAACCTCAGCCGCGCCGACCTGAGTTATGTCAACTTGCGGGGCGCAGAGTTGGGTCATGCCGTGTTGAGCGGGGCCGTGTTGAGCCAAGCAGAATGTAGCCACACCCACCTGTACCAGGCCAACTTACACCAGGCCAACTTGACCCATGCTTATTTTTGCGGAGCCTATCTCCCCCAGGCCAATCTGAGTCGGGCGATCGCGGGCCATGTGGATTTACGGTGGGCCAATCTACGCGGCACCGACTTGAGCTACGCCGACCTGACCGGGGCCACCTTCCGAGGAGCCAACTTGACCGGGGCCAACCTGACCGGGGCCAACCTGACCGGGGCCAACTTCCGGGGAGCCAACTTGACGCGATCGCGCCTGGTCAATGCGATCCTCACCGATGCCAACTGGGAAGATGCCCACCTGGACAACTGCCAGTTTGAATAAACCACTTTCAATAAAATCGCCCCACCGGGAAAAGGAAAGAGCAGGACATAAGCCGGGTTCTGTTCTCCACCAGGGAGGATGGTTATCTGTCTACGACGGCTGTTGCCAACCGCCTCTAGCGGACGCGCCGGAGTCGCCTCCGACCGGAGCAGGAAAAAGACCAACCCTCGCCCCTACGGCCTTGCTTCCAACCGGGGTTTACCGAGCCAACACCTCTCGATGTTGCTGGTACGCTCTTACCGCACCTTTGCACCCTTACCTGTGGCCCATGTCGCCATGTAACCCATCGGCGGTATGTTTCTGTGGCACTATCCTCACGCTCACGCGCACTGGTGATTAGCCAGCAAGTTTGGTCTTTCGGAAGCCCGGACTTTCCTCGGCCTGTCAATGCAGGACGCAACCATCTCGCCTACTCTTTCCTTCCCCAGTCTACGGGGTTTTGGGCAGGGCACAAGGGGCTGTAACAGTCTGTGGCAAATGGACAAACTGGGCGATCGCAAGCGGACGACTTACCCCGCATTGGGCGATCGCACCGGGATTTCGAGGTCAAAGGTTGCGCCTTCGCCTGGAATAGAGTTGCAGGTTAGCTGGCCCCGGTGGGTTTCAGTAATCACCTGATAACTGATCGACAAGCCCAGGCCCGTCCCTTTGCCCACAGGTTTAGTCGTAAAGAACGGGTCAAACAAGCGTTGTTGCACGGCTTCTGGAATGCCGGGGCCATTATCCCTAATCTGAATGCGGATGCGATCGCGATTGACCACGTCCGTCTGAATCGCGATCGTGGGGGGCTGTCCAGTTTGGGCCAGGGCTTCTAACCAGGCCGGATCATCCAGCGCATCGATCGCATTACTCAGCAAATTCATCAACACCTGATTCAGTTGGCCCGCGTAACACTCCACCAACGGCAGCGTCCCGTAGTATTTTTGCACCGTAATGCCGGGGCGATCGCCCTTCGCCTTGAGCCGGTTCTGCAAAATCATCAGCGTACTGTCAATGCCATCGTGAATATCCACCTCTTTCACCTCCGCCTCATCCATCCGCGAAAAACTCCGCAGCGAGAGCACGATTTTTTGGATGCGATCGGCCCCCACTTTCAACGAGGCCAGCAGCTTTGGCAAATCCTCCAGCAAAAACGGCAGTTCGATCGCGTCAATTTCCGCCTGAATCGCCGCCGGGGGCGCAGGGTAATGCTGCTGATACAATTCCAGCAACCCCACCAAATCTTGGGTGTATTCCGTCGCGTGAATTAAATTGCCATAAATAAAATTCACGGGATTATTGATCTCGTGGGCCACCCCCGCCACCAACTGCCCCAAACTCGACATTTTCTCTGCCTGCACAACCTGGGCCTGGTTTTGCCGCAACTGTTTCAGGTTTTCGCTGAATTGCCGCGCTTGGGCCGCCGAGGCTTCCAGCAAAGCGTCGTGGGCAGTGCGTTGTTCCGCCAATTCTTCCTCAAGCTGGTGACACCGGGCCAGGAGGGTTTGGCGATCGCGCTGGGTCGCTTGCAGTTCCGTCTCCACCGCCAGCAATTTAACCTCAAACTGCTGCACCAGGTTGTGCCAACATTCAGCCTGGTGCTCCGTAGACAACAAACACTGATTGATCTCAGAGGCAAAGTCTGGAACCCGCAGCGGCTGGGCCATGCCCGATTCAGATTGCGTGACACCCATCATGTGAGATCCCTCCGTTTGTGCGCCTTGTGTGCCAGTTGGCATGACTTGTGCCCCTAAGCCATGAGGGGTTCAGCCATAAGCCAGACTGCACCCAGCTTGGTCGGCTCAAAGCCTTCTGGGAAGCGGGTTTCGTCGGTGTATAGCGATCGCACCAACGTGGCCCCATCTAACGTCGCCTCCGCCAGATCCGCCCCACCTAAATGGGCTGCTTGCAAAATCGCTAACAGCAAATTGGCCAGTTTCAACCGGGCTTCCCGCAAGTTGGCCCCGGTCAAGTTGGTATGGCGCAAATCCGCCCCGTTCAGTTTGGCCTCGCTCAAATCCACACCACTCAAGTCAAAGCCACTTAAGTCCACCCCATTGAGATAGGCTCCTTGCAACTTCACATCCGTCAGCACCGCGTCATGCAATTTCGCCCCACTCAACCGGGCACCGCTCAGATTGGCCCAACTCAAGTTGGCTCCAGTCAAATTGGCCGATCGCAGATTAATGCCCCGCAGATCCGCGCCCCGCAAGTTCACCCCGTGTAAATTGGCTTCTCGTAGATTCACGCCCGCCAGTTGCGCCCCGCTGAGTTTAGCCCCTTGCAAGTTGGCCCGCACCAGCAATGCGCCCCGCAAATCCGCTTTGGTCAGATCGGCATTAGTTAAGTTGCCGCCCTGCATTTTCGCCGAGACTAAATTGGCCCGGTACAGAAACGCCTGACTCAAGTTCGCGCCCGTCAGATTCGCCCGTTCCAAGTTCGCCGAAGCCAGGTAGGCTGAAGTCAAGTTGGCGTTCACTAATTTGGCTTGATTCAGGGCAATTTCTGTCAGGTTGGCACCGAGAAGATGCAGGTTAGACAGATCAACGCCAGAAAAATTCCGTTCGCCTTCAAGATACCGTTGTAGCAATTCGTAATCGTGCATAGGAAGCCTCCAGGTCCGGCTGGAAACAGATGTACCTGATTAGGGTTTACCGTCTGCCCAGATGGGTTAGGTAACGGCCAAAAATCAATGACGTGAGCGTTTTAGTTCCAAACGGGGCGGCGCTCAAGCGACTGATCTGGGTCTATGGTCTAACGTTCCCGAAAATCTAAAAGAAATCAGAAAATGGTTAAATTTGACACAATCCGTAACGCGAGTTTAGGGCGTGGGACGGGTGCCGTGGGGAATAGGGAAAACCAAGGGCGGTGGGGCGATCGCGGCTAGCTAACGGCTTTAACTCCAGAATTCAATCAACTCAGCTGGCGGTTCCATGCAGATGGGGCAATCCTTCTACAATAAAGAGGATGTGATGGTTACAGAAACGTTGATCCAGTCAGAAACCCTTAATTTGTTGGAGTGGGAGCGGCTCTGTCAGCATCTCGCGACCTTTGCGGCGACGAAATTAGGGGCGATCGCGGCGCGGCGAGTCGTCATCCCCACCCAATTGGCCGAAACGCAGATATTGCTGGCCCAGACCCAGGAAGTATACGAACTCGAAACGCGGCTACCAGGGGGGTTGCGGTTTGATGGGATACAGGATGTGGGGGAGGCGCTGGAACGGGCAGAACGCAAGGGCATGTTGGCGGGGGAGGAATTGCTGGCGATCGCCACGACCCTGGCCGGAGCGAGAACCCTGCGCCGCACGATTGATCAACATGATGATTTGACGGTGCTAAACGCGATCGTCGCCGAGTTGCGAACCTATCCCGAACTAGAACAGGAAATTCATTTTTGCCTGGATGACCACGGCGATGTGTTAGACCGGGCCAGTCCCAAGTTGGGCGGCATTCGGGAACAACTGCGCCAGGTGCGGAACCGGGTTTATGGCCTGTTGCAAAGCCTGATCCAGCGCAAAGCCGGGGCCATGCAAGAGGCGGTGATTACTCAGCGGGATGGGCGGTTTGTGGTGCCGGTCAAAGCCTCCCAAAAAGATGCGGTTCCAGGCATTGTGCATGATACGTCGATGAGTGGAGCCACGCTGTATATTGAGCCTCAGTCCACGGTCAATCTCAACAACCAACTGCGCCAACTCCAGCGGCAGGAACAGGTCGAAGTGGAAGCTGTTTTGCGTTTGCTCAGTGGCAAGGTGGCTGAGGTGAAGCCAGACTTGGAGCGGTTACTGGCGATCGCGACCACCCTGGATCTGGCAACAGCCCGTGCCCGCTACAGCCTTTGGCTAGAAGCCAATCCCCCCCGTTTTATCGACTGGCCCCGCCACACCCCAGTAACCCCGACGGCCCCCCTCCCCACGGAGCCGATCGTCTTGCGGCAATTGCGCCATCCCCTGCTGATCTGGCAACACCACCACGAGCAAGGCCCAGCCGTTGTCCCGATTGATCTGGTCATTCAGCCCCATATCCGGGTTGTGGCGATTACAGGGCCAAATACGGGCGGCAAAACCGTCACCCTCAAGACGTTGGGCATGGCGGCGCTGATGGCAAAGATCGGCTTGTTTGTCCCGGCGAAAGATCCCGTTGAGTTACCGTGGTTTGACCAAATCCTCGCTGATATTGGTGATGAACAATCCTTGCAACAGAGCCTTTCGACTTTTTCAGGCCATATCCGCCGCATTAGCCGTATTCTGTCGGCTTTATCCCCTGCAATACCGGAACTGAAAGAGTCTGAACCGTTGCCCGAATCGGAACCTGAATCGCCAACGCCCCAAAGCCCAGAGCCATTGACGGAAATACCTGGGGCAATGCCGCCGGACATAACCGCTGAAGCCCCGCCCCAGGCCGCGATCGCGCGATCGCCCCTGGCCGCTGTGCCGTTGTCTCTGGTGTTGTTGGATGAGGTGGGAGCAGGGACTGATCCCTCGGAGGGGAGTGCTCTGGCGATCGCGATTTTGCAATATCTGGCGGACTATGCGGGGTTGAGCATTGCGACGACGCACTTTGGCGAGTTGAAGGCGTTGAAATATCAGGACGATCGCTTTGAAAATGCCTCGGTGGAGTTTGATGATGTCTCCCTGGCTCCGACCTATCGGTTGTTGTGGGGGATTCCGGGGCGGTCTAATGCCCTGGCGATCGCCCAGCGGTTGGGGCTAGATTCTGAGATCATTGCCCAGGCCCAAACCTATGTGGGGGGTGCGTCGCAGGATGTCAACACGGTCATTGCCGGGTTAGAGGAACAACGCCGACGGCAGGAAACAAAATCCCAGGAAGCGGCACAATTGTTGCAACAAGCGGAACGGTTGTATCGGGAAGTGTCGCAGAAGGCAGCGGCGTTGCAAGAGCGGGAAAAGTCGTTGCAGGTGGCCCAGGAACAGGCGGTACAGGCGGCGATCGCGGAGGCCAAACGGGACATTGCTCAGGTCATCAAACAGTTGCAGCAAGGCCCCCAAACGGCACAAAAAGCCCAGCAAGCCACCGACCAGATGAAGCAATTAGCCCAACAACACCTCCCGTCGCGGCAGCAACCAGCTAAACCAAAACCCGGATTTCGGCCTCAGGTGGGCGATCGCGTCCGGATTCCCCGCCTGGGCCAGACCGCCGAAGTCATCACCGCACCCGATGCGAATGAGGAGATTACGGTACGGTTTGGCTTGATGAAAATGACGGTTGCCTTAAGCGATGTCGAGTCGCTAACTGGGGAAAAAGCTGTTACCGAGAAAAAAACTGCGGCCAAAGCAACGAAGGAAACCACCAAAGCGCCACCAGAGCCAACGCCTCAACCCGAAGCGCCCCTGCTCCGCACCTCCCGCAATACCCTGGATATTCGGGGGAGCCGGGTTGCCGACGCGGAACGCCAGATTGATCATGCTTTGGCCGAGCAAAATAGTGTTGGCGGTGCGCTGTGGATTATTCACGGTCACGGCACCGGCAAGTTGCGCCAGGGAGTCCACGACTATTTGCAGCGTAGTTCTCTGGTGGCGCGGTATGAGTTGGCTAGTCGGGAAGACGGTGGCTCTGGTGTAACGATCGCCTATCTCCGCTGATCAAGCGAGTCGGGTTGGGTAGAGCGAACCCCGTAGCCTTCCCGGCCATGCGATCGCCCCTGGCAAGAAAACCAGGCGATCGCAATCCACAAGAGACAGCCCAAGAGCCGTTATTCGCCCCCAGAAGCCGGGGGGGGCGGGGGTTCTGAGGGGGCCATCGGCGCGGGCGGCGGCGGGGGTTCGACTAAGGGTGCGGCGGGTTCCGGCGGCGGGGGCGCAGCTTCAGGAGCAGCATTAGCCGGGGCTGGAGCCTGGTAAGCGGGTTCCGGTTCTCGATAGCTTTCACCGCTGCTGCCCCCACTGCCACCACCACCGTCGTAGCTGTCATTGGAGCGATCGCCGGAGTAGTCACCAGAACCCCCCCCGGAATCAGAACTTCCAGACGACTCTTCCGAGGGAACATAATTGCCAGTTTGTACCCGGCCTGGGCGCTCTGGCTTGGCCTTGATCGAGCCTTTGCGCCCATCTAAGGCAGGCAACTCCGGAAATTGCTCCGTTTTCATGCCCTTGGTTGCGGCCATCATAAAATCATGCCAGGTGGCGGCGGCGGTGGTGCTGGCGCTCCAGGTGGGATCATTGTTGTCGTTGCCCAGCCAAACCCCTGTGACAAGTTGAGGAATGTAGCCGACAAACCAGAGATCGCGCGCATTTTCAGAGGTTCCCGTTTTCCCGGCGGCGGGGCGATCGATCGCAGCAGCGCCGCCCGTTCCCCCACTAATCACTCCACGCAACATCCAGGTTGTGATCGCCGCACTGCCCTTGTCTAACACTTGTTTAGGAGCAAATTTGGCATCGTAGATGACATTACCCTGGCGATCAACAATCCGCCGAATCCCGTGGGCTTCGATGTAGCGGCCCTGGTTGGCCAGCGTGGCGTAGCCATTGGTCAACTCCAATAGATTGACCTCAACCGAACCCAACGCCAGAGAATAGGCCGAAAGCATTTTTGATTTGATGCCCATGTTTTTGGCCATTTTGATGGTTGGCTCAAACCCGACATCCACCAAAACCTTGACCGCAATGACATTGATGGAACGGGAGAGTGCATCCCGCATACTCATCCAACCCGAATGTTTCCGGCTGTAATTCTGCGGCTTATACCCGTCTACGCTGTAGGGCGCATCAAGATAGCCATCGTTGGGCGAAAACCCCGCCGCGATCGCGGTGGCATACACAAAGGTTTTAAACGACGATCCCGGTTGACGTTGGGCTTGGGTCACCCGATTAAACTGACTGCGGTTAAAGTCCGTGCCGCCGACCATCGCCCGAATCTCCCCAGTTTTGGGGTCGATCGCCACCAGCGCAGCCTGAGTAAACCCTTCGTAGGGGCCGTAGTTATCGACCGCATTCAAGACCACCTGATCTGCGGCCTTTTGCCACTTGGGATTCAGCGTGGTGTCAACCGTCAAACCGCCTTCTTCCAGCTTTTCTTTAGACACATACTTCGGAAGTTGCTGTTGGATGTAGCTCGTGAAGTAAGGCGTGTCGCTATACAGTTTTTTCGGGGTAGCAGGCTTGAGTTTCAACGCTTCGGCCTTGGCGGTATCGGCCTCAGCTTGCGAGATGTAACCCGCTTCTACCATGCGCGAAAGCACAATATCCCGCCGTTCCTTGGCCGCAGCCATGTCCACAATGGGCGAATAAGCACTCGGCGCGGGGGGCAAACCCGCGATCATCGCCGCTTCCGATAAGGTCAGTTTGTCAACGGGTTTACTGAAATAAATCCAGGCCGCATCGGCGACCCCATAAGCGCCAGAACCGAGGTAGACCAGGTTCAAATACTGCTCCAGGATTTTTTCCTTGGCCAGTTCGCGGTCAATTTTTTGAGCCATCATTGCTTCCTGGATTTTGCGTTCCAGGGTTTTTTCTTGGTTCAAATAAACGATCCGGGCGAGTTGTTGGGTAATGGTGCTGCCGCCTTCTACAACATCACGGGCCAACAGGTTTTTAGTGGTGGCGCGGAGAATCGACTGAAAATCGATCCCATGATGTTGGTAGAAGCGCCGATCTTCTGAGGCAATGAAGGCTTCCTTCAGGCGATTCGGAATTTTGGTCAGCGGCACCTTGTCGCGGGTGGCTGGCCCTTGCTGTTGCAAAACGCTGCCATCGCTGGCTTTGATGGTGAGGGTGCCCCGGCGCACGAATTTGGGAATGTCGGCGGTACTGGGAAGTTGGCTGTCTAATTTCTTGTATTCCCAACCAACGGCACCAACAACGGTCAGCCCAAAAAAGGCAGCCCAAAAAAGGCGATATTGGTAAACGGGTTTGCCTTTAATCCGCGTCCAGCGATCAAGGCGATCGGCGGCGGCAGGCAGGTGCAGTTTATGAGCAATTTGCACGAACAACGGAGTTTGGGCTTGGGCTAGTCTCCGGGCTTGTCGGCGCGATCGCGATTTAGAGGATTTGCCGTTGCCGTTTGCTGGATTTAGCTCTAGCTCTGGGCGCTCTGCGGGGGGAGGGGTTTGCTGGCGTTCCAACCCCCGATCTTCCAGGTCAGCGGCCAGGGGTTTGCCCTCGGCAGCGCTACGGTCATGGGTGTTACTGGTGCCGTTGTCGTGGTCGGGGGGGGAAGAGAAAGGCGCAGAAGGGGTTAAACCATTCTCTTTGGCAGAGATTGTTTTTAACTTAGAAAGGAAATTATCCACTGTGCGACCTCACCACCGAACGTTTGCCACTTGGAACTGTAATCTTTGCGTAACCAGAACCGACCAACACCCAAGCGTTAACGGATAGATGCGTGTCCGAGAGCGAGCGCAGCCACAAGCATTCCTAACACGAGAAAGGGTTGGGCACTGGCTTGGTACTTCACATCGTTTTCCAAGGGATTACGGAGAAAGTACATATCTTGAAACGTAATTTGAGGAATTATTAACAAGATTAACAGAGTAGCATACAGGTTTTGGTGAATGTGGATCAAGTAAGCGGCAACGCCGGCCTGAAAAATGTCGATCATGAGGACACAAATCCAGGCGGCGGTTTTGACTCCGAACATGACTGGCAAGGATTTGAGACCCAGTTGGCGATCGCCCTCGACGCTTTTGAAATCGTTGACGACAGCAATCCCCAGTCCCGCCAAGCTATAGAACAGGGTCAGGGCCATGATGGTTGGGGTTAAATCGCCAAAGAGCGCCTGTCCGGCCCACCAGGGCAATGCAATGTAGCTGGCACCCAGGGCATAGTTGCCAAGCCAGCCATTTTTCTTGAGTTTGAGGGGCGGGGCAGAGTAGATATAGGATAAAAACGAGCCGCCGATCGCCGCCACCGTGATCGTCGGAAAGGTGTGCCCAGCCCACTGATCCAGCAAGAAGGCCACCCCAATCCCAGCAACCAGCAAGACGATAATTTGAGTCACGACTTGGGGAATGGAAATGGCCCCAGAGGGAATGGGTCGGTAGGGTTCGTTGATGGCATCAATGTCGCGATCGTAGAAGTCGTTAATAGTTTGGGTGTAGCCTGCGAGTAATGGCCCAGACATTAACATACACGCCGCCGCCACCAGTACATGCTCCACGCTCCAGCGAAACCCACCGGAAGAGGCCGCCCCGCACACGACTCCCCAAATCAGGGGAATCCAGGTGATGGGTTTCATGAGTTGCAGGCGAATTTTCCAGATGGAGGTTTCCCCAGACTGTGCCCCTTTCATGCCCAGCAGTTGGCGGGCCTTGGCCGAGCGATCGCCCTGGGCCTCAGGGCCAGCAACCGCAGCACCAGGGTCGGCGTTGACCGGGGATTGGGAAGGATTTAGATCAGACATAGGATTGCAGAGCGGTGAAAGGGTGAGCTGAAGGCAAGGGAAAATGGACAGGCCAAAGACTTAAAAGGACACGATCAGAAAGCCATCTTGGAATTTGGCCCCGGTGACGGACTGCCCCCGCAATTCGGGCGGCAAGATGACGTTGCGGCGCTGATCTCCAGCTTCGATGGTCAATTCAGGGCCATATTGCGTGAGTTTCACGTGTTTGCGATCGAACCCCGGCAAGAAGAGGCTGACTTTGCGTTCGGCGACGTTAATGGCGATGGGGCGCGGGGCTTGGCTGGCTTGATCCAAATTGGGCAAGGCATCCACTAAGGGTTGCCAGTCGTTGATGCTTTGGGTCGCGATCGCGGTGACGGGCAAGGGGGCAAACTCTGTGGGTAGCTCGGCACCGGGTTCGGCCCGATTGAGTAAAACCCCACCAACGGTTAAGCCCGCTTGTTGAGCGGCCCCCCAGAGGTATTTCGCGGTGGCGATCGCGGCCTCATCCGGCGTAGTCACCAGGTAAGCCGCGACCCGGTTAGGATCGGCCACTGCGGCCCGTCCCTCATCCAACATATTGTTGACTTGCTTGGAGGCCGGTTGCTCAAACAAATCATCCGTCCAGTTTATGTTTAAGACGGCTCCGGCAATGGGCTGCAACAGCGGCATGACGGTTTTTGCCAGATCAGAATTGCTAAAGACTTGGCGGAAGCGGCGTGTGTACCAACTCAGCATTTCGGGCATGGCCAGCATCCGCAGGGTGGCTTGATCACCAGCCCCATCAAACACGATGACATCGTAGCGATCGCTCGCATCAAACTCCCGCAGCGCATTCAGCACCAAGGCATTATCCATCCCCGGCAGCACGCTCAATTCCTGGCCATAGATTTCGTTGAAAAACGGGGTACGGAGATACTGGCTTTCCAGCTTTTTCAGCTCGTCCCAACTCCGCTCCAGTAAAGTCGCTGCTTGTAATTGCACGACTGCCAAATTGGCCCCACAGGGTTGGGGGGTGGCCTCAAGCGGGGTGCCCAACAAGACCCCAACGGCTGGCCCCGGATCTTGACTGGCAAAGAGGACGCGCCGCCCCTGAGCCGCATATCGCTTGGCTGCCGCGATCGCCAGGGTCGTCCGGCCTACGCCGCCTTTGCCTAAAAAAGTCAGAATTAAAGACATTGGTTTTGGCTTCCAAGTTCAGCTTGTGTACAGTGTTCCGCAATCGTAAGTTGCTGATGAAGGAGCAACCCCAAAATCTTACCCTGAAGTGCCAAAAGGAGCAGTCTGCCTTCAGGCACTTAGGGATGTACGAGCTGATCTTGTTGACAGCACTTTGGGCGCTAAAACGCAGGTGCCACGCTAGCACGACGCAATCAGACTGGCCCCAATTCGTAAACCTTAGGGCGTAGCCTCAATCTCGTCTTCAAAAAACCAAGTGGCAAATTGGTCTTCAAATTTGACCAATACCCCAACTCCGCTGCCATCTGTCATTTTGTAATCTTCAATGGTGCCAATCTGGCCCAACCGCTTAATCACAGCCGCCGAGACGCGATCGCGCAACCGACGAATCCGAACTTTCTGACCGACTTCCATCTCAACTCCGCAACGACGTAAACCACAAATTAGTGTATCAGCGTCCTGTACCCGATTTAGCCATGAATCCATACCAGCAGGCTAAAATTCAGTGGATTTTAGGAATTTTTTGGGAGCCAAGGACGGAATTATGTTAGCCAAGCGGATTTTGCCCTGTTTAGATGTCAAGGCAGGGCGGGTGGTTAAGGGGGTCAACTTTGTGGATTTGCGGGATGCGGGCGACCCCGTGGAATTGGCCCAGGTGTATAACGAGGCGGGAGCCGATGAATTGGTCTTTTTGGACATCACGGCGACCCACGAAGACCGAGACATTATTATTGATGTCGTCTATCGCACGGCGGAACAGGTGTTTATTCCGCTGACAGTGGGCGGAGGAATTCAATCCTTAGAAACCATTAAACAATTGTTAAGGGCTGGAGCCGACAAAGTAAGCATCAATTCCGCTGCTGTGCGGGAACCTGAGTTCATCAACCGGGCCAGCGATCGCTTTGGAAACCAGTGTATTGTTGTGGCAATCGATGCCCGGAGACGCAAGGAGAGCAACAATCCTGGCTGGGATGTCTATGTGAGGGGTGGCCGCGAAAATACAGGATTGGACGCGATCGCTTGGGCCAAAGAGGTCGAGCAACGCGGCGCAGGTGAACTGTTGGTGACCAGTATGGATGCGGATGGAACTCAGGCCGGTTATGACTTAGAGCTAACTCGGACGATCGCCGAACAGGTAGAGATTCCAGTCATTGCTTCTGGTGGGGCGGGAAACTGTGAACACATTTATCAAGCCTTAAATGAAGGGAAGGCGGAAGCGGCGTTGCTGGCTTCCCTGCTGCACTATGGCCAGTTAACCGTAGCGCAGATCAAAGATTATTTAATGGCTCACCAAATGCCCGTGCGATCGCACCAAGGGCCAGCCTAGCCAAAACTTTGGTAGACAGCTCGGCCACCCCTTGGCCCCGGTTCCCAGCCCCAAACGGCCCATCGCCCCGGAGAAACCGAGAGTAAACCGCGCCATTTTCTGAATGGCTGTTACAATACGCAATATATGTTGATACCCATTCTTGCCATTGTGATTGCGCTCGTCGCCTGGTCTTTGCATCTGATGCACGAGGCGATCGAGTACCGCGAGTTTTCTCTGATGTTAGCGGGGACGCTGGTGGCCTTTTCGGCGGCGGCGCTGGTCGGGGTCTACTTTTTGATGGGAAATTACATGGGTTACGTGAGCCAAATGGCGGAGCATCACGCTTACGAGTTTTCGTCTGCTTATGATATGCAGCTTGTCCTTTCGGGGCAGCAGCAACCGCCAACGATACCCTGGAAATAACTGAGGCCGCAGGGCGCGATCGCCCAATGACCAAGGCCAGTGCTCCAGGTTGCTGCGCTTTGACGATAAGGTTCGCGATCGCGGGCTTCCATTCTTTGGCCGGAATTTTTGAATTTCCGTGTTCTCTGCGTTAGAAATGGTGACAACTGGGCAAAACTAGAAGCGTGGGTTTATTTGCGCCCACAGAGCTTTGCCATTCGGTCTTGCTGGAGAATTTAGGAACACGCTATGACATACACAATCCCCGAATTAGACACGATAAGCCGCCGATTGATGAGTCAGGAGCGACCGAAGAAGGCCAAAATGCTCGTGGTTGATGACGAACCCGACAACCTGGATTTGCTCTACCGAACCTTTCGGCGGGACTTTCAAGTGCTGAAAGCGGAAAGTGGGGTGCGGGCCTTGGAAGTTTTGGGCACCGAAGGGGAAGTAGCGGTGATCATTTCCGATCAGCGGATGCCGGAAATGAAAGGGACAGAATTTCTCAGCAAAACAGTGCCCCAGTTTCCCGATACGATGCGGATTATTTTGACGGGGTTTACCGATGTGGAAGATCTCGTCGAAGCGATTAACTCTGGGCAGGTTTACAAATACATTACGAAGCCCTGGAACCCCGATGAGCTAAAGGCGGTGGTGCAGCGGGCCGCAGAGACTTATGAGTTGCTGAAACAGCGCACAGAAGAGTTGCAGCGATCGCAGGCCCAAACGGCGTTGATGTCCAACATTGTGACCATTACGCAAGATGCCGCCACCGTGGAATCGTGTCTGGAGCCATTGGCCACGGCTTTTGGCAAAACCTTTGGCACCGATGGAGCCATTTTGCAACTGGTCGAAGATTCGGCCCTGGCCACAACGCAGGGAATTTTTAGTGCTGATACGGCGATCGCCAACTGGCTGGCCCAAGATTCCCTTACCCAAGAAGCCATCACCAGCCAAAAAATGCAAGTCGCGGTGGATATCCCTGCCGACACCAATCTAGCCTCCGCCGAGCACTATACCACCTCTGGCACCGAAGCCCATTTGATTGTCCCCGTTGTGTATCGCAACAGCGTCACGGCTGTTCTGTCCTTGCAATGGAAGCAACCGTGCAAACTCCGGGAAGACGAACTCGTGTTATTGCATCTTTCGGCCCAGCAAGTCGCCTTGGCCCTGAACTGTCTGCGGTGTGCCTGAGGATTGTTTTGCCAATTGCTCCTGTAATTCTCCGCAATGATGAGGCGTTCTGCGATCGCAGGGCGCTTTTTGCTAGCAGTGCCGTAGGATAAATGAGGGCGAATTACCCGGCCCCTCGGAGTCCCCTGTCTGCCTGAACCTTCAACCTGCGGCCCATGTCTGATACTGTTCGTGCCATTTTTAATCGCATTGCCCCCGTTTACGACCAACTCAACGACCAATTGAGCCTGGGACAACATCGAATCTGGAAGAAAATGGCCGTGAAATGGAGCGGGGCCAAACCGGGCGATACCTGTTTAGATATTTGCTGCGGGAGTGGGGATCTGACGTTGCTGCTGGCCGAAGCGATCGCCAACACCGGGCAAGTGACGGGCCTGGATTTTTCCACCGCCCAACTCGCGATCGCCCACCAACGCGCCCAACAGCACATTCCCCCCTTGCCCATTCAATGGCTCGAAGGCAACGCCCTCCAACTGCCCTTCGCCGACCACACCTTTGATGCCATCACAATGGGCTATGGCTTGCGGAATGTGGGCAATATCCCGGCTTGTCTACAAGAAATCTGTCGCGTGCTGAAGCCCGGAGCCAAAGCCGCCATTCTCGATATGCACCGACCGACAAGTGCCTGGGTCAGAGCATTTCAGCAGTGGTATCTAGACGCGATCGTCGTACCCACTGCCACCCGCCACGGCCTCACCGACGAATACGCCTACATCGCCCCCAGTCTAGATCAATTCCCCACCGGCACCGAACAAAAACAACTCGCCCGCCAAGTAGGGTTTTCCACCGTAGTTCACTACCCCATTGCCGGGGGTACGATGGGAGTGTTGGTCGTCGTCAAGTAAGTCTCGTTTCGGTGCCGCCTTGGATTTTTCAACCCTCTGGTTATTCGTTGCTCCCCCCGTAGTCGGTGGCATCATTGGGTACTTCACCAACGACATTGCCATCCGCATGTTATTTCGGCCCTACCGCGCGCTGTACGTTGCCGGTCGGCGTTTGCCCTTCACACCGGGGCTGATTCCCCGCAACCAAGAACGGCTCGCCAAACGAATTTCGGACACGATCATGGGGTCGTTGCTCACCCCAGAAGAACTCCAAAACCTGGCCAAACGGTTGCTACAAATCGAACGAGTCCAGGGGGCGTTGCTGTGGTTGCTCAAACTGGCGCTGGATCAGATGCAGGCGGACAAAGAGAAGAAAACCGCCAAGGTGCTGGCCAATATCTTGCATGATCTGGTGGGGCAGTCTTTACCTCGGTTGTTGAAGGTGTTGGCCCGCCGGGAAGACTTTTTGGAAACTCAACTGAATCAAATTTTTGATCAAGTTTTGCTGGAGTTTCAGCTTTCGGCAGAGCAGGCTAACAAGTTGGCAGATTGGATTTTGCAATCGGTGTTGCCGCCCGATGTCGTCCGGCAGGCGTTAATTGACTTTTTGACCGATCGCAACATTCAGGTGATTGACGAAGGCTTCCGGGAAAAAACCAGCGGCACCTATTGGGTCATTGCCAACCTGTTCGGTGTGCGAAATACGCTGGTGCGGCTCCGTACCTATTGCCTGGATGAGCGAGAAGCCTGCAATCAGCGGTTAGAAGAATTATTCGTGGCCTTAAATCTGCGGCCCCGGCTCAAGGAATTTTTACAAAATTTGTCGTTGCAAAATCTGCCTGTTTCCACGGTGCGCCAACTGCGAAAAACCCTGCGGGATACGGTGCGGAACTATGCCCAAGACAAAGGCGCGGAGTTTTTGCAAGATTTGGGTAAATCGGTGGACTGGGAAAATTTGGCCGGTGTGATCCTTAATCGGCTCCGCAACTCCGCTGTGGTCAATGAATCGTTGGAAGCGGTGAGCCTGGATCTGGCGATCGTCATCGATCGCTATCTGGAGCGGGACTTGGAAAAAATTGTGTCCCAGGCGATCCCAATTTTGAACATCGATCAAGTCATTATGAACCGGGTGCAGGCGACTTCACCAAAAGATTTAGAGGCCGCCATTAACGGCATTGTGAAAAGTGAATTGCAAGCGATCGTGAATCTGGGGGGCATTCTGGGCTTTGTCATCGGCTTGTTGCAGGCGATAACGTTGCTGTGGCGCTAGGGGCGATCGCCCAGAAACCCTTAAGATTCTAGGGCACAGTCGGGAAAACGGCCTAACCCATTCGCTTCGACGATCGCGTTGCGACATTCCAACAGCGTTTTGCCCGTGCGGCGCGACAACTCCCGCAGACTAATCACCGGATTGGTAGATTGAGGCGCTTGCAGATAAAGTTCATAAGCCACTTCCAAAACCTTGTGGTTTAGCATCAGGGGCTTTACGGTTGCTTCCAGAACGTTAAACATAATCTTTGATTTGGAGATATGTGAAATTGCGTACTTTCTTTATACGCAACCTCTAGCGATCCCCGTTTCTATCGAGAGGCAGAAATGCGATCGCCCCTCTGGCTGAAACCAAAGCTGTTACCCGTAAAGCGTTCCAAGCTTAAGCCTGCACTCGTTTTTCAAATTCCTCGCGGGTCTGTTCCACAAGGGCCAAAGCAGCGGGATAAAGGTCAGGATGCACTTGCTGTAACCAGGCCAAAAGGCTTGACAGTTGGGCATTTCGCAGCTCTAGATCGGCCTGGAAAATTGCCGCCGTGGCCATGTGGGTAGCGTATTCGGTGGGGTGGCCCTGGTGAATGAATGCAGCAGTCAGGGCGGCCAAAGCGTGTTGACGGATGGGATCGGTCGGTTTTTCGGTAAACATAGGATGAAGCGTGAAACAAGACTGACGAGATGGAATGGGTTCTAGGGGCGATCGCCTCAAGCGGGGCGGGAAGGAGTGGCCTTGGCGGTTTCTCGTTGTCGCCAGCGGGCCACCAGCCGCGTTTTCAAGGATCGGAGCTTACGGAATACATACTGAGGTAAGCCTTTGGATATTTTTTCAAAACGGTAGAAAAAGAGGATATTCACCACATCTTCTCGGCTGAGGGGAGCCAGATAGGTCACAACTTTATCTACCATTTCATCGTATTCCCGCAGATAGACCCGCCGACACAGACGTTCACATAAATTCCACTGTTGCCGGAAGACGCGATGCATTTCGGTTTGGTAGGGCGCAAAATTGGCGATCGCCCCCGCCAAGTAGCGTTGAATCAACTCGCTGGCAATCTCGGCGCTGTGCATCCCGTGGCGAATGCCTTCCCCGCCCAGAAAGTTCACGGTCGAAACCGCATCCCCGATCGCGATCGTGCAGCCCTGATAGTAAGTATCCTGCAAGCCAGAACTGTACTTCAGTGTGGAACCGTGGACTTCGACCAGGGTGTAATCCGTCACTTGGAGATAGTCGGTGATGACCCGCTGAATATAGGTTTTGAGCGGTTCCGTCGTGGTGATGACCGTGTGATCCCCATGAATAATACCCGCCCCGACCTTGAGCTGATTTGCCGCCATCGGAAACACCCAGGTATACCCCTTGGGCATCCAGCGGTAGCCCATGAGAAAGGTGAGCGCGTTGGCATAGCGTTGGTAGGTGGTGCTGTCTACCTCAATCAAATATTCAATCCCCACGCCAGTCAGATAATCCGGTGCCGTGGTTTGTTGCGCTGACATTACCGCCCGACTTGGCCCCGTTGCATCCACCAGCACCCGTGTTTCGACTTGACGCTGCTCAGAACCTTGTTTGAGGGTGACGATCGCCCCGGTAGTGGTTTCCTGATGACTGGCATAGCGCCAACCCATCCAAACGGTGCCCCCCTGCGATCGCGTCTCTGTGGCCAAAAATTCCCGGAGTTGACCAAAATCCAGCACCGCCCCCCGTGGGTCAGGGCCAGACCAAACCCCTTTCTGGGTCGATGTAACCACAACAAAATCCCGCCAATAGGCCCCAACGACGCGATCGGGCAAGTCGTATTGCTGCAACGCTTCCAGGGGCACCCCCGCACTAGAAAAGCAATTGACCGCAAAGGTTTTGTGGCGCTCGACCAACAGCACCCGGCACCCCGCTTTGGCCAGACTCCGGGCACACTGCCCCCCGGCTGGCCCCCCGCCGACAATGACTACATCAAATTTGTCCATGCCAGATTCTCGATCGCGTGTCCTGTGTTTCAGAATATCCTTTCGTGGGATCCCCTGATTGCGGAGATTTGCGGATTCTGCGGGGATTCTGTGGGGCGATCGCAAACAATCCAGACGCGCAGAATGATCATCAATTGAACCCAAGAATTTGAACTCAACAGGAGTCAAGACGGCGGCAATTGCTCAGGCCCATTGATGATCCCCCGACTTTTTGGGCCGCGCTCTTTGAATTTGGCGCTATGCTTGTGGGTGGGAGTTTTCGATCCATCACAGCAAGGCGATCGCTCAAGCCATCGATTGCCACCACATCAGCGCATTGATTGCTACACAAATTTAAGTTTTTCTCAACATAAGCTACATTTTGCGGTGTTGCGAGTACCGTAGAGTCGGGTTCCCGGAACTTGGACAGTGGTTAGCAGCTTGGTGTTGGGCATACTGACTGAGCCATTCGCTAGTCATCGGTCTATTACTGAGGTTTGGCAGCACAAAAGGACTCTTCCACAAAATCTATGGAAAATCGACCAGAACGAACAGGGGAGAATGGGCGAACAGTTGAAAGCGTTTTGCAAACTGTCACCCAGGATTTGAAGCGGTTGCATCAGGATGTCATTACGCAGCTTGCTCAGGAAGTGCGGGAATTACAGACTGAGAAAAGCCGCCTTGCGGAAGAGGTACAAGCTTTGCGATCGCAAAGTCAAACCTTGCAAACCCAGAACCAACACGCCCTCTCGCAACAGCAAATTGCCCAACAACAAATCTGGGCGAAACAGTTGGCGTTGCACCTGTCGAATCACCTGCAAGGCTTGATGATGCAGCAAATCGAGCAAGCCATCCAAGTCAAAGAGCGGCAATGGGGCGGGGGCAATCTGGCCAGCGGCAATGTCCATAGCGATAACGCCAATCGGTTGTTGGCTTCCCTGGATGCAACCTTTAACTCCACCTTCCAATCCTTGCAGCAAGAGCTAAACAGCTACCAAAGTTCCTTGTCGCAACAATTAAGCCGGATGCACTCCCTAGAACAACAGGGAGAAGCAATTTTAGAAGCATTGGTGGCGCGGTTACGGGAACAACTGCAAGCCCATGCCGCAAGTACGTCATCCCTGTCTGGCACGCCCAACGCCATGCTGATGCCGCCGCTTACCGATGCGGACATCATGAACCAAACGGAGGCAGGGCGATCGCCATCCCTCAGCGAGTTGCAAGGCGTTCCCACCCAGGCGCAACCCAACCCCAATTTTCAACCCTATACCCGCCAACCCGGTAACACCGCCTATCCGCCCTCCGGCCAAAGCGATCGCCAACCCAATACCAATTCGCTCCCCTTGGCGGTGCCTGGGGTTTCAGCCGCCAAACCAGCCGCCGAGCCAAAAAAAGAAAATGCCAATTTTTGGTTAGGTTTAACGCTAGTCTTAATTTCGACTGTGGCCCTATCCATCCACAACGTTGTCGTCAAAATCATCGGCACCCCAAGTTCCATCCTGGGTTCCCCCAAAATCGGTGGCTTTATCAACCTGGGAACCCTGGGGAACTCGTTGTTGATTCTCTGGCTGCGGATGTTGGTGGTGCTGCCGTTGATGGTAGTCCTGGCAATGGTGCTGTATCCGCCCGTGTGGCGCGATTTGAAGCGGTTCTTTCAATCCAAAGACTGGAAGCCTATTTTCAACGTCGTCGGGAGTGGCTTCTTCCTGTTCTTGTCGCAAATCTTGATCTACATTGCGATTAGCAAAATTGGCCCTGGCCCCGCTGTCACGATTCTGTTTATGTATCCCATCGTGACGGTGCCCCTGGCCTGGGTACTGTTTGGCGATCGCCCCACCTGGTTACGGTGGACAGTCATGGGGGTCATTTCCTTTGGGGTCATCCTGACCGCGCTACCGGGCATCATGGCCTCTAAAACAGGTCTGTCCCTGGATGGCTTCCTCATCGCGGCGGTTTCTGGTGTGGCATTTGCCCTGTACCTGGTCTTGATGCAACTCGGCTTTAAGCGCCTGCATCCCGTGCCAGTCAGCCTCATCCAGTTTTTCACCATTTTCGTGTTGTCCTCGGTCATTCTGATTATCTTGGGGCCAAACCTGGGGGTCAACGTGGTGGCCGACCAAAGAGCTGGATTCATTTTTAGCGGCATCATTTTGGGTGCACTGACCCTGGTAGGTTATCTCACCAACAACTTTGGCGTGCGGTTTATGGGGGCCGGGTTGGCTTCCATCATTGCGTCGATTGGCCCTGCCATGACGGCCCTACTTGCCTGGGCCATTATTGGGATTGCCTTGCAAGGAACACAAATTTGGGGCATCTTACTCGTAACTTTGGGGGTTGGGGCCTTGAGCTTTGAACGGATGACGCTCCAAAAGCGGCCCCCCAAGCAGACCTCCAAACAGACCTAACTGGGCGAGGCGAATGCAAATGCCCCCAACCACCCAGCAACTGACTGCATGGCAAACGTTTCTCACCACGTCGCTGGATGAGCAATTGGCGCGATCGCAGGCCACCGATCCAGCGGTGACTGTGTTGGCTTTGTTTCATCAAACGGTGGCCACGGTGCCCGCCTATCGGTCGTTTTTAGCGGCCCACGGCATTGACCCGACGACCATTCAGGCGATCGCTGATTTTCAAACTTTACCCCTGCTCACCAAAGCCAATTATTTACAGCACTATCCCCTGGCGGCCCTATGTCGGCATGGCCAGATTGAGCAGTGCGATATGGTGGCAGCGTCCTCTGGTTCAACGGGGCAGCCGACGTTTTGGTTGCGATCGCTGGTGGATGAACTCCAAATTGCGACTCGGTTTGAGCAGGTGTTTTATGACAGCTTTCGGGCGGATGAACGGCGAACCCTGGCGATCGTCTGTTTTGCCTTGGGCACCTGGGTCGGCGGGATGTTTACCACGCAGTGTTGCCGGTACTTGGCGGCCAAAGGCTATCCGCTGACGGTGGTCACGCCGGGGAATAACAAGGCCGAAATTTTGCGGGTGGTGCAAGCGTTGGGTGCTGAGTTTGACCAGGTGGTGCTGTTGGGCTATCCCCCGTTCCTCAAAGATGTGATTGATAGTGGGCGGGCGGCGGCGGTGCCGTGGGCGAGTTACCAGGTCAAGCTGGTGATGGCGGGAGAGGTCTTTAGCGAAGAATGGCGATCGCTGGTGGGTCAACGGTTGGGAACACCTCATCTTTGTACCGATTTTGCGTCTTTGTATGGCACGGCGGACGCTGGGGTTTTGGGCAATGAAACGCCTTTGAGCGTTACCATTCGGCGGTGGTTGGCCGAGCATCCCGCCGTGGCCCAAGCCTTATTCGGGGAATGGCGGTTGCCAACCTTGGTGCAGTACGACCCCACCAGTCGTTATTTTGAGGAGCAGGACGGCACGCTGCTATTTTCTGGCGATAACGGGATGCCCCTAATTCGCTACCACATTTCGGATCAGGGGGGTATTATTCCCTATGAGCAAATGCTGGCCACATTGGCAACGCACGGGTTTGACCCAACGGTGGGGTTGGAGCGGGGCGTGCGACCATTGCCCTTTGTCTATGTGTTTGGGCGATCGCACTTCACGGTGTCTTACTTTGGGGCCAATGTGTTCCCGGAAAATGTCACGGTGGGGCTAGAGCAAGCGCCAATCTGCGACTGGGTCACGGGCAAGTTTGTGATGCAAGTGCAGGAAGATCGCGATCGCAATACGTTTCTGGCCATTGTGGTAGAACTCGCGCCGGGACAAGAGGCCGATGCCACCAAACCCACGGCGATCGCCGAGAGCATCGCGCAACAACTCTGTCGCCTCAACAGCGAGTTTGCCCACTATGTCCCGCCAGAAAAACAACTTCCCCACATTACCCTGAAGCCAGCAGGCGATCCAGACTATTTTCCCGTTGGCGTAAAACATCGCTATACCCGCAAGCCTGAGTCCTAGCGATCGCGCTGGAACCGCTTTGGCCCCTCCTGGCTGGACATACGCCTATTGCTGGTGTTGCAGCCACTGGTCTAATTCGTCTGGGCTACGGAATTCTAGCAAGGCTTCTCCCAGGGTCTCTAACTGCGCCAGCGACAAGCCCTGAATCTGCGATCGCTGCGAATCTGAAACCGCGCCAACCCGCCGCCCTAACAAGCGTAAAACCAGGGCGATCGCTTCACTAACTTGGCCTTCTTGCCGTCCTTCTTGCCGTCCTTCCTGTCGTCCTTCTTCCTTCGCTTCTTGATAAACGCGGGTTTGTTGGAGCGAAATTCCCAACATGGTTTCTACCTCTTGCCGACTCAACGTAGTGAACTTGTACACCATGATGGTGATGAGCATATCTATGATGGCACGACTTTCGGCCGGCGGGAGTTCTTGCTGCGATCGCAGGAGGAGCAGGCGAGCCGCATCCACTGCTTGCTGATCGGCCAGCGTCGTGAGCACCATCAGGGCACTGCTCAACGGCAAAGTTTCGACTGGGCCAATTTCATTGAGAAAAACTCGATGCACCTGCTCACTGTGCAGCAACGCACGATAAGGTGTAGTCCGGGCTTGCTCGATCGCGCGGGTTGGGTAGATGACCACGGCCTGCCAATCACTGAACCGAGAACGATTGCGATAGAAGTATAGAAACAACTCGCCAAATAATCGTTCGTACAGTTGTTCATCTTTCTGAAACTGGATTTCGCAGAAGAAAACGACTCCCGGTGGGTCTGTCTCTGGGGGCAAAAATACACCATCAATTTCAAACTTGGGTTCTTTGACGGCAACCGCATCAAACCGATAGGCTGCGGCATTGGCGGGCGGATGGTCGAGTAAGGTAAACAGAACAGCCGGTGATTGGGCAAAAAGGTGATAAAAAATTGAGTCTCGCCGCATGAAAGGAACCCAACTCACTAGAACCATTGTACTGGGAATAGGAGATTGAAGGGAGCGATCGCCCCGGATTCCTGGCTACTGTGCACCGGGCAGCGAAGAACCGAAGGCTGGGAAGCTCCTAACCGTTGGAGCGATCGCCCACTTGACCGACTTCCAGACCGCCGACTCTACCGCAGATTTTGAATTTGTTGCAGTTCTTTGCCACCCCTAGCGACAACCAGGGTTGCGGGCGATCGCCCAGGCTGATCAGGATTCGTCATGGGAAACCGGAGATTGTAGCTATAGTCGCCATTGACCCACAAAATGCCACACATTCCATCCCGGCAGGACATTTTGCCTTGCGCCAATTCCAGGCATTCTTGCTGCGAGTTGCACCCACGATAGGTCAGATCACCAGTGTTGTTGACCCCCGACCAAGAATTCATATTGCCGACTTCAATCGTCCACTGGCTATTTTTTAATACCATCCGATCTTGAGTTTCAGTCGGTGCGGCGGCATCAATGCGATCGAGTTTAATGACCACATTAGCGCGGCGAGTTTTACCACAAGGCTCATTGCTTTGACAATCACTCACATTACGGACACCATAGATTAGGCGTAGCCGCTGATTCAAGTACTGCCCTGATTTTTCGCAGAGTTCAAATGTAGCTCCTTCGGTGCGTTCTTTGCCAGCTTCGTCTATGAATGTTATGTAGCACATTAAATCACCTTGCTGGATAGCTTTGACCGTACCAATTTCAGGTTCTAAATCGGTGACAGGAGCCTCCGCTTTGGGCTGGCTGACTGGAACCTCTGCTTTGGGCTGGTTAACTGGAGTTGGGTTGGGACTTGCAGGAGCCTCGCTAGCGACTGGAGCGGGGGTGGTGGCTGGTGGTGGAGCAGAAGCGTTTGTGGTGCTACATCCAATGAGACTGAGGCTACAAGCAACGAGGGCGATCGCAACAGTAGACCGGGATAAGGCCAAACGACCAATTTTATTACTGGCAAACATGGGGCTTAGTGCAGTAGGAATCAATTTCATGAGGTAGAATTCACAACAACATTGGGTAGAGACAATTCAACCAACAAAGCGCTAAATAGAACTACACGACGAATAGTTTTGTTTTAGGAAACATTTCATTTAAACACCTGAAAATACCGGATTCGGGTGATAGAAATAGCTAGAGACAGGGCACTTTTGCGATCGCCTTTTTGCTTGAAAACCTCGCCATACAAAGCTTTTATCTTTTTATCGCGATCGCCCATTAACGATTAGTCTAATATTTTTTTCATATTTCTGGTGATTGAAATCACTGAGATAAAGCAAATTACTCCAATCCAACTCGTTCAAACTCGATCCAATGGTGCACTTTAGATATGAGTTATTTACCGCGAAGACAAAACGTTACTCCATGCCCGCAGGTCAGATGACTAGAACTTAGAAGACACTGCATTTGCAGCAATTTTGTCATGGGTACATCTCCATCAAGGTTCACAGTTTGAGGTCAGTCTAGCTTGGAGATGATAGCCCCAGAGCCAAATTGCCCAGAGCCAATCCAAGGATTCCTGCGCCATCTTTGGACAAGGGCAGTATCATGGGGCGCAGAGTATAGTGAGTCTCCGGCTGGGGAAACCTGAACATGGCAGTTTTTGTTCAGAAGCGATATTTCAGTTTGCTGGTGGCGATCGCGATCGTCGGGGTCAGTAGTGTCGGCTTCATGGGAAATAGGGGCGATCGCGCCATTGCCCAAACCCCACTACCGGAGAGCAATGCCCCGGTTTATCCGCCGGATGCCCCGCCCCCGCGCCGTCCGCCGCTGCCTGATGAACGTCAGCAAATGGAAGAGCAATCCATCGGGGCTGATTATCGCGTCAGTGCGCTGCAAGCGGGAGGAAAAAATGGTTTGTGGGTGGGGGGCTGGCAAGGACTCGCCCAAATTCACGCCAGTACAGGCCGCATTCTGAAACGGGTAAGTTTGCCCAATACAATCGTGGGTGCCCTGGCCGAAGACAAAATGGGGCGGATCTGGGTTGGAACCTACGAAGGACTGGTACGGGTTGATCCCAAAACAGGCCAGATCACAGCGCAAAATTTTATGTTGCCGTCCAATCGGGTGTTGTCCTTGTTGGTGGATCAACGGGGCTATCTGTGGGTGGGCACCGATGCGGGTTTAGCGTTGATTAGTCCCGACCAGGGGTTGATCATGACAACGGTGAAAAATTTGCCCGGTGTGAGTGCAAATGCCCTCGCCCTTGATCCCCTGGGCGATTTGTGGGTGGGGACTTTGGATGGCGTGGTGCAAGTGGATACTGCCAGTGCCCTGATTAAGCGCCATGTGGCCAATATTCCGGGGACAACCGTGCAGGCGGTGGCCGTGAGTCCGTGGGGGGCTTTGTGGATGGGCACTCCGGCGGGTTTAATCGAAGGGGATTTGGGCATTGAGCGATATATTAAAACGATTAAGGAACCGATTCCCCAGGCCGAGTTACCGAAAGCGAAACCCAAGCCCAAACCGACCAAGCCAGGGCAAAAACCGGCTAAGCCAGTGCCGCAATTTCGGATTCGGCGGGAAGTGGCCTATCGACCAGGGCCGCCGGATCAGTTTGAGGTGCGGTCGGTGACGCTGATGCAGGGGCGCAATGTCACATCGTTGCAGTTTGACGACGTGAACAGTATTTGGGTCGGGACAACTTTGGGCTTGTTCCGGGTGAATCCCTTTAATGGCGCGACGGGGGGCGAAATTCCGAATTTGCCATCGGGGCGGGTTTTGTCTTTGGCACCGGATGCGGGGGGTAAGTTGTGGGTGGGTACGACTGAGGGGCTTGCGTGGGTCAATACAAGCACGTTTAAAGCTTATCCCCATAACACTTTTCGGGCGGTGAAGTAGGGTCGCGAGACTTAGTAAAGTTGAGTTTGTTGTGGAGCGATCGCGTTTTTCTTCACCCGCTATGGCCGAGTCTAAAGTAAGTTCTTAAGAAAACAACGATTGTATCGTTTTAGGGGGACGATTGAGTTCGGTTTAAGGCTAGTGTTGCGCCAGAAATGAGTCAAAGGTGGCGCGATCGGGCATGGCCGTTTGGGCACCCACTTGGGTTGTAGCTAAGGCTCCAGCAGCACACCCCCAGTGTACGGCCTGGATCAAGGAGAGGCTCTGGGCGATCGCGGCAGCAAAGCCTCCCGCAAAAGCATCCCCTGCGGCCACAGTATCAATGGCGGTGACGGCAAAGGCGGGCACAAAAAACGAGTTGGTTGGGGTGGCGCAGTAGGCTCCTTGGGCACCGAGTTTGATGATGACGGTGTTGGCCCCTTGCTGGTGCAGGTGGGCGGCGGCTTGGGCAGCGGTAGCCGGGGAGGTGACGGGAAACCCCACAAGCTGACTGGCTTCGACTTCGTTGGGCAAGAGAAAATCGACCCAGGGATACAGGGAAATGAGCGATTCCGGGGGGACGGGGGCCGGATCAAGCATCACCTTGACTCCAGCTTGTTTCGCGGTTTGGGCCGCAGCCTGGGCGATCGCCAGGGGGATTTCCAATTGCAGCAAGAGCAAGTCCGCTGCGGGAAGATAACGCTCAAGCCGTTGAATATCCGTTTGGTCAAGGCGATCGTTGGCCCCCAAAACGCCGATGATCTGATTTTCCCCGGTATCGGCCACCGTGATCACCGCCACCCCCGAATGCACCGAGTCATCGACGACGACACCACGGGTATCGACCCCGGCTTGCCCTAATGCCGCCAGCAATTCGGGGCCAAAGGCATCATTTCCCACGCGGCCCACCAAGTGTGTCGGCAACCCCAACCGGGCGATCGCCACCGCTTGATTCGCGCCTTTGCCTCCCGGCGTGGTGTAGAAATCAGAGCCAATGAGCGTTTCACCGGGGGCAGGCAAGCGCGGTGTACGGCTCACCAAATCCATATTGACGCTGCCAAACACAACCAGGGTCATTCGTTGAGGCTCTCAGGTGCAATGAACAGGGCAACGACGGGGTTTACGGTTTAGCCGGATTGAACGCCGTCGTGGTGTTGAGTTGATGCTCCGCTGCTAGTCGGGATTTGATTTGAGGATCTTGCACCAGATAAGCCTCAAAGGTGCCATTGGCGCGACTTTTCACAAATTCAAAAGGGTTACTGGTGCGCGCGCCCAAAAACACATCGATATGATTGTCTTTGATCGCGCTACCGCCATCGGCAGCATAAAAATAGCCATCGTGGATGGCCTGTTCACCGGAGGGGAGATTGAGGATCGTGCCACGGGCAGCGGGAATATACAGGACGGAACCCATTGGGATATAGGTGCGGTCAACGGCGATCGACCGGAAAGGCACCAAAGCAAAGCGACCCGCCCCTTCGCCATAGGGAGTCCGCGAGGGCTTGAAGCGCACCCGGTTGGTGTTGGCAATGGGCTTCAGGTTGGGATAAAAGAGGGAACAGTCCACCTGGTCGGTGCTGCCGCGTCCCGCAAAGTTGAAGGTGCCCAAAGCCTGGTCGCCGTCGGACACTTGGACGCTGCCCTGTAGAGCCGCGTGGCACCAATCGCGATAAGACAGCACTGGCCCCAAGGGATTGCCTGCTAAATCCAGCAGGGGAACGCCATCGCTCGTTACGCTGGCAACGTGGGTGTAGTAATAGGTGGCCCACAGACTGGTTTCACGGGCGAGCATGGCGCTGGGGGGTTCGGGCAGGTTAAATTGTTCGCGGCTTAGGGGTGGGTTGATCTGGGGAATACCCAAGTTAGGCCGGAGCGTTGGTGAAGTGGCGAGGGGCTTGGTGGCAAGGGCCGGTAAGTTGACCGTGACGGGGGTAATGGTGGCCGATAGTTGTTGGGTGGCGAGGCGTTGTTGCAAGGTGGTGGCGGTGGCGCGATCGCGAAATAAGCCCGCTTGCATCACTGATTGGCCATCAACCGTCGTCCGAAAAGCTTCCGGCACTAATTGTTTTACACGGGCTTGCTGGGCGGGGGTAGCGGCGGCAACCAACACTCGATAGCCCGTCGCAAAGCTATTACTGGAGTTCACCAGGTTTGGGGGGGTTGTCGTGGTGGGGCGGGTCGCGGTAGGTGTTGTCGCGGTGGGTCGCGGCGGGGAGAGCGCAGGACGCACATTCGCCACTGGCACAACATAAGACTTGCTGCGGGACTGGGGGCCGGGAGCCGGGGGCACCGCAGGCCGCAGGGGCATCGTGGGCACCACGACGCTAGGCACTACCACCCCGTTAGGATTGGGGCTAGAGGGTTGGGCGCTGGGCAGGGGTTCGGTGTAGCTGGTAGGAACTTCCTGGGTAGGCAGGGCTTCTGACTGGGGGGGCGCTTGGGGTGGGGCGATCGCGGGTTGATTCTCTGGGCTGGGGGGCGTGGTGGGCGCAGCATTGACCGGGGGTTCCACAACGGGCGGGCGGTTCGCAAACTCACTGAGGCTGCTATCCGTCGTCAGGTAAATATGGCCCACAGGCTTACCGTTATAGGTGCGGCGGGTCAATCGCCAACCCGGATTAAGGTAGACCTTCATGAAGCCATTCGCCAAGCCGTAGGTTTTGCCAATTTCAATCGACTCAACGGTTTTATCCAGCAGCGAATAGGCGATTAATACCAGATCATTATTCTTCCGGGCCAAGCGGAGGTGGTAGCGGCCAGCCAAATCTTGACCAGCCATACGGACGGAGTAGCCATTGCTATCGGTGCTGCGCCCACAGATGCCAGTAAAGTCAAAATTATTGAGTAAGGGGTCAACGACGGTGGGATACGTCCCATTCTCTTGCCAGCACTGCCGTTGGTCGTTTAGTTGTTCAATAATTAACAGCTTGAAATTGCCGGTTTGACCAATGGGCGAGGCCAGCACGAGGAAGCGGTTGGGGTCGTTCACCTCTGTTTGGGTGAAAACACTGGCGATCGCGGGGGGTGTCGCTATATGCCCCAGGCCCAACGCCAGAGCCGCTAGCCAAACCACCTGGGAACCCACTGTGTATCGTCTCTTCATGATTGCCTGTCTAAACTTGTGCGAGGAGTGTGAGCGAACAATTGCCGTTTGTTAGCGTTTCTAGACGCAGGCGGAATTAGAAAGTTGCATTCTATGCGACGGTGCCGTGTTTGGTGAATTTTATTTAGTGGCGGCCCAATCGCGAACCAGGTGACGAACAACAGCCTGTTGTGCAGCAATGAGAAGACATTATGCAAGACAACGTAACAATCCGCAATTGGAAAAATATGTCGGAGGAGCGTTCCCAACAGCTAATGAAAGTGGGGATTCAAAGCCAGGGCGATCGCGGCCAACGCCCCCACAACGACGATTTCCCCCTGGCGAAACGCGGCATAAATTTCCGTGGGGTGCATCAGCACAATTTCCATCGTTTCTAAATCGCCAGAATCTGGTTCTGCTACTTTGTGGGCGTTCTGCGCCATAAACACATGGCCTTCACTGCCGCGATAGTTGGCACTGGTCACAAATTGGCCCAGCGATCGCCACGTCTCGGCTTGATAGCCCGTTTCCTCCAGCAATTCCCGTTGGGCAGCGGCGATCGCGGGTTCCCCCGGCGACAGCCCCCCACCGGGCAACATCAAACTGGCCCGCCCCACCCCATGCTTGTATTGCCGCAGCATAATCACCCGGCCATCGGGCACCTGGGCAAAGATAATGGCGTAATCCTGCAAAGCAAGGCGATAGTAATCCTCCACAATGCGGCCATCAGGCAATTGCACTTGCTCAATCGATAACTTGAGCCACGGTTCGCCATTGTGGACATCGCGGGTGGTCAAGGTTTTCCAGGGTTGAAGCTGTGAGTTATCCATTGGTATTGGTTAGGTTGGGGAATCGACAAAAACGGCCCAGCACTGGGGCCTGGTCGCAAAAATAACGCCGATGCGATCGCTCGATCGCAAAAAAAGAGAGAAAGAGTTTAAGTTTTGTCAAATTACAGTAAGCTGTTTGCAGTTGTCGAGTTTTTGGCCACAGTCCAGAGGCTACGGCCTTTAGGCTGTCGGCGTAACGTGAAACATTACTGGCGCAAATTGCATCAAATCCAGTAAGCCCTATTTCTAGTTGGCGAATCCTGGGTTCTAGCCAACCGAAATGAAGCTGTTGCGGGAAAAGCGGCTGGCCCCCAAAGGCTTTTGATCAGCAAGCGATTTCTCTGTTTCCTAACTCCTAGTGTTAAGACAATTCTTGGCTAAACTATGACGACCCGCCCTTACCTCTCTGTTGTGGCCACCGCCCGAAATGACAATCACGGCGGCAACATGCTGCGGCGAATGCAGATTTTTGTCAACGGTTTGATTGAACAAGCCCGCCGCTACCAACTCCCCACTGAGTTAATCATCGTGGAGTGGAACCCCCTCAGCGATCGCCCCCGCCTCACCGAAGCATTGACCTGGGATGTGCAAGCGAGTCCCTGCACAGTGCGGGTGATCGAAGTGCCCCCAGAGCAACACCAAACATTGCGCTATGCCGAAGCCTTGCCCCTGTTTCAGATGATTGCGAAAAACGTGGGCATTCGGCGGGCTGAAGGCGAGTTTGTCCTGGCCACGAATATCGATTTGCTCTTTTCCGATGCGCTGTTTGAGTTTTTGGCCTCGCGGCAAATGCGACCCGGCGTGTCTTACCGGATGGATCGCTACGATGTCAAAGCCACTGTTCCGTTAGAAGAATCTCTGGCTGTCCAGCTTGAGTTTTGCGATCGCAACATTCTGCGAATTAACCGCAAAGACGGCATCGAAGAACTGGATCAGCCGCCTGTAGACTTGCCGGAACCGGAACCCGTGGCGATCGCCCCTGAACCCGCCGCCCCCAAGCTATACGAACGCATCCCCGAATCCTCCTTGCCCCTGTTAAGCAAAGTGCGTCGGGCTTACAAACGACTTTTGCCGACCCCCGTGCGCGACGGCATCTTGCGATTTATGCCCAAGGACTTCACGGAATGGCTGATCGACAAAGGCTTGCTAACCAAGCAAGACCCGCCCCCCCCACCCCCCGCGCCCGAACCCATTGCCGAGGAACCCCCACCCCTCCCCCCCTGGCAATATCCCCAACTCCACACCAACGCTTGCGGCGACTTTACCCTCATGTCCAAGCAAGACTGGGACAAGATTCGGGGATATCCAGAATGGGAAATTTTCTCCTTCCATTTAGATTCCGTGTTGCTTTATGTGGCGCATTATGCCGGGATTCGGGAAGAGATTTTGACTGATCCCATGCGGGTCTACCATGTGGAACACGCCTCTGGCTGGTCGCCCCAGGTCGAGCGGGATCAAAGCCTCAACAAACGGCTAGCCAAACTCAAAATTCCCCAACTCAGTTTTGAGCAATTTGACGCGATCGCCCGCCTGATGGAACAAACCGGCCAACCCTTGATCGTCAACAACGCCGATTGGGGCATGGCGGCTGTAACCTTGCCAGAAACCACAATCCAGCCAGAAAGCCGCGATCGCGCCGCCGCCAGCCCAGTCTCCTGATCCCCGGCGCGATTCCCGGCAACGGCTTGCATCAGGGTTGACCCCAGGCGGTACACTGGGAAAGATTGCGTAGACCTGGCCTCTAGGGTAGATTATGGCGACGTTTTTGCTGGAAGTTGGAACCGAAGAATTGCCCGCTGATTTCGTAGGAGATGCCCTGCGCCAGTGGCAAAGCCGGATTCCCAAAAGTCTGGAAGAGCACTACCTGACCTCGGAAAACATCGAATATTTCGGTACGCCCCGGCGGCTAGCAGTGTTGATTCATGGCTTGCCCGATCGCCAACCCGACCAGGAAGAAGAAGTCAAAGGGCCACCCGCCCAAGCCGCCTTCAAAAATGGTGAACCCACAAAAGCCGCGATCGGCTTTGCCCAAAAGCAAGGGGTCGATGTGGCGGATTTAGAAATTCGACCTACGGAAAAAGGCGAGTTTGTCTTTGTCAACAAAACATTAATTGGTCAACCAACGGCGGATCTACTCAAAACCCTGGTACCCGCTTGGATTTTTGGCCTGGAGGGCAAACGGTTCATGCGATGGGCCGATGGCGACCTGAAGTTTCCCCGCCCAATTCGTTGGCTCGTGACCTTGCTCGACTCCGAGGTTTTGCCCCTGGAACTGGTCAATGGCAGTCAGGGGTGCGCCAGCGATCGCCAATCCCAAGGGCACCGCGTCCTGCATCCAGACCCCATTGCGATCGCCCAGGCCCAGGACTATGTGAAAACCCTGCAAATGGCCTTTGTACAAGTCGATGTTGCCCAACGGCGCACCACCATCGAAACCCAGATCAAAACCGCCGCCAAACAAATCAAGGGAACCGCAGTCATCGATCCCGACCTGTTAGCCGAAGTCACCAATCTAGTGGAATTTCCCTCCCCCGTCGTCGGCCAATTTGATGCGGAATTTTTGGAACTGCCAGCGGAAGTCATCATCACGGAAATGGAAAGCCATCAACGCTATTTCCCCGTGTTGAAAAAAGCAAACACCGACGAACTCCTGCCGTACTTCATCACCATTTCCAACGGCGACCCGAAGAAGGCCAGCGTGATTGCAGAAGGCAATGGCCGAGTGATTCGGGCACGGTTGTCGGATGGCAAATTTTTCTTCGATGCCGATCGCGCTCAACCCCTGGAAGCCTATTTGCCCAAACTGGAAACCGTCACCTTTCAGGCAGATTTAGGTTCAGTCCGCGCCAAATGCGATCGCATTGTCCGCGTGGCCACGCACATTGCCGAGCAACTTCAGGTCAGTTCCGGCGATCGCCAAAATATCCAGCGGGCCGCCTTGCTATGTAAAGCCGACCTGGTCACGCAAATGGTGGGCGAGTTCCCCGAACTACAGGGAGTCATGGGCCAAAAATATGCCCTGAGCAGTGGCGAAGCGGCAGCCGTTGCCACCGGAATTTTTGAACATTATTTGCCCCGTGGAGCCAGTGACGCATTGCCCCAAACCCTGGTGGGTCAAGTGGTGGGCATGGCTGATCGCCTGGATACCCTGGTTAGCATTTTTGGCCTGGGGATGATTCCCAGCGGTTCCTCCGACCCCTTTGCCCTGCGCCGCGCCGCCAACGCGATCATCAACGTCACCTGGGCCGCAGATTTGGCCATTAACTTAGCCAGCTTGCTCGATCAGGCGATCGCCGACTTTGCCGCTGACTTTGCCTCGGTGATGAAACTCGCCGCCGCCGAGTTAACGCAACAACTCCAAGCCTTTTTCCTGCAACGGGTGCGGACACTCTTGCAAGAAGACCACAGCATTGACTATGACCTGGTGAATGCTGTGTTGGGCGAAGATGACCCAGAATATACTCAACGGGCCTTGGTGAATGGGTTGGATGTCCGCGATCGCGCCCTTTACCTGCAAGCCATCCGCCACGACGGCACCCTGGCCACCGTCTACGAAACTGTGAACCGCGCTTCTCGCCTCGCCGCCCAAGGATCGCTCTCGACCGATGTCCTTGATCCGGCCACCGTGATCCAACCCCAGTTATTCCAGAAAAACTCCGAACACGCCTTTTTCGAGGGTCTAGTCCAACTGCACCAGCAAATGCAAGGCGAACAAGACTACCAAAAATTGATCGCCGCCCTCGCCCAAATTGCCCCCACCGTCAGCACCTTCTTTGATGGGGCAGATAGCGTGCTGGTGATGGATTCTGACCCCAAGATCAAAGCTAACCGTTTGAACCTGTTGGGCATTTTGCGGAACCACGCCCGGTTATTGGCTGACTTCGGCGCGATCGTCAAAGGCGAGTAACCGTAGACATTCCAAAAATTGAGTTAGATTGCGGAGGGTGGGTCAGGCAACGCCGATCGCACCAACAAGCCTGCCCCAGTGCGTTACACCATCGCAACAGCACCCTAAAGGAGTATCAGCTCTTTTATTGCCCGGTTAATAGCTTGTTCACCTTGAAGCGTGTCCTATGAGCAATCGGGTCGCAGGCCAGCGGCGTTATATTTGCCTGATGACTTGATGCTTCAATTGCAAGATTAGGGAACAGTAGAATTTCACCTGGGCAGCTTGGCCATGCGAACTCCGCGCTTACTTCGATTTCTGGTGCTAGCGTCTTCGCTGACGATGGCCAATCTCTTTGCCTATACCGCTGCAACTGCCCTGTTTTTAAGCCATGTCGGGGCCGAGGCGATTCCCCAGTTCTATATTCTGCTGGGCATTTTGTCGATTCCCTCTTCCGTGTTGGTGTCTAAACTGATCGATCGCGTTTCGCGGGTGCGGCTCTTACAAACCTTGTTGCTGATTGGTTTAGGGCTAATGCTGGGCTTACGCGGCGCGATCGCCGTCGATAGCCTTCCCATTTACTACAGCATTTACATCACCGCCAGCCTTTTGGATTTGCTCAGCGGCATCTTGCTGTGGACGCTGGTTTCCGACTACTTCACCTCGATCGAGCTAGAGCGCCACACCCCGCTCCTCGCCATGTCCATGACCTTCAGCGGCTCCATTAGCGGAGTCATTGTGCGCGTCCTGTCCGACCTGATTTCAACCAGAAATATTTTGCTCCTCCTCCCCATTTTGTACGGCGGCATGATCGGGCAATTGTTCTGGCTGGAACGGGCAGAAAAACCCCTGGAAGTGTATCCCCTCAAAGAATCAGAAGACAAGCTTTTATCCAGTTTGCGGGCCTTTCCCAAACTTGCCCTGCGTTATCCCATCATTGTGCTATTTGCGGGCAGCATGGTGTTGTCGGTGTTGTTGTGGGGCATGAGCGAACTCCAGTTTTACACGGTGTATTCCGATCGCTTCCCTGACCAGAGCGACCTGACAGGGTTTCTGGGGTTACTATCAGCCAGTTTAGGGCCGTTGGAGTTGGGCATTACCTATTTTGTGACCCGACCATTAATCCAGCGGTGGGGAGTGAGCCGCATGAATTTGCTTTATCCCCTGACAACGCTGCTGAGTTTTGTTGGATTGGCGGTGCATTTTCGGTTGCCCAGCGCGATCGCCGCCAATATTAACTATGAAACGCTTTACAGCAGCATTGCCCAACCCGTGCAAAACCTCAACTACAACGCCATTCCCCAACGGTTTAGTGGGCGGGTGCGGGTCATCATCGATGGCCTGTTGTATCCCGCCTGCCAAGCGTTAACGGGGGGGCTATTGCTTGCCCAACAAAAACTGCTGACTTCCCTACAACTCAGTTTGCTGGGCATTGGGCTAAGTTGCGTCTACGTTGGGGTGGGGCATCTCACTGGCCAGACCTATCTCCGCGCCATGTTGTCGCGGTTGCAATCCGGCTTGCTGAACTTAGACGAGGTGCGGGCAGGGTTAGTTCAAATTCCTGAAGCCTACACCGACGAAGTGCGGCAATTGTTGAAAAGTGATAATGCTGAGGCCCAAGAGTTGGGGCTAGCGTTGGCGGCGCGGTTGAGCAAACCGGGACAATTTTTGCCGGAAGTCCAAATGTTGCTATTGCGGGCAAACCCCACGGTGCGGCAGGCCGTGGTGCGCTTTTTGGCGACCAATAGCCACCCAGATTTTTATCGTTATTTGCAAGTGCAATTGGTAGATGATAATCCGGCCATTCGAGAAGCGGTGCTGGAAACATTGATCGCCATGCGGCAGCCGTTGTCTACGGTGCAGTTGATGTTTTTGTTGGACGATCCAAGTTTGCCCGTGCGATCGCTCGCCTTTATCGCTGCTCAATATAGCGATCGCCAAAACCCCACCATTCAAGCCGCTTGCGAGGCGACCTGGCAGACCTTAACGAGCGCCTCCCCCCCAGCAGATTTGCCAGATCCAACCGTTGAAGCTGCCCAAATTTTGGTAATCCAGGCGATTCAAGAATCACGCAATCCTCAATTTATTCCTCTATTACAAGCTTTAATTACAACCGCCAGCGATACAGTCAAACACTTAGGGCTGAACACATTAGCAACGCTGGCTGCACCCAAAGATTATTCTCTAGCAACCTTAGCCATATTTGAATTGGAATCAAAAGTAGCGGCCATTCGAGCTGCCGCATTAAACATCCTGCGAGTGGTACAAATTGACTTATTTTTACCCAGTATTGCCACCATGCTGCATGATCCGTCGGCACAAGTGCGGCACCAAGCGATCGCAACGGTTGTGGCCTATGGCGAGGCGTGTCTGCCTGTCGTGCGTCCATGCCTCAATGCCGAAGAACTGGAAACCGAAAAAGCCGCGATCGTCGCCCTGAGCCAACTGCAAACTCGGCGGGCCGAAACTGTTTTGTTTGAGCATTTTCAGCCCCTCTATGCGGAACTAACGCGCACCTTGCAGTGGGCTAAACAAATTCCTGTAACTTCTAGTTGGACAATGGTGGCGATCGCCCTTCAGGATCATCACAATCAAACGTTGCAACGGGTCATTTATGTGTTGTCCTGTTTGGAGCAAGATCGAAATTTAACAAGTTTGTATTCTCTGCTAACGGCCAGCGATCGCCTGATTCGGTTACGAGCGGTCGAAACTCTGGCCTCGATCAGTCGTTATCGGCGCTTCATTCAACCCATCCTACCGTTACTAGAAGAGCGTTTGCGTGCAACCGAAGACCAACCAACTCCGCCCGCAGAGCTAACTTTAAACACGACAAAAACCCTGTTATTGGAAATGATTGATGCGCGTTATCGCTGGATTCGGATGACCGCGATCGCCAGTTTAAAAAGCCGCGATATTCCCCTCCCGCTGCAACTCATTCATGATCCTGATCCGCTGGTTGCCAAACTAGCGGCGATGACGCTAGCGTCGTTGCGATCGCCAACGGAGGAACTCAATTTGAGCCGAATCTTTTTCCTAAAGCAAATTTCTCTTTTACAAGATTTACCCCTTGATGACCTATTAACAATTAATCGCACATTAAAAGAACAAGCTTTTTTCGCCGATGAGTTAATCTTTCGTGAGAATAGTTGGGGCGGAGACTTCTACTTTATTTACAAAGGCGCAGTCACTTTACTCAAAGAAGTGAAGCCAGAACAAAAGGGATTAGTCCCAGTTACCCATACTTTTGCCGGAGTCCCACAGCGCTTTTTAGCCCGCTTAGAACCAGGCCAATTTTTTGGTGAAATGGAGTTTTTTGATAATTTACCCCGTTCTGCCACCGCGATCGCCGCGACCGACTGCACCCTACTTACCTTACAAAAATATGACTTTCAGACCCTACTCGCCCAACGCCCAGAAATCGCTTTACAGATGTGCAAAGTTCTCAGTATGCGGCTCAGAGGTGCGAACGAAGTCATCGATCAACAAAAACGCGCTTCCGGTGAAACAGACGCAGAATCAAGCACATGAGGCATTGGTCGGGGTCACTAGAAGCACCGCAGCCGCAGACCAAAATGCCGCTTGGCTGGGGGAATCTATCTAGCGAGATAATTATGAGACTGTTTGGCCGATGAACTTCAATCTTGGGGTTGAATCCGTTAAGGGGTATAAAGCGATATAAAGTAAACGTTGGGTTGATAGAGACGACTTGCTGATTACGATACTTACTTCAGTCAACTGGCCTGTTCACTTGATTGAACGCATTATCAGAATCAGAATGCATTGACAAACTAGGCTAACAGCCATGCTGTTTATCTGCTCTTTGTCTCAGCAATTCAAAAGCTGACTCATTACTATCACCAAACTATTTGTAAATATAAATTCGCACACCAATAAGGAGACAAGCCCATGACTAATTTGAACTCATTCTTGAAATATGCAACTCGGTTTTTGATTGCTGCGATCGCTTGCGTCAGCTTGTTCTTCGCCAGTGTAACACCGGCGCTGGCTGCGGGCAAAGCGGCTCCAGCCAAGCCCACCGAAGGAGAAGCCCAACTCACCAAAATCTTGGATGAATCTGAAGATGCCGCCAAGGAAGGTCGTTCTTCTTTACAAGAAGTTGCCGAGCGTTCTGAAAGAGGTTTGAACGAAGTACAAGGTAGCGCTGATTTTGACAAAATGAAGCGTCCTGAAAACTCTCAAGGGGCAACATCTTTTATTGATACCATTAAAGAAGGGATGAAAGAAGCTAGTCCTAAAAACTAAGTATTTAGCATTCATTCAACTTTGACTTGTGTTGGCTCCCAATTAAATTGGGAGCCATTTTCATATGAATGTTTATATCACGGCTACAGGGATTTAAACTAAACAATCGATCGCCCCCTGCCCCCTGACTACAACATATCCAAATACAGGCATTTGGAAGGAGGCGATCGCGCGTTTGCTTAAATGTGGCAAATTAGCAGTTTTTACGGTGGCCCTGAAGCCATAATGACTCCAAGCCCTGGCAAACCAGTTCAGTAGCCCTGGGCACATTGCAAATGTGCAAACAGGCGCGTTACTGGAGACGGTCACAAAAATTCTCAACTAACAATTTAATGGAATAAAAATGGATGTTAAACCCAGTTTTTGCCATAGCCACAAGTCCTATGGCGGCTTGCTTTTGCAGGAAATTTTTATTTTATTATCTGAATTGAACGCTATGCTAAGTGATAAAGCCTGGTTCGCTAAAGCTTAAGCCGGTAGATAGTAGTGCGATATAGATATTGTCTGGGTGCATTCTAATCATGTCTAACCATTCGAGGTATCTCCATACTCACGACTCTGAACAAAGTACTCCAAAATCTGTCCTTGATGCTGCTGTTGATTTTTTGTCCGCAGAGCTATATCCGCCCCATCAACAAGCACTAGCGAGAAACTTGGGGCTGAGTGCAATGGATGAAATTATGTTGCATTTAGCGTTCTGTGCCATGCGGAGTGGGGGGCATCGGCATGGGGCGTTTTTGGATGCGGCGGCAACAGCAGCCAAATGTGCCATCTACACGACCTATTCGGAAGAGGGGCACAATCTCCGATTCACTGGGCAACTGCACCATATTGAACCAAAACGGGTCAAGGTGATTGTTGAAGAAGTACAGCAGGCTTTGACTGAGGGGAAATTGTTGAAAATGCTGGGGTCAAATGAACCCCGGTATCTGATTCAACTGCCTTATCTCTGGTTAGAGCGGTATCCGTGGCAACCGGGGTTGTCGCGTATTGCCAGTACCAATCTGACCCGCGCCGAGAAACAGGCGATCGAAGCGCAGTTGTCTACGCCATTACCGGATGCCCGCGTCATCCAGGGGTTTGAATTTGATGAGTTGATCGAGATTTTGCACGATCGCTCCCAAACTGAATTGCCGGTTGATCGACGGTTGCCCTTAAGCGAAGCGATGGCCGAACACATTCGTCGTCGGTTGCTGTATTCTGGCACCGTCACGCGGATTAGTGCAACTTGGGGTAGTGCTTTTTATGCCTTGACGCGCCTTTCCTATTCGCCCTCGGCTGACGAAGAGCGAGATTTTATCGTTGTGGAAGATACAGCCCGTTTTTTTGCGTTGATGCGCCACTGGGCCAATCAGCAACCGCAGGTGATGCGGGTGTTGGAAGAGGTGAACATCTTGCCAGAACGGGTGGATCAAGCTCTAGCAGAGTTGGATGAGATTTTGATTCAGTGGGCCGATCGCTATCACGATGCTCAAGGGGAGCCGATCGCGCTCCATGCCGTTGTGGGGCCGCAGGTGCCTTAAACGCTGGGACAAATCGCGATCGCCCAGGCCCACCCATTAGCCACAATGCCACGAATGAGTAACCAGTTAATTTGTACTTTTTTGCATGAAACTGGTGTACTATGAAGTGATGCTTTCAATTCCGTTGCAATGGCCAACCTGTTGCTCATCGAAAGTCCCGGCAAAACCAAAAAGCTGAGTCAAATTCTTGGCTCTGGGTGGATAGTTCGCGCCAGTTTTGGTCATGTGCGGGAGTTGGCGAACGATGGGGAAGATGCGCTGGGGTTTGACCTGTTAGAGCAGCATATCGAATGTCGCTATGCACCACGGGGAGCCAAAGGTAAGCAAATTTTGGCGGACTTGCGGCAAGCGGTGAAGCAAGCAGAAGCCGTGTACATTGCCACTGATCCCGATCGCGAAGGGGAAACCATTGGCTGGCATTTGCAACAAGCGTTGCGGATTAAAAATCCTCGGCGCGTTGTCTATAGCGAGATTACGCCCCAAGCCGTCCGAGCGGCGATCGCCCAACCGCGATCGCTGAACCAAGCCCTGATTGCAGCAGGACGGGCGCGGGATTGCCTCGACAAATTAGTTGGCTACAAGGGCAGCAAGCACATTGTTTGGCGGTTGAACCTGGGGGCTAAGTCGATGGGGCGGGTGCAAAGCGCCACGTTGCATTTGCTCTGCCAACGGGAAAAAGAAATTCGCGCCTTTCAACCTCAGGATTATTGGAGTGTGTGGGTCGAGTATCAAGCGGGGTTTAAGGCATTTTATCGCGCCAAGGTGAACGGGCGATCGCGGACGACCGCGAGTGAAGTAGACGAGACAACCCCAGAGCGCACCGCCCCCGAATCCGATCGCGTGACCAGCCAAGCCGAAAGCGATCGGCTAGTGGCGATCGCCCGCACCCAGCCCCACCAAGTCGTTTCCGTAGAGGGCAAAATCACCCATCAAAGCCCGCCCCCGCCCTTCATCACCTCCACCTTGCAACAGGCCGCCGGAGCCAAATTACGCTTCAGCCCCGATCGCACCATGAAAGTGGCCCAAGCCTTGTACGAAGCGGGCTACATCACCTACATGCGGACGGATACCGTCACCCTGGCGGCCCCCTTTTGTGCTGCCGTGCGGGACTATTTGCAAACCCACGACCCCACCAATGTCCCCAGCCGCACAACCCGCCACCGAGTCAGCAAAAATGCCCAGGAGGCCCACGAAGCCATTCGCCCCACAGAAGTCACGCGATCGCCCGCCCAACTCGCCAACCAACTCAGTGCCGAGCAGGCCCAACTGTATGATTTAATTTGGCATCGGGCAGTAGCGTCTCAGTGTTGTGCAGCGCGGTTGCGGAAAACACGGGTAATCACGCGATCGGGGCCAGTGCATTGGGAAGCGCGGGGACAGGTTTTAGAATTTCCGGGCTACACGCGCTATTGGAATAACTTAAGCGCCGATGTGCAATTGCCTGCGCTGCAACCAGACCAACCCTTGGAACTGAAGCAAGCCGGAGCCGACCAGAAACAAACCCAGCCCCCACCCCGCTACACCGAACCCAAGCTAGTGCAACTGATGGAACGGCAGGGGATCGGTCGGCCCAGTACCTATGCGCCAACCATCAAAACCCTGAAAGACCGGGGCTATGTTCAGGTGGAAAAAGCCAAACTGCACCCCACCGATTTGGGCCTCAATTTAGATGGGGCGCTGGAGCAGCTATTACCCGACCTGATCCAGCCAGAATTTACCGCCCAGATGGAAACTGCCCTGGACGCGATCGCCCACGGAGAGCAGGATTGGGAAACTTACCTGACCCAGTGGCACCGGAGTTATTTTGCCCCTGCGATCGCCCAGGCCCAGCAACACCTCGGTCAAATCCAGCCGACCTATGTGGGGAGTCCGCCGCCAACCGCTGCCAACCGCCGCGATCGCCCCGCCGCCTCACCCCGCTCCCAACCCGCCGCCACCCCCAAACGCGCCACCCCCACCAAAACCCTGTGCCCCAAATGTGGCGAAGCATTGCACAAAATCCCTTCCAAGTCCCCCAAGCTAAAAGCCAAGCATTTCCTGAAATGTCAAACCCCCAGTTGCGCGACGGTGATGTTCTGGAATCCTACGGCCAAACGTTACGAGTTGCCCTACGCCCAGCGATCGCCCGACCCCGCCGCCTTTACCGAAATCCCCTGCCCCGTCTGTGGTGCCCTGTTGGAACGCTATCGCTACACCAAAGACAACTGCGAAAAAGAGATGCTCCGGTGCTCCTTGCGGGAAAATCGCCAGGGCAAATGCAAAGATGTCGCCTTTTTTGCCGGACGCGATGGCTTTTGGTCGCCGAAGTTTGGTACGTTATCCCTGGCTAGTCGGACGCAATCCGCCCCAGAATAAACCGCGATCGCCCCAATCGGCCATCTCAGTGATTTAATGAACCCAACCCTTTTGTTGTCCCTCCGAGCGAGGGCGCTATCGTTCATGCCCAACTTTCCCGCCATCGTGTTGCACAACAAAAAAGCGGAGGCCGTCAAGCGGTTTCATCCGTGGATTTTCTCCGGCGCAATCAAACAAAAACCAGCGGATTTGCAAGATGGGGATGTGGTGGATGTGGTCAGTGTAACGGGGGACTATCTCGCCACAGGCCACTACGCACCGGGCAATATTGCGGTGAAAATCTTCAGCTTTGCGCCGGTCGAATCTCTGGATGCGCTGTTTTTGCAAAAGGTGCAAGCGGCCTATGCCCTGCGATCGCACTTAGGTTTGGCCCATAGCCCAACGACAAATTGCTATCGCTTGATCAATGCCGAGGGCGACGGTTTGCCCGGTTTAATCGTGGATTGGTACAACGGTCATGCCGTGATACAAGCCTATTCCGCCGGCATGTATGCTCAGCGATCGCGCCTGGTGCAGTGTTTGCAAGCCGTGTATGGCGATCGCCTCTTGTCGGTCTATGACAAAAGCGACACGGTACTGGCCCAGTCAGAGCCAAACACCGCCTTTTTGGTGGGCGATGCCCCCGGCACCGAGGTGTTGGAACATGGCCAGCGGTTTTGGGTGAACTGGCAAGAAGGACAAAAAACCGGATTTTTCATCGATCAACGGGAGCATCGGCAACTCCTAGCGCGGTATGCCCCCGGCCAGCGCGTACTGAATACCTTCTGCTACTCCGGTGGCTTTTCGGTCTATGCAGCCCACGCCGGAGCCAGCCTTGTGCATTCAGTAGACAGTTCCGCAAAAGCGATCGCCTGGACAGAACAAAATTTCGCCCTTAATGGGCTGGAAGCCGTGCCCCACACCGCGATCGCCGCCGATGTTTTCACCTATCTCAAGCAAGTGTCCCCCGCCGACTACGACATCATCGTGCTCGACCCGCCCGCCTTTGCCAAAAACATCTCCGCGCGGCACCAGGCCGTCATGGCTTACAAACGCTTGAACTACTTTGCCATTGCCAAAGTGCGATCGCCAGGGCTGATCTTCACCTTTTCCTGCTCCCAAGTCGTCACCCCCGATTTATTCAAGGGGGCAGTGGTTGCCGGAGCGATCGAAGCAGGCCGCACCGTCCGCATTTTGCATCACCTCACCCAACCCGCCGACCACCCCATCAGCATCTACCATCCCGAAGGACTCTACCTCAAAGGCTTAGTCTTGGCCGTGGAATGAACCGCGATCGCCCCTTCACGCCTGAAGCCACTGCAAAATTGCCGCTTTGGTTTGACTCAAGCCTTTATAGGCCAACGCTTCCGGGGACATCGATTCAATCGCCGCCACCAAACGCGATCGTCGATGAGGATCGGGCTTAATGGCCTCACAATCCTGAAAATAGGTGCGAATTGTGAACAGGGCCGCATCCACCGCAGGCAACCCCCAAATGACTTGGCGCTCAACCCGGAGAAAGAGGCGCGGCTGCGCTGGATTAAACTGTCGCCCCTGCCACTGAGCCACATCAATTCCTGGCGGCGGCACCGGATGATGGTTCAAGCGGCAATCCGTACTCAACCCCCAAGCAAAGCGCACCGTCGGCGATCGCGTGATCATCGTCTGAGCGATCGCGGCTCCCCGGCGGTTCATTGCCGCCATTCCCGCCACTGGCCCATGCACCGTTGCAAAATCCTGACCAATTTTAGTCGCCGCCGCCCAATGATTGGGAAAGCAAAGATGAATTGCACTCATCCAATGCTGCAAATCGCGCCGACTCAGCACCACCAAATCTTCTTGCACTTGCATTGCTAAGGCATCTAGCGTGGAGACATAGGGAGTTGAGTTTGAGTCAATCCTTGGTTCAACTCGTTGCAAACAATAGTCTCGATCAAAGTACAATGTCTCTTGAGTTAAGTCATTTTTTAACTGAATAGACCCATTTGAGGTCTTTGTTAATTGAATATGCTGAGGATATTCTTGAATCAATCGTTTTATAATGAATTCCGCGATCGCGATCGCCACTGCTGATGAGTATTGATAAGTTTGATAATACTTGCTTAAATCTTCCTGCCGAGCAAGTTCTTTCATTTGGCGGTAATGAAAAAAATATTTATCAATTTGGAAAACTTTTTGATCAGCTTCACCATTACCGAAATTAGTACCCAATGGAAGCATTCCCGGTTTGACTTCATATCGTCCTTGGGTCAATGGAAAGTATTCGGCGGCTTCAGGCAGTCCGTTCGCCTCAGTTGCGATCGCGTGTCCTAAATCTACACTCATTGGGCCGCTCTCCCAACGGCTTGGCTGGGACGTTGCTCCGGCCTGACCCTTTGCTCCAGGCCAACGCCCGCGATCGCCCTGAATCATGAAGCCCCCCCTCTAAAACTCGCAACCTGATTGCGCCCAGCCGCCTTAGCCGTATAAAGATGGGCATCGGCCTGGGCAACGAGTTCACTCACCGCATGACTTAGCGTTGGAACAATCGTGGCAACACCAATGCTCACCGTCACAACGGTACTAACTAGGGATTTTTGATGGGGAATTTGGACAGAGCGCACCGCCAAACAAACCTGCTCACCCACTTGCACCGCCCCCTTTGCATCCGTATTCGGTAAGACGATCGCAAATTCCTCCCCCCCATACCGGGCAACTAAATCTGTTGATCGTTTAGTGCTTTTGGTCAACGCCAAAGCCACTTGCTGCAAACAGCGATCGCCCGCCTGATGGCCATAGCAATCGTTATACAACTTGAAGTGATCCACATCCAACAACAGCAAAGAAATAGGGCACTCCTCTCGGAGCGATCGCTGCCACTCCAGTTGCAAATACTCATCAAACCGCCGCCGATTAGCAATCCCCGTCAAGCCATCCAACCAACTCAGCCGTTGCAATTCCGTGTTGGCCTGTTGCAAAGCCAATTCCGCTTGTTTCCGTTCCGCAATTTCTAGATTCAATGTTTGGTTCAACGCATTGAGGGTTTCCGTGCGGCTGACCACCCGTGCTTCCAGATCTTCGTTAAACGCCTGAAGTAACCGATTCTGCTGATCCAAACTGAGAAACAACCGAAACACAGCCCGTGACAACAGTGCCAATTCATCGTGTCCTTCCAGAAGGGGAATTTGCATCGTCGTATCCCCCAGGCGAATGCGCTCTGCCGCGATCGCAATTTGCACCAACGGTTTCACGAGTTGCCCCGCCGCCCACGCCGTCATCGCCCCCGCCAAAACACCAATCACAACGCCCCAGATGAGAATTTCCCATTGTAACCACCGCGCCACCGCAAACGCCTCAGCCGTGGGTTGACGCACCAACACCGTCCACCCCAAGCCTGAATAGGAGCGAAACCCCGCTGTTTTAGCATAGCCCGTCAAATAGGCCACGCGATCGGGCCACACTTCAACAAGATACCCAGAAGCCCGTTGTTGCGCCGCCTGAAAACTACCAAGCTGCCCCCAGTTATCTGCCGTCTCCGATGGCACTGCCGCCGAGGTATCTGGCCCAGAGTCTACCGATTTGGCGAGGTGCGGGGCAAGCAACACTTTGCCATCCCGTGCCAAAATGATAATCTCAACCCGGTGCGACGCTTGAAAGGGTTGCAAGATGTCGTCACGGAGATTTTCAGCCCACTGCCAATACAGATGCGCCCCCAACACTCCGACCCGATGCCCCGTCGCATCGGCCACAGGCGTAACCACATCTAGAAAACGCAACGGCTCCCCCGTTCGACTAGGATTTGGCAACAATCGGGCCAATAGTTTTGCACTATGCACATCCAACACTTTGGGTTGAATTTTGCCTTGAATAAACCACTCCCGTTGAGCAACGGATTTGCCCTCTAAAAGTTGATTCGTACTCGCAACAACAGTGCCGTTGATATTCGTTAGACCAATCCAGGCATAATCTGGGTAAGCCTGCCGTAGTTTATTAAGCAACACCCGTTTACCGGCCAAGGGTTGATCTGGCTCGCGAACAGCATCAAGCAATGCGAGGGCTTGAATTTCTTGGAAATAGCCATATAGCCCCTGATCAAGACTTGCCGTCATTTGGCGGGCCAACTGTTCCATAAATTTGCCTTCATCGTGGCGGACTTGGGTTTCACTGATATGGCCCACAATTGCCGCTAGCAAGAGGAAACAGAATAGGAGGATACTAGAAATCGTCAGTCCTAAGCGAACTCTAAAGCTCCGCCGAGGGTGCAAGGATGTAAGGCAGTCCCAAAGCTGCGGCATTGAGGATGTGGCGAATGAAAGCTTTGGTCTCATTATGCCCTGATTAGTGAGGAGAATGAGTATGGGTGCAGCGAACCAATTGCAAAACTACATAAACGGTCAATGGCAGGCCGCGACGACCACTGAGGTGTTGGGGATTGAAAACCCGGCGACGTTGGAATGGTTGGGGGCGGTGCCGTTATCCACTGCGTCTGAGGTGGAACAGGCGGTACAGGCGGCAACGGCGGCGTTGGCAGGGTGGCGACGGACTCCGGCGGGCGATCGCATTCAGCCCCTCTTTCAGCTAAAAGCCTTGCTGGAGGAGCATTTGGAAGATTTAGCCCAAACCATCACGCGGGAATGCGGGAAAACGTTGGCCGAGTCGAGGGGAGAATTGCGACGGGCGATCGAAAATGTGGAAGTGGCCTGTGGCATTCCGCTGTTGCTGCAAGGGGTGAACTCGGAGGATATTGCCAGGGGTATTGATGAATTTATGATTCGGCAACCGTTGGGGGTGGTGGGGATTATTTGTCCGTTCAATTTTCCGGGGATGATTCCCTTTTGGTTCATGCCCTACGCGATCGCCTGCGGCAACACTTGCATCATCAAACCGTCGGAAAAAGTGCCCCTGACGCTGCAAAAAATCATCACCTTGATGGCCCAAACCGACTTACCAGCAGGGGTGGTCAATCTGGTTCACGGCACCAAAACCGTGGTGGATGCCATGCTCGACCATCCGGCCATTCGGGCGATCAGTTTTGTCGGTTCCACCCCGATCGCGAAGTATGTCTACAGCCGAGCCGCCGCCAATGGCAAACGCGCCCAATGCCAGGGAGGAGCCAAAAATCCGGTGATTGTGTTGCCCGATGCAGATATAACGACGACCACGCGGATCATGGCCGACAGCGCCTTTGGGTGTGCGGGGCAACGGTGTTTAGCAGCCTCGATCGCCATTACCGTTGGGGAAGCCAGCCAAACCTTTACCGAGGCGATCGCTACCGCAGCCGCCGCGCGCCAAGTGGGCTATGGCCTGGAAGACGGCGTGCAAATGGGGCCAGTCATCACCGCTGAGAGCAAAGCCCGGATTGAACACTTAATTCAAACGGGGATCGATGCTGGAGCCACGGCCCTAGTGGATGGGCGCAATCCTCAGATTTCTGACTACAAACGCGGCCACTTTGTCCGCCCGACCATTTTGCAAAACGTTGACCCGACGGGGGAAATTGCCAAAACCGAAATCTTTGGCCCGGTGCTGAGTCTCATTGCAGTGAACACCATTGATGAGGCGATCGCCCTCGTCAACCAGGGACAGTACGGTAACATGGCCTGTTTGTTTACCTCCAGTGGGGCCGCTGCCCGGAAGTTCCGCTATGAGGCCGAAGCGGGCAATATTGGGATCAACATTGGCGTGGCCGCGCCAATGGCCTTTTTTCCCTTCAGCGGGTGGAAAGAGAGCTTTTTTGGCGACTTGCACGGCCAGGGCCAACACGCGGTGGAGTTTTTCACCCAAACCAAAGTCGTGGTGGAACGCTGGCAAGACTGGACGCGCCAATTCTGAGCACCAGGTTAACGCTGATCGGGCGATCGCAGCGGGCGCACCGTGCGGATGGCTGTGGCCCGACGAAACTCGTTCTGTTGTATCAACCGTTGATACACCGCTTCAGCCGTGGCTGGCTCCAACAGCAAACACCAAACCTGGGGTTTCCCGTGATACCGACAGCGATCGCCCACCCGCGTCGGGGGAAAATTGGCCTGTTGCACAAACCGTTGAAAGGCTTGGCGTTGCCCGCTAGACAGTTGCGCCTGATCCACCATCACCAGCTTCAGCACCCCAGGCGGGGCACCCGCGATCGCCGGAGGACAACACCAGCCCAGCGCGATCGCCCCAGCCAACCCCCACCCAACCCAACCCGCCTGAGACTGTCCCATCGCCTTTACTCCCTATCTGCAAGCAACTCAATACCAATGATTTCCGACAATTTAATACATTTGTACTAAAAAAATCAAGTCGGGGCGGAAGCAATTTAGGCTGGGTGCAAGCCGAAAATGTAAACTATTGCTGCGATCGCTATCCGAATGGTCAAATTTCTTTAGAAAATGTGGGGCTAAGATTCGACATTATCGAAGGAGAAGTCAATTGTTTACTTCAACTTTATTAGCCGTTGCCGTTAGAAGCGCAGATTGGTCGCCCTCGGTTGCAATTGTCATGATCATTTGCAACATCATTGCCATCGCGATCGGGAAATTTACCATCCAACACAAAAACGTTGGGCCAGGGCTACCTGCCTCCAACTTGTTTGGCGGCATGGGTTTGGGCGCATTGCTCGGCACCACTGCCTTTGGTCACGTTCTTGGGGCAGGGGCTATTTTGGGCCTGACCAACATCGGCGTACTTTAAATTCTTTGGATTTACATACTGCATTGATTTCCTCAGCGAGTCAGGAAGCTGTTTTCCTGGCTCTTTTTGCGTCACTATCGGCGCGTGTGGCCCGATTATTGTGCTCCCCAATTATTGTGATCTCCACTTGTTGTCACCAACCCTATGAACGAACCGCTTAAACTTGTCACAATTTACACCGACGGCGCATGTCAGGGAAATCCTGGCCCCGGCGGCTATGGCGCAGTGCTGCTATTTGGCGAGCACCGCAAAGAGATATCTGCCGGATATCGCCTCACCACCAACAACCGCATGGAAATGATGGGCGCGATCGCCGCCTTACAAACCCTCAAATCTCCTTGCAAAGTTAACCTGTATTCCGACTCTCAATACGTGGTCAATGCCATTAAGCAAGGGTGGGCCAAGAAATGGCGGGCCAATGGGTGGATGCGGAACAAAACGGATAAGGCCGTCAACCCTGATCTGTGGGCACAATTGCTAGACGAGTGCGATCGCCACCAGGTCAGTTTCTTTTGGGTCAGAGGCCATGCGGGGAACGTGGAAAACGAACGGTGCGATCGCCTCGCCGTCGCCGCCGCCAGCCAACCCGAACTCCCCCCCGACCCTGGCTACAAGCCCTGACCAATCGCCGCTAAATTCCCTCATCCCGCCCACCCATGTTTCGAGTCGTCACCCATAACGTAGACCAAACCTTCGATCGCTGGACAGATGCCCTCGATGCCGCCAGAGCCTTAATGCCCAGTTGCAAGCGGTGGACTCAGGACATTCGGATTTTCCTTTGCGATGAACTGGTTTGGCTCTACAGCCGCGAACATAAATACCCCAAATATATCGGCCCTGGTACTTACAACCTCCTGGCCAAGCTGTTTATCCAAGAGGCAATGGAAGCCGACAACCCAGACACCGCCAGCGACGACGATCGCCCCTCCAATGCTGAATGACGGCGATCGCGAGTCTTTTTGCCCAAGGTTTCCCAAGAGCAATTGTTGTTCACGGTTCATCGGTCCGTGAGTCTCGGTCGCATTCAAGGGGTTGTCAATGGCTGCACAACCAACAATGCACTCCCCGCCGTCACCTCAAGCCGCCAAATAGGGGTAATCGGTATAGCCTTCCGGGCCAGAGGAATAGAACTTGCTCGGTTCGGGCGCATTCAGGGGGGCTTTTTGGGCAAAGCGATGGGGGAGATCTGGATTGGCCAAAAAGGCTGTACCAAACGCGATCGCATCCACTTGACCGTTAGCGATCGCCGCTGCCGCCTCTTCTGCCGTATAGCCTGTATTCCCCACTAAAACTCCGTTGTAGGCGGCGCGCATGGGAGTCATCACATCGCCTTGTTGCTCGCCCAGAAAATCAGCCCGCATCACATGGAGATAGGCCAGGTTGTAGTCGTTGAGGCGAGTGGCTAACCAGGTGAAGGTCGCGATCGGGTCACTATCGATCATGCTGTTGTAGCTGTTGAGCGGCGAAAGTCTTAAACCCACGCGATCGCTACCCCAAACGGCGATCGTCGCCTCTACCACTTCCAACATCAAACGGGCACGATTTGCAACCGCACCACCATAAGCACCACTCCGCTGATTGCTCCCATCCCGCAGGAATTCATCCAACAAGTAACCATTGGCACCGTGAATTTCGACTCCATCAAAGCCAGCCATTTTTGCATTTTCAGCCGCAGACCGGAACCCAGCAATAATCGCGGAAATTTCGTCATCCTCCAACGCACGCGGAGTGACATAAGGAACTTTCCCTTCTGGCCCATGAAATTCGTCGTTGGTAATCGGAATCGCACTGGGAGCCACCGGAATTGCGCCGTTATTCAACAACGGGTGACACGCCCGCCCCCCATGCCAGAGTTGAAGAAATATCTGCCCTCCTTTGGCATGGACGGCATCCGTGACTTGCTTCCATCCCGCCACCTGAGCCTCATTGTGAATGCCAGGATCAGCGCCAAAGGCCGAACAACCGGGCATCACCGCAGTTGCTTCGGCAATGATCAAGCCAGCACTCGCCCGCTGACTGTAATACTCGGCCATCAAGGGCGTGGGCACATGATCGCGATCGGCGCGGCACCGAGTGAGAGGAGCCATAAGAATGCGATTTGGCAGCTTTAAAGCACCGACTGGCAGCGGGGAAAAGAGGTGAGATAAGGACATGCAAAACAACCCAAATTGATGGTGGGATTAGTTTAACTCATTGCATTCTTAAGCAGCCTCGCCTAAGTAGGTAATAACATCGCTTGGCAAAATACATAAGTAGGTGCCCAAGAAAACACACCCTGCATGCTGGCGATCGCCCCTAGCCTAAGAGCGATCGCACCAGACTTTATTCCCATAAAAAATCCATTGCTGAAGAGCAGGTCTTGCAGTAGAGAAAGTCCCTTACAAAATTGGCGATCGCGCTCCAACGGTGAAGTTGTGCGGCGGCAGATAACCCTGAACTCTCACCGACAACATTTGTCCCCGTCCGCACCAACGCAGTGTTAGGCTGTCTCGCTACCTGCTGATTGTGGCATCGACTCGATCAATGCTCTTAGCACTTTATTGACTGATTCAGGCGTTGTAAAAACCTGAGCCACATCCTCATCCAAAACTACGACTGTTAATTTCTGTGTTTTGTGACCAGCAGCAAATCGATTGGGTTTCGCCTTCTCGTAATCAAACTGATACTCAGGTGAAAGTTCGTCTTCAAAATTTTGTGTCTGATCAGAGGGCGTTCTGCTCATAATCCTCACGCTCATTGCGGGTAGCTAGACGGGCACTGATAATACGGACGTTACCAGATCGCGCAGTAAAAGCAATTAACAGCAACCGATTTTGCCGAGAGTGACCAATAATGATTTCTCTCTGTTCATCTACAGAGTGAGCCTCATCATCGAAGATGACCGCCAGAGGGTTATCGAATACGGTTTTGGCTTCTTCAAAGCTGACACCATGTTTCTTCAAATTACTGACGGCTTTCGACTGATTCCACTCAAACTTCATGCTTAGATCATACCTGATTGTTCAAGGAGTGTAGGAATCTAGCACAGAGGCTTGCCCTCTCAGCAATAAGCTCCCCAGCCTCAGACAAGAAGGTATAGTATTCAAATCGATATAACGCATCTAACTGATTTGCAGAAGAAAGTTTTTGATGAAGTAGTTCGTTAATTTTTTATTTATAGTCTTTCATGGGTGTATTGTACTGTGCAGTCGTCTGAGCCACCTCCAAGGAAGTTATTAGATCAAGTTCGCGATGCTATCCGTTTAAAGCATTACTCCTATCGCCCTGAAGAAACCTATGTGCAGTGGATTCGTCGGTATATTTTGTTTCACAACAAGCGACATCCTCACGAAATGGGGGTCGCAGAGATTGAAGCGTTTCTAACCTATCTGGCTGTGCAAGAAGGGGTAGCGGCATCTACCCAAAATCAAGCATTGAGTGCGATTTTGTTTTTGTGTCGTCAGGTTTTGCAGTTGCCTTTAGATGACCGAATTGAGGCAATTCGAGCCAAACGATCGCGGTCATTACTAACCGTGTTGACCAAAAAGGACGCGATCGCGAGAATATCTTTAATCGGCAGACTTTTTGTGCAGGTTTTGTCTGGCCGCAATTATGTCAACCAATTGTTCAGATGAATGCACCTCAACCCCATCTTGACGGACGCGATCTGCAAGGGCATAAAAGGCGACATTATCTTCTCGGTGCTGAAGAACATACGCTCTTAGTTCAGCAATAGTCATCTTGGCAAAGTCCGGCTTGGTCATAAAACTTTTCTGCCTCCGTTGCGATCAATTTCAATCACGATGTCTTCCCCTGCGATTACCACAATATTGCTTGTTCGTTCATCAATTCTAACCAAGTGAATGGACTGATACAGGGTGGTGAGTTGATTGCAAACTCGGAGAAGTTCTAAAAGTTGTGCAGAAGATGGGTGAATTGGGTTGCTCATCTTACGAAAAAGGGGAAAGCAAAGGCTCTCCCCAAAAATATCACCGTGATGATAGGTCGATTTAGATACTTAGATTATTCGATGCCTTCGATGCGGTCTTCGACTTCTTGGTAGAGTTCGCGGAGGCGATCGAGGTTTTCTTCGCTGGTTTCCCAGTAGCCGCGACCGTTGGCTTCCAGCAGCGTCGTCACCATCTTACGGAACGAGTTGGGGTTGAGGTTCATCAACCGCTTGCACATTTCTTCGTCTTTGAAGAACGTGGTGTTGGTGTCCTCATAGACCCAGTTATCCACCGCATCAGCAGTCGCCGACCAGCCCATCGTGTTCACCAAGCGCTTCGACAGTTCGCGCACCCCTTCGTAGCCGTGGGAGAGCATCCCTTCGTACCACTTGGGATTCAGCAACTTGGTGCGGGAATCGAGGCGCACTGTTTCCGACAGCGTGCGGATTTGGGCGTTGGCGGTGGTGGTGTCTGCCATGTAGGCGGCAGGCTTTTTGCCATCATCCCGGAGCCGCGCCACGATCTTGGTGGGGTCGGAGTCGTAGTAGTGGGACACATCGGTGAGGGAAATCTCCGAGGAGTCGAGGTTCTGGAAGGTGACATCCGCTGTTTTCAGCGATGCCTTGAACAGATCTTCGTTTTGCTCCATCATGCCGGGGTTGTCGGAGGAGAAGGCAAAGCCCTTGCGGGAAAGGTACATATTTTGCAGTTCTTCCTCGTTTTCCCAGGTGCCGTTTTCCACGGCCAGGTTGATGTTGCTGGAGTAGGAGCCGGAGGCATTGGAGAAGATGCGGGTGGCGGCTTGCCGGAGATCCAGACCCAGTTCTTCGGCTTGCTGCAAGGCGTGCTTGCGGACAAAGTTCATTTCCAGGGGTTCCTCGGCTTCGGCGGCCATTTTGACGGCTTTGTCGAGGAGAGCCATTTGGTTGATGAACAGGTCGCGGAATACGCCGGAGCAGTTAACCACGACATCGACGCGGGGACGACCCAGTTCTTCCAGGGGAATCAATTCCAGTTTGTTGACCCGTCCGAGGGAGTCGGGCACGGGCTTTACACCGACCATCCACATGATTTGGGCGAGGGATTCGCCGTAGGTTTTGATGTTGTCGGTACCCCAGAGGACGCAGGCGATGGTTTCGGGGTAGTTGCCGCCGTTTTCTGCCGCTTGCCGATCTAGGAGGCGATCGACGACGATTTTCGCAGACTTGACCGCTGCCGCCGTGGGGATGGATTGCGGGTCGAGGGCGTGGATGTTCTTACCCGTGGGCAGAACATCGGGGTTGCGAATCGGGTCGCCGCCGGGGCCGGGGGTGATGTACTGCCCCTCCAGTCCGAGCAGCAGTGCGCCCAGTTCATTATCGGCAACCACTTGCTTGAGGCAGAACTGGAGGTATTCAAACAGGGGTTTGAGGGCTTCCACATCCACCTGGTTGAAACCGAGGTTATGCAGGGCGGCTGTCCAGGGTTCTTTTTTGCTGCCGCCAAAGCTGAACAGGTTGCCCAACATGGAGGTGCGGGAAACACGGCCTTCGGCATCGACTTGGGCGTGCACCATTGCGGTGACGGCGGCGCGAACGGCCTGGTTGATGGTGTTCAGCAGACTGACATCCAGCAATACCCCCCGATCGCTGTTCGCATAAATCTCATCAATGTCGCGGCGGATGCTGTTGGCGATGATCCGTTGCAGGCTGAGGATGCCCTCTTCTTCCCGATCAAGGCCAGAAATGTTGACCAGGGTGGCGATCGCTTCTTCGGCAGTCGGGGGTTTGCCAACAACGTGCAACCCACAGGGCAACAGGCGGGATTCGATCTCCATCAGTTTGATGTAGATTTTGCCGACGATGTTATCCCGTTCTTCCGAGGACAGATCAGCGGCATTGATTTCTGGCAACGCCACATCCTTATCCAAGTTGCAGATGCGGGCTTTGTCCATGATCGTATCGACGATCTGCACGCCACGCCCCGTATCCTTCAGGGTTTGGTAGGAGCTAATTAATTCGCTCAGTTCCTTCAAGCCCTTGTACAACCCAGCATTTTCAGCGGGCGGAGTCAGATAGCTGATGGTTTCGGCGTAGCTCCGGCGCTTGGCGATCGTCGCCTCCGAGGGATTATTTGCAGCGTAGTAGTAGAGGTTGGGAATGGTGCCAATCAGACTATCGGGGAAGCACTCGCCGGACATCCCAATTTGCTTACCAGGCATAAATTCCAGCGAACCGTGGGTGCCAAAGTGCAGCACCGCATCGGCTTTCCAGATTTGCTCCAGGTAGGTGTAGTAGGCGGCAAAGCCGTGGTGGGGGCTGGCCGATCGCGAGAACAGCAGCCGCATGGGGTCGCCTTCATAACCAAAGGTGGGCTGAACACCGATAAACACATTCCCAAAGGACTTGCCGTACACCAACAGGTTTTGGCCGTCGGTATTCAAATGGCCCGGTGCTGGCCCCCAGGAAGGAATCAGCCGTTCATAGTAGGGCGTTAACCGCTCGTACTCTTCCACCGACATCTTGTAGGCGATGTTGAGTTCGGGGCTGTTGTATTGAGCCTGGGCATTGTGCAACACCTCCAGCATCAACTGCTCTGGGCCTTCCGGCAGATCTTGCACGTCGTAACCATTGTCATGCAGGGCTTCCATCACTTTATAAATGGAGCCAAACACATCCAGGTAAGCGGCGGTGCCCACATTCCCTTTGTCCGGTGGGAAGCTGAACACGGTAATGGCTACACGCTTATGGAGTTTGGGTTTGCGGCGCAAATTGGCCCACTTCATCGCTCGTTGCGCGATCGCTTCCACCCGATCTTGCAGGGCGATCGCCTTCCCCGTTGCGCCATCCCGCCCCGACAAAATAATCGGTTCAATCCCACCGTCTAATTCCGGCAACGCAATTTGCAAAGCGACCTGAATGGGATGCAAACCGAGTTCACTCTCCTGCCATTCTTCCGTCGTTTGGAACACCAGGGGCAACGCCACCATATAAGGCCGATTCAACCGCTTCAGAGCTTCGATCGCCTTGGGATGATCTTGCCGCGCAGGGCCACCCACCAGGGCAAACCCAGTCAGCGACACCACTACATCCACCAACGGAGTCGAAGCATTCAGAGGATCGTAGAAAAACGCATCCACGGGTTTGGAAAAGTCCAACCCACCCGCAAACACTGGAATCACCCGTGCGCCCATCGCCTCCAATTCCGAGATCATGGCGACGTAATGCGCGTCATCCCCCGTGACCAGGTGCGTCCGTTGCAGCACCAGCCCCACTGTGGGCACCAGCGGGTCTTGCATTTCATCAGGAATGTCGCGACGGGAGTTATGCCAGTTCAGATATTCCTTCACGTCTTCAAACATCTGGGTCGCCATTGGGTGCCAGATGCCCAGGTCAGGGTAGGTTTGCGGGTCTTGGTAAACCATCGCCCCGATCGCCTCTTCCCCTTTGAAGACATACTTATCTGCCAGCATCAACAGAAAGTTTTGCAGGTTGTCTGAGTTGCCCCCCAGCCAGTATTGGAAACTCATCATAAAGTTGCGAGCATCCTGGGCTTTTTCCACCGGGAGGTATTTCAGCACCGTCGGCAGGGTTCGCAACAGCTTCAGCATGGCATCCTGGAAACCAGCCCCAGACTTCTCCTTGCGCTTTTTCATGAAATTGGCAATCACACTTTTGGACTGCCCAATTTGCGAGAGGGAGAAGCTACCCATTTTGTTCAGGCGCATAACCTGGGGCATGGAGGGGAAGACCACGGCCACATCCAGGCGATCGCGATGGGGTTCCACTGCGGCCACCAACTTATCAGCCAGATCTTCCAGAAAGATCAACGAGGCAATGAAAATGTTGGCTTCGGCAATGTCGCGTTTAAATTCCTCGTAATTCTGCGGGTCGCGCAGTTCTTCAATCAGATAGCCACTGATTTCGATCGCAACACTGGGATGGTCTTGGTTAATCAAACGAACAGCCGTAGAGAGAGAGCTTTGGTACTGAGGCTCTAACACGACATAGACCACCTTCACCAGGCGACGACCGCGTAGGTCATCGGGGGCGATATGCCGAATGGTGGGCTTGACGTGAGTGAACATGCGGTTAGGCTCCTTATGATGCGATTTCAATCAACGAACGTCAGCAATCTAAGTCCGGTCATCGGTGCAGCCAACGCCGCAACGGGTTGCCCCATCAATCCAACAATCCGGCCCCAGAAAAAACGCAACAAAAGACAATCAACAACTGGATAAAAACCGTTTATGAACGGACGCTTTGTTAACGTTGCACAATAGTTGTTTTTACCAGAAAACCGTTACCACATGGGGATTTCATCGGTTATCTGACACAATTTGATAAACAGTCAGAAAGAAATATTTACAAAAATCAATGGGTAAGCCAGGGATGATTGTTAATTTGTATTAAAGTTTAATAATTTATTTGGAATCTATCCTTGATGAATTGAGGCGTTTGCGTTAACCCCTGGGCGTGGGCAAGCTGGAAGTCCCTGAGAAATAGGCGATCGCGCTTAAGCCAGCATGGTGGGCTAGCCGGAAAAAGACGATTTCTCTGTTTTTTGGGGTGTTTGCGGCAGTATTTGACAGCGATGGAAGCCCTCCTGGAGCGATCGCCTTGGTACGCTACGGAAGACTGCTTCCTGATGCGACGATTGCTCCAGCCCGTCTTGCTGTCAAGGTTTGAGCGCCTTAACAGTTCACGTTCTAGCCTCCAAGTTTATAAGGGCCAGCCTACTCGGATGAATGCAATGGAGCCACAGGCAACACAATACTGTACTGTGGTAGCGAGCGCAGAAGAGGGGCGGACATGGACATTGACCAGTTAAAGGGGCGCGTGCGATCGCTGATGGTGGGCGTGATTGGCAGTCTGAGTAGTATGCTGTTAGCCTCAATGACCCAGGCCCAAATGATCCCCGATGCCACATTGAATACACAAACCTTTGGGGCGTGTGACGGCAGCGGCGGTATTTGTGGCATCACCAGTGGCACCGAGCGGGGCCGCAACCTTTTCCACAGTTTCCAGCAGTTCTCATTGCCCAATGGAGATGTCGCCGCATTCTTCACCGAACCGACCATCCAAAATGTCATCGTGCGCGTCACGGGGATTGGACAACCCTTTGTTTCCAATATTAACGGGGCGATCGCCACCTTCGACAACACCTTCAACCTTGCACCCCGCAATTTCTTTCTCCTCAACCCCAATGGGATCGTCTTCGGGCCAAATGCCAGAGTGTTAGTCGGTGGCTCGTTTCTAGCCAGCACCGCCGAGCGAATGCTGTTTCAAGATGGAACGATATTGGAGACCCGCGATCAGACCGTAGCCCCGCTGTTAACCGTCAGTGTGCCGACAGGCTTGCAAATGGGTCAAACCCCTGGCCCGATTCAATCCAAAATGCAAATTGGCGCAGTTAACAGTCGTTACACGGACTTGGCACTGATAGGAGGGGATATCATCTTAGACAACTCCTCCATTTATACGGGAGAACAGCGCCTAGAACTCAGTGGCCTCGGTGCCAATAGTACCGTTGGCTTACAGTTAAATCAAGACGACCTGAGTTTGGTGCCTACGCCCACTGCCGCACGCCGGGATATTTATCTGACCAATGAATCAATCTTGATTGCAGGCACCAGCCAAGGCGGTGGCTCGATTGGGGTGACAGGCCGCAATCTGATCCTTGATCGCGACAGTCTGATTTTGGCGGGTATCTTGTTTGGCATTGACAATGCCGTGACGAATCAAGCGGGGGACATTCGGGTTGACCTAACTGAAAGCTTGGCAATTAGTCAAGGCAGTGGCATTGCCAACTTGGTTGGCAGCGACGCAAGCGGACAAGGCGGCCATGTCCAGATTCGGGCGAAGGATATACTGCTACGCGATCGCGCCGAGATCCAGGCTGCAACCTATGGCACTGGCAGTACAGGTGATATACAGATCATCACCAATACCCTAACGCTGGATAATAGTGCGATCGGTATCCTCGTGGCTGACACTGGCAACGGGCAGGGTGGCAATGTCACCATCCAGGCAGACTCCGTTGCGCTCATAAACGGCTCAAGCCTTTCCTCCAACACAGCGGGTCTGGGAAATGCCGGAAACGTGCAAATCACCGCCCAATCCATGCAGCTAAGCGGCACCGCACCCGACGGTATCGCCAGTGGTATTGCCAGCCAAGTCGGCCCTACAGGCATTGGCAATAGCGGCAGCATCATGCTTCAAACCGATACCCTGACCGTAACAGACGGTGGCGGCATCGCTGCAAGCACTTTTGGCAGAGGGAATGCCGGCAATGTGCAGATTAAAGCAGATACCATTGCCCTGGATCGCACAGTACCCAACGGGTTCGGAACGAATGGCATCAATAACCAAGTCGGCCCCACAGGCATTGGGCAGGGTGGCGATGTCACTATTGAAGCAAACCGCCTCACCCTCACCAACGGGGCCGGAATTTCTGTGAACACCTTGGGGCAGGGGGATGCCGGAAATATTCGGATAGCGGCCAGCGAGATTACCCTGGATGGCGTTGGCCCCAATGGTGAAGGGACTCCCATCAGCAGCCAAGTTGGACAAACCGGCATTGGTCGAGGGGGCAATGTCTCCATTCAAGCAGAGTCCCTCACTGTCAAGAATAGTGCCGCCATTAGTGCAGGGACTTTTGGGCAAGGCGATGCTGGCGATGTGCAAGTTACAGCCACCACAATTAGCCTGGATGGTGCTGCCAGCAATGGTGTTGGCGCTAGCGGGATTGGTAGCCAAGTTGGACGGACGGGGATTGGGCAGGGTGGCAATGTCGCGGTACAAACCAATAGTCTCTCTATCACCAACGGGGGCGGCATCTCATCGAGTACGTTTGGCCGGGGGGATGCTGGCAATGTAGCTGTCACCGCTAAGACTATTACCATTGATGGCACGACACCCAATGGGCAGTTTGTGAGCGGGATTGGCAGCCAAGTTGCACCAACTGGGTTTGGCTCTGGGGGCGAAGTTACTATTCAAACTGACTTTCTTACAGTGACGAACAAAGCGGTGGTTAGTGCGAGTGCGCTGGCCAATGGCAGTGCCGGAAACGTTAACATTACCGCGCACACTATCCAATTAGATGGTGGTGGTATTGTCGCTTCTGCGGTTTCTGGGAGTGGAGCCAACATTACTCTCAATATCAGGGATTCGTTGGTAATGCGACGCGGGAGTCAGATTTCTACCAGTGCTGGTTTGGCTGGAACAGGGGGAGATGGTGGCAACATCACAATTAATATTCCCAAAGGATTTATTATTGGCTTGAAATTTGAAAACAGCGATATTACGGCAAATGCGTTTACGGGCAGCGGCGGTCGGGTCAATATTACGGCTCAAGGGATTTTTGGTTTACAGTTTCGGCCCAAGCTGACACCGTTTAGCGATATTACGGCCAGTTCTGAGTTTGGTATTAATGGGGTGGTGACGTTAGATCTACCTAATGTTGACCCCAGCCGGGGCTTGGTGGCGTTGCCCGTGAACTTGACGGATACGACGCAGCAGATCGATCGCCGGTGCACCTCCCGGCAGGGGCGGGCTAGTTCTTTTGTGGTGACGGGGCGGGGCGGGGTGCCTGCCAGTCCTAGCGATGTCTTGAGTGATGAGGCTGTGGTGACGAATTGGGTGACAGTGAGTGGGGTGAGTGGGGCACAACCAGAACCCAGCACCACGACCAGCGATAAGCTCCAACCCATTGGGAAAGCGGAGGTGATTGTGGAGGCGCAGGGCTGGGTGATGGAGGCGGATGGTCAAGTGCAATTGGTGGTGGCGGGGCGGGGAACGAGTCCGGCGATCGCGCCTTTGGCTGTGCTGGAATGTCCCTAGGGGTGGATACTGGTAAGAGGCTCGTTGTCGGAATATTAGGTATGGCTGGTTTCATGCTCAAGGTTTTGGGGCTGTCGCTGGGGTTATCCTGGCTGATTAAGTACGGTGGGCCTTATTTGCCTGTGACTGGAACCGATGCGATCGCGCTGGTGGCGGTGTTGTTACCGAGTATACTGATGGCGATCGCGCTGGGCTGGCGGTGGCAACAAAGGAGTTCGTCGTGAAACTGGGGCAATGGATCGCGCTGCTGACAATTGTGGCGGCGGCTTATGTGTTGTGGCAAATCAAAGACATTCTGCTCAATATTTTTGCGGCGGTGGTGCTGGCCAACAGTTTAAATGTGCTGGCCTTGAGTTTGCAACGACGGTTAAAGTGGGGGCGATCGCTGGCGGTATTAGCTGCTGTATTTTGCTTAATTGGCTTCACAATTGCCTTTTTTATTTTGGTGGTGCCCGCGTTTGCGAAGCAGTTGCAAGACATTTATATTTTGGTGCCTCAAGGCATTGAGCAGTTTAATACTTGGCTCGATTCACTCAATCGCTGGGTGCCAGCGTCCATTCGGGAATACGTCCCCGATGTTAACAGTATTCTTCAACAGGTTTTACCCGTTCTCAATCGAGTCTTGGGCGGGTCATTTGCCTTTTTCTCCAGCTCTCTTGGCACAGTGCTCAACATTTTGCTGATTGTAGTCTTAGGCTTAATGTTTTTAATTGATCCAACGACCTATCGAAATGGTTTTATTCGGCTTTTTCCTTCCTTCTATCGCCGCCGTGTTGATGATATTTTGACGCAATGCGAACGGGCACTCGGTCAGTGGATTGGTGGTGCGCTAATCAGTATGAGTGTGATTGCTGTTTGTAGTACGGTGGGCTTGTATTTTATTGGCGTACCCGCAGCGTTGGCCAATGGGATTCTGGCGGGTTTGCTCAATTTCATTCCGAATTTGGGGCCAACATTTAGTATTGTGCCACCGATGGCGATCGCCCTGATTGACTCTCCCGCAAAATCCTTGTTGGTGCTCGGTCTTTATATAGGAATTCAGCAATTTGAAAGCAATTTGTTAACGCCGTTTGTGATGGCTCAACATGTGAACCTGATGCCTGCTGTCACGCTATTGGCCCAGGTCTTTTTTGCCACCGTTTTCGGATTTTGGGGATTACTCCTGGCCCTGCCGTTGGTGGTTGTCTGCCAAATCTGGATTCGTTGTGTCTTGATGGAAGATGTGATGGATCGCTGGCAAACGCCCATGCCCCACCTGGCCAATGGTGGCCCCCCATCAGAGGATCAGGCTCCTGTGATGGCAGTATCTCCAACCGCGCCTACTTCAGACAGCAATTTTCAACCCATTGATACGCCTCATGCCATCGTCGAAGCGACACCAGAGCAGCCACCACAGTCAGAGCGATCGCCAGAATAACCACCAGGAGCAAGCAAATGGGGCGAACACTGCAAGCCTTGATTTTTGATGTGGATGGAACTTTGGCTGACACAGAGCGCGACGGGCATCGCGTGGCGTTCAATCGAGCCTTTGCAGAGGTGGGCCTGCCGTGGGAATGGTCGGTGGAGCGATACGGGGCGTTGTTAAGTACGGGCGGTGGCAAGGAGCGGTTGCTGCGGTATATAGCCGAAGATCAGCCGACTTTTGTGCCCCAGCCAGAGGCCAAAACCTGGGCGGCGGCAATCCACCAGATCAAAACTCAGCATTACAAGCACATTATGCAAATGGGGTTAATCCCGTTGCGCCCCGGTGTGGCTCGGTTCATTCACGCTGCCCGATCGCAGGGTGTGCGGTTAGCGATCGCGACGACCAGTGCCCCCGCCAATGCGATTGCCCTCCTGGAAACGGCTTTTGCCCCCGAAGCGCCCCAATGGTTTGAGGTGATTGCAGCGGGGGATGTGGTCACGGCGAAGAAGCCGGCCCCGGATATCTATCGCTATGCCCTACAAGCCTTGGATTTAGCGCCAGACTGCTGTTTGGCGATCGAGGATTCCCACCAGGGTCTTATGGCCGCTACCCAAGCCGGCTTAAAAACAGTCATAACTCGCAGCCACTACACTCAAGATGAGGACTTTGCCGCCGCCGCCCTCGTGCTGGATCATTTGGGTGAACCAGAGCAACCGTTTACTGTGTTCTCAACACCTGCTCCCACCGCCACCTATTTAGATTTGCCCCTGGCGGAACAAATACTGACAGGCAATCTGGATGAGCGGGCATAAGGTCTGAGTTGCGTCAAAGCGAGGCGATCGCGGTATGGGTCAGCAATTAAGCGCCAAGACTGCCGTCACTCTCGCTGAGTTAAATCCAAATGCAACCGCAGCACGGGCGATGCGCGATCGCAACCTCCTGCACCAACCATGACACACCATACAAAACACAAAAAAGAGGTGCAGCGAACTACACCTCTCATTTCAAGTTCAGGGTATGTTGATCAGCTCAACCCGCTTTGGCCATTAGGCAAACAGACCATTGGCAGTCGCAACTACGTTATCGACCGTAAAGCCAAATTTCTCCATACAAACGCCGCCCGGAGCCGATGCCCCAAAGCGATCGATCGCCACCGTAGCCCCTGCCGAGCCAACGTACTTGCACCACCCCATGCTGATGCCAGCTTCCACCGAAACCCGCTTGGTGACGGCCTTGGGCAGAACAGATTCTTGGTAAGCCGCATCTTGAGCATCAAACAGTTCCCAAGACGGCATAGATACAACCCGGACTTTCTTGCCTTCAGCGGTGAGCTTTTCGGCCGCTTGCACACACAACAACACTTCGGAGCCAGTCCCAATCAAGATCAAGTCTGGAGTGCCGTCGCAATCGACAACGGTGTACCCACCCTTTTCAACGCCTTCAATGGAGCTACCAGCCAGGTTGGGCAGGTTTTGGCGAGAGAGTGCCAGGAGGGTGGGACGATTTTGGTTCGCGTTCATAATCGCCACCTTGTATGCCCCAGAGGTTTCGGTACCATCCGCTGGCCGGAGCACGGTCAAGTTCGGGATAGCCCGCAAAGAGGCCACGGTTTCCACAGGTTGGTGGGTAGGGCCATCTTCGCCCAAAGCAATGGAATCATGGGTCATCACCCAAATTGCGCCCACTTGAGCTAGCGCCGAGATCCGGATAGCCGCCCGCATGTAGTCGGTGAAGACTAGGAAGGTTGCGCCGTAGGGAATAAGGCCAGAGCCATGCAAGGCAATCCCATTACAGATAGCGCCCATGCCGTGTTCCCGTACCCCAAAGCGGAGGTTGCGGTTTTGGTATTGGCCTTTTTGGAAGTCGCCTTGGCCTTTCAGTTCGGTGAGGTTGGAGTGGGTCAGGTCAGCGGAACCGCCGAAGAGTTCCGGGAGGACGGGAGCCAGGGCATTCAAGCAAATTTCCGAATGCTTCCGGCTTGCCAGGGCTTTGTCTTCCGGGGTGTAAACGGGGAGGACTTTGTCCCAGCCTTCGGGCAGGGTGCGGGTAATCCGCCGTTCAAATTCGGCGGCATCTTCGGGGTATTTGGTTTTGTACTGTGCCCAGGTTTCTTGCCACTCCGCTTCGAGGCTGGCTCCGCGTTCCACGGCTTTCCGCATGTGGCCCAGAGCATCGTCAGGTACGACGAAAGCGTCGTAAGTCCAGCCCAAGTTTTCGCGGGTGAGTTTGTTTTCGTCTGCGCCAAGGGGGGCACCATGCACACCGGCAGTGTTGCTCTTGTTGGGGGAGCCGTAGCCGATGGTGGTGGTGACTTTGATTAAAGAAGGCTTATCCGTAACGGATTTGGCGGTCTCGATCGCCTGCGCGATCGCCCCCAGGTCACTGTCGCCATTTTCAACGTGCAGCACATGCCAACCGTAGGCTTCAAACCGCTTGCCCACATCTTCAGTGAAGGAAATATCTGTCGAACCGTCGATCGAAATGTGGTTGTCGTCGTACAGCGCAATCAGCTTGCCCAAGCCCAGGTGGCCCGCCAGAGAGCAAGCTTCCCCAGAGACCCCTTCCATGTTGCAGCCATCGCCCAAAATGACGTAGGTGTAGTGATCAACCAGGGTTGCATCGGGTTTGTTGAACTTTGCTGCCATGTGAGCTTCAGCCATTGCCAGCCCAACGCCATTCGCAATCCCTTGACCCAGTGGCCCGGTGGTCACTTCGACCCCAGGAGTTTCAAAGTTTTCGGGGTGGCCCGGAGTCCGCGAACCCCACTGGCGAAATTCTTTGATGTCATCCAGCGAAACGCTGTCGTAGCCAGCCAAATACATCAGGGCATACTGCAACATACAGCCATGACCAGCGGACAAGACAAAGCGATCGCGATTGAACCAGGCGGGATTTTTGGGGTTAAACCGCATGAACTGATCCCACAGGACAAAGGCCATCGGCGCAGCACCCATTGGCAACCCAGGATGGCCTGATTTCGATTTCTCTACCGCATCAATGGCGAGAAAACGAATGGAATTAACGCAAAGTTCTTCAAGTGTTTGAGTTGCAACAACCATGACTTCTACTCTACTGACGGGGTTAAGCGCTGAACCTAGACAAACCACGCGAAGGGGAAGGTAAATTCACCCGACACACAACTTAATCATGCCATCAAGTGGGCCAATAGGCAATAATTCCTATTGAGAAAACTAATGGTAGCCCACCCGAATTCGTGTTTTTTGCAATCATGCCACCATCCCAACAGGTGGGTAACTGGTGGCTGGCTCCAACAGAAATTGGAGGTTAAGGGGCAAATTTTTTGAAGGCTAAAGTGACATTGTGCCCACCAAATCCAAAGGAGTTTGACAACGCCACCTCGACTTGGTGCGCCCGACTGGTATTAGGAATGTAATCCAAATCGCAGTCTGGATCGGGGTTCACTAAATTAATCGTGGGTGGAACCCGGTCATTGGCGATCGCCATCACCGTGGCCACGGCTTCAATGCCACCTGATCCCCCCAACAAATGGCCAGTCATGGATTTCGTGGAACTGATCGCCACCTGGTAAGCGCGATCGCCCAAAGCCCGTTTAATGGCTGCCGTTTCCGTGGAATCATTCGCAGGCGTGCTGGTGCCGTGGGCATTGATGTAACACACCTGATCCGGCGTTAAGTTGGCATCCTTCAACGCTAAGGATATAGCTCTGGAAGCACCTTCTCCCCCTGGTACTGGCGAGGTCATGTGGTAGGCATCACAGGTCATGCCATAGCCCACAATCTCAGCGTAGATCGAAGCGCCCCGCGCGATCGCGTGCTCCATTTCTTCCAGCACCAAAATGCCAACGCCCTCGCCCATCACAAACCCATCCCGGTCTTTGTCAAAAGGCCGACTGGCATGGGCCGGGTCATCGTTCCGGGTAGACAACGCCTTACACGCCGCAAACCCCGCCAGCGACAACGGCGTAACCGCCGCCTCAGTGCCACCGCAAATCATGGCTTGGGCATACCCCTGTTGAACCAGCCGAAACGCATCCCCGATCGCGTTAGAACCCGCTGCACAGGCCGTTACCGAACAGGAATTTGGCCCCTTCGCCCCAAGCTGAATCGCCGTCAACCCAGCCGCCATATTGGCAATCATCATCGGGATCATAAACGGGCTACACCGATCCGGCCCTTTGGTGAGGTAGATCTCTTGTTGATCTTCCAAGACCTTCAAGCCGCCAATCCCAGTACCAATCAACACCCCAACTTGCTCGGCATTCAAATCATTAATGACTAGGCCCGCATTTTCAACCGCTTGCTTGCTCGCAGCAACGGCAAACTGAGCAAAGCGATCCATCCGTTTGGCTTCTTTGCGCTCCAGATAGGTCAGGGGATCAAACCCCTTAACTTCGCCCGCAATTCGACAATCATGCCGACTGGCATCAAACAGGGTAATCGGCCCGATGCCATTCCGGGCGGCCATTAGGCCATCCCAATACTCGGAGGGAGTGTTGCCGATTGGTGTGATTGCGCCCAGCCCAGTAATGACGACGCGCTTACGTTCAACATTTGCCATGATTTAACACAAGAGTTCAAAAACTCCAAACTCAGTCAATATGCAGGTGATTAAAACTGACAGACTCAGAGTTTTGTGGCGCTCAGTCGAGCACAGAGGCTTGAATGCAAAGGCCCCGGTGCCCAACCTAAAGTGCTCACCCCTCAGTCTGTTTTGAGGGTGCGGCGATCGCTAAGCGGCCACGACCTTGTTACTGATATAGTCCACCGCAGCTTGCACTGTGGCGATTTCTTCTGCCGCCTCATCAGGAATTTCGACGTTGAATTCTTCTTCCAAGGCCATAACCAGTTCAACGGTATCGAGGGAATCAGCACCAAGATCGTTGGCAAAACTGGCCTGAGGAGTCACTTCGCTTGCATCGACCCCCAATTGTTCAGCTACGATTTTCTGAACCTTTTCATAAATTTCTGTTTCGCTCATAAGCTTCCTCGCTGGATGCAGTGGCAATGACTCATGCCGGATGGTTTACGACACGCTCCAAAAAGTACCTATCTCGGTGTCATCATTAACGCGTAGATAGGTCATCCTAATTTGGGCATCTATTCATCTTATCTGATTAATGGGATCACACTAACTTGCATCAGGATGCTTTCTTGTTTCCAGAGCGAGGAAAAAGGCACAGGGGCACTGGAGCCGCTAGGCGATCGGGGCTGAGGTGCTTGATTTGGGAGCAAACGGGCCAACGGGAGGTCGGATGGGTAAACCAATCGCTGCACGATGGGATCGTCCCGCTCGCGTCAATCTGTGGCGCAGGCAGGGGCGGGTTTGGGGGTGGCTAGTGCTGCTGGGCCTGGTTTTGGGGATGCCGGGGTGTGCGAGTTGGAATCTGTGGTGGCAGCCAGAGCCAACGGAACCCTGGTTAACGCCGACTGAGTTGGCGGTGATTGTGAATCAAGCTGATCCGCTGAGTGGGCAAATTGCGGCGTACTACCAACAACAGCGGCAGATTCCCGAACGCAATATGATTTCGGTGAATTTTACCCCGGTTCGCCCAGAATTATCGCCGGCTGAGTTTGCCCAGCTTCAGCAGGCGATCGCCAAACAACTCCCGGCCTATATCCGGGCGTTTGTGTTGACATGGGCAGCCCCCTATCGGGTCGGCTGTATGTCCATCACCACAGCGTTTGCGTTGGGATTTGATCCGGCCTTTTGCGCCCAGGGTTGCCAACCGACGCGAGCCAGCCCTTACTTTAATAGTGACAGTCCGCAACCGCCGCAGACGATCCGCCCCACAATGGCGATCGCGGCGACGACCTTTGCCCAGGCCCAAGCCTTGATTGACCGGGGCATTGCAGCGGATGCCAGCAATCCCACAGGGACGGCCTATTTGGTCAGCACGAGCGATCGCCGTCGGAATGTGCGGGCCGGGTTTTATCCCAACGTGGTCGCGGCGTTGGCTCTGCGTTTTACCATCCACCGGGTGGACAATGATGCCTTGCGGGATAAAGCCGATGTGATGTTTTATTTCACGGGTTTGCCCCAGGTGGAACACCTCCAGACGAATCACTTTTTGCCCGGGGCGATCGCCGATCACCTCACCTCCTTGGGCGGAATGCTTACGGATAGTCCCCAAATGAGCAGCTTGCGCTGGTTGGAAGCGGGGGCCACCGGGAGCTATGGGGCCGTCGCAGAGCCGTGCAACTTTCCCGCCAAGTTCCCCAATCCTGGAGTCGCGATGGCTCATTATCTCAACGGAGACACCCTCATCGAAGCCTATTGGAAAAGTGTGGCATGGCCGGGACAGGGGATTTTTATTGGCGAACCTTTGGCGCGGCCCTTTGGGCGGCCTCGGTCGGGCCGTTAAGCCTCTGAACCCCGCCGAGTTGAGCATTGCGTCCTCCGGTTTTGGCGGATGCAAACCTGCTGTACTTGATACTGCGATCGCGGCCCAACGTGCTAATAATGAGGCAGGAATTGCATGGTTAATGTGTATGGAAGCGTTTGATCCGACCCCGCCCCCCTGGACTCAATCCGCGACCCATGCGGCAGAGTTTTGTTGTCCGGCGTGCCGTGCCAGCAGCAAAGCCGCCAAGGGGGTTTGGATTAATCGGCGATCGCCCGTTTTTACCGAAGACCATCGGCGCAAATGGCAAGAGTTTTATCGGTGTGAATGCGACAAAGTGTGGTGGGCCTGGAGCAGCGATCGCCCCCCCTCAGAACTTGCCAACCAGGAACGGGAACTCCCACCTCGGCCTTTTTTCAATCCCTTTGATGAATAATGAGTCGGAGGGCGCGATCGCCCTTCCCCACGGCCTTTCCCCAACCACAGGACGGTTTTCCTCCTCCACCAACCGCATGATCTACCCCGCTTTACCAAATCAACCCATTAGAGGAGATAAAGAATCGGTGAATTTGGGAAAGTTAAAGATGTAGATTTGAATAAGCCTTTATGTCGCATGTTCCTGGAGATAACATCCGTTCAGCCATTTCCCTGAGCCAAATCCTGCACCAAGTCATTGCATCCGGCAAGATTACTCGCGCTGACGAAGTTTACTTTTTCCGCGCCATGTCTTCGGAGTCGGCCCTGTCGCCGGAAGACATGAAAATGTTGACCATGTTGATGAAGCGGTTAGATATGGGCTTAGTCAAAGTTGTAATGGATTAGTCTTTCGATAACAACTTTCTCTATTACAGAGCAACACAACCAGCCTCAACTGACTAGCCAAACTGTAGCAACCTGCCAACCGTTCCATATCCGCCAGGTTGCTTTGGTTCAAGACAGCCCCATTGAAAAGGCGTTAGGAAAACCAGTTATGGTGCTGGCCTTCGCTCTAACCAACAGAAAGATCGCGCTGGGTCTGGCGTTCGCGAATGCGGTCAAGGGTGCCGACGGGAATGGCTGCAATCAACTGGCGCGTGTAGGTTTGGCGGGGCTGTTGATAGACGGTTTCCGCAGGGCCAATTTCTTCGATTTTTCCTTTATTCATGACCATGATGCGATCGCTCATGAACTTGACCACGCTCAGGTCGTGGGAAATAAAAATGTAAGTCAGGTCAAACTCGCTCTGCAACTCCTTTAGCAGATTAAGAACCTGGGCTTGTACCGATACATCCAGCGCCGACACCGACTCATCGCAAATAATAAACTTGGGCTGCAAGGCGAGCGATCGCGCGATGCAAATCCGCTGGCGTTGCCCCCCGGAAAACTCATGGGGAAAGCGATGCATCGCGTTGGCATCTAACCCGACCCGCTCCAGTAGATAGGCAGCCCGTTGCCGTTGCGCCTCTTTACTTTGGGGTTTCCCGTGAATCTGCATCGGTTCCATAATTGCAGCCCCAACGGTCATCCGCGCATCCAGCGCACTGTAAGGGTTCTGGAACACGATTTGCAAATCCTGGCGTAAGCGCCGCATCGCACTACGCGGCAGTTGGGTAAGATCGCTGCCCTCAAATACCACCTGACCATCTAGCGGTTTAATCAATTGCAACAAGGTACGAGCCAAAGTAGACTTCCCGCAGCCAGACTCGCCCACCAGTCCCAAAGTTTCACCGGGATACACGTCAAAACTGATGTCGTTCACCGCCATAAAATACCGCTGCTTGCGACCAAACAGGCTCCGAATGGGGAAGCCAACTCGCAAGTTTTTGACGCTGAGGAGGGGGGGCTTTTGTTCTAAGGTGGCAAGGCGCTGGGTGAGTTCGTCTGTGGAAACAGTCTGGGCCAGTTCTAAGGCGTGGGTTACGTCGTGTTCCCGTTCTTGGATCACGGTTTGGCCTTGGGCATCGGTGGAAACGGCCATGAAATCGGAGACGGTGGGCAGGCGACGCAGGCGGCGATCGAGTTGGGGGCGGCAGGTGAGCAAGCCTTTGGTGTAGGGATGTTGGGGATTGGAAAAAATTTCCCACACGGGGCCAGCCTCTTTAATTTCGCCCTGGTACATGACGGCGACGTGATCGGCGATTTCGGCGATGATGCCCAGGTCGTGGGTAATGAAGAGAATGGACATGCCCCGGCGATCGCGCAGGTCGCGCAGCAAATCCAGAATTGTGGCCTGTACCGTCACATCCAGGGCGGTAGTGGGTTCGTCGGCAATGAGCAGGGCAGGGTCGCAGGCGATCGCCATCGCAATCATGACCCGTTGCATTTGGCCACCAGACAGTTGATGGGGGTAGCGATCCAGGTAGGACTGTTTATAGCGATCGCACTCTCGCTGCTCTCCATTAAATTGGTCTAACAGTTGGTCATCGCTGGGCAGCAGTTTCACCTCTTGGAGACGGGCGATCGCTTCTTTTTGGGCCTCTGATTTAGTTAGGCGTTTGTGCAGTTGAATCGCCTCCACCAGTTGAAACCCGATGGTGTAAACCGGGTTCAGCGAAGACATGGGTTCCTGGAAAATCATGGAGATTTCCCCCCCCCGGTAATCTTCCAGCCGACGCGGTGGCAACGTGGCCAGGTCAATCGCCGTCGCCTGATCCGATCGCCCCTGAAACAAAATTTCCCCACGGGCAACCTTACCGGGGGCAGGCACCAACCCCATAATGGCCAAGGAGGTAACGGATTTGCCCGATCCCGATTCGCCAACAATCCCCAAAGTTTGGCCCCGTTGAAGCTCGAAGGAAATCCCGTTCACCGCCTTAACGGTTTGCCCATAGGTGTGAAACTCAACTTCGAGATTATTGACGCGCAGCACCGGATCACTCATGGGGGTCAAAGCCAACGATGTTTAGGATTTTAACAGCCGCTCAAACGGTCGATGTGCTATTAGATAACATATTTTTAACCAGGACACTGCATTGAGGCGACGGTTTTGCGGTCGGCGATCGCCCCAACTCGGATGCAAACCCCGCCAAAACTCTCGCGTTGGGACAGGCTAGCCTGATAGGATACGGTCAAACCGCTTTCATCACACCACTTTCACCGAACCACTTGGCCTGGGGCGCAATGCTGACCTATCTTGTCTTTTTTATTATCACCGCTGCTACCTATGCCCTGTTTAGCCTGGGCCTCAACTTGCAATGGGGGGTGACGGGGCTGCTTAATTTTGGGCACGTCGCATTTATGACGGTGGGCGCATATACCACGGTGCTGCTGAGTTTGAGTGGGGTGCCGCTGATTGTGGCAACGGTGTTGGGGGCGATCGTGGCGGCCCTGTTGGGCGCGATTTTGGGCATTTCGACCCTCCGCCTGCGAGAAGACTACCTCGCGATCGTGACGATTGGAGCCTCGGAAGTTGTTCGGCTGATTGCGCTGAATGAAGAGTGGCTGACGAAGGGGCCGTTTGGGGTGGCGAATTATCCCTTTCCATTAAAGAACCTCACCAATCCAACGATGCTCAGTCGGTTTGGCTTCTTGCTTCTGTGGACGGCGATTTTTGTGGGGGCCGGGTGGCAACTATGGCGCTGGTTTCGTCGTCAGGGCGATCGCCCCAAGCCCCAAGCCCCTCAACCCCCAAGAGCCAACCCCAAACTACTGGGTATCGGGCTATCCGGCCTTTTGGGCATAGGGCTGTGGTTGGTTGGCGTTCAAGCCATTCTGACGGCCTACTATGACAAGGTGGGGTTGATGCTAGTCCTGGTGACGGTGTTGGCCCTGGTTTATTGGCGATCGCAGATTTCGGTGAATGCGCCGTGGGGCCGAGTGCTGAAAGCCCTGCGCGAAGATGAAGCAGTGGCCCAAGCCTTGGGGAAAAATGTCTTTTGGTACAAGTTGCAGGCGTTGATGCTGGGCGGCGCGATCGCGGGGATTGCGGGCGCGTTTTATGCCTGGAACTTAAGCTACATCAACCCCGACAACTTCAAAACCGACATCACCTTCTATGCCTGGACGGTGGTGGTGCTGGGCGGCGCGGGGAGCAATGCCGGAACCATTTTAGGGGCACTGATCTACGGTGCGTTTGAATCGGTTATGAATTTTTTGCCCAACATCTTCCAGTTTTTACACAGCATCATCCCCGCCATTCCCGGCGACTTAAACGCCATCATCGATCCAGGCCGTTTGGGAGCGGCCCAAAGTATGGTGGTGGGGCTGCTGTTGATTGTTTTGATGATGGCGCGGCCCCAAGGTATTTTAGGCAAAAAGGAGGAACTTACCCTTGGTCGATAATGCGCCAAATGGCCCACACCAACCAACTTCCGGGAATGACACCTTGGAGTCGCTAGTCAACGTACCGTCCGATTTGGCGGCTGACCTGGATGATATTGAAGATTTGCCGCGATCGCCAGAGATGCAATTACCCCTGTTGGCGGCCAGTAATTTAGTCAAAAGTTTTGGTGGCATTCAGGCGGTGGATCGGGTTTCCATCGAAGTGGCCCAAGGGAGTATCACTGGATTGGTCGGCCCCAACGGCGCAGGCAAGACCACGTTGTTTAATCTTCTGGCCAATACTTTGCATCCTGATCAGGGGCGGGTGTTGTTCGATGGTGAACCGATCCAAAATCTCCCGTCCCATTTGATTGCGCGGATGGGCATGGTGCGGACATTTCAGGTGGCGCGGGTGCTCTCTCGCCTATCGGTGATGGATAACCTCTTGCTGGCTGCCCAAAAACAAACTGGAGAAAAGTTTTGGAATACTTGGTTCCGGCCACGGGCGATCGCGCGGGAAGAACAGCAAAACCGGGAACAGGCCATGCACATTTTGGACTCGATCGGCTTGGCTCACATGGCCTTTGAGTATGCGGGTGCCCTCTCTGGGGGGCAACGTAAATTGCTGGAAATTGGGCGGGCGCTGATGACAAATCCCAAACTCATTTTGCTGGATGAGCCAGCAGCTGGGGTCAATCCCACTTTAATTAACCAAATTTGCGATCGCATCCAAGCCTGGAACCGGGAAGGGATGACCTTTTTAATCATTGAGCACAATATGGATGTCATTATGTCTCTGTGCGATCGCGTTTGGGTCTTAGCCGATGGCAAAAACCTCGCCGTAGGTACCCCCGCAGAAATTCAAGCCAATGAGGAAGTTTTGACTGCGTACTTAGGTCAATGATGTTTGATCAACCAAGTTTCACCTCGTCCTCTTCACCATGCGTCTTTGTCTGTTGCAATAAGGCTTAGCGGATTGACTGGTGGCTGAGATCACAACTCCTCCATCATCAAAGCGATTAGGAGGAGCTATGGGGGCTTGGGCAGAGCAGCGAGAAATCAAATCTGTTTACTCGGTGCAGTGCCTATTCGTATTTTCGTAAGGTTTTATGCTGTCATTAGTTTCCAGTCTTTTCCAGGTCAGCCTTACAAACTTGGAGAATGCGCTGGTCGTTTTCACTGACGTGGTTCAGCTTATAAAAACCTTGTAGACCGATCGCTTTCTCGACCGAGTTCGTGTTTGAGGCAACGGTGGAGGATCGATCCAGTGCAATTTCAAATGGATTGGTCGTGCGATCGTAGCTATTGACCACGGTCAACGCTAACTCGTCACGGTTAAACGCGCCTTGCGCGCAATCGAAGGACGAACTTGGCATATACAAAGCGCCAACGACTTTGCCCGCCTTAGCTTCAAACACAAAGTAGCCCTTCCCAATTTCGTTTGGCTGGGTCGATTGGCCATACAAATACACCCCATCGGGCAAGGCGGTTGTTTCTGGCACCGGGACTGCTTCGCGCGTGGAGGTTTGCGCGTGGCCCGGTAAAGAAGCCAGAGTGGCCGCACCGATCGCTAGAACTGTAGTGGCCGCGATCGCGCCGAGTTGAGAGAAGCGTTTGTTCAGGGCAGTTGGGGGCGTTTTCATAATTATCTTTACCCAATCACAGCAAATAGTTATTTCTTGTTACAAAGCTTGTAAAGTTATCGCCATAAATCCAAATGATTATGCAATCACTTCAAATTACGATTGACTTCTTTACTTTAGAGTTCCCAGTTTTGTTCTGCCTCGCCCGCTCGACTCACCTTTTGGGATGAATATTTCTAACCATTGAGTGAGTCTTGTGTAAGCGGTATAAACAACTGTGAGTGTGGTGTTGGAGCGAAATATTTCAAAGCCTTCTATCCTTATAGAATCATTTCTGCCCACCTGATGAGATTACGTTTGATGACACTTTCCTGTCTGGCCACTAGGAGCTACAACGGCGCAGACTGGTTTTTCGGAAACACCGCCAGCGATTTTGCCCCATGAGTCATTACTCAGCTTTTGTAACGAAATGGGCGGAGTTAACCGTGCAGGAGTCGGGTCAATTCTCAGCCGAGTTGCGTAATTTTCCTTCGATCATGTGTCAACCTTTTTGTAGGTTTATTCATCGTTTTGGTATTAAAAGCTTAAGTTTTTATGAACAAATCGTCGCGGTTTAGGGGTTACGGTTGGTCGATGGTCTGCGGGGCCTTGGTGTTGGTCACGATGGGCTGTACGGCTAGGGGGTTTGCGACAGGACGAGCGGATGGGCCTGGGGCAAGTGAGGCTGGGGTGGTGTTGGCTGGGGAGACCGCACCGCAGGCGATCGCCGGGTTATCCCTATCGAGTCCGCTCCCATTAAAACGGGCCAATCAGCGACTGGATGAAGGACTGGGAACGTTAGAAGCAGATGTCCGTACCCGCATTAATTCCTATGAATCTTGGGAGGCAGAACGCGATAACGGTGCGTGGATGTTGGTGGTGAACCGGATTACCTTTGCGCCCGACACACCGCTGGATCTGGATGAAGCCGTCAAGGGAACCGTGGAGGATATCACCGATGGGTTGGAGCAGGCGTGTCAGCCTCAATATTCAACCACTTCGGGCATGGTTGCAGGTTTACCGGGACGACGCTTATCCCTGCGGTGTGATTTACCCAAGGAAGGCCCGGTGTATGTCGAAGGGATAATTTTCAGCCAAGCATCAACCCTGTGGCAGGTGCAAGTGGCATTTCAAAATCCAGCCCAAAAGGCGGAAGCGCAACGGATCTTACAATCTGTCAAGGTCGCAGCAACCAGTCAGTAAATCTGGTTGGGCGAAATACCAGGTTGGTCAGCGATCGCCCTATTGCCAGACACGGGGGGGACAGGCGGGGCGATCGCCATATTGACACCGGAGCAAGTGCCACACCGCCCCAAACCACTGCCGCGCGAGGGTGGTGGAATGCCCCCGATACCGACAGATTAGCCCAGATTGCAACCGGGAAACTCCGATTTCGGTAATGGCCTGATTGGGACTAGGGGGCGGGGCAACCTCGGCCCAGCGATCGCGGGCGTGTTGCACGACTTCTGGGTCAACGGCTGGCCCCAGAAAAGCCAAACTTCCGACCACTGGGCAATTCCATAACCCGTGGGGACTGTGCCAGACGGTATCCTGCCCCGGTAGCCATTGCCGATCAATCCATAGCGGTTGCCCTGCTTGCCAAACTTCGGTGCGCGATCGCCAGTGGCCCGTGGTAAACCGTTCCCCCCTGGCAGTGCGGCCAAGCCGCGTAATCTCCCACCCCAGCCACACGCCACCGGGAGCCAGATCGATATGCAGAGTTTGGGCATAGTCAGCGCCCGCAAACACAATGGTTTCTTGAGGAAGCCATTCTAACCAGGCAGCGGGAGCGATCGCCAGTTTGATGTGTTGCTGGGCGGTTGCGCCATTACTGCGGTAAATTTTGCTGGCCGCCGCCGTTGTGATCAATGCCTGGGCCGCAGGCTGGGCCGTCAGTTCAAGCTGCAAGCGATCGCCCCCGACCATCCCCCCGGCAGTATGCACAATCACGCTATGACACCCGCGATCGCCTTCGGGATAAAACGGTCGCTGCACTTTCAGTGGCGCTTGGGTCTGGGCCTGAAGCACACAGGTCTTCGGCCCTTGGCGGCCAAAAACAAGGTGCAAAGTGCCTTGCCACCCTTTCTGGTCAGCGGTTGTATCCGGTTGCAAACTGGTCTTCACACAGCCTCCGCCCCTCGCGGTAAAAGTGCCCTTTAGGATTAAACCAAAGCTTGGGGCCTAGCACCAATGGGATTGAAGCGGGTGCAACCCAGATGGCTGGCCCTGCTAGTGTAGCTGCCCCCCGACGACCAGCGGGGCGATCGCCGCGTGCATTGCACCTCTCACGCTAACGGCTATCCAACAAAGCCGCTGTCGCAAACATCACCCGCTGGGCAGTTCCGGCCAAAAAGTCGGGGTCAAGGGTCTCAACGGTATCCGATGGCTGATGGTAATGGGGATTCCGAAAATCTGCCGTATCCGTCACCATTGCGGCCCCCACGTTATTCAGCCAAAACGGGGCGTGGTCGCTGCGGAGAATATCAGGGGTTAGTGCGCCTTTGTAGGGGATGGGCAAGGTGAACAGGGGCGGCAAGGCGGGATCGGTGGCCAGTTGAAACGCCTGGAGCAGATAGGGATGTTCGCGATCGCCCACGACGGCCAAAAAATCACCGCGATCGCGCGGCGGAGTCACCGGCAACCCTTGGGGATACTGTTGGCAATTGGCCGTCCGACAAGCATATCCCAGCATTTCGAGATTTAGCACCCCCAGAATGTTAGCCAGATTTTCCGGCTGTTGGGCAAAGGCAAAACTGCCGACCAAGCCTTGTTCTTCCTGATCAAAAAAGACCACTTCCAGTTGATGGTCAGTGGGGCGCGATCGCAGTTGTCGAGCTACTTCCAGCGCCACCACGACCCCACTCGCATTATCATCCGCACCGGGAGAATTCGTCACCGTGTCATAATGAGCCACCAGCAACACCCGTTTAGCCTGCGGACGAGCCTGAGGCCGTTTCGCCACAATATTAGTTCCCCCCGGAAATGCCTGAGTTGTCGTGGCCCACCCAGCAGCCTCCAGGGTGGCTTGTAAATACTGACGGGCATGATCGCGATCGGCGGCTGTATACCGAGGAAAATTAAGCGCCTGGAGATCTTGCCAAATCCGTTCCATTTGCACTGATGGCACAGCCTGGGGGCGGCTCAGGGTTATGGCTGGCTCAGAAACAGCCTTTGGAACTGAAACGGCTGGAGGCGATTCACGGGGAGCAGGCGGCGTAGAAGGTGCTAAACAACTGCTGGCAAGGAGCGCGATCGCCAACCCCAAACCACACCAACGCCCCAGCCGCCCTCTAAACCAGCCCCCCCCAAGCCTAACTCCCCTCATGCTCCACCATGAAAACATTGGCATACAAACTCGCTGTGATCTGTTGGCCTTGTTGAGTCAGCGACAAATACCGCAACGCATCCTGGATGTAGGGATAAACCGTTTTCCAGTAAAAATGGGGATAGTTTGCCCGCAAATCTCCTGGTGTACTGTAGCGCAAAACTTTATTTACCCCTGTTTCCTCAAATTCATAAAACAACGCTGAAATTTTTTTGAGGTAACGGGGATCGCTGAGCTGTCCAATTAGATCTGACGCACGCACCAACCCCGGATAGTTGCGGGTATCCTGGTGATCCTCCTGTGCGGGCACCGGAAACCGGGTCAGTTCAATGTTGGCCTTGATCGTTTCAGCATCCAGTAGTTTGTGTCCGGCAAACCGCTCATCAATAAACAACTTGCCGCGATCGACATGATAAGGAGTCAACACTGCATCGGTCGCCCCCGGGGGCAGAGTCATCATGGTATCGCCAATGCCCGTCGCACACAGGTTGCTCCGATCTTGCCGACACACGCCGCGCACATAGCCAATATCGTGGCAGACCAAGGAGATGATGAAGTGCAGCCAATCATCGGGAGAAACACCGCCTTCCCGGATATGTCGCCCCCGCAGCACCTCCTGCCCAACCAACGTGACTAAAATCGTATGCTCAACGTCATGATACAAAGCATCACTGTTGGCAATATTTTCCAAGGCCATCCCCCCCGCCCACGCAATGATGTCCGCATAGTGGGGATTAAGCTGCCCGTAGGTTTTGCAGTAACCCGCTTGGAGTTGCTGAACAAAGGCATCAATCAGGATTTCGGTGGCATTGAACATAATCAAATCGGAGGGGCGATCGCGACTGTCTCTACTATGCCGTCAACCAATAGCCTAGCGCGTGATGTCACACCATCAACAGTGTGATCTCGGCCTCTGAAGCAAGTGAGGCGATCGCACCCGCCCCCGGCCTTAATCCCATAGTGCGGTATTGCTAATTCACAGCGAAAATCGCACCAGCAGGCATTTGGACATAAAGCCAGATTTGAGCCAATCCATCCAGCAAGATCCATTTCAACTTTGCTTTGTCTAGTTCCTGTTATGCTTCAAATACACTGGGAACTTAAGGAGCTGTGCACTTACAGCGACACTACGATTTAAATAAAACAGCCTTGTTTGGTAAGATACTTAGACTTTGGCTCCAATTTACACCTGCAAAGAAAAGAATGACTGGCAATTAGCAGAAACATTATCCTACGCAGCCATCCAACCTAAAACCAAATCATAATTAGGTAGGCACAAACCTATTCAATTTTGACCTATTATTGTCAATTTCATTAGATGCTAAAAACTAATTTATCCAAAAATAATTTTCTCTTTACATTTATTATTTTAGGTAGCATCATCGCTTATTCTTTATGGGTTGCAGCCTATCCAGCGTTTATTTTTCCCTGGTATGCAAACACAGAAGAATTCGCTTACATTCAAGAAATCATCCGATTTGTTGATTTTGATTTTCGGCAACAGTTTTTTGATATTCCAGGCACGCCTTTAATGATAATAGGAGCATTTTTCTGGTTTATTTACTATCAGTTTTCTATTTTACTTAGCTTTGCCGATCCAGCATTAGGAATTCGACATTTCTCCTTTGAACACACGCAACAGCTTTATACGCTGATGCGATCGCTATCATACTTATTCTATGCAATTTCCATCGTACTAACTTTCGCGATCGCCCAGCGTCTATCAACCACAATCGGTGGCTACATCGCTGCACTTTTATTAGCGTTATCCCCTGTTTACAGTTTTACTATTTTGCATCTACGAATTGAACCGACAAGCCTTACATTTGTATTACTCTCAGTCTGGCTCGTACTGCTTGCAATCAGTTCACACAAATATTCAATTTATCTGGCTAGCGGCATCTGTTCAGGCTTGGCTATGGCCACGAGATTTCCCTCATTGCTAGCATGTTTTTCAGTTGTTCTTGCCTACTGCGTTATCTATCCAGAAATATTTCAAGAACAAAAGCAGCGCCGCTGGAATACCTATTTGCTCGTCATAGGACTACTAACCTTAAATCTATCAGGGTTGATTGTTTTACTAGCAAAGCTTAATATCTTATCCCGAAATTTATTGACTGATTTACTTTTAATCACCGCAGAGGGAAACTATCCCAACGCCACAAGTAAAATCCAGGATCTCTGGTTGTTTATATTCGCCATTACCTCTACTCTAAGCATCACTTATATAATTCCTAAGAGTCGTAGAATTATTCAGCCTTTAATTTATTCCTCCATTTTAACTGTTTGCTTCGGTTGTTTTATTGGCTTTCTGCTCGGTGTCCCAACTTTATTATGGAGTGGCAACTACTTCTTAGCTTCAGTTGAAATGTTTATAGATAGAAATCAAGTTGGGCAAACCTTTATCCATAATTTTTGGGACATGCTTTACTTTTTTCTATTTGGTTTGCCGCCCTGGCGCAAAGATACTATTGTACAGCCAAATGAAAGTGCACAAATATGGTTTAGAAAATTTGAAGCTGGAGTTTTATATACTTACTGGCATGCAATCCTCTTCACCATAGGATTACTTATTATTTTTTGTCAAACTTATAAAAGATTTTATCCTTTTTTATTTGGCATTATGATTGGAATCACATCTCAGTATGGCAAACTTCAAACAATCCGCCACTTGATAGCTTGGTTACCCTATTTTTTGATAATAACAGCTTTACCGCCTGCATTACTCTACGAAAAACTAATCGCAAGCACTGCATTAATACGTCGTCGTTGGAGCTTGAATTTATTTACCCTATTTACTCTTTCAGTACTATTCCTAGGCACTTATTCTTTTCAGGTAGATTTAATTCGTTTTAATGAAAAACAAGTTCAAGAGAAACTTTATCTTTCATCGAAAACTGATTTATGGATAGCAGAAAATATCAACAATTCTGACAAAGTTTTTCATACTTGTTGTGAACCAATCAATCAAGAAGTGGTTCTAGATTGGATGCAAAGAAACGGTGTTGTGATCCCAGCAGGAATCCGAAAAACTGATAATTCAATTATCTGGTTTGGCGACAAAGAATCTCTTGTTCAAGCTGGCAAAGGTTTTATTGTTATTTCAACGGCAACTTACCCTTCGCAATATATCGACTATTATAAGAAAATTGCACCTGAAAGGCTGATTGACCCTTTTCGCGATCCACATTTTGTTTTGAAAGCTACCATTAATCCGGCACGACCTGAGAAAACGACTTCTTATCAGATTTATGCTTTTGACTTTACAAAAGGCTAGTGCTGTTCCCTATTCATAGGGATTTGGTTGAAATGTAAGCTAAACTGTACGATCTCAGCTGTACAGTGAATAGTGGACTTTGGGTATAAATCAATAGCTCGATTTGTGTTTGTCTTAGTTAAGCATTTTCGCTCCAGGTACGGGCTTTTGCTAATAAAAAACTGATTGAGATGAGTTATCTCTTTAGGGGAATCTGCCTCTGTCTCTCGAAAGATGAATGCTCTCGGTTCCGATGGGTATGGTGGCATTAAGAATATAATCCTTGGTGCTAACCCCTATGAATGCAATTCCTCAGCCTCATACATCCTATTGGATTGAGTCCACACCGATCGCCCAATTTCCGACGATGGCAGCCGACGTTACGGTTGATGTGGCGATTGTGGGTGGTGGCATTGCGGGCCTGACTGCTGGAGCATTGTTGAAGCAGGCTGGCAAAACGGTTGCAGTGATTGAAGCCAAACAAATTGCGATCGGAGCTAGCGGCCACACAACTGCCAAAGTCACCTCTTTGCATCAACTCATTTATGCCGAATTAATTCAGGCCATTGGTGAAGAAAAGGCGCGGTTGTATGCCCAATCAAATCAGGCTGCGGTTGAACGAGTTGCTCAGTTTGTCCATGAATACAACATTGATTGCGACTTTTCTCGCCTAAGCGCCTTTACCTTTACCGATACTGACAAAAATTTGGATCAAATCAAGGACGAAGTTGAAGCGGCCAATCGGTTAGGACTACCAGCTTCCTTTGTCACCGAAACAACCTTGCCGTTTGATATTGTTGGGGCGGTGCGGTTCGACAACCAGGCTCAGTTTCATGTCCGCAAGTATTTGCTGCATTTGGCCAATTTAATTATGGGTGATGGCAGCTTTGTATTTGAACAGACGACTGTTCAGGATGTGAAGGATGGCAGTCCTTGTCAGGTGATGACTGAGCATGGGGTGGTGACGGCCAAGGATGTGTTGGTGACAACGAATTTGCCGATTTTAGATCAGGGCTTATTTTTTGCGAAGACCTTCCCCAAACGCTCTTATATTATTGGTGCTGTGATTGATGCGGCGCGATCGCCTCAGGGGATGTTTATTGGCACGGGAGATGATTACCATTCGATTCGCACTACGCCGCACCCCGATGGCACGCTGCTGTTGATTGGCGGAGGCGGGCACAAAGTTGGGGCCATTTCGGAGACGGAGAATCGCTATGCCAAGCTGGAAGCATACGCGCGATCGCATTTTGGCATTGAATCGGTACAGTATTACTGGTCAAGTCAGGACGTGGTTTCCTTTGACCGCATTCCCTATATTGGTAAGCTCACACCGTTTAGCCAGCATGTTTATGTGGCGACGGGCTTCAGCTTGTGGGGCATGAGTAATGGCACCATGTCGGGAATGCTGTTGTCGGATCTAGTGCTGGGGATGACGAATCCGTGGGCGGAATTGTATGACTCGACCCGCGCTACGCCATTTTTCACCGCTAAGTCGTTGAAAAACAACATGGAAACGGCTGTGCATTGGGTGGGCGATCGCCTCAAAGGACTCACAGAATCCCTGCAAGATGTCGGTAAAGGCGAGGGCAAATTGGTGACAGTCAACGGCGATAAAATTGCAGCCTATCGCGACGAGACAGGCGAACTTCACACCGTTTCAGCCACCTGCACCCATCTGGGTTGTATTGTGAACTGGAACAGTGCCGAAAAGAGTTGGGATTGCCCCTGTCATGGTGGGCGGTTTAGTTGTGACGGCGAAGTGCTGCACGGCCCGCCAACCACGCCCTTGAAGCCGCTGACCAAGTGAGCGGCAAGCCAAGGGGGGAGAGCGCCAACGGGATTAATGCTCGAAGATGTTTTGGTATTGCAATAAATCCAGACTGACGATGGTTGGCAGGCACTCAAAACACGCTTGGGCCAGTTCCCATCGCTCTTCCCGCTCCAGCATGGCAGTCAGTTTGTGGGCAGCCGGAATCAAATAACGGACATCGTTCGCGGCATAGCGCAGTTGCTCATCGCTCAGGTTGGCGGCATTGCCCCAGTCGGAGCTTTGAGCCTTTTTGTCGAGTTCAATCCCTTCCAGTTCGGTAATTAAATCCTTGAGGCCGTGGCGGGGGGTGTAGGTGCGGGCAAGTTTGCTGGCAATTTTGGTGCAAAATAGGGGCGCGACCTGAATACCCAGGTTATGGCGCAGGGTGGCGACATCGAAGCGGGCAAAGTGAAAGATTTTTTGGACGGTAGGGGCTTCGAGGAGTTGTTGGAGGTTGGGGGCGGTGGTTTGGCCGCGCTCAATGCGAACAACGGTGATTTGGTTATTGCTGTCGCCCAGTTGCACGAGGCACAGCCGATCGCGTTGGGGCAACAGGCCCATTGTTTCGGTATCAACGGCGATCGCCGGGGCCGCGAGATAGGTGGCAAGTTGATCAGCCGTTAAGTCGCGATCGCAAACTTGGAAAGTGTGAACTGACATGGTGTGCGCGAGGAGTGAGGTACAACCCATTAGGGTACAAGGGAATTTCCCCTAAAGACACAAAACCTCCGATTTCCTGTAGAAGTCGGAGGCTTGTCTTGTTGCTGGCGCGATCGCTTAATCCCTTAGCGCCCTAGGCCGGAACTTAGCGATGCCACCGTGGTTAGCTAGCCAAATACTCCCGCACACGGGCTTTGCGCCGCCGCAGATGGTCTAGGGCTTGCCGCTCCAGTTGGCGCACCCGCTCCCGGCTAATGTTCATCCGTTCGCCCACTTTGGCCAAAGACAACTCGCTGCCATCTTGAAGCCCAAACCGCAGGGAAATCACTTCCCGTTGCTGCGGTGTTAGATCGGCCAACATGGCTTCCAAGTCACTCCGCAATGACTCTTGCGCCATAAAGATTTCTGGGGAAGGCCCGTCATCTTCTAGCAAGTCTTGCAGTTCGGTATCCTGGTTGTCGCCAACGCGCAAATCCAGGGAAACGGGTTGCCGCGCAATGGTGAGGTACTCGCGGATTTGGGCTGGTTCCAGTTCCAGGGCTTCGGCAATTTCGCCAGCGCTGGCGGCCCGCCCTAGTTTTTGTGACAGTTCCCGTTGGACGCGCTTGATTTTGTTGAGTTTCTCGGTAATGTGAATGGGCAAGCGGATGGTGCGGGCCTGTTGGGCGATCGCGCGGGTAATGGCTTGCCGAATCCACCAATAAGCATAGGTCGAGAACTTGTAACCACGGGTGGGATCAAATTTTTCCACCCCTCGTTCCAGGCCCATCGTGCCTTCTTGAATCAGATCTAGAAATTCCAGGTTGCGCTTTTGATATTTTTTCGCGATCGAAACAACCAGGCGCAAATTCGCCTCGATCATTTTTTGCTTAGCCCGATGTCCCTGATGCAAAACCCGCTGCAATTCAGCTTCATCCAATTTGATATGAGCCGCTAGCTCTTGGTTGGTTGGCTCGCGGTCAAGCTGTTTCGCTAAAGCACCTTTTTTCGCTTGCAGCGCCATCATTTGCTGCACCTGCTTGCCATACACAATTTCTTGCTCATGGGTCAGCATGGGTACACGCCCAATCTCGTGCAGATAGGTTCGGACCATGTCTGCCGTAAATGTCGGTTTTGCCGTCTTTGGGTTGTTAGACTTAGTTACGTTGGCAGTGGTCATGGTTGCGAAATTCACTCCAATAACAAACAAATAAAGGAAACACAATACATTCGCCAGTCAATGCTCCAAACATGCAATTCAGGTTACTAGAACAAAAAACTAGTTTGCTGACCGATCTTGAGGCGAATAACTGGATCAATGGGAGCTAGACTAAAACACTCAAGTCATTAATCAATTGAATAGTCAGTGATCAGGATGGGGGGCGATCGCTCAATTCAGGCCGTTGGGAGAACACTTACTCGTCAGCGCGATCGCAAAACCTTGACTCAATTCACTACAAAACTTTAATCCACCGCACGAATACAGACCACTCAAATCGGAATCGTTATGAGTTTACCCTTTCATTCTACTGGGAATATAGACGAGAGTAAACCCTTCCGGTTTCGTTCCGCGAGAAGAATCTATAAGGGTAGCGTAAACTGCACTGCAAAAAACGGAAAACTCCTAAAAATAAAGGGTTCGATGCAATTCGTAATACTGTCAAGCAAGTTAGATCCCAAGGGTTCTTAATCTATGGTCTCTGGATTTCTCAGCAAAAAACAGTCTCAAATGAGAGAAATAACCGAACTGAGTGAGACGGTTGTTCACCCCCAAGACGGATAACCCCACCAAACCTTTCGGGTAGCTCCCACCGGAATGATTGCATTGGGTCTAAATCCTTCGCTGCCATGCCAGACCTCTTATCTTTCCAATCATTAATCAGCTCTATGGCATGTATACCAAACCCATTTAACGACTATATGAAAGCGATACGACTGTCCTGTGTCAGTTCGGTCAAACCATCCTTCATGGTGCACTAAACCCCAAATCTGCTTTTGCGGCCTCAGCGGCTTTGAAGATTAGGGCATCCGAGACTTCGCCCCAAGCGGGTTCCCCCACTTCGGCATAAAACGTTTCGTCGTAGGCGCGGGTTTGGACAACGACGGGCATCGGCACGGCATGACCGAGGATCAAGGCTTGCTGTTTTGAGTCCAACTTGGCCAACACCGATCGCAGGCTAGCGGCTCCTGCAACACCGGTAAAAATGGCATCGATGTCTTTTTCATCATTCAACAGCGCCGTAATCCGGGTGCCAATTTGCGACATCACTTCATTATCAATCCCAGAGGGGCGTTGATCGACCACCAACAGGGTGACGAAGTATTTCCGCATTTCACGGGCGATCGTGCCAAAAATAGTCTGGCCAACGGTAGCTGGATCAAGAAAGCGATGGGCTTCTTCAATCGTAATCACCAGTTGTCGGGGGCGATCGCACACATTTTTGGTTTGTAAAAAAGTCTCGGCTTTTCGCACATAGGCTTGGTGAATGCGCCGTGCAATCACGTTCGTCGCCAACATGTAGGACAACATATTGGACTGTGAACCAAATTCCACCACCACATGTTTGCCTGCCTCCAAAGAATCTAAGATTTGGCCGACGTAATTATGCGGGCAAGAGTTCCGAATATATTTCAATTCATCCAGTCGGGTGAGCTTGCGCTGTAAAGCCATGATGGAAGATTTGCTGCCCATCCGAGTTTCGCAAAACTCCTGTATTTCTAGATTGCTCATAGTTAATAAGCGAGAAATCCAGGATTTACCGAACTCATTCCGCAGAATAATTGCGTTTTCTAAACTTGCCTCAGACAGGTTTAATTCGCCTCGAACCAAAGATAGATCTTCAACTTGAATTTGGTCATGACTAATGTAAAGCTCTTGGGCATCCCGCACGCCGCGCCGCTTGGTGGATTCGGGGTCGAGGGTATAAATTTGTACCTGACCGGGAAACAGTTGGCGTAAGCCTTTGACCGTGCTGAATTGTTTGCCTTCGCGAGTCGCCTCCCAGCCATATTCAGAGTGCATATCAAAAATCAAATTGACGGCAGCTTGTTTGCGAATAATCCCAGACAACAAGAGGCGAGTCAGGAAAGATTTGCCTGTGCCAGATTTCCCAAAAATGCCGTTGCTACGTTCAACAAATTGATCTAAATCGATGCAAATGGGTACAGGCATATCGATGGGTTGACCGATCGCAAAGTTACGCCGATGGGGATCATCTTCCCACCCAAAGACAACGCGAAAATCGCGATCGCTGGCATCGTAAACTTGACTGAAATGACTGGGGATCGTTTTAACCGGGCGCAATTCCAGTTCATCGGTCGTCTCAGCCTGGTTGCTAATCATTAACATGGGTGTGAGGTTGACGGTGCCATAGGTGCCACTGCCCGCCAAAACCTCTTGCAAAAAAGTATCATTGGGGGTGGGGGGATTCGCCAAAATACGGGGGCTACTGGTGCCCAAAGCCACATCCGTGAGCATACAAAAAAAGTGCGATCGCCGCCCTTGGACTACCAAAAACTTGCCCACCCGCATCTCTTCCACCGACACATCCGCGTGTAACCGCACCTCTAAGCCGTGGCTTAAGGAACCTTGAATCACAGAACCCAGGGGACAATCTAAGCTCATACGTTCAAAACCGTGGAGCGTTGGGACAAAAGTTGGAGTGCGGTAGTGTGGCGCGATCGCCCCATCTGGAGCCAGTTTCCACAGGACAGGCGATCTACAATACATTAGTCCTGTTTTTTGGGGATGTCAACAAACATTATTAACTAAGAAAGCCTTTTTGCTTTAGAAGTTTTTTCCAGTTCACAAACTTTCCAATTGCATGAAAAGCTTCAAGATTAAGGTAAGTACCTTTGAATGGATCCTCTTCTTGTAAATCCTCAAACTCTTGGCAAAGCGCCTTATAGATAGTATGCGAAGAATCAGTTGGATTAGGCGAAAGCTCAAAAGCTTCTCCTTGATCAAAAACTGGTTTATTTCTCGTGAGAATCGTGATTCTGCCTTCTTCGATAAAAGAAAATTCTGCTTTGATATGTGGGCAGCTAGGAGTGCCAAAGGAAAAAAGCTCAATCCATCCTATTGCGCGATTGTAACGCCATCCGCCGGAACGATATTTTGCATCAAAGCTGTTTTTTACCAAGTCCAATCTAGATTTAGCAACATTATTTTCGTCAATAAACTGCTGGTATTTTTGCTCAATGAGTTTATTAGTTTTGGCATAGAAAGTATCTTCCGCATCAGGATAGATGGGTATTTCAAACAAATGGTTACCAAACATAAGTCAATTGAGAGGCGAAAACCTGAAGACAAGCTAGCCATAGTACATGAAAACTACTGGCTGTGCAATCAAGTTTATCAAGTTTTGTAAAAATACCGCTGTTAATGTCATCGGGTTCTGATGTACGATCAGAGCTTATGGCGCGATCGGGCTGATGGGCGGAGGTTTCAAGGAGTGCGCGGCTTTGTCGGCCTCCCTCGACAGGGATCAAAATCCGCTCTAGACTGGATTTCAAGCTCAAAATGCAGTCTTCTATACAAAAATTCATCTCGGATTTAGGTGAGGGATCTTTCTGTGCAACTCCAACGTATTGCTGTTCAACGGGCAACAGGCGCTTTCGCATTGATGGATAGCTTAAAGCGTCATGGCGTGACCCACATTTTTGGGTATCCGGGTGGGGCTATTCTGCCGATCTACGATGAACTGTACCGCTTTGAGGCACGGGGCGAACTCAAGCACATTCTGGTGCGCCACGAACAGGGGGCGGCCCATGCGGCAGATGGCTATGCCCGCGCAACAGGCAAAGTTGGGGTTTGCTTTGGCACGTCTGGCCCCGGCGCGACAAACCTGGTGACCGGGATTGCGACAGCGCACATGGACTCGATTCCGATGGTGATTATCACGGGTCAAGTCCCCCGCCATGTGATCGGAAGTGATGCATTCCAGGAAACGGATATCTATGGCATTACGTTGCCCATCGTGAAGCATTCCTACGTGGTACGGGAGCCGCAAGAGATGGCGCGGGTAGTGGCCGAAGCCTTTTACATTGCTAGCACCGGACGACCTGGCCCCGTACTCATTGACATTCCCAAAGATGTCGGCCCGGAAGAGTTTGACTATGTACCTGTGGAGCCAGGTTCCATTAAGCTACCGGGCTATCGCCCTACAGTAAAAGGTCATCCCAATCAGATTTTTAATGCCTTGAAGCTAATCCGGCAGGCAGAACAACCGTTGCTCTATGTGGGCGGCGGGGCGATCGCGGCCGGTGCCCATGCAGAAATCCAAACCCTGGCAGAACGGTTCAATATTCCCGTCACCACAACACTGATGGGGATTGGAGCTTTTGATGAGCACCATCCGCTGTCCGTGGGGATGTTAGGAATGCATGGGACCGCCTATGCCAACTTTGCCGTCATGGAATGCGACTTGCTGATTGCAGTGGGTGCCCGGTTCGACGATCGCGTGACCGGGAAACTGAACGAGTTTGCTTCCCGTGCCAAAGTCATCCACATCGATATTGATCCGGCAGAAGTGGGTAAAAACCGCGCCCCTGAAGTGCCAATTGTGGGCGATGTGCGAAATGTACTGCAAGATCTGCTCCGGCGCAGCAACGAAGAAGGCGACCAGCCCGATCCCCAACGCCACCAAGCCTGGTTACATCGGGTTAACCGCTGGAAAGAAGATTATCCTCTCGTGGTACCTCACTATGCCGACAGTCTTTCGCCCCAGGAAGTGATTGCGGAAGTGGGGAGCCAAGCCCCCCATGCCTACTACACAACAGATGTGGGCCAGCACCAAATGTGGGCCGCGCAGTTCTTGAAAAATGGGCCACGTCGGTGGATCTCCAGCGCGGGGTTGGGGACGATGGGCTATGGGATGCCAGCAGCGATGGGGGCACAAGTGGCCGTTCCCGATGAGCAAGTCATTTGTATCAGCGGTGATGCAAGCTTCCAGATGAACTGCCAGGAATTGGGCACTCTTTCGCAATACGGCATCAATGTCAAAACGGTCATTATCAATAATGGCTGGCAGGGCATGGTGCGGCAGTGGCAAGAGGCGTTTTATGATGAGCGCTACTCCCAGTCGGACATGATGCCGGGGATGCCGGATTTTGTGAAGTTGGCAGAAGCCTTTGGCGTGAAAGGGATGATTGTACGATCGCGGGATGAACTCAAAGGGGCGATCGCGGCCATGTTGGCCCATAACGGCCCTGTCTTGCTGGATGCGCGGGTCAAGCGGGATGAAAACTGCTATCCAATGGTTCCTTCGGGCAAAAATAACGCCCAGATGATTGGCTTGCCAGAACATCGCCACCTGGACAAAACCACCGAAATTATTCAATGCACCAGTTGCGGAGCTAAGAATATTTCCACCAATCGGTTCTGTCCCGAATGCGGCACCAAGCTATAAATCGCGCTGCGTGCCCTGGCAATGAATTAGTTGCTGACTGTTTTTAGAACTCACCGTTGAACGATAGCCAGTGTTAGATTAAACGCACTGGCTTTTTGCTGGTTTGGTAGCGGATTTATGCAACATAGGCGAATCCTCATTGGCGTGGGCGGGGGCATTGCGGCCTACAAAGTGTGTGAAGTGGTTTCGACCCTGGCTAAACGAGGGGCGGCGGTGCGGGTGATGTTGACGGAAGCCGCCCAACAGTTTGTCACCCCGTTGACCTTTGCCACCCTGGCGCGGCATCCTGCCTATGGCGATCGCGACTTTTGGCAACCCACCCACGGGCGACCGCTGCACATTGAACTGGGGGAATGGGCTGAGGTCATGCTGCTGGCTCCAGTGACGGCCAACACCCTGGCAAAATTGGCCTATGGTTTGGCCGACAATCTGCTGACCAATACGGTGCTGGCTTCCACTTGTCCCATCTTGCTGGCCCCAGCGATGAATACGGATATGTGGGAACAGGCGACGGTGCAACGCAATTGGCACCAGGTGCAGGCTTTGCCGCGCTTTCATACCGTGGGGCCGGGGGCGGGGATGTTGGCCTGCGATCGCGTGGGGGCCGGACGCATGGCAGAACCAGCAGCCTTAGTCGCGAGCCTGGAATCCCTGTTGCATACCCACGGTCAACGGGATTTGGTGGGCAAACGGATTTTGATTAGTGCCGGGGGAACGCGGGAATTCCTTGATCCCGTGCGGTTTATTGGCAATCCCTCCACGGGCAAAATGGGGCTGGCCCTGGCGCAGGCTGCCCGCGATCGGGGCGCGACCGTTACCCTGGTGCATGGCCCGATGGAATCCGCGCAATTGGCGACCCTCAACGGAGTGCAGGCGATCGCTGTGATCACGGCTGACACCATGCAGCAAACCTTGTTGCAACACTTTCCTCAGGCCGATTGGACGATCATGGCCGCCGCCGTTGCCGATGCCAAACCCGCCCACTATAGCGAAACCAAATTGCCAAAATCGGCCCTGCCCGATGCGTTGGAACTGTCCCCCGTGCCGGATATTGTGGCTGACTTGGCCCAGCGCAAACAACCCCATCAACTGTTGGTCGGCTTTGCCGCGCAAACGGGGGATATCGTGCCGCCCGCCCTGGAAAAACTGCGCCGGAAACACCTCGACGCGATCGCCGCCAACCCCATCGACCAGCCCAACAGCGGCTTTGGCAGCGACACGAACCAGGCGGTATTTATTGATCGCCATCACCGCCACCAGGCGATCGCCCAGCCCTGCACCAAACTGCAAATGGCCCATCACCTGCTAGACTTCATTCAAACCATTTAAGCGAGGTATTGCAAACACCATGACCGGGCCGGGATTTTTGCCAACCTTTCTTTACTACTGTGCTGGAACCACGGTAATCGTCGCCTTTGTCCTCGCCAAAGGACTAGACTCCAGTGCCTCAATCCGGGAACTGTACCAAATTGGTCTCCTGGTGGGGATAGGGGTGGGCGGATTTGGTGCCTATCTCAACAGCCACCGCGAACTGGAATTGCCGATTAAAAATCGGGGCGCGTTCCTGGCTCAACTCAACCGCACCTTGACGGATCTGGGCTACGTGGAACAAGCCGAACTTGACGGCATTAAAGTCTATCAGCGCCCCTTCCCCAGCAATATCTTCTCTGGCAAGCTATTTATCCAACTTGCGCCCAAGCAAGCCGCGATCGCCGGACGGGCCAGCCAAGTGCGACGAATGCAAAAACGACTGCTGGCCGCTGCGCCAGAAGCAACTCCTTAGGCCAAACGTAGCGATTGAATCGAAAATTGTTGTTCCTGCAACTGATACATGTGGTTAAACAACTGCCAGCAATAGTGTTCAGACAGCCCGCAGGTAATCGCCCCCCGCATCACCACATTGAAATACCAATCATTCGGCGCTAATTCCCGTTCCAGCTTATCGACCACCACATACGTCCGCACATCAGCGTAAACTTGGCCCTGGCAATGGACTGTGATTGTTTCGTGTCGATAGCCATTGCGAGGCACCTCTTCCCGTTCATCCAGGCGATCGCTCAACCGCCAAGGCAACCGATACAACACCCCTTCCACCGTTGAGTTGGCATCCCGCACCACATCCAACGCGCCACAATTGCGCCGCAGCGATCGCCGATAAAACCCCAACCGATAGCCCTGCAACGTGGCTGGCCCCACCACATAATCATGGGTATTTTCGCCCACCGTCCGCTTCAAATCCACCGGGCACATGCATGACCCATAGGCAAAGTAGTAAAACGTCGGTTCAACAGCAGAACTGGACGTTAGCGATCGCCCAGCATATAAGCTCTTGACGACTTGGAGCGATCGCTCATGGGGTTGGGGTAGGGAATGACTCATAGCGCGTCGGCCAACTAAGGGAAAAAATCATGACTGTAAACTAGCACATCCCGATCGGGAAACGCGGATTTAATACTTGAAGTTTACTAAATCTTGGTCAAGCATAAAGTTCTTGCGCCCAACTTCCCGTTCATGCTGCACGATTTCGCCAAATACCCGCTGCGCTTAATCAAATCTTGGGCTTTCTGCGCCCTTCCCTCACCCTAGATTCATAATTGCTCCGGCCATCGCCATTTCTCATCGCGGCGCGATCGATTCAAATAATGCTTGAATCGAGTAGGGGACATATTCCCCGCCGCTCTGCGGCGAAGCTTTGGGACTTGCAATCCGAATCTGGAATTCGGGAGCAAATCTACTTCCATACCCCGTCCGCTTGCGGCGGGGTTCTTGATTCCGAAATCAGATGACGGAAACTCGAACATTATGCATATCTCTATTAAGTATTTTGCATCATTGTCCACTGCATCTAATAGCAGTTACTTAGGCTTACTTCGCCAATGCCCTTTCACACGACTTCCATTCTTTCGCTGATGAGATTCAACCCAAATTTTATCCGAGGTTGCATCCCACTTCATTCTTTTATTTGAACTAGAAGTTGAGCCAGAATCTACACTTCCAGCCATACACTTGAGGATAAAAAACACAAGCCACAATATAAAAAGCGCAAGAACAAGTGCAAATATAAATTTTATGAAATCTACAATAAAAGAGAATACTATTGACGATAATACTGCGAATATGTCCCAAATTAAGGTTGAAGTTTTGCTTGCAGAACCACTAGCAAAAAACCACCATGCTAAAGCAGATAGGATTGTTATTGACAACAATAGCTTGAGAAACTTTTTTAAAGCTTTCCCCAATCCTGAAACGGTATTAGATTTACTTAAAGCATTTTCGACTTGGACATTTTTCTGTGCTTCTAAATCTGAGGAAAGATTCTCTGTTTCATTTGTGTATAGCTTTTCTTGTGGTTTCTGATCTAATTCAATCGCTCTAATCCAGCGTGGTGAATCTTCGCCTTTGTATCGACAATAAATTTTTGCAGCAATGATCGATTCGATACTTATTTCATATAAAGCTTTATCTATTTGATCTACTACTAAAGCTTCGTCTAGAAGTCTGCTTGGTTCTAGAAAAATAAAGTATTATCTTTTCTTCGAACATTAGTTGAGACTTTTCGGTTTGATAGGAAGCGATCAATGACTGCTTCGATTGCTCGCTTATCTCCTCGTCTAGCAAGTTCTAAGGTATCTTTCTGATTCATTCTTTAAGTTTTCTTTCTACGATGAGCTTAGCAGCCATATGATAATCGCTTACTCAACTTAAGATTCCCACGTAGTGAACTGGACTAACAGCACGATGGCTGATCTCCCGTAACTTAGATTAACTATCAAGACGATCCCCACCAGGTTGAATAATTTGGCGGGATTGTACCAGGCTCAGGGGCGTTATGGCGAGGCCGAACTATTGTTGGTGCGATCGCTCCAGATCCGGGAGCAGCAGTTGGGCGCTGACCATCCCCATACTGCCGCCAGTTTGAATAATTTGGCGGGATTGTACGAGTCGCAGGGGCGCTATGGCGAAGCCGAACCCTTGCTGGAGCGATCGCTCCAGATCCGGGAGCAGCAGTTGGGCGCGGAGCATCCGGATACCGCGACCGGTTTGAATAATTTGGCGGTTTTGTACTACTATCAAAACCGTTTTGCAGAAGCAGAACCGTTGTTAGTCAGAGCCTTAGCCATTCGGGAGCAAAAATTGGGGCTGGAGCATCCCGATACCCTGAGTGCACGGGAGAGTTTGGTGAACTTGCGGCAGGCGATGCGGGGTGGGTGAGTGGGTGAGATGGCTGCAATCTACTACACTAGAATTCACATCAGCCATGCGCACCTTCATCATGCAGATTAAAGACCTGACCACCGATGAACTCAAAGCCCTGATTCGTGAAACGGTTCGGGAAGCCATTGAGGAACTCCTGCCCGATCCTGATGCCGGACTCACCATAAAACTAGAATTTGAGCAAAGCCTGTTGGCAATTCGCCAACGGCGACAAACCGAAGCAGTTAGTCTTTCAGCCGCAGAGGTTGCCCGCCAACTGGGTCTAAGCCACGAATGAGCTATATCGTTACTTACGAACCAGAAGCTCTAGCTGATCTGGAAAAGCTCTCAAAAGACGTTTGCCAACGCATTCTCACAAAAGTTGATTGGCTGGCTGAAAACTTTGAACACATCGCACCGCAGCCGCTATCCAGTAACCTGTCTGGTTTTTTCAAATTAAGAGTTGGCGATTACCGTGTCATTTACGAATTCAGCCGCGAAGAACAAACCATCACCGTTGACCGCGTTGGGCATCGCAGCCAGATTTATAACCTGCTGGAGTAAGAAGCAAATCGTCCAGGCGGGGCAGGCGGCACAGTTGTCAGATCATCCGCTGACGCAGGACCTGCTGCGGCAGAAGCAGGCGGGGAGTGGGGAGTAGAGGGGTGAGGGAGTGGATGGGTGGATAAGGACGATCAATTTATGATGCTTTTTGCCCTACGGTTGCTAGTTTTGCTTCTAATTCTTCGACATAGGTTTGTAGACGTTCTAACTCATCCACAACCTGCAACACTGAAACGCCCACCTCTGGTCTCACCGCTGGTGTGGCAGTGTTGTCAATTTGAGACTGCGCCCATGCTTGTAAATCCTGCAAGTTCATCTTCTGATTCTCCAGTTAATCCAGCGATTCGGGTCGGGACGATAAACGGTAATCAATGTTGCCACTTGTCTAATGCGATCGTAACCCCAAACGGAATGAATCGGCTCACCGATTGTGTTAAACCCCAGAACTAAACAAGCAGGCGATGGATAAGCGTCTAGATAATCCTCAATCATTTCACCACTTTCAACTACAGAATCATAGATTTCACCCAATTTCAAATCATCATTGGCAGCTTCGCTTAAACTATGGCGCGATGGTCTGACTTGACCCGCCAAGATCGCTTCTACTAAGGCGCTGAAATCCATTCTCACTCCTATCTGGAATACATGAATTCTGCCATAGGGCGATCGCTCCAGATTCGAGAGTAGCAATGGGGGTTTGACCATCCCGATACCACCTCCAGGGTGAAGCATGATGGTGATGGTATTTAATAGTTTGTCCGCAGGCTATGAAGTTGGCTGTGCAACATTGCGGGAACTGGGAAATAAGGGCGAATCAGGATAGTGAGCGAGCAAATCTGCTGGGTTTTGATAGATTGCAATACAGCCTGCGTCCCGTAATTCAGTTTCGGAAAAACCACCACTGAGCAGACCAATGGTTGCCAATGAGATTTTGCCTGCCAGCTTCCGCATCGTAGGGGCTATCGCCAATTACAATCGCATCCTGGGCAGAAATTTCAGGGAGTTTTTCCAGGGCAGCTTCAAAGACATCAGGGTAGGGTTTTGCCTTTTCGACATCGCCTGTTGTGGTGCAGCCTTGAATGAGATCTTCTACCCCCAATAAATCAATATAATGTTGAGCCGATTCCGGTTGCGCAGAGGAAGCGAGGACGATCGCGAGGCCATCGGCCCGCAGTTGTTCAAACAAGGCTTTGACCTGAGGAAAGGGTTGAACTTTGGGCAAAAAGTTTGACTGGAAATAATCTTTGCGATACGCATGAATTTCTTTGCCAATTTGCTCCATTTCGGTTTCATCTAAGACTGTTTCCATTAGAAATTCGCCGCCTTTACCAATTTGCTTTTGCATTTGCTCAAAGGTAACGGAATAGCCAAATTTGGCAAAGGCAATAACCCATGCTTCCGCATGGAACGGTACAGAATCAACCAGGGTTCCATCAATATCAAAAATGGCAGCTTTGGGCATAGCAAATCCCGCGATCGCGGCAGATAGAAACAACTTTACTAAACCAGATTGAACTTGGGCTGTCATGATTCAAAAGACAGAAGCAGGGGAAAATGTCCAGTTAAACGGGTGTAAGCGGGAACGTTGGCACGGCGATCGCGGCGCGGATGGAACGAGGGCAGGGCCAGAATTGCCTCCCAAATTTGGTGTAGCTTTCAAGAATCGCGGCGATCGCCGATGTAGTTAGAGCCAGATTAATAATCATTCCAAATTGAGTTGGGCTGGAAAACTGATGCCAAGATGGGAGTGATTGAGTGTTTAACCCTTCGACAATGCTGACAATTTACTGGTTTTGTTTTGCCATTGGTGGGGTGTTTGTCCTCCTGGCCGTTGTGAGTGGGATTGATGGGATAGAACTTGGCTACGATGAGTTTTTTGGGGCAGACATTCACGATCTAGACCATAACGACGGGATTGATGCGGATATTGAACTGGCCAATCAATCGGAGCCTTCCCAAGCCAATCTGTTTGCCCGTCGCCGCCCCCAGCATTCACCGTTCGCGATCATTAAAACCTTGCGATTTTGGACATTTGGAAGCTGCTTTTTTGGGCTGACGGGTTTAGTGTTATCCCAGTTATCGGTGGGGTGGCCGCCGGTGGGCATTGCGATCGCCGCTGGGGTGATGGGCGTAGTCTGTGGGGCCATTGTCTCTGGGATGGTGCAGGCAATCCGCGATCGCGGGTCTGATAGCCTCGTCCGCGCTACAGATTTAGTTGGACAAACTGGAGTCGTTGAAATTCCCTTTGATCGTCACTCACGGGGTAAGGTTCGCCTACGGATCAAAGGCTCCATGATTGATCGTATTGCCTACACCGAAGATACCAAGCAGTTTCAACCGGGAGACACGGTTTTAGTGGTGGGTACAGAACAGGATCGACTTTGGGTTGTCTCGACCGATGAACTCAAATCGAATGAGCTTTGAACGAATCCGCGATCGCTGCGTGCAGCGTACCTTCACTGAACTTCGCCACTTAAACTACATCTATTGACGATTCTATTAAGCCCTAAGCATTAGACCACTCTTGACTTTCTGTTTTAACCTTTATTACTGGACGAAGCTATGGTTGATCAAACCGTAAAAAACCTATCGCCACATCCTGTGCAAACTGGGTCTAGCAGCCAAATTTTGGTTGCCCAAATTGACGCAACCCCCACCCAGCCAGAGCAGGAAAATAATAGTTCACTGACTCTCTTGCCCGCTTTAGGATTCTCAGTTTTAGGCACGTTACTGCTCATTTGGCTGCTCAAAATGGTAGTGCGGATTTGCAACCCAAATGAGTTGTTGGTGCTGTCGGGGCGCAAACAGCGGACGAAGGATGGTGCAGAGGTGGGCTATCGGGTCATTTTTGGGGGGCGCACGGTGGTCATCCCAATTTTAGAAACGGTGATGCGGATGGATTTGACGACGATGCCCGTTCCCGTCGAAGTCCGCAATGCCTATTCCAAGGGGGGCACGCCGCTCCAAATTCAGGCGATCGCAAATGTTAAAGTTTCCAGCAACCCGGAGATTGTGGGCAATGCGATTGAACGATTTCTGGGGCGCGATCGCAGCGAGATTACCCGCGTCGCCCGTGAAACCCTGGAAGGCAACTTGCGGGGGGTGGTGGCGCTGCTCACACCGGAACAAGTGAACGAAGACCGTTTGGAGTTTGCCGAGCGCATTGCCCAGGATGTTTCGCGGGATCTCAGCAAGTTGGGTTTGCACCTGGATACGCTGAAAATTCAGAGCGTTGCCGATGACATGGACTATTTGCGCTCCATTGGCCGGAAGCGGATTGCCCAAATTGTGCGGGATGCAGAGATTGCAGAAGCGGAAGCCATGAGTCAGGCCGATCGCATCGAAGCGGATTGCCAACGGCAGGCAGAAGTGGCAAAATCCGAGGCGCTAGCGGTGATCCAACAACGCCAAAATGAACTGCGGAAAATTAAGGCCGAACTGGAACAACGGGCGCGATCGGAAGAAGAACGCACCAAAGCCGCCGAAAAAGAGGCCAGAGCCAAGGCCGAACAACAATTGCAAACGGTGCGGGCAGAACTAGAACGCTTGCGGCTCCAGGCCGATGAAGTGCTCCCCGCAGAAGCCAACAAAACAGCCCAGGAATACCTGGCGCGGGGGGCGGCGGCCCAACTGGCAGAAAATGCGAAGGCAGCGGCCCTGGTCAACGAAATGCTGGCCAATGTATGGCACGAAACGGGGGTAGATGCGGCGGAAGTCTTCTTGATTCAACAAATTGAAATGGTGTTACAAGAAGCGGCCAAAATTCCCAACCGCCTGCATTTGGAGCATATCAACGTGGTAGATAACGGCGACGGACGGGCGATCGCCAGCCTGGTCAATGTTTACCCCGAAGTGGTGCGCCAATTTTTGGCCCGGATGGATGAAACCCTGGGCTTAGATGTCGTTGGGACGTTGAATCGCCCCAAGCAAGCCCATTAACAACGGTTCATCCCCTTCGCAGCACCATCGCACTGCAAACAGTGTCCTTAACCATTTTTGAAGTCATCCATTTGGAGTCATCCCATGATTGAAGCATTTGTTGCCCTCCTGGCGATTTTGGGCCTGGGCACGGGCGCGGGAGTCTTTGTCATCAAAAACCTGTACTACATTTGCCAACCGAACGAAGTGCTGATTTTTGCCGGGAGTTCTCGCCGCCTCGACAATGAACGCAAAGTTGGCTATCGCCTCGTCAAAGGGGGCAGTAGTGTCCGGGTGCCGCTGCTGGAGCGGGCGCTACGCATGGATTTGAGCAATATGATTATTGAGTTGCGCGTGTCCAATGCCTATTCCAAAGGCGGCATCCCCCTCACTGTCGATGGGGTCGCAAATATTAAAGTAGCAGGGGAAGAACCCGCAATTCACAACGCGATCGAACGGTTGTTGGGCAAATCGCGGCAACAAATTGAGCAAATGGCCAAAGAAACCCTGGAAGGCAATCTGCGCGGTGTTTTGGCCAGCCTCACGCCGGAACAGGTGAACGAAGACAAAATTGCCTTCGCCAAAAGTCTGTTGGATGAGGCCGAAGACGACTTGGAAAAGCTGGGTTTGGTGCTGGACACCTTACAAATTCAGAACATTTCTGATGATGTGCGCTACCTCGATTCTATTGGACGCAAGCAACAAGCTGACTTGCTCCGCGATGCCCGGATCGCCGAGGCCCAAGCCCAAGCCGAGTCGAAAATTCAGACGGTGGAAAATGACAAAGTAACGGCCTTGAGTCGGCTAGAGCGGGATCTGGGGATTGCCCAGGCCGAAGCCGAGCGCCGCATCAAAGACACGATGACTAATCGAGATGCGGTTGTGGCCGAAGCTCTGGCCGAAATTGCCTCCGAGTTAGCTCGGTTCCAGGCAGAAGTGCCTGTGCAAAAGGAACGAATTAAGCAAGTGACCCAGAAGCTCAAGGCGGATGTGGTTGCGCCTGCGGAGGCTGAGTGTCAACGGGCGATCGCCCAAGCCCAAGGGGACGCATCCCAGATTTTGGAAGATGGGAAAGCCCGCGCCGAAGGAACACTGCGCCTCGCCCAGTCCTGGCAAGCCGCCGGAGCCAACGCCCGCGACATCTTTTTGTTGCAACGGCTCGAAACTTTGCTAAAAACTCTCACGAATGCGGTTCCCGACGTTACAGTACAAAATGTTACGGTGATCGATGCCAACGGCGGCACCACGGCCACCAAATTAGCTGCTTTCATCGAGCAATTCCGGCAAACTACGGGGATTGACTTAGCAGAAACAGTGCAAACATTAACGACAAAATCGAATCAATCGGAGCCAAACGTTTTGTCCGCTAGCGATCTACCAGATTTGCCGCTGAGTTAACTTTGATCCCAGCACAGAAAGCACAGGTAACTATCGCTGCGAATCCCAGTTCAAGCTAATTTGACTATTGTGAACTGTTTCCTGTCATTAATTTGCAAGCTTACCCGGTTAACTAGAGTTTAGCATCAGGTTAAGCCTGATCTGTAAAGTTGCTTACTTGCTCTACTTGGGTATGCTAAAAGTAGTTCCTCTAAATTCTTAATTAGGAAACAATCGATGTCATTTATTGTTTCACTCTTAACGACTTTAGTTGCTCTGTTCATTTATCTCCAAAGTGGCAAAGTTTCTGGCGATCGCCCTCGTCTTTTAGTGCGAGTTATCTCTGGCCTAATTTTTATGGTGGCCGCGATCGCCGTCCTCTTCCGGAATGTAATTCTGATTGGGGGTGGGAATGTCGGCGTTGTTGAATCCTTTGGCCAAATTTCGTCTAAACCTTTGCTGTCAGGCGTGCATTTAGTCAATCCTTTCTCAACCGTTGAAGTCTACTCAACTCGGTTGAAAGATCTCAAAGAAACGATTGAAGCAACTTCCAAAGAGGGATTGAGTTTCAAAGTTGATGTTAGCTTACAGTATCAAGTTGACCCAGAAAGAGCCGTTGAAATTTATCAAAAAGTCGGCGATGGTGACAACGAAGCTGCCATTATCGCCGCTCGGTTTCGCTCTATTACTCGCACCATTACAGCAAAGTATCCCATTGAAGCGATTTACTCAACGAAACGTCAGGAAGTGAGTGACGCGATCGCCAAAGATTTGGCCGCCCAACTACAACCCATTGGCCTGAAATTGGATGGAGTCTATCTGCGGGAAGTCATCTTACCAGAATCGTTACAAGCCGCTATTCAAGAAAAGCTCAAAGCAGATCAACAAAATCAACAGATGGAATTCACCATCGCTCAAGCCAAAAAAGAAGCAGAGCGGAAGCGCATTGAAGCGCGGGGTAATGCCGATGCCCAAAGAATTTTATCTAGCAGTATTACTTCCGGTATCTTGCAACTACGTTCTATTGAAGCAATGGAAAAGCTTGCTGCTTCTAAAAATACCAAAGTTGTAGTGGTCGGTGGTAACAAAGAGGGCAGTGTACCCACAATTTTGTCTCTTGATGGCTCGACCGTAGCCCCCAAATAAGCAGCCCAGTTAATAATAATGAGGCCAGCAAAATCAATCATCGGGTCAAAGGATTGGCATTGCGCCTCATGGATACGATGACTGTTATTCGATTTATTCCATGCAAGCAATATGCTAGATTATGGACTGAGCAAACTGTTGACAAAATCGGCGAACATCGAACGGATTGACTTTTTAAACAGGCATGGCACAAAAGCAGAAGTTTGCCCATCTAGTGGGTTCTAAATGGACGGCACAAAATAAAATTGATGGCTGGCGACACTTTCAAGTCGTGAATCGGAAGAATGAAGGCAAGTGGGTTTTTGCCGAACTGGTGGCCACCTGTGATCCGAATGTGAGATTTTGGATCAACTCTAAGTTGTTGAAGCAAAAAGATCTGTGGCAAGCAGGCTGGCGATCGCTGTCTTAAGTCGCCCCTGAATGTAAGGATTTTCCGTTTCCCTCCCCATGCATTGCCGCAACGCCAAGAAAGCTGGCAAGGGGGGATTTCCGTCTGGGGGCGATCGCAACAAATTCTTTACAATACAGGAATAGAGGCGGAGCAGCGTCAGTGGTTGGGCCGGAAGACTGGAATTGTGGTCTGTGTGCCCCCCCGTAGCGATCGCCCCGCACGAACCAAGGAGTTATCGACCATGCCCGTTGATAAAAACGACAAAAATCCGATGAAATCACCTCGACGACGGCAGTTTGGCGGCAGCTTGTTGATTCTCTTCACCTTGTTGCTAGTGCTCAACTTTGTTGTGCCGTCATTCTTTGGCCCCCGACGACCCCAAATTCCTTACAGCGATTTTGTGGCCCAGGTCGAAGCTGACAAAGTTGCCCAGGCGCTCGTGTCGCAAGACCAAATTGACTTCATTTTGCGAACCGATGTGCCTACTAATGGCGATCGCCCCCAACAAACTCCGACAGTTTATCGGACTACGCCCATCGCGATCGACCTGGATCTCCCCAAAATCCTGCGAGATCATAATGTTGAATTTGGTGCGCCGCCGCCCAGTCGCAATGGCTGGATTGGCACCCTGCTGAGTTGGGTTATTCCACCGTTGATCTTTTTCGGCATTTGGGGCTTCTTGCTGAATCGCCAGGGGGGTGGACAAGCGGCCCTGACCGTGGGCAAAAGCAAAGCCCGGATTTACTCCGAAGGCAGCACGGGGGTCAAGTTTCCCGATGTGGCTGGGGTAGACGAAGCCAAGGCCGAGTTGCAAGAAATTGTGGACTTCCTGAAAAATGCCGACAAATACACCCGGCTGGGGGCCAAGATTCCGAAAGGGGTATTGCTGGTTGGCCCACCGGGAACGGGGAAAACCCTGCTGGCAAAGGCCGTGGCCGGGGAGGCGGGAGTGCCGTTTTTCAGCATTTCCGGGTCGGAGTTCATTGAATTATTCGTCGGTGTAGGGGCTTCGCGGGTGCGCGACTTGTTCGAGCAAGCCAAAAAGCAAGCTCCCTGTATTGTGTTCATTGACGAACTGGATGCCCTGGGCAAATCCCGTGCTCAGAACGGCATGATGGGTGGCAACGATGAGCGGGAACAAACCCTGAACCAGTTGCTCACGGAAATGGATGGGTTCGAGGCAAATACTGGCGTGATTTTGCTGGCTGCGACCAACCGCCCCGAAGTCTTAGACCCAGCGTTGCGTCGTCCTGGTCGGTTCGATCGCCAGGTTGTGGTCGATCGCCCCGATAAGATTGGCCGGGAAGCCATTCTCAAAGTCCACGCCAAAAATGTGAAATTAGCAGAGGATGTGGATCTGGGGGCGATCGCAGTGCGAACTCCAGGGTTTGTGGGAGCCGATCTCGCGAACCTGGTGAATGAAGCAGCTCTTTTGGCAGCCCGGAGTGGTCGCCAGTCGGTGGAAACCAAGGACTTTGGAGAAGCTGTGGAGCGGGTCGTCGCCGGGTTGGAAAAGCGATCGCGGGTGTTGAACGAGATGGAAAAGAAAGTCGTGGCTTATCACGAAGTCGGCCATGCGATCGTCGGCGCGTTGATGCCGGGAGCCGGAAAAGTCGAAAAAATCTCCATCGTGCCTCGTGGTGTGGGGGCACTGGGCTACACGCTGCAACTGCCGGAAGAAGATCGATTCTTGATGGCAGAGGACGAAATTCGCGGACGGATTGCCACGCTGTTGGGTGGGCGATCGGCAGAGGAAGTTGTCTTTGGCAAGGTTTCCACTGGGGCCAGCGATGATATCCAAAAGGCGACGGATTTGGCCGAACGCACGGTAACGCTGTATGGCATGAGCGATCAACTGGGGCCGATCGCCTTTGAAAAGCAGCAAATGCAGTTTTTGGATGGCTACCAATCGCCCCGCCGGACTGTCAGCCCCAAGGTGACGGAGGAAATTGACCGGGAAGTGAAGGAAATCGTCGATGGTGCCCACCACATTGCCCTCGCAATCCTAGACAAAAACCGCGACTTGCTGGAATCGACAGCCCAAGAGTTGCTCAATCGGGAAGTGATGGAAGGGGAAAGCCTGCGCGATCGCCTGCGCCAAGCCCTGCCCCCAGAAGAACTGCAACAATGGTTGCTCAAAGGCAAACTCCCCGAAGGATTGCGCCTGATGCAAGCGACCTTGGCTTAACGTGTAGATTCTACTCATACTAACAGACTGTCACAAATACTTAGACCTCTTGTACGGGAGGTCTTTTTGTTGTGGCATAAATGTGAACTCACCAAGCTTTTTGGGCACTATAGCTTAGTCTTATTCATAGATTTGATCCTAGCTTGGACCAGACGAGTTACCCACATCTTAATTTTTGGAGAGAAATAGTATGGGATTGTTCGATCGTGTGTTGGGGCTTCAAACAACAACGCAAGCGGCGTTTAGCCCAGCAGAAGCCTACGCGGCCATTACCTTGGCTGCCATTGCCTCGGATGGCTACTTAGCTGATGAGGAAGTAGAAGGCTTCATCACCAACCTGAACCGAATGCAATTGTTCAAAAGCTATTCAGGCGATGTTATGCGCCGAATGATTGATAAGCTGTTCGGCATTATGAAACGGGATGGGGTCGAGGCGTTGTTTAGTTTAGCCAAAGCCTCCTTGCCTCACGAAATGGCTCCATCAGCCTTTGCAGTCGCCGCAGATTTAATTCTGGCTGATGGTGTAGTCACAGCAGAAGAACAAAATTTTTTGAACCAGCTATACGGTGCCCTGGAGCTTTCCGAGGATGTAGCAGTCAAAATCATTGAAGTCATGATGCTTAAAAACCGTACCTGAGGCCACACACTGACCCCTAGTAGCGGCAGAATAATTGCCGTTGATGCAATCTAGGGATACAATACATCTGAACTAAATATCACCTTGAACGCGATCGCCCAATGGCTAATGGGGGCGATCGCTTTTTGCGCGGAGCGGCCCAGAGTTTACAGACCGATACAAGTTTTACAGCCTGTCTTTTGACGAGATCTAGCCCGCGATCGCACAATAGGCAAAGACAATTACAGCTTGCGTTCAAACGCACCAACGCCCACTGCGGGAGTACAACGCTTGTGCCCCTTCAGGGGGATTTTTATAAGCGCCCTTTAGCCTCGACAAAAGGCAACCGGGGAACAAGCAAAAAGCCTGGATCGCTCCAGGCTCCCAGCACAAATTCAAGTAGTCGTTTTCTCTGAACCAGGCCCACTGGCAATCATTGGTCAGAACCGATGCATTACGCATCCAGTTAATTTTTCACTTCGCAGGTCAGTGGGCAAGCCGCATAAACAGAATCATGCTTGGGGTTGGCTTCGCCCCGTGCCCAAGGCAGCCAGCTAATATCTTTGGGGTGTGTACCTTTGAGGGTGAGGATGGCCGCAGTCAGGATTACGCCGAAGACCTGAACGCCAATGAAGCTCATCGCCACAACCACTAAACCCACTCCCGGCAAAACCGAGTCGAGCGCCATTGCCAAGACCGAACCAATGCCTACAATCAAAATCCCAACTGGGAAACCAACGATTAGCAAGCAAACTGTCAAAATCCCAATCCACATCAAAAAGCTTTTCAGCATCAACCCATAATCAGCACGATTGGCAATTTGAGTTTGATAAGTCGTCACTTTTTATATTCTCCTACACGAAAAGCTGAACAAGATGCTTGCGAACCGTCATCCGTAAATTTAATGACTGAAATTAGTTTATAGAAAGAATCCGCAAAACCTGAATTTTAGACAAAAAACTTTACATCCCATCGTGACGCTTTACGTTCCCAAACAAATCGTTGTCTGAATGGGGGCAATGGCTCAGGGGCGATCGCGGCGGAGAAGCTTGACCCAGCCGCAAAAGGCAGATTCATGCCCCTAAAGCGGTTTTAACTGAGTATAAGTACTGCCGTAAGAAGTTGATAAAACCGCCGTCAGCAGTGATCAACCCGAAGTCAACCCATAACCTCTAGTCAATGCTTAACAAAGTGAAATGTTTTTCTCATAAAACAGGGCGGACGGCGATCGCGCCTTGCCCTAGCCCAAACCAAAGCTCGAAATTAAAAAAAAGGACTCAGCCACCGCCAAGCCCCAAACTCTAGAACTCTCTTTTGCTGTGCTGTCAACGCTATACTTCCACCTTGACTCCCCGCCAGAACGCAATGTAGCCCGCAATATTCTTGGCCGCGTCCTTGGGCGTAGGATAGTACCAGGCCGCATCCTTGTTCACTTGTCCATCGACTACGATATCGTAATAGCTCGCTGTGCCTTTCCAGCCACACACAGTATGGGTGCTACTGTCTTGCAGATATTCCTGTTTGACCGCATTAGGAGGGAAATACTGATTTCCTTCGACCACTTCGCAGTAGTCGCTTTCGGCGATCACCGCGCCATTCCAGATTGCTTTGGGCATAGAAGTGCTTCAACTTTAAGAAACTTCAAATTTAGATTAACGAAACCTACGGCCACCCGGCAATGGGATAATGCCTGAGTCCAGCACCGCTCAGGGGGGATAAAACGGCTGAGGCGGATAGACACATGAGATTGTGTCCGTTAAATATTTTTCTGGTGTGCCTGGGAAATTAGGGTTGAATTAATCAGAATTAAGATGACACCTGATTAAGATGACACTTGACTGGATAGGTCGTTGGCTGTTTGGGCAAGTTTGCTTTGTTCAGGGTTTATTGCAACGTATAGGAGGCCCCCATGAATCGCGTTGATGCTTACCAAATGACGGCGATCGATCGCCAAAAACTCCAACAAACCGTGAGTTATAACTTAGAGGCACTACCCGATGTGTGGGCGATCGCGGCCCAACGCTTTGCCACCGTAACGGCGTTGAATGCGCCTCACGTCAAACCAGCAGTGAAACTGACGTTTGCAGAACTGTATGAGCAAATGCAACGGTTTGCGTCGGGGTTGCAAGCTCTGGGCATTCAATCCGGCGATCGCATGGGCCTGTTTGCCGATAATCATCCCCGCTGGCTGATTATGGATCAGGGGATGATGCTGGCCGGGGCGGTGAACGCGGTGCGGAGTTCCCAGGCGGAAACCAACGAGTTGCTGTTTTTGCTGGAAAATAGCGGGGCGATTGCGCTAGTGGTGGAAGATATAGCTACGTTTAATAAACTGAGCGATCGCCTCGGTAGTGTACCCCTCAAGTTTGTCGTGTTGATGAGCGATGAAATTCCCCCTACCGAGTCGCGGCTCAAAGTGCTGAATTATTCCCAGGTGATGGCCTTGGGGGCTGATCGCCCATTGCAGCCCGTGGCCCTCAAACGGGATGACTTGGCTACCTTGATTTATACCTCTGGCACAACGGGCAAACCCAAAGGGGCCATGCTCACTCACGGGAATTTGGTGCATCAGGTCGAAACTCTGGGGGCCGTGGTACAACCGCAACCGGGCGATCGCATCATGAGCATTCTCCCCACCTGGCACGCCTACGAACGCAGCGCCGAATACTTTTTACTATCTCAAGGTTGTACTCAGATTTACACCAGCATCCGCACCATCAAAAAAGACTTAAAAGAGTTTCGGCCCCAATACATGGTCAGCGTGCCCCGCATCTGGGAATCCATCTACGAAGGTGTCCAAAAACAATTTCGCGAACAACCAGAAAATAAACAAAAACTGATTCAATTCTTCCTCGGCAAAAGCCAACGCTATATCCAAGCCAAGCGCCTCTGGCAAAACCTCGATTTGCTCCAGCGCCATCCCAGTTCGCTGCAACGCCTGGGAGCCGGCATCCAATGCCTCATCTTTGGGCCTTTACATGCCTTGGGCGAGAAGATTGTCTATCGCAAAGTGCGGGAAGCGGCCACCGGCGGCAAGTTTCGCCATGCCATCAGCGGCGGTGGTTCCCTGGCCAAACACCTGGATGACTTCTTCGAGATCGTGGGGATTGAGGTTTTGGTGGGTTATGGCTTGACCGAAACGGCCCCAGTGACCAATGCCCGTCGGCCCTGGCGGAATCTGCGGGGTTCTTCGGGCCAACCGATTCCGGGTACAGAAATTTTGATTGTCGATCCCGAAACGCGCCACCCCCTCCCCCCTGGCCAGCGCGGCTTGGTGCTGATTCGGGGGCCACAGGTGATGAAGGGGTACTATGACAACCCAACAGCAACGCAAAAGGCGATCGATCCCGATGGCTGGTTTGACAGTGGAGATCTGGGCTGGGTCACGGCGGAAAATGACCTGGTGCTGACGGGGCGGGCCAAGGATACGATTGTGCTCACCAGTGGCGAAAACATTGAACCCCAGCCCATTGAGGATGCGTGTTTGCGGAGTGCTTACATCGACCAGATTATGCTCGTTGGCCAAGACCAAAAGGCGTTGGGTGCGTTGATTGTGCCCAATTACGAAGCGTTGGAAAAATGGGCGATCGCCCAGGGCTATACCCTCGAACTCCCGGCCGGGATCACCAGCACAACTGCCACCCCCCAAACCGGGGGACAGTCCATCGCGATCGACAGCAAACCCGTCCAAGATTTGCTGCGAAAAGAACTTAATCGCGAAGTGCAAAACCGACCGGGCTATCGGCCTGATGATCGCATTGGCCCCTTCCGCTTTATTCAAGAACCGTTTTCCATCGAAAATGGCCTCATGACTCAGACCCTAAAAATTCGGCGGAATGTCGTGATGGAACGCTACCAGGGTATGATTGACGAGATGTTTGTTTGAAGTACCCCACAGGGTTTCGTACCCTGGCGCAAACGCTCGGAAAAGCAAGCAGATTTGCTGGTGCCATAAAACCGTTTGTTGTGGTGTGTCCCCTGTGGTAAATCCACAACCTCATTTGTCCTGATTGAGTGAAGTATTTATGGATGTCTCTCCATCTAATTTGCTATTAAAGCGTTCTGTGAACGTGAAAGCGATCGTCACGCCTCGCTGGAAAGAAGAAGCCCAGCAACAACTCCAGGCGCAAATTAACCAGATTGATAACCAGTTACAACAACTGGAAATGCAAGCTCAGCGGATGGTTGCCGAAATTCAAAAGCAATCGATTTCGCCCCCTAGCCCCGAAACAACTCAACAAATTGAAAACCTCCAAATGCAGGTTAATCAAAAGAAGAGTGAGCTGCTAGAGCAAAAAAATCAGGTATTGCAACAATTACAGCAAGTCCAATTATTAGAACTCGATCAAGAAGTCAATCAAGGCCAAATTGACAGTGTTTTTCGGGTCGAGAAAGGGGACAACTTAATTGAAAAAATGCAAGTTGAAATCTTACTGCGGGATGGCGTAGTTGAAGATATTCGGGGCGCAATTTAATTGGGTAGCGGGTCACTTTTGTCGCCCTCACCCTAAATCCTGCTCCCTGGAGTAGAGGGACTTCCAATCCGGCTCCCCTTCTCCCTGGTAGCCAGATTGTGAGGCTAAGACCAGTTTTCCCTGGAAGCAACTGTCGTTTCAGGGGCGCAATCCTTGTAGAATATAAGGCGCTGGCGATCGCGCTAGATCCCTGAGTTGAGCCTGGTTCCGGTTGCAGAATTGGTGCCAGGTTTAGCCCTGATTAGTTGAATGATATTAGTTACTTGTGGCGTTTTGATCTGGAATCCTCTCCCATGATTAGTGAAGTTTTCATGCCTGCTCTAAGTTCCACGATGACGGAAGGCAAGATCGTCTCCTGGTTAAAGTCGCCAGGAGACAAAGTGGAAAAGGGCGAAACCGTGGTTGTGGTTGAGTCCGACAAGGCAGACATGGATGTGGAGTCGTTCTACGAAGGCTATTTAGCAACAATTGTGGTTGCAGCCGGAGAAACGGCACCCGTTGGGGCGGCGATCGCACTCATTGCCGAAACCGAGGCCGAAATCGAAGCGGCCCAGCAACAAGCGACAGCCCAACCCCAAGCCGCCGCCCCTGCGCCCAAAGCAGCAGCACCAGCGGCGACCCCCGCGATCGCCACCGCCGCCACCAACGGCAGCAGTCAAGGGGTCAGCAACGGCCGAATTGTGGCCTCTCCCCGCGCCCGGAAACTGGCAAAAGAATTGAAAGTCGATCTCAAGACCCTCAACGGCAGCGGCCCCCACGGTCGGATTGTGGCCGAAGATGTAGAAGCTGCCGCTGGTCGCACGCCTGCCGCACCCGCTGTTGTGGCTCCAGTCGCTGCTGTTCCTGCTGCGGCCCCGGCCCCCCGTCCCGCCCCATCCGCCGCCCCCATCCCGGTGGCTCCTGGCCAAAAGGTGCCCTTGACCACGCTGCAAAATGCGGTGGTGCGAAACATGGTCGCTAGCTTGGAGGTACCGACGTTCCATGTGGGCTACACCATTACCACCGACCAACTCGACAAGCTCTACAAGCAAATCAAGTCTAAAGGCGTAACCATGAGTGCGCTGTTAGCCAAGGCCGTTGCCATGACCGTGCAGAAGCATCCGTTGTTGAATGCGGGCTACACCGACGGTCACATCAACCACCCGGCTGCGATCAACGTCGCCGTTGCTGTGGCAATGGATGATGGGGGATTGATTACGCCGGTGTTGCAGAATGCCGACCAGCAAGACATTTACTCTCTGTCGCGCACCTGGAAAGATCTGGTCGATCGCGCCCGGTCAAAACAACTGCAACCGGATGAATACAACTCCGGCACCTTTGCAATTTCCAATTTGGGCATGTTTGGCGTGGATCGCTTTGATGCAATCTTGCCGCCGGGAATGGGTTCCATCCTGGCAATCGGGGCATCCCGGCCTACCGTCGTGGCCAACAATGAAGGCTTGATGGGGGTAAAACGGCAAATGCAGGTAAATTTGACCTGTGATCATCGCGTGATCTACGGTGCCCACGCTGCCGCCTTCTTGAAGGATTTGGCCGCCCTGATTGAAAGCAATGCTCAGTCATTAACGCTGTAAACGGACGAGATCAACCAATGGTGGATTTTCCAACGACCTTAGACGACGCGATCGCCCAAGCCCAAAGCGCCACCCAGGCCGCCCTGGCCGCAGGCTACACTCGGCTACAGGTCGAAATCGCCATTCCCGAACTCAAGCCCATGCCCCCCGCCTACCAGTACCTCGCCGTGCTGGCCGAATACGGAGAACACCTCAAAATCTTCTTCACCGATGCGGGGGCCGCAGCTTTAGCCCGACGAGATTGGGCGGGGATTGCCCACACTATCGAAAGTATCGACATCGCTGGTTCCCGCCAAACCATGCCCGTGGAACGATTAGTCTTACCAGAGGATCAAGCCTTTTTGTTTGTGGCTCCCTCCGCTGTGGAAGTGATGTTGGTAGAGCAAATCTGCCTTGCCGCTGGCGATCGCCCCGTTATTTTGTTCAACCCCCGCCTGGAAGATGTAGGCACCGTTGGCATCGGCTACACCGCCCGCAAACTGCGCGATCGCTTCCTCAGCACCATCGAAACCTGCTACTACCTCAGACCGCTGGAAGATGCAGCCCTATTGCGCTGTTACCCCCACAAATGGCAAGTCTGGGCAGAACAAACCGAAGGCTACACGCTCTTGGCGGAAGAATTTCAGAAACCCACCCTCGAACGTCTCGACGAAATTTTTGCCCAGGCGCTGGGAGTCAAACAGCCAACCGCCAAAACCTTATTTTCTGGTTTGCAACGCATTCTCAGGGCGTTGGAACGGTAGGCTTCCATTAATTAATTCCAGGTTTTCAATGCTTCAGACTCAGTCCCCAAACTCAGGGGCGAACTGAGCCTCACAAGCGCACCAGCGATAGCGATTGAGCGATCGCCCCCATCTGGGGCATTCTCCAGCGCCGTTTCCCGCCCCCACCATCACAACACCCCCACCGCGATCCGGCCCCCCGCCCCCTTAAAGGATTAATAAAGTTTCCAAACAGAGTGTATTGTTTGCCCGATCAGGTGGGATTGCTAAAGGCAATCAGGGCATAATGAGCGTAGTGACCTCGATCACTATAGCATCAGGTGTTTGCATCAATTTACAGTATTTTGCGGGTTTATCTCAGTGCTGTCTAATAACTACACGAGCGATCGCATGAGCGAAGACCGTCATCGGCGAATCATCATTGGTGACGTGCATGGACATTTTGAAGGCTTAATGCGATTGCTCACCGCGATCGCGCCAGGGGCAACAGACCAAGTTTACTTTCTGGGCGATCTCATTGATCGAGGGCCAGATAGCGCCAAAGTCGTTAGCTTTGTCAAAGACAGTCCCTATCACTGCATTTTGGGCAACCATGAACAACTCATGATCGATGCCTTCCCCAAAGGTCGCCCATTTACCCCCGCCCTGCAAGCCTGGTTATACAGCGGTGGACGAGCCACAGTGGCCAGCTACGGAGACAGCGGCATCCTCCTGGAACACATTGAGTGGATGAAAACCCTACCCAACTACCTTGATCTAGACGACATCTGGCTCGTTCATGCTGGCGTGCACCCCCTGCTCCCCATCAACGCCCAAACCTCCCAAGAATTTTGCTGGATTCGAGACGAGTTCCACAGCTCGGCCAAACCCTACTTCGCCGACAAACTCATTATTACCGGCCACACGATCACCTTTACCCTGCCCCAAGTGATTCCCGGCGAGGTAGCCCAGGGGTGTGGTTGGTTAGATATTGACACTGGCGCGTATCACCCCAAAAGCGGCTGGCTGACAGGGCTAGACATTACCAACCGTTTGGTTTATCAGGTGAATGTTTACACCGACACGGAACGCAGTTTGCCGTTAGATGAAGTCACCGCCAAAATTGAACCGGCCCAGGTTTTAGCCCATCGCAAAACCTTGACCAATCGGAACTAGAACCTTGGGATAGGCTTCGCAGAGTCTCATCATCAAAGAGCCGATCGCTTGAAGTTCTGAATCGGCCTTTTACGGCTAGTGCGGGAATCGCTGATCGCCCCGCCGCGCAAGCGCCCCCCTAGCACCTGCACAGATGATCAGGGTGGCGCTTTGTTTGAAACCGTTCGCGTTAGGACAGCGATCGCAACCTGGCCCGGTACAGCGCCGGATCTAAACCATCTCCATAATTATTAGCTTCATTCCGCAGTGCTTGCTGCAACCGTGTAATTCGTTCATTCGTGCCGGGATGGGTACTCAAAAATGTAGGTACCGAACTGGAGCGGAGTAACTTCTGCATGAAGTCGATCATGGCAATGGGTGCATACCCCGCCTGCGTCAACGTGTTTAAGCCCAGCAAGTCCGCATCGTATTCATCACGGCGGCTGTTGGGTCGTCGAAATGCGAGTTCGACCCCAATGCGGGCGGCCACATTGCGATCCAGCCCAGCCGCACCGACCAAGCCACTCGCGATCGCCGTCTCTTTCAACTGCTTCACCGCATGACGACCCGCAATATGGCCAATCTCGTGGGCCATCACACTCGCCAACTCGGCCTCATTCTCCGCCAACCGCAACAGGCCCGTGTTCACATAGACAAAGCCGCCCATCGTCGCAAAGGCATTCACACTGCGGTCGTCCACCACTTGAAACGTGTAAGGCAAATCGGGCCGCTTACTCTGACGGGCCAACCGCTGACCAATTTGATCCACATACTGATTGACCTGGGGATCGCGATAGAGGCGGATTTTTTGGCTCATGAGCTGCTCGTTGATCTGGCGACCAATTTCCACCTCCTGGCGATCGGAGATGTTAGACAGTTGCAACACCTGGATGCCCCGAAAGATCAAATCGCCCCAGGAGATCGCCTGTGCCACGATGGGTTGCCCCACAATCAACACCAGCGCCATGAGCAGGGCGATCGCGCCATATTGCCAACGCTGCCGCAGTCGAGTGAGCTGAGAGCGAAACTTTACCATGAGTCAATTATCGTGAAAACTGCAAACCAGATCAGGATCGTTAGCACCCTTGGCAGCCTTGGGCCGCTCCCATTTGCCAAAAAGTGACGGCAGACCTCACCACCAAAGACGGAGCATCGCTCAAGGAAGTTCCCAATTATTAACTAATTATTATTACTAAAGCAAACGCCGCTAGCTGTACTTCTGCCTACGTCGCTAACGGCATTTTAATTTAGTCTCATGGGTTGGCGTTTAGAGCGCACCGACAACCTTTGTAACGGGTTTGCCGCGGGCCAGGGGTGGGGCTGCATCACTTAGTTAAAGCGCCGTTTCCGTCGTGCTAACACTCCTTTCCGTTTGCGCTTTTCTAAAGGCGTTTCAAAATGACGATGAGATCTTAAATCTGCCAGAATGCCAGCTTTGGAAACTTGCCGTTTGAATCTTCGTAGAGCTGAATCAATGCCCTCATTTTCTCCAAGAACTACTTGGGTCATTCGACACCAACACTCCCTTTCAAATCAAAACTACTTACCCTAATTTACCATTTTGCTCAGAACCGCAAGCGGGAAAATTAAATTGACTTTGAGCATTCTGCCGAAATTATTCTGGCTCGGATTATAAGGCCAACATTAGGGCTAGAACCCCTGAGCCGTGGCGATCGCGGCGGGTGGAGCAATGGGCCAACTGGGCACCGCAACCCAGCGCGAGGAATCGTTTTTTGCAGCCGCGCCAAATACAGGCAGAATAAACCTAGACGATTGTGCAACTGGGACTGTTAGCAGGAGTGATGCCATTGTGAGATTGGTTGTTTTAGGTGGGCCGGGGGCGGGTAAGGGGACTCAAACTGCGCGCCTCGCCCAAACCTTGGGCCTTGTGTGCATTTCCACGGGTGATATTTTGCGGCAGGCGATCGCCTCTCAAACGGAACTGGGGCAACAGGTGCAGGCCAAAGTTGCTCAGGGCGAACTGGTGCCCGATACGGCTATGATTCAGTTCATTCGAGAGCGCCTTTTGCAGCCAGATGTCGCTCAGGGCTGGATTTTGGAGGGCTACCCGCGCACAGCGTTCCAAGCGGAAGAACTAGACTTTTTGCTGGATGATTTGCAACAGCAGTTGGATAAAGCGATTTGGCTGGAAGCATCGGCGACGATTTTGATGGCGCGATCGCTCCAACGGGGGCGGGTGGATGACAAGCCCGATGCCATTCAACGGCGCATTGAGCTATTTGAAGAATGTACCAGTCCGTTGATTGATTATTACCAATTTCGCGATCGCCTGGTGCGGGTCAGTGCGGAACTCGCGATCGACCAGGTAGAAGCCGCAATCCTCGCCCAGTTACCCCGCCAAGGATAATGGCGATCGGTCACAGCACCACCGACGACCGCCCATCGGCCTTCAAGCTGCCCCCGCACCTCGCCAAGTGCCCCTACCTGGGTTATCCTGGCTGATTGAGAATCATGAGGCAACTGAAATGGCTTGGCAGCGTTCCGATGGTCGGCAAGCAGATCAACTTCGTCCTATCCAGTTTGACCGACACTTCACCCAATTTGCCGCCGGGTCTGTGTTGGCGACTTGTGGCGGCACCCGTGTTTTGTGCACGGCTAGCATCCAGTCTAAGGTTCCGCGCTTTTTGGACGGGAAGGGCCAGGGCTGGCTCACGGCAGAATATCGGATGCTCCCCTCCGCCACCAAAGATCGCCAAGAGCGGGAACTATTGCGCTTGTCGGGCCGGACTCAGGAAATTCAACGGTTGGTGGGGCGTAGTTTGCGATCGGTGCTGGATATGACGGCCCTTGGCGAACGGACGATTGTCATTGATACCGATGTGTTGCAGGCCGATGCAGGCACACGGACAACGGCGATTACAGGCGGATATGTGGCCCTGCGGGATGCCCTGGAAACCTTGCTCCAGCGGGGAGACATTGAGCGATCGCCCCTCATTCACCAAGTTGCCGCCGTGTCCATTGGGCTAATCGACGGAGAAGCCTTGCTGGACTTGAACTACGAAGAAGATGTCGCCGCCGATATTGATTTCAACGTCGTGATGAACGAAAAACTCGAAATCATTGAGCTACAGGGCACCGCCGAGGCCAAATCCTTTACCCGCACCCAGTTAACCCAAATTCTCAACTTAGCGGAAACCGGGATTGGGGAATTGCTCACCGCTCAAACTGCTGCATTCACCCAGCCTTAAGTTCCACAGCTAGTCCAGGGCGGAGCGCGATCGCCCCTGCCATCCGCCCCCTGGTTTCACCCACTTGCCCCAATCAACGCCGACCCTGCCCCAACCGATTACTGAGTTCGATCGCTGGATTGCGGCTCCCAAACCGACTGGGGAAATCACTTTCATCATAAATTTCGCCCACCAACTCTTCCAAAATATCCTCCAGCGTCACTAACCCCACCGTGCCACCATACTCATCCACCACGATCGCAATATGGAGGCGACCCTGCAACATTTCCTTGAGCAAATCCGCCAGCCGTTTGGTATCTGGCACATAAACCGGGCGATCCATCGCCTCAACCACGCTGCCATCGTCGCGGCCCTCTTTCCGACGGGCTTCCAGTTCTTGTAAGGCCCGCTTCAGGTTAACGATCCCGACAATTTCATCCTTAGATTCTTCCTGCACCGGAATCCGCGAGTACCCCGTTTCGAGGCATAAATTCACCAGTTCCCGCAGGGTGGCCTCCCGCGAAATGGTTCGCATATCAATCCGGGGTTTCACAATTTCCCGCACACTCAAATTATCCAGCATCAAGGTTTTGTTCAAAATTTGATGCTTATCCAGATCGAGTTGGCCCTTGCCTCCCAAGATTTCAATCATCAACTGTAAGTCTTTGAGGGATTCGCTTTCCTGGACAATGCCCCCTTGCATGAGCCGGATCGCCAGTTGGGTAATCTTTTCAAACAGCCAAATAATGCCCAAGGCCGACAGCATTTGGGATAGCCAAAAGATAGGCCGCACCACTAACCGAAAGATCGGCATCACGTTGTTGATCGCCAGAGATTTCGGCACGATTTCGCCAAAAGTCAGGGTGAGAAAGGTGACGACAAACGTGGCGATACCGATGCCGCGATTGCCTAACCAGATACTAAACATGTTGCTGGTCAGGATGGCAGAGGTGTTGTTAACCAGGGTGTTGCCGACGAGCAAGGTGGTGATGAAGCGCCGCCGTTTGTGGAGCACCAGGCTAAAGAGGCGATCGGGATCGCCCTGTTCTTTGATCAGGGCTTTGAGTTTGAGGTTATCGAGGGCGGTGAGGGCGGTCTCGGAACCTGAGAAAAATGCTGATAGGAACAACGTCAGGATCAGCACGGCGAAATCAATCCGCAGGTCACCTAGTAAGGGGCCAACATCAGCAGCTTGTAAGAGGTAGGGAGGAATGGCAGGAATCACAGATGGCCCTTGGGGCGACGTAAGATTTGAGTCAAGTGTGCGCGGTTTGGGTGCCCGTTGGAGGGTTGAGACGCTGGGACTGGGGTGTCGATCGCCCAACCACCAGAGCGATCGCCCAACAATGGCGGAGGTGCAGTAGGACAGTGATGAACCATCTTCGGCACCCCTGTTGAGATGATAGCGCCCTCCTTGGGGCAAATTCATCGGCTTTGGGGCCAGTCGGGTTGAGAGAGCCGCCCAACCAGCCCAGCCCCATTGGGGGTGGCGCGATCGCCGGGGTAAGCGGTCAAGAGGCCGTGACGGCGGGGTTGAGGTTTAACTCTTGCAACAAGTGCTCAAAGTCAAACTCCTGCCCCATCATTTGGTACAGGCATTCAATTTTAACCGGCTCGTGAATCCGGACTTGCCCGATCGCCTTGTCCACAATCTCCACGGTGGTGAGGGTATCCAGATCAACCGACAAAATGGGGATTTCGAGGTCTTCGGCACGGCTCATGATATCCGGTTGTGGCCGCATCTGGCCCGTGAGGATGAGACATTGGGTTGAGGTTTCCAGGGCGGCGAGTTGAATATCGGCGCGATCGCCCCCGGTAATCACCGCCATGTTGCAACCTTTGCGAAAATACTTCAGCGCCGAGTTGACGTTCATTGCCCCAATGGATAGGCTTTCGACCATCAAATCCAGGCGATCGGGCCGACAGAGCACCTCCGCCTTGAGTTGCTTCACCAGGTTGCCCACGCTGACACTCCGCAATAATTCGCTGCGCGGCATGAGGCCAAAGATTTTAATCCCTTGCTGCTCCAGGAATGGTTTGATTGTGGTTTGGGCTTCTTCCAGGCGATCTTTGGCAATGTCATTGATGAAGACCCCCAACAAGCGATCGCCCAACCGCCGCTTCGCCGACAGGAGCGCCCCCACCATCAGCAATGAGTGAAACCGTGCCACCAACAAAATTTTGGCATCCAGGGTTTCCGCCACTTGTTGCAACGACAAATCAAACAGACTGCCTTCTTCCAGATTGGATGGCCCTTCCAACAGAACTAAATCTGGCCCTTGCATCTGGGCATATTGTTGTAACAATTGGGGATAATCAGTTTGGTCTTCCCCCCGAATGCGCCGTTGAATCGTCTGATCGAGCAAAGGCAAAATGGTAGGCTGGAGGCGATCGCTGGGCAGCTCAAGGGTTTTCGCAATGAATTGCACATCTTCTTCAACGCCAGTGCCGGGAGAATCGCCCCAAAATGTGCCCAGTGGTTTGCCATAGGCAATATCCAAGCCCTTTGCCTTGAGATGATAGGCAAGCCCCAGGACTGTGGCTGATTTGCCGCTAAATGCCTCGGTTGAACCAATCAGTAGATACTTTGCATTCGGCACGCTATCGCTCCTGGTTTACTCTCTGAACAAATCCTAATGGTCTAGTGTTCACCCATTGTACGGTTACATAGTTCATTGGGAAAAAACGATTCTGCGGGGTTGGATCGCCCGTTCCCACCGCAGCCCTCCAGATGGCCAAGCGGATCACCCGACGACACCGCCAGCGGTTAGGGGCGATCGCTGGTCTTGTTGTAGACGAAGCGCCGCAAATAATCTGTCATGGCTGAACGATCATCACCCCAAGCATGGCCCATCCGGAGCGTGGCCCCTGATCAAGAGCAATCAGAGGTGCGGTGGTGTTCATACTCAAACTCCCGGTTCAGCGAATCCTGCCGCGTGGCTCCAGCCTTGTCAGCCGTGGGCGATCGCCCCCCCGGTTCAAACCCCGCCACCTCTCCCAAGGTATACAAAGGCCGATTTTTCACCTCATCATAAATCCGCCCCACATATTCCCCCAAAATGCCAATACTGAACAATTGCACCGCCCCCAAGAAAAAAATGGCCGCCGCAATAATCGCATACCCCGTCAACGGCGACGCAGGATAAAACAAGCGCCAATAGATCACCAACACCGCCATCAGCAAAGCAACACAGCCCGAAATCAGCCCCAAATAGGTAGATAACCGCAGCGGCACCGTAGAAAACGAAACCAACCCATTCACCGCCAACCCAAAAGATTTGCGAAAAGTATATTTCACCTCCCCCGCAAACCGAGGATCGCGCTCAAACAACACCGCTGTTTGCCGAAAACCAATCCACGATCGCAACCCCCGAATATAGCGATTGCGCTCCGGCATGGCATTCAACACCGCCACCACCCGCCGATCCATGAGACAAAAATCCCCCGTATCCGTGGGAATATCCACATCCGCCAGATGCTTCAAAATACGGTAAAACGCATAGGCCGTGAACCGCTTAAACCAGCCTTCCTGGCGGCGTTGGGTGCGCTGGGCATAGACCACATCAAACCCCTGCTGCCACTGTTCGACCAACTGGGGAATCAATTCTGGCGGGTCTTGCAAGTCGGCATCCATGATGATCACGGCGTGGCCACGGGCAAAGTTGAGTCCAGCCGTCACCGCAATCTGATGGCCAAAGTTCCGGGCAAAACTGAGGTAGCACACCCGCCCATCGGTTTGGTGTAAGTCGCGCATCAACGCTAGGGAGCGATCGCGGCTGCCATCATTGACCAAAATCAATTCCACGGTGCCCGGTAAGGCCGCCATGACCGCCATCACCCGCCGATACAGTTCTGGCAGAGAGGCTTCTTCGTTATAAATCGGCACAATGATGGAATAGATGGGCACAGCGGTCATAGAAACACTCTCAAGCATTAGCGCAGCACAGGGAAACGGGCTGGCGCAAATACGCCCCCTCAGCGGCCCAGTTTGTTGGGAATTCCCGCACACCCCCCTGGAATTGTCCCACGAGTGGCACTCCCACCCCAAGCACAACAATACTGGCGCTGCTCATCGGACAGGTTAACCACCCCAGTAAAGTTGGCCCCTTCGATTACGGCTCCAGTGTGTTGCCCGGTTTGGTAATTGGGGGGAACAGTGCGGCTCCGGGGGGAGGCAGTTTCGACTTTGCCATAAAAAAAGCGGGTGCCATTGATATCTGCGCCCCGAAGATTGGCATCACACAAAATGGTGCGGGCAAAGTTGGTTTTCACGAGGTCGCAATAGCTCAGATTGGCCCGAATCAGGTTGGCTTCGCTCAGGTCTGTCCAGCGTAGATCTGTGGCCGATAGGTTGGCCCCGGCTAGCATGACACCGAGATCAATCACGCGGACTCCGTTGCGCCGGTCTTCTTCGTAGCCCCCAGTGCCATCTAAAATGGCGCGGCCCAGGCGGCGATCGCGACGAAGAGGTGACAATAACCTGGCGCGGCTAAGGAAGCGAATGATTTTGGCTTTGCCCCCGGCATCAACACTGCTCAAAATGGCGGCAGTCCGGCCTTCGGCGATCGCCCGTTCCTGGGGCCAATCCTCTAGCAAGCCTTCTTCATCCAGCACTAGGTCAGACACCCCCTGAAAATAGGTATCAATCGTTTGCTGTTGGGTGATGGTGTTTTGTTGGATGGTCAGGTCGCGGGAAATGACGTACTGCCGCCACGCCACATACACCGCCAAAATGGCGATCAGGATTTGGCCCACCGCACCGAGCAGATCGCCGATCGCGCCAATCGCATCCCACCCAATATTGGACAGATACAGGCCAAAGCGGTCAAACACCCCCGCAAATTTGAGCAGACCGAGTAAGGCCAAAGTCCCAAACACGCCCCCCGTGAGGATAGCCCGTTCCTGTTCGGGAATGAGTTCTAGCAACAATCGCCGAAACGGTATCCACAAAATTTGGAGGGAGACAATGATCGCCACGAGGGAACTGGAAATCCCAATCCAAAAGTTGTTCGTCAAAATGCCTAAGGTCATGACGGCGATCGCCACGACCAAGACCCGGATCTGGAGGGCAAAGTTGAGCGGTTCCGACCGATAAGCCAGGGGGGCCGGAGCAAGGCCCAGCGATCGCAGCCCTTCCCGGCCCAACAGACGACTCAACACACTTTGGTCACGGGCTTCGGCGGTGGTGATGGTGATGGTCGGGGCGATCGGACTGTCCTCAGGGGGGCGCTCCTGAGCTTTGCCATTGGGTGGCTCGGCAGAGTTGGCTGCATCCTCGCTAGCGATCGCCGCTTCGGGGCTGGCCTCAGAGGGTGATGCAGGGGGTTCCGGGGTCATACCTCAAACTCGCTGAACGGCTGAATGTCTGCCCTATGGTACCGCAGAGCCACCGGATTACCCAATTGTCCACAGTTCCGTGCCGTTGGTGGCATCGGTCGCCGCAAAGTATAAGCGACCATTGGCGGTGGCCAGGTTGCTGGGGGCGGTCGTAAAGTTACCACTGGCGGCCACGGTACCGGCGGCGGTGCCATCACTGCGGAAGACCTTGAAGCCGGTGCCGTCGTTGGCGACAAAGAACAGGGTGCCGTTGACGTTGGTGAGGGAAGCGATCGCGTCATTCCCCGCCGCATTGACATCCCGCACCAGCGCCGCCGAAGTCCCATCACTACTAAAGAGTTGGAGACTCGGACTACCCGCCGTGCCCGTATCCACCACAAAGAACAACCGATTGCCGACGACCGTGAGTTGGGCTGGGGCTAACCCCGTATTTGGCAAGGTGGCGATCGCGGTAGTCACTCCAGCCGCCGTGCGTTGATAGAGCTTATAGGCCCCATTCGTCGCATCCTGGGCAAAGAAGTACAAACTACCGTTCAGCACCACCAAATTATTGGGATTCGAGCTGCCCGCCCCTGGATTCAAATCCGTCGCCCGGTTTGTCGTCGCATCCGTCCCCCCACTACTCCACAACTCCACGCCATTGGCATCATTGGCCGTAAAGACCAGGGTACCGTCTACCGCTCTGAGGTTTTGGAGATTGGCTCCAGTGCCCAAATCTTTCACCAACACCGTCCCCGCATCCGTGCCATCGGTTTTCCATAGTTGGGTACCATTCCCAGCGGTGAAATAGAGCGTATTGCCCACCACCGTTAGATTGTTGGTCTGGCTAAACCCAGCGCCGACTCGCACCGTTCCCGCTGAGGTGCCATCCGTCTTCCACAACACATTGGTACCCGTCGCTGTGCCATCGGAAGCCCGGAAGAAGAGCGTGCCGTTGAAGTTGACCAAGCTTTGGGGTGACGAGGAAGCAAACCCAGACCGCAGATCCCGGACGATCGCGCCGCCCGTGCCCGTAGTCAGGTCGGTGCTATACAGTTCGGTGCCAGTCGCGCTGTTGGTGGCGGTGTAATACAACCGATTGCCCACCACCGTCAGATTCGCCGGGGAAGAATTGCCTGTCCCCGTGTTCAGGTCAGCCACCTGGGTGGTGGTGGCGGCGGTGCCCCCACTCTTCCATAGTTCGACCCCGGTGGAACCATCGGTGGCGGCAAAAAAGCTCTGGTTGCCAACGGTGGTCAGGTTTGTCGGATTGGCGCTGCCACTACCAGGGCTAATGTTGGTCACAAGGGTTGCCCCCGAAGCCACATTGACCGTTACCGTGCCGTTGCCTGTTTGAGGGCCACCGCTACCCGTTGCCCCCTGGTCATTGGCCGCGAGGGTAATTTGGGCGGTGCCCGTAAAGCCTGCGGTGGGGGTAAAGCGGAGGTTAGCGAGGGCCGTGTTGATCGCCGCGATCGCCCCCGTAAAGACCATCGTGGCATCCCCCGTTCCATCCCCCGTGGTAAAGGTCAGCCCCGTGATACCGCTCAGGCTCAACGTGCCATTGGTTGCGGCTAATGTCACCTGAATGGGCGCAGTCCCCGCATCCCCATCGGCAATACTCAGCCCCGATGAAATCACCAGATCCGTATTTTGGTTGGTGAGTTGGTTGCCGGGAGTCGTCACCACAGGAGCCGCATTCGCCCCACCCACCGTGACAAAAACCGTCGCCGGGGTGGAGTTGTTCAGCCCATCATTGGCCACGTAGGTAAAGCTATCGGTGCCGGTAAAGTTGGCGTTGGGCCGATAGACAAAGGCCCCGTTAGCATTCAGAGTCGCGGTTCCGTTTGTCCCGTTCGTGGAGAGAGTCGCCTGAATCACATCGCCATCGGGATCGGTGTCATTGGCCAACACCCCAGCCGCCGTCACCGTTAACGTGCTGTTGGCCGCCACGGTGTAGGTATCGTTTTGCACGGTCGGTGGCGAACTGGTGGCATTGATCGTGATCGTTACGCCAGCGGTGGAATTGAGGCTGCCATCCGTGGCCCGGTAGGTAAAGGTGTCTGTCCCAGAGGCTCCGGCATTGGGCGTATAGGTGAAGGAGCCATCGGCATTCAGGCTCAGCACGCCTTTGGTGGGGCTAGTGACCACGCTGGCGCTCAAGGGCTGCGACACATTGGGGTCAGTGTCGTTCGCCAACAGCCCCAGAGTGCGGGGCACGGTCAGCGTGGTATTCGGGTTGACATCGTAAGCGTCGGCTTGGGCCACCGGAGGAGCATTGTTCGCGACGGTGATGGTAACGGTGACTGGGGCCGAGGTGGAAACGTTGTCCGATGCCTGGTAGGTAAAGCTATCTACCCCGGTAAAGCCTGTATTGGGTACATAAGTAAATGAACCGTTGTTGCTGAAACTGAGCAGTGTACCGTTAGAAGGCCGTACACCTCCCGCGATCGCAAACAAGGTACCTTCTGGGTCGTTGTCATTCACCAAAACCCCAGGATTTGTGACCGTCAAGGTTTGACCCGCGATCGCGTTATAAACATCCGGTTGGGCCGTGGGCGGTTGGTTGAGCGTCACCGAGAGCGTCACCGTGGCCGTCGCATTTGCTAACCCATCAAAGGCCCGGTAGGTGAAGCTATCAGTGCCCTGGAAATTGGTATTCGAGAGATAGACAAAGGAACCATCTGGGTTCAACGTCACCGTTCCCCCCGTCGGCCCTGTCACCACTGTCACCTGGAGCGGATTGCTATCGGGATCAGTATCGTTCAGCAACACGCCATTGGTTTGCTGCACGGTCAAAGCCACGTTGCTCAGGGCATTGTAGCTGTCGTTTTGCACGATCGGCGGATTGTTCGGTGCAACCGTCAACGTCACCGTCGCTGGCCCTGATACCGTCACCCCGTCACTGGCCCGGTAGGTGAAGCTATCGGTGCCCTGGAACCCGGCATTGGGCGTGTAGACGAAAGAACCATCCGCGTTCAAGCTCACCGTCCCGCTTGTGGCATTCGTCGCAATGGTGGCCGAGAGTTGAGTCCCCGCATCCGCGTCGGTGTCGTTGTTGAGTACGCCAGTCAAGGCATTCACCGTCAACGTGCCATTGGTGGGAGCGCGATAGGAATCAGGATTGGCGATCGGTGCCGTATTAGTGCGGAGCGAGAGCGTGACGGTTGCCGTCGAATTTGCGGCTCCATCGGACGCGCGATAGGTAAAGGTATCAGTGCCACTGGCTCCGGCATTGGGAACATAGGAGAAGGAACCATTGCTGTTCAGGCTCAGGGTGCCTTGGGTCGGGTTCGTGACAACCGCCGCCGTCAAATTGCTGTTGTCCACATCCGTATCATTCACCAGGACTCCACTCAGCGGATCGACGTTGAGCGTGCCACCAATGACCGCCGTGTAGGTATCCGACAAAGCCGTTGGCGGCGCATTTACCCGAATACTAACGGTGGCGGGAGCCGAATTCCCGGTGCCATCGTTGGCCACATAGGTAAAGCTATCGGTACCGCTAAATCCGGCATTAGGCGTATAGGTAAAGGAGCCATCGCCGTTTAAGGATAGGGTGCCGTTGGTCACATTGCTCACGACACTGGCAGTCAGCGGGTTGTTCTCTGGATCGGTGTCATTGGCAAGAACCCCCGGCGCTGTCAGGGTGAGGCTGCTCCCCACATTGACCGTGACGGTATCGTTGGTGGCTAGGGGCAGATCGTTGGCGGGGGCCACAGAGAAGGTGACGGTGGCGGTGTTCGATCGCCCACCCAAACTATCTAGCGCCGTATAGGTGAAAGTATCAATGCCGCTGAAGTTGGCATTTGGCGTATAGCTGAAGCTGCCGTCGGGATTGAGGGTAAAGGAGGCCGCGTTGGCGGGGGGTGCCCCCACGCTGGCCGTGAGGGACAGGCCACCCCCATCGGGATCGGTGTCATTGGCGAGAACGTTACCAATGGTTAAGGAGGTGTCTTCTGCCAGGTTAAAGATATCCGGATTGGCCTGGGGCGGCGTGTTGGCTGAGATGGTAATCGTGACGGTGGCCGTGTTGGAGTTGGCGGTGCCGTCGTTAGCGACGTAGGTAAAGCTGACCACGCCCTCGGTCGGTTGAGGCACATAAGTAAAGGAACCATCGCTATTTAGGTTCAATGTGCCGCTGCCAACGGAGCTAATCACTGAGGCCGTGAGGGGGCTGCCGTCGGGGTCGGTGTCATTGACCAGGATGCCGGGGGCCGTGATGGTAAGGGTTTCGGTGGGTTTGACGGTGTAGCTATCGCCCACGGCCAAAGGATTGTCGGCGACTGTAGTCACGCTGAGGGTCGCGATCGCCACCGTAGACGTTGCCCCCAAACTATCCCGTGCTACGTAGGTAAAGGTATCCACCCCGTTGAAGTTGGCGTTGGGGGTATAGCTGAAGGTGCCATCGGGATTCAGCGTGAACGAGGCCGCACTGGTTGGAGCCGCACCGACTAAAACCGCCGTGAGTTGGGCTGTGCCGCCATCGGGGTCGGTGTCGTTGGTGAGGACGTTCCCGGTGAGGGGCGAGGTCGGGTCTTCTGGCGTGGTGAAGGTATCCGCAGTGGCGATCGGAGGCGTATTGACCACCGCCGCCACGGTAATATTCACCGTCGCCGTATTCGCCGAATTCAAGCTGCCATCATTGGCCCGGTAGGTAAAGCTATCCACCCCTTCAAACCCGGCATTGGGCCGATAGGTAAAGGAGCCATCCGCATTCAACGACAGCGTGCCACTGGTCACATTAGAAACCAGCGTCGCACTGAGGTTGGGGCTGTCTATATCAGTGTCGTTGCTCAATACACCAGGAGCGGCGATCGCCAGGGATGCCGTGTTAGATACGGTAAAGACATCATTGGTCGCGACTGGGGCATCATTCACAGCCGTGACGCTGAATGTGACTGTCGTTGGCGTTGAAACCCCGCCCAGACTATCGATCGCCTGGTAGACAAAGGTATCCACCCCGCTGAAATTGGCATTGGGGGTATAGCTAAAGGTGCCGTCACTATTCAAGGTGAAGGACAGGGCATTGCTGGGGCCAGCCACCACACTCGCCGTCAACGGAGTATTGTTGTCGGGGTCGCTATCGTTGGCGAGGACATTCCCCACCGTCAAGGGGGTATCTTCTGCGGTGGTGAAGGTATCGGTGCTGGCAGCGGGCGGTGTGTTCGCCGTGGGATCAACCGCGATCGCCACGGTCGCCGTATTGGCCGAACCCAAGCTGCCGTCATTCACCCGATAGGTGAAGCTATCTGTGCCCACAAACCCCGCATTCGGCCGATAGACAAAGCTACCATTGCCATTCAGGCTCAGGGTACCGTTCCCCGTCGTCGAGACCAGCACCGCCGTTAAGTTAGCCGTCGGGGTATCAATATCCGTGTCGTTGGCCAACACACCGGGCAGAGCCAGACTCAAGGTGCCGCCGGGACTCACGGATAAAGTGTCATTCACCGCCACGGGGGCATCATTGACGGCGGTGACATTGAAGGAAACGGTGGTCGGGTTGGAGCTTTCCCCAAGACTGTCAACCGCGCGGTAAGTAAAGCTATCGGCCCCGCTAAAGTTGGCATTGGGGGTATAGCTGAAAGTGCCGTCCGGATTCAGGGAGAGGGTGCCATTGGTGGGGCCAACGACTAGAGAAGCAGACAGCGGCGTATTGCCATCAAGATCCGTGTCATTGGTGAGGACATTGCCAACCGTGAGGCTGCCGTCTTCGGACAGGGTGAAACTATCGGGGTTGGCCGTGGGAGGATTGTTGGTGGAAACAGAAATGGTGGCCGTGGCCAGGTTGGAGGTCAAGCTGCCGTCACTGGCTTGATAGGTGAAGGTATCCACTCCGGCAAAAGTGCCCGTGGGCCGATAGGTGAAAGAGCCATTGGGATTGAGACTCAGCGTGCCATTGGCGGGGCCAGTCACCACACTCGCCGTCAGGGCTGGGCCATCAATATCGGTATCGTTGGCTAATACCCCGTTCGCGGTCGTGATGGCCAAGGTGCCCCCAGCCCCGACTCGATACGTCCCGTCATTGTTGGCGATCGGCGCATCGTTGACCGGAGTCACCGTCAAACTGACCGTTGCGGTGTTGGAAGTACCACCTAACAGATCAACCGCCACATAGGTAAAGCGATCGCCCCCACTGAAATTCGCGCGGGGTGTATAGCTGAAGCTGCCATCCGAATTAAGGGCAAAGTTAGCAGCATTAGCTGGGCCTTGGATAAGCTGGGCGGCCAGGGGCGGCGGCGTATCGGGATCGGTGTCATTCGCCAGAACGTTGCCCGTGGTGAATGGGGTGTCTTCCGCCAGGGTAAAGCCATCGTTGGCGGCGGTGGGCGGATCGTTGACGTTCGAGACGTTGATCACCACGGTGGCCGTATTGGACACACTTCCCAACGCATCGATCGCCCGATAGGTAAAGGTATCAGCTCCGCTAAAGTTAGCAGCAGGAGCGTAGGTAAAGGTGCCGTTGGCGTTCAGGGTAAAGGTTCCGGCATTCGCAGGGCCAGCCACAATTTGCGCCGTCAGGGGGACAGTGAAGTCTGGATCGCTGTCGTTGGCCAAGACACTCGTGGCGTTGAGGGTGCCTTCTTCGGCTACGGTGTAGGTGTCATTGGTGGCGACGGGGGCAATGTTAACCGCATTCCCCACATTGACAAAGAAGGTTTCGCTATCGGACAGGGGCACCCCAATGCCGGTGCTGCCGTTATCACTGACGCTGAGGGTGATGCGATCGAACTGGTTGGTAAAACCGGGATAGCTGCGATAGGTCAGTTCATTCAGCGCGGCATTGATGGCAAACAACGTGCCAGAGAAGGTCATCCGATTGTCTGCGGTGCCATCGCCCTGGCTGAAGGTCAGGCCGGAGGTATTGGCCAGGGTCAAAATGCCATTCGCGGCCACCAAGCTCACAGACAACACGCCGGGGCCAGCATCCGCATCGGCCACGCTCACTCCGGTAATGGTCAACTCGGTATCTGAATCCACGGCTAATGCTCCCGTGGGCACCGTAATCACTGGTGCATTATTAATCCCCAGGACGTTAATGGCGATCGCGTCTGCATCCCCCAAAGGCACGCCAAAGCCTGTATTGCCGCCATCAGACACACTCACCGACACCGTATCTGTGCCATTGAAATCGGCACCGGGTTGATAGAGCAAGGTGCGGAGGGCATCGTTCACTGCCGCCTGTGCGCCCCGGAAGATCATCGTGGTGTCGCCCGTGCCATCGCCACTGTCAAAAGTCAGGCCCGTGGTGGAATTGAGCGACAATTGCCCATCGCTGACGGACAGGGCCACGGTGAGATCGCCCCCAGCCACATCCACATCGTTGACGCTGATCCCGTTAATGCGGAGGGTCGAGTTTTCGTTGACGCTTTGGGTCGCGGGTACGGTCAGCACGGGGGCATCATTTTGCGGCGTAATCGTCAGGGCGATCGCCTTCGTATCCGACAGGGAAATGCCGTTGCCCGTATTGCCGTTGTCGCTGACGCTGATGGTGAGCGTATCGTTGCCATTAAAGTCGCGATCGCCCCGATAGCGCAGCCCACTCAACACCGTGTTAATCGCGCTCAGATTTCCAGAGAAGACCAAATTCTTGTCACCATTGCCCGTCCCGGTGCTGAACTGAATACCGTTGGTCGAACTCAAGGACACCGTGCCATTGGCCACCGAAACGCTCACGGTCAAGTTGCCATTCCCTGCATCCAAATCCCCAATGCTAATGCCCGTAATCGTCGTGCTGACATCTTCTGCGATCGTCCGTGGCCCCGGCACCGTAATCACTGGCGCATCATTCACCGGAGCCACATTCAGCGTAATGATATCCGTATCCGACTGCACCCCGCCCAGGCCCGTATTGCCGCCATCGCTGACGGTGACATTAATCGTGTCAGACCCGGCAAACCCCGTATTGCTGCGGTAAATCAGCGATTGCAAGACAAAGTTTGTGACATCCTGCGCCCCCCGGAAGGAGAAGGTTTGATCCTGAGTGCCATCCCCGGTAATAAAGGTAATCCCGGTGGTGCGGCCCAAGCTCAGTAGCCCATTCCCTGCCGATAGCGTTACCGTGACCTCGCCCGGATTCGCATCCGCATCGGTAATTTGAATGCCCTGAATTAAGGTATTGGCCTCCTGATCAGCGGCGATCGCCCCCGGCACGGTTAATACCGGGGCATCGTTCACCGGCAACACGTTAATGCTGAAGCTCAACAGCGGCGAAGTCGCCCCCGCCCCATCGGACAAACTGAACTGGAAGCTATCGGAGGTCGTTTCTGTGCCGTTGTGGAGATAGGTAATCTGGCCATCCCGAATCTCTGTTTGGGTGAAGGTTTGGCCCACGGAGAGAGTTTGGTTGCCCCGCCGCAAAATCCCACTGGTGGGTAGGGCTTCCAGGGTATATGTCAAAGGCGTCGGCCCATCTGGATCCGTTGCCAGCAACCGATTCGGTGTAATCACTGCCGAGGTGCCTTCACTCACCGTTAACGGCGTGTTCACCGAAACCGTCGGGGCATCGTTAACAGGCAAAATCGTGATGGTGAAAACACTTGGCCCCAGCGGCGACGGAATCACCCCATCCGTAATTGTGAAGGTAAACTGATCCGTCGGGGCTTCGCTGCCGTTGTGGGCGTAGGTCAAGTTACCGCTAACTAAATCTGCCTGGGTAAAGCTGGTGACGGCGGTGCCCGATAGCAACAATGTGCCGTGGGTGGGCGGGGTGGTGAGCTGGTAGGTGAGTTGGGCGGGCGGGTTGTCGGGGTCGGTGATTTGCAGCAGGGCCGCCGTAATGCTGGACTCGTCCCCTTCGGATAGGGTCAGCCCCAGGTTGGTGGCCAGGACGGGGGGATCGTTCACCGGATTGACCACAATGCTAAAGGTGCTGAGGCTAATGGTGCCCCCGGCCCCATCGGACACAGTGAAGGTAAAGCGATCGCTCAGGGTTTCGCTGCCGTTGTGGGTGTATTGAATGCGCCCCCCAATCTCCAGATCCGATTGGGTAAAGGTGGTGCCTGCTGTCGCGATCGCGCCATTCACCGTCAACGCCCCATTCAGCGGCAAGTTCCCGACGGTATACACCAGTTGCGCCGCCGAGTTATCCGGGTCAGTCACGGTCAGCACACCGCTGCCGATCGTCGCGGAACCTTCCTCATTCACCGTCAGCGGGGCGTTCGTCACCAAAATCGGAATGTTGTTGACACTGACCGCCAGGGAATAGGTGCCATTATCAACGGTACTGTTGGGGAATACCCGCAGGAAGTAGGTGCCCGCATTCAGCGTCCGGCTGATGGTTTCTGCGGCCAAATCCCCCAGGGTCGAACTCTGGATCACGGCCCCCGTCGAATCCAAAAGCTGCAAGTTCAAGTTGGCATTGAGATTGCCCAGATCGAGCTTAACCAGGCTAGCCCGATCCACATTAAACCGGAAGTAATCATCCGTATCCGTACCCCCGACGCGATCGCGATAGGTCGCCTCGCCCCGAATACCCGTCCCCAAATCAAAAGCGGCACCCGTCGTGTTGCCCGCCAGGTCGATGGGGTTCGGGGTGCCATAGCTGTAGTAAGCTCCAAACGGTTGCCAATCAGCCCCTTGAACGCTAGGCAGGGCGATCGTGCTTGTTACTGTCGTGCCATCCATGAGCCAGAGGTAGACCGCGCCCGAACTGATATCATCCCGCCACAACAAATCCGTTTGGCCGTCGCGATTAAAGTCGCCAGTTCCAGCGATATACCAATTAGCTCCGGGATCAGGCGTGACCACTGTACTCGACAGCAAACTCACCCCATCCATAAACCACACAAAGGAAACGGCAGCCGTCCGATTCCGCCACACTAAATCAACGTTGCCATCCCCATTAAAATCGCCGACCCCATTTACCGCCCACCCCGGCCCCTGCACCTGCGGGGTGATTGTATCGGTAGAAATGATACTGGCCCCATCCATCGCCCAGACTAAAGTGGCCGAGCTAGCGTCATTCCGCCAGACAATATCCACGTTGCCGTCTTGGTTAAAGTCACCAGTGCCCCCAATCTGCCAGCCAAAGTCAACTTTCGGCGCGATCGCTTCAAACGAAAGGAATTGGCTTTGATTCATGTAAAAGAGAACCAGGGCACCATCGGATTTAGAGCGCCAGATAATATCAGTATTACCGTCATTGTTAAAATCACCCACGCCACCCACTAACCAACCTGGCCCCACAGCCAGGGATAGCGGCTGGGTAGAAACAACATTGTTGGCTTGGTCTAAAACCCAAACGAAGGTAGCGCCCGCTGGCTCATTCCGCCAAAGAATATCGGACGACAACAGGTTATCTTGAGCGGCAATGTTGAGGGTATAGTTTGCCACTGCGATGCCATCGCCAGGGGCCACACGGACAAAATAAACCCCTGGATTCAGGGCAGTGTTGATCACTTCTGAGAAAACGCCAGGATTGGCCGATCGCTGTACCACACCACCGACTGTGACTGGGTTGCCGTTGGCATCTAGCAATTCCACATCGGCATTGGCATCTAACCCGGTCAGGGTGAGGTTGAGGCTGCTGGGCGCAGACAACGAAAAGCGATAGTAATCGTTAGCGGACGGTGTGACGAGATCGGGAAAACTTTGAATGGCAGAGGTTAAGCTGAGTTGGGTGGCGGTGGCTAAAGAGTTCCCTGCTGTATCTGGCATAGCTATTACCCCTTGACTGGCATTGATATTCTGCCCTACTTAGGTTTTTTCGATAACATTAATTTTTTACATTCACATAAGTTTGTTCATGAAAAAAACATTTCACCCCTAGTATCAATACGGACGCGCTATTGTTGGGTTCAATCTGCCGTAAACCTGGATCGGTTGATGGGATGCAGGTTTTTTAGGAAGTGGGGTGGGGGCGATCGCGCCCTTTAAGTGGGATCTAAATGCGTTCTAAATATTGGTCATCCAGCAAAAAAGCACCATTGTTAAATTTCACACTCCAAGAATTACCGGGGTTGCGCTGTAAAATTTGGCCTTCTTCACCCACGGTTAAGACGTTGGGGGGACGGAGCATGGGCATGGAGTCAGCGGTTTTGACGTAGGGCGGCAAACTGACCAGGCGGACGCGATCGCCCACAGCAAATTCTTTTTCAGCCATAGTGATGTGCTCATCCCGCAAGAAGGATGATAAAAGGGACAGTGTTCATTCTGCCCTGAAATCTCGGATTCAGACGAACGACTGTCCCGGCGATGGATTGCGTCTTGGGAGTAATTCGAGCGTTTGTTAAGGCACTTGCCAGATGCGATCGTGGTACTGGGCGGGCGTGGCGTAGGGATCGGGCATCGCGGCATCGTGATGATGCCCGTGATCGTGGCTGTGAGCGTGGCCGTGATCATGGCCGTGAGCGTGATGCCCGTGATCATGGCCGTGAGCGTGATGCCCATGCCCGTGGTCATGCCCGTGCTGCCCAGACGGTTGATTGGCCAGGGCGGCGAGTCGGAACTTGCACATTTCGCAGTTCATTTGCACTTGGCCCACTTGGGTTTCGATTTCGCGATCGCGCAACACGGCAAAGAGTTGAGGATGCAGGCCAATTTCGGGCAAACCCACCAGTTCGATGTCTGGATATTGGGCTTGTTGCTCGGCGGTGATGGCGGCAATTTTTTTAATCAGCAGCCCGGTAAACAGGAAGTAGGGCAACACGATAATGCGGCGCGGTTGGTAGAGTCGGGCACGGCGAAAGCCTTCTTCTAAGCGGGGATGGGTGATGCCGATGAAGCACGTTTCCACGGTTTGGTAGCCGCTGCCTTCCCACAGCATCCGGGCCATTTTAAAGACATCGCCATTGGCATCAGGATCGCTGGCCCCTCGGCCCACAAACAACAGTACCGTCTCTTCCCGTGGGATGCCGTGGGGATTGCGTTCGGGTTGATCGAGTTCGGCCAACCGCGATCGCCACAGGTCAAGAATGCCGGGGCTGATGCCAAAATGCCGACCATAGTGAAAGGTCAGGTGGGGATGGCGTTGTTTGGCGCGATCGAGTTCGTTGGTGACATCAAATTTATTGTGTCGAGCGGCAAAAAGTAACACGGGCAAGGCCGAAATTTCGGTGTACCCCAGTTCCACACAGCGATCGACCCCATCTTGAATCGTTGGTTCCGTCAATTCCAGAAAGCAGGGAATCACTGGGCGAGAGGTGTCTAATGCCTGGTAGGCGGCGGCAAAATCCAATACGCTTTGGCGGCCCTCGGCATCTCGGCTGCCGTGCCCAATCAACAGCAACGGACGGTGCAACGGCAGGGGTGGCAAAGCGATCGCGCTAGAATCGGCGATCGCGGGAGTGGAAGCCATTGGTTCAGAAGTCAACATAATCCAAAACCCTTTTTCCTGTGCGACGCAGGAAATCGAGTGAAAAAGCGCCCCCACTGGTGTTCTGGCTTGTCAACAGGGATGCACCGAGGACTGAGTTTAGCTCAGGCCATGCGATCGGCGACATTTCCGCTGTTGACTTACAGTTGCGGCACAGCACCGGATTTTTTCGCCTGGTTCAGAGCACGAAAGCACCGGATTTTCCCGGAGGGGTCACTGTTCACATGTGCCTCGTTATCTTATCCCATTGCTGTCTATCCCAGTATGCCGCCGGGGCGGATAACCAGGGCGATCGCCCCCTAACTCAATTCCTGCACCAGTTGCTGTTCGGCAGTTTCCAGGGCGTGGGGCAGTTGGCTTTCATCCCGTCCGCCCGCCTGGGCCAGATTAGGCCGTCCGCCGCCGCCGCCGCCGCAGAGTTTGGCGATCGCCCCAATGAACTTGCCCGCTTGGAGGCCCTGCTTCACCACTTTGGGACTAAACGCCGCCACGAGACTGACTTTGCCCGGTTCTGGGGCCGAACCCAAGACCACGGCTCCTTCCTGGAGTTTTTGCTGGAGTTGCTCTGCCGCCGTTTTGAGGGATTCCGGATCAACGCCATCTAACTGGGCCACCAGAATTTTGAAGGGGCCGACGGCTTTGGCCGTCGCCAGCAAACTGTCGGCTTTGGCGAGAGCAAGTTGGGATTTGGCCGTATCCAGTTGCTTTTGGGTAGTTTTGAGTTCAGTTTGCAAAGCTGTGATGCGATCGGGAATTTCCTCCGGCTTCACCTTAAAGCGATCGCTCAGGTCTTTCACAATCGCTTCCCGCACATTCAGGTATTCCAACACCGCTGGCCCTGCGATCGCCTCAATGCGTCGGATGCCTGCCGCCACACCTGTTTCCGCCACAATCTTAAACAGGCCAATTTCTGCCGTGTTGCTGACGTGGGTGCCACCACACAGTTCCATCGACACCCCGCGAACATCCAGCACCCGCACCTCATTGCCGTATTTCTCGCCGAACATGGCGATCGCCCCTTTGGCCTTGGCTTCCGGCAACCCCATCACCGAGACATGGGCCACATGGGCTTCTGCAATCCAGGTGTTTACCAGTTCCTCAACGGCTTGGACTTCTTCCGGAGTCAAGGCACGGGCAAAGTGGAAATCAAACCGGAGGCGATCGAAGGCCACCAACGACCCCGCCTGGGAAATCGTGTCATCGACAATCTTTTTCAGAGCCGCTTGCAACAGGTGAGTGGCGGTGTGATGCGCCTGCGCCCGACGACGACAGGCCAAATCGATTTGCGCGTTGACCACATCGGCCCCGTGCAGCGTTCCTCGTTCCACGCGCCCGTAGTGAATGAAGAACTCCGCTTCTTTTTGCACGTCTTCGATGCGAACCAAGACGTTATCGCCAGAGAGATAGCCGCGATCGCCAATTTGTCCGCCAGATTCTGCATAGAACGGGGTTTTGTCCAAAATCACTTGCACATCCGTTCCGGCTTCCGCCATCGACACCATTTGGCCACCCACCAACAACGCTTCCACCTCGGCCTCGGCGGTGGGTTGGGTATAGCCCAAAAATTCCGTGTCTTGGATGTGGCCCACCAACTGGGTTAACGCCCCTTGAGCCGTCAGGTCAATTGTCACGACCGCATTGCGCGATCGCTGGCGTTGTTTTTCCATTTCCGTTTCAAAGCCAGCCAAATCCACACTGACACCCTGCTCAGCGGCGATTTCTTCCGTCAATTCCAGCGGAAAACCATAGGTGTCATACAGCAAAAAGGCTTTGTCACCAGGCACTTGCCCCCCGTTGCCCACCTGCCGAATCACCGTGGCCAGTTCCCGCTCCCCAAACTCCAGGGTCTTCAAAAAGCGCACTTCTTCCCGCTGCAACGCGACCTTAATTGTGAGTTCCATCTGGCGCACATGGGGATAGGGAATTTCGGCCAGGGCGATCGCCGTTTCGGCCACCAGCGGCGTAAATTCTTTCTCAATGCCAATTAACCGCCCATAGCGAATCACCCGACGGATCAAGCGCCGCAACACATAGCCCCGCCCCTCGTTGGAGACCGAAATCCCATCGGCCAGCATGTGCACCACCGCCCGGATGTGATCCCCAATTACCTTCAGGGCCACTTTTGTTGCGTCATCGGCTTGGTGGTAATCCAGCCCTACAATCTCTGCCGCCGTTTGCACAATGGGGAAAATCAGGTCAGTTTCGTAGTTGTTGGGCACCTGTTGCAGAATTTGGGCCATCCGCTCCAGGCCCATACCCGTGTCAATATTTTTGTTTTGCAACGGGGTCAGTTCGCCGTTCACATCCCGGTTGTATTGCATGAAAACCAGGTTGTAGAACTCAATGAAGCGGGTGTCGTCTTCGAGGTCAATGGTGTCTTCGCCCCGTTCGGGATGAAAATCGTAATACAACTCGGAGCAGGGGCCACAGGGACCCGTGGGGCCAGACACCCAAAAGTTATCGTCTGCACCCATGCGCTGAATCCGCTGGGCAGGAATGCCAATCTCGTCGCGCCAGATGGCAAAGGCTTCGTCATCTTCCTCAAAGACGCTGACCACCAGCCGTTCCGGGGGCAGACCAAAGACTTCGGTCGAAAGTTCCCAGGCCCAGGCGATCGCCTGAGATTTGAAGTAATCCCCAAAGCTGAAGTTACCCAGCATTTCAAAAAAGGTGTGGTGCCGCGCCGTCCGCCCCACGTTTTCGATGTCATTGGTGCGGATACATTTCTGGGACGTAGTAGCACGGGGAAATTCCGGCGATCGCTGGCCCAAAAATATTGGCTTAAAGGGCAACATCCCCGCGATCGTCAACAACACCGTCGGGTCTTCGGGCACCAAAGACGCGCTCGGCAAGATTCTGTGGTTTTGCCGCGCAAAGAATTCAAGAAATGTTTGCCGGATTTGGGCACCGCTGAGGGGAGTAGCCATGAACTTTTGAGCTTCAGTTAAGAGTGAATTACGATTACCTGTCTTCATCATGCCGCAGATTCTACCAACTCTCGTCACTGCGCCGATGAGATTCCGTCAATACACCCTAACTAAAAACCTGCGCCGATGGTTCAACCATACCGCGATTCTGGCTTAGACATTGCCTAAAATTTGCCGATTAATTTCCAGAATTGGACAAAACAACGCCGCTTGCTCTGATCCTAAATGCTGCTTCACCACCTCTTGCATCACCACATAGGTCAGTTGGCAACTTTTTTGAGCACCAAAGGCTTTCATGATGGTTTGGAACCAAAAAAGCAGCCGCTCCCGCAGGGTGAGAGGATCATTCAGCAGCATGGCGATCGCCGAATAGCGCAGCACCCGGATCGTATCTTGCTTCCACTTCAGGGTAATATCCTTGCCGTCACTGAGAAAAAGGGTCGGTTCAATTTGCCGGAGCCGTTCGTACACGGCCTGTACCATTCTTCCTTCGAGCTGCTGGATCTGTTGATAGGTCTGAACGCGCTGCCGGAAAGTTCGCACATAGTCCGCCAAAAATTTCAGCTCGGCATCCGTGGCATAGCGCCCATCCGTTACAATGCTTAACTTGTTCAACTGACTCAGCATTCTCGGCCCCTATTGTCGCGATGACTGGCTTAACTCAGTCTTAGAGTACCCATCGATATCCCTTTCGTAACATTATATTAAGTTCTCGCGATCGCGGCTTTTCCCCTTGCACCATCGGCCAGTCTGGGTTAACCCTGCCCAGCGCCAAATTGCCCCCGCGATCGCCAGCAGTACCCGCCGCCGCCCTGGATCATAAATCCGACGACTGAGAAAAATATTGCCCCACATTAAAGCTCGTGGTGTCTTCAATTTGTTTCAGCATTGAGCGTGTAATCAGTTTACCCGTCTCCACCAACACCTGGCCCGTAATGGGGTGCAACAAATCCTGCTCGGCCCGCCGCCCAATCAAGGCTTCAATATCCTTAATCGAGTTGACATACATCCCCGGCGGCAATTCCACAATCACGCCATCCCGCAGCACCCGCGCCTGACAAGCCAACCGGGAATTGGGCTTACAGGTGGTGATCACTTCGAGGGTACGCTGCTCCCGGCGATTCACTGGAGAGAGAGAATCCATGCCCTCTTTCACATAAACATGGCAGGTCGCACACATTCCGCGCCCCCCGCATTCCTTCAGCACATCTAAATCTTTGTTGATCAAGATGGAAAGCAGATTGCCGTTGGTTTCGACGGATGTTTCTTGGGCGATCGGCTCAAGGCGGACAGTTTTAGCCATTGCGGACTCCTGGTAAGCAGAATTGGGGATGAGGCGAAGGGAACAGGTGGGTTGGGAAGCATCGCTCGGTGCGATCGCGCCATGCCCCCGGTTGCCCATTCCCCTTAATTACAGTCAGCCCAAAAGGAGGGCTTTTTGTGCAGGGGTCAGGGCTTTTTGCTGAATCAAGGTCGGAAAATCCCGAATCACCAGGGCACACCGTTTGATAAAAGCGGCAACCCAGGCTTTGAGCCATTGCTGCTCGGCAGAAGAGAGCGATCGCTGGCTCTGGGGGGTGGGGTTCCGGGCGATCACGAACTGGGCCATGCGATCAATCTCAAACTGCGCCAGCCACTCCTCCGGCGGGCGGGTCGATTTCCAGTAATTCGCAATCACGTGGGTGCCCAAATATTGCGCGGTAAATTGACTCAGTTGATTGAGAGCGGCGATCGCATCCGTCAACGTTGGCCCCGCACTGGCCCCATTGGGCGACCCAACCGGAGGCACTTGGGGCGATCGCGGCGGCGTGGCCCCAGACGACGGCACCGCTGGACTAACCTGAGTTGGCCTAGCCTGAGGCTGGGTGGACGAAGCAGGCGGCCCTGGAGTGGGTGAAGGTTTCGCGATGGGCGGCGACCCGCCGGGTGGCCCTGACCGCTGGCTCACCGTTGGTATCGCATTTGGGGTCTTTTGGCCAGAGAGATTTGGTGAATTTTGCTGGCGATAGTTTAGTCCAGATAGCGTAACGTTTCCGGCAATCAAGCGAAATGTTGCGATCGCATTAGTAATATCTTCTCTCAATGCCGCTTTTAGGCTTTTAATAGTCTTTAGATAGTCTGAATAATCTAGATTATTACTGGTTAACACTAACAGAATAATCCCGTGTTCTAGCTTGTAAATGTGAACTTGATGCCCAGAAAATTGGAATTTAAATGACTCAAACCCATCAGGAATTGTCTCCACAACTTGTAAGATGCCTTGGGCCAGGGCTTCTTTTTGTTGAAAATTTAAAGTCTGATCAACCCCACAAAAATAGGGGCGAGAACGTCTATCCATCAACGCAACGCCCGCAATTCCTGGTAAATTCAGAAAGTCCTGAATAACTTCCTGGTTCATAAATTCTTTTTACGTTTCTACACAATTCACAGTTTGAGTCAAACAATCTGGCGCTCTACAGACTCGCCCATTCGTCCATCGCTCTTCTATGCTACCGTTTTGCTTTCCCCTGCCCCCACTCGATGTCAATTGATGTCAGTTGTTTGTTATAGCCCATGTCTGCGGATCTGCCCAATCATCTTCTTCGAGGCTCCTTTCATTTTGTAGGTTTAGCCCTATGTCGGATCTCCCTTTTACCTTAGATCAACTCCGTATTCTCAAAGCGATCGCCGCCGAGGGGAGCTTTAAGCGGGCTGCGGATAGCTTATACGTCTCCCAGCCAGCCGTTAGCCTCCAAGTGCAAAACCTGGAGCGGCAACTGGATGTGCCCCTGTTTGATCGGGGGGGCAGACGCGCGCAACTCACCGAAGCCGGACACCTCCTCCTAAGCTACGGAGAAAAGATTCTAACGTTATGTCAAGAAACATGCCGCGCACTGGAAGATTTGCAAAATCTCCAGGGTGGCACCCTGATCATAGGCGCTAGCCAGACTACCGGCACCTATCTCCTGCCCCGGATGATTGGGATGTTTCGCCAAAAGTACCCAGATGTGGCAGTGCAATTACACGTCCACTCAACCCGGCGCACTTCTTGGAGTGTCGCTAATGGGCAAATTGATTTAGCCATTATTGGCGGAGAAATTTCTCCCGAACTCCAAGACTCCTTAGAGATTATTCCCTATGCGGAAGATGAACTAGCACTGATTCTGCCAATTTCTCATCCCTTGGCCAAAGAAGAAGTCGTCCAGAAAGATGACTTATACAAGCTGCAATTTATCGCGCTAGATTCCCAATCCACCATTCGCAAAGTGATTGATCAAGTGTTGACCCGTTGCGGGATTGAAACCCGGCGCTTGCGGATCGAAATGGAACTAAACTCCATCGAAGCGATTAAAAATGCCGTTCAGTCTGGGTTAGGGGCGGCGTTTGTGTCGATTTCGGCGATCGAAAAAGAACTGCAAATGGGGGTTTTGCGGCGGGCTAAAATCAACGATGTGGTGGTGAAGCGCACCCTGTCCGTTATCATCAACCCCAATCGTTATCGCTCGAAGGCAGCCGAAGCCTTTTGCCAGGAAGTTCTGCCCAAATGCGCGACCTATACTGCCCAACTCCAAAACTACTCTGCGGCTGAGTCGGCTGCGCCGGGGGCGGGGGCTGAGAAAAATTCTCTTGTTGTGCCCGATCTAGACTCCTGACATGGATCTCTATTGCACTCGTCCTGGTTGTGCCAAACCCATTAATCCCTTTCCTGACCTGGATGATGCTGAAATTCTAAAAACTGTGCCCCAGAAATATTGCACAACCTGTGGGATGCCGTTAATTCTGGCGGGGCGGTATCTCCCCCAACGGCTTTTGGGGCAGGGCGGTTTTGGGGCGGCGTTTTTGGCGTGCGATCGCTACTCACCCCGGATGCGACCCTGTGTTGTCAAGCAGTTTCAGCCCTCGGCCCAGTTGACTCCGAGCCAGTTGCAAACCGCCCAAGTCTTGTTTGAGCGGGAGGCAGAAGCCCTGGAAGAGTTGGGCAATCCCCATCCGCAAATTCCCGATTTGTATGCGTACTTTGAGGTGGCGGTGCCGTCCAGAACGGGGGGCACTGGCGATCGCTGTTTTTACCTGGCCCAAGAATTTATCGATGGTAAAACCCTGGAAGCAGAGTTACAGGAGTTTGGCGCTTTGACCACCGAGGCGCTCTTGGAAATTTTGCAGGCAGTCTTGAAAATTCTGGAGTTTGTCCACGCCAAAGGGGTTATTCATCGCGACATTAAGCCCTCCAACATCATGCGCGATCGCCAGGGCGTAATTTACTTGTTGGATTTTGGGGCGGTGCGCCAAGCGACGAAAGGGGCCACCAAATCCACCGGGATCTATTCCGAAGGGTTTGCCCCGCCGGAGCAAATGCAAGGGGGCGCGGTCTTCCCGTCAACGGATTTGTATGCCCTGGCCGTGACCTGTGTGATGTTGTTGACCAACCAGCAACCAACTGACTTATACGACAGCTACACGGGCCGCTGGGACTGGCAACCCCACGCGATCGCCCCCGACCCTCACCTAGCCGCCGTTTTAGACCGCATGTTGCGGGCCACCCCCAGCGATCGCTACCAGTCCGCCACCGAGGTATTGCAAGCCCTCCAGACGGGGCCACGGCGATCGCCCCCCGCCCCCAGTTCGGCCCCCCGCAGTGGCCCAGTGGCTCCCGTGCCCGCCACCCAACTCCCAGCACCACCCCCCAGCACCGCCTTGCAGCCCACCCCGCCCATCCCCCCCACCCCCCGCCGTCCGGCGATCGCGCCCTTTTCCACCTGGGAATTATTGGCCAGTGCTGGCTTTACCGGGTTTCAGGCGGGGCTTTTGGGCATTGCCTTAACCAGCTTACTGGGCACCAGTTGGCTCAGTGGAGGCTTTTGGATTGCGTTACTGGTGGCCCTAGTCGTCGCCCAAGCTTACCGCCTGATTGAACGGGTTGACTTGCTGATTCTGGCTGGAGCGAGCGTGGCCCTGGTCATCCTCATTGCGCCCTTGCGTCAAGCCCTGCCCGTGGTCATTGGCAGTCATCCCTGGGTGACGATCATGGTGCTGGCGGGGTTCACCGGGCTACTGGCGATCGCCGGCACCAGTCTATTCCGGCTCATTTATAAAGTGTTGTCACGCTTCTGGTAAGACCGGAAAGGGAAAACGCTAGAACAGAAACGAGCTACCGTCCCGGCCCAAAGCCCACCACTCACCAGTCCGGTTTACCGTTGGTTCAAGGAGCGATCGCCGATGGCCTCGAAAAACGAAACCCCCATCCTACTCGCCACGTTTCTGCTCACCGCTGGGCTGATTGGCGGTGGCCTGTGGCTCTTCTCCCAAAACTCCAGCCTCAAACTGGGCAACCTCGTCCCAGGCCGTGCCGACTCCAGCAATGGCCCCACGGCCCCCACCATGCAACAGGTCAAAAACGTCCCCAGCGGCATCTTTAGCTACGGCGGCAGCACCAGTTGGGCACCCGTCCGCGCCAAAGTTGATCCGGTGATTCAAACGACCTTTCCGGCGTTTCGGCTGCGGTACACCGATCCCGCTCAAGGCCCTGCGGGGTCTGGAACTGGGATACGGATGTTGCTCAATGGTCAGATTGCGTTTGCCCAGTCTTCCCGCCCGCTGGAACAACAAGAATACGACCAGGCCCAACAACAAGGAATTCGGCTCAAGCAGGTGCCCGTGGCCCTCGAAGGGATTGCGATCGCGGTGCATCCCACCTTACCCATTCCGGGGCTAACCCTGGAGCAACTCCGCCAAATCTACACAGGCCGCCTCACCAACTGGCGCGACGTGGGCGGCCCCAATCTGACCATTACGCCCTATTCGCGGCGCATTCAAGATGCCGGAACCGTGGAATTTTTTGTCACCACTCTGTTGCAAGGGCAACCCCTGGGCCGCAATGTGCAATCGGTTTATAGCACGACAGATGCCCTCCGCAAAATTGCCAGTAACCCCGGTAGCATCTACTACGCTTCGGCTCCGGAGGTCGTCCCCCAATGCACGGTGAAGCCCCTGGCGATCGCCCGCGAAGGAGCTACGTTTGTCCCGCCTTATCAATTGCCCCTCGTGCCCCCGGAAGCCTGCCCCAACCAACGCAACCAACTCAATACCGAAGCCTTTGCCACAGGCACTTACCCGCTGACCCGCCAGCTTTTTGTTGTCATTGCACAAAACGGCCAAGTCGAACAACAAGCCGGAGAAGCCTATGCCCAGTTTTTGCTGACGCAAGAGGGGCAACAACTCTTGGCCGAAGCTAATTTCGTCAAGATTCGCTAAGGGCGATCGCGGCAGAGCCGTTTTGCAAACCGAAATTGATGTAACTTCATCTTCTCTCCATACAATTCTTCACGCCAAATTGATTTAAAGCGGAATCCAATTCGGGAATCATGGAAGTAGAGATTTAAATTCCAAACTTCCGTGCAAAATTTAGTGCTTAACTTTAACTCATTCAGTTAATCTCACCTAAGAACTAAAACTAAGGCATTTTTACTCAACCCCTGATTAAACTCCTTAGGCATTACATCGGATTTTTGGCCAAACCTCCAAGCTTAGGATTAGCTTCAACTAGTTAAGCTGGCGAACCCTGAGCAACTCAACCCTAATTGAATCAGGACAGCATGAAAACTCAGCACAACTTAATCCCGGTCTAGCAAGGTGGGCCAAGCGGTACAAACCCCTTGGTTGTTAGACCGGGTGCAGGCATTTTAAAGATAACCATTGCTTGCTCTCAATGTCTCCGCCCAGACGATCAAATCGGCTTCAAAAGCAAGCTCTTGCCCTATTGTTTTTCCACAAAAGAATTTTTTAGGCAGACCCCAGGTAGCAAGTTAGCTGCTGTTGAACCCGACCAAATGCCCTATTTCAAACCCTTGCAATTTACCTATTTAGTTTAAAAAATGGATGATCTGTCTGATGAAACCGACACAGGTGACTTGGCATTTCAATCGGACAAATTTACCTAAATTTTTCCAAGTTGTTCATACGGCGATTACCAAGACTAGCCGTTTAGAATGGCTGATTTTAAGTGGCAACAACTCCCTCGCCGTTCAAACCATTCGCCAACTTTGGCACCATCAGTTGGTTGACTATGCTGCACGGCTGGATTTGGCTGCGGTGGGTTCAGTCGGCCGATCGCCCCAAGCCCCAACGCCGGTAACGACCAGTCACCGGGCCGTCTTTCGGTGTCGGCGGCGATCGCGGTTGTACTATACCCGCCCCACCTCACCCCCAGCCCACAACACCAACGGTACCACCCGCCTTGCCCCTTATCGTTCCTTAGCCGCCCGCCCCGTTGCTAACCCGGTAGCCGTTGATCCTCAAGCTGCCAGCCTGACCATTGCCGAAGTGCCAGGTTTAACGGATCAAGCTGCCGGAGTCTTGTTGTTGACCGGAGACTTTTGTCTCTGGCTCGAAATTAATCCGCCAGCGGCCCCAGCAGAACTCATCTTTCAAGAACCAAGCACGTTGCTTTGGCAAATTAGTTTATTTCTAGCCCCCCAGAGCATTTGCGATCGCCTCTACTTGGAAACCCTCCAACGCCAGCACCCCCACCTCTGGCCCCACCTGCGCCGCTGCCTCCGCCCCAACCCCAGCCTTGATGCCTTTTGGCACGCCTACACCGCCGCCCAAAACCCGTGGACTCGCACCCCACCCCACCCCGTAGCCCACCCCGAAGCAACCTGGCTCCAGGCAGGGCTACACCATTTGCCTTTGGGGCTAATGCAAGTCGGGCTAGAGGGGGGCATCGTCCAGGCAAACCCGGCGCTGTGCCGGATGCTCGGCTACACGGCGACCCAACTGCGCCAACTCGACTGGGAAACCTTGACCCCGACCGGGGAATTTGGCCCCATTCTGGACTTAATTCAGCAAGCGGTGAATCATCAAGAACAGCGCATTTTTGAACAGCAATTGCTGACGGCTAACGGGGGGCAATTGCCGGTCGAAATCAAACTGGTGGTGGTGGGCGAACCCGATGCAGAAGAAAGTTATCTTTTGGTCTTTGTGACGGATTTGAGCGATCGCCAAAACCTAGAAACCGAGCGCCAGCAAGCCGCCCAAGCCATTCAACAGCGCCAAGACCGCGAAACCATGTTGAATAATTTGGCCAGTCGAATTCGCTCCACCCTCGATCTGCCCACCATGCTGCAAAGTGCCACCGAAGAATTACAGGTTGCACTGAACGTCGATCGCGTCGTGATCTACCAAATCTTTGCCGATGCCAGTGGCCAGTGCATCGCCGAATCCGTCAACCCCAACTATCCCTCCATGCAAGGCCAACGCTTTGGGGCCGATTGTATTCCGCCGCCCTATCTCGGAGCCTACAGCACAGGCCGTCTGTGGAGCGTAGACGATGTTCGTACCGCCAACCTCGCCGACTGTCACCAGGAAATGTTGCACCGGGTCGCCACCCAAAGCATGGTCGCCACGGGCATTCTCAGTATGGACGACAGCCTGGAACCCGACCAACGACAACTCTGGGGCTTGCTGACGGTGCACCAATGCGCCACCCAACGGCACTGGACTCCTGATGAACTGCAACTGATTCAAGCCGTCGCCACCCAGTTAGCGATCGCCCTGGAACAAACCCGCCTCATCAGCCAGGTCAACAGCTACGCCCAAGCCCTCGAAGCCCAAGTCGCCCGCCGCACCCAATCCTTACAACAAGCCTTAAAATTTGAGCAATTCACCCGCAGTTTAGCCGAATGCCTCAACCATAACCTCGACGAAACCCATCTCTTTACCCAAGTCGTCGATGGCCTACGCACCACCCTGGATGCCGCAGTGTGCCTCCTTGGCTTTTACCTCCCCGACAGCCACAGCCTCAGCATTCAATACGAAACCACCGCCCCCCACTTGCAACCCCAAACCTCCCTCTTAGGCCAGATCATCCCCCTGGAAAGCTTAGGGCTAATTGAACCCACGCAATTTTTCCAGGGCCACACCTGCCAGTATGAAGGCGATTTGCTCCAGACCTCCTTGCTCAAACGGTTGCTCCTCCCGCCAACCACCACCCCGAATGCACCAACGATCGCCATACACAAAATCGTTTGTCCCATCATCGGCAATCAACAGCAATTAGTCGGAGCTTTATTTGTCGGTCAACTGGCGACCACCCTGCCCCCCGAAGCCCTGACCCTGATTGAGGAAACCACTAACTATTGCGCGATCGCCCTGTGGCAAACCACCCTCTATCAACAGGAACACGAACAACGCCTCAGCGCCGAATATCTCCGGTCATTCCTGGAAACCTCCATCGACGTGTTTGTCGAATACGACGCGCAGCACCGCTATCTTTCCATTAATCCCGCTGGTTGTCTCTGGCTGAATCTACCCCGCGAAGGCATTCTCGGCAAAACCAACCGCGAATTGTTGGGCGAGGCCGCCGAAAGTACCGATCAAGCCTTGCGCCAAGCGATCGCCACCGGCGAAAAAGTATTCATCGACCACGAACTCTCCATGCCCCAAGGCATCCGCGTCTTTGAAACCATCTTTGCCCCCATCACCGCCCCCAAAGGCAACGTCCAGCGGATTATCATGGTCAGCCGTGATGTCACCGATTTGAAAGACCAGTGGCAACTGTTAGAAACCCGCAACCAGCAACTCGCCGAAAATAGCCGCCTCAAACAAGAATTTGTCGCCACGACCAGCCACGAACTCCGCACCCCCCTCACCGCTATCCTGGGCTTTTCCAATGTGCTGCTACAAGAGTTTTTTGGCGAACTGAATCCCAAACAACGGGACTACCTGGAGCGCATTCACGAGAGCGGCCAGCATTTATTGGATTTAATCAACGACATTTTGGACTTGTCGCGCCTCGAAGCCGGACGGATGGAACTTGACCTGCAAGCGATCTATATCCTTGATATTTGCGAAGGGGTCATCAATCTGGTGCAAGAACGGGCCACCGAGCAAGGCTTAACCCTCCAGTTAGAGATTGCGCCGGAAGTGGAGTGGATTACGGCTGACCCCCGCCGCTTGAAACAAATGCTGCTAAATCTGCTCTCCAATGCGGTGAAATTTACTCCCAAAGGCAGCGTCGGGCTGCGGGTGTATCGCCGATCGCGATCGCCAGAATACGCCGATTGTTTCGCCGATACCTCCCAACAGATGATCCTGGCCATTCATGATGTCATTCATTTTCAAGTGTGGGATACGGGGATTGGCATCAGCGAAATTGATCAGCAGCTTTTGTTTGCGCCCTTCTCCCAGATTGACAATTCCCTCTCCCGCCAACACCAGGGAACGGGCCTCGGCTTGGTGATCACCCGGAAGCTGGCAGAACTCCACGGCGGCTGGGTGACGCTGGAATCCCACCCCGGCAAAGGTTCAACGTTTACCATTTCCATTCCGGTGCGTTTATCCCTTTAGTTCCGGTCAGTTTCTCCCTTTAGCGCGAAGCCACCTGACCGGGTTCCTCCATCCGTTAGGACAAAGTGCGACAGATGGCGGACATGTTTCAGTCCACTGGCGAAGAGCTTTTTGGCGGAAATTTATATATATTTACTTTAGCTTCCGTAATACTAGGGGTATCAAGGCGGTTGGTGGTGTGTGGCCCCGATCGCGATGACCGAGAGAATGATTAGCCTTTAGTATTGGGCGGGCACGGGGCAATTGAGTTTGAGGATTGCGGCGATCGCAGTTCATGCAAGCGCGAGTTATGCAGCTTTACACGTCTGGTAACACGCCTTCACCTGGGCGATCGCGGGTGTTATCGGCAAAACCCTCGGCTCCGCCATCCCCGCAGACTCTGTGTTACAGCCCCAGATCGGTTTGAGTTGAACGCTTTATTCGTCTACCAACACTTGAAACTAGCAAGCCAACGAAGGGTGACTTCATGAGCGAATTGATTGAGTTTTACCACGGCTGGATGATCGAATTAATGACTGTTGACCAGCAGTATCAATTTATTTGTCGCTCTCCGATGGGAGAACGCTTTAGTGATGAATCGCTCTATCGGAACAAGTCTTTGGCTTTTCAGAAAGCGTTACAGCTTGTGGATCACTTTCTAGCCTGTGCCCTGCTGCGGAGTGCCCTGCGCGAAAGCTATGAGGCGGGCCGTGTCAGCATGGAAGATTGGCTGCCCTTGGCTCATTCCCTAGAAGTCGCCTCTAGAGGCCAATACAGCTATTCCTAAACGCTGCGGCGATCGCCCATCAAACGCGGCTAGGGGTTGCGTGGACGGCACCAAACGCCTCTTAACTACCAGGAAATTGAGGAACGGCCTCAAATGAGGTTTCCAAGCTAGCCCTCGCCGATCGCCCAGCGATCGCCAGCAGCGGCTTCTACTATTGGGCGAATTGGCAAGGTTCGCCGCAAGGCTGGTCGCCATCAAGCGGGCTTAGATATTAATGCTGTTGGGAATTTGGGACGGTAGCAGATAGGGATAGGCAACACCATAACGGGCTTGACGCTGGTGGTTGCGATCGCGAATTTTTTGTTCAATGCTGGCTAAGTCGGCCTGAAATTGCTGAAGCACGGCCAGATCGCCGCGATCGCGAAACGGCATCGACTCCGAACTGCCCAACTGGCCCCACCGAATCCCGCTGAGCGCATAGGCCAGCTCAATTTGCGCCACATCTTTGGCCACATTGGGCAGCAATTGCTCTGTTGTGTCGCAGGTTCCCGGTGCACCATAAACCGCTAAGGGCGCATTTGGCGCATATCCCACATAGTCAAACTGGCTGAAATTCACCGCTGCGTGTTGAGGGCCACAGGTAAAAATAATCTGGGTGGCAATGTCAATCACCTGTTGCACCTGGGTTAACCGGGCCGGAAAACCCGGCACCCGCGAGTAGACAGGCAACGGTTCGGGTGTGAGGCCAGCGGCGGTGGCCAGGTGCGCCGGCAGCCAATCGGGAACGGGGGGAAAGTCGCTGGGGGGGCGCTGGCTCAGGGGTTCACCCAGTTCGGCGGCCCACGCCTGCAAATAAGGGTCGCGCTGGACGGCTTGATCATCGGGATAGGCACGGGCCAAAAAGCGGGTGACATAGCGGGCGATCGCCTCCCACAACAACAAGGCATCATCCCGATAAGGATAGTCAGGCAGGTCACTGCCCTCTACGCCCCGCCGTCGCAGGTTGGCTGGTAGGGCCGCCAGCCCAAAATCCGTGGCCCGGTAAGCTCGGTTGATCAATTCCAGGGATGCTTCACGAGTTGGGGCCATGAGATTGTCGATCGCGGCCCCTTTACTCAGCAACACCTCATTACCCCGTGTATTGATGGCGAGGAGATAGCGCAGGTGGGGCCGCAATAACCGATAGAGGGGATGGTTGGGGGGCAGTTGGCGCGGGGTGGCGATCGCAAAGGCTTCCATCGCCAAATGGGTATCCGCCAGATGCACAATCAACTCGTGATAGGTGACATCCGCCACTTGCACATACAGTTTGGCTTGTTGCCAAGCATCAGCAGCAGCGGGGGTCACCGTGCGGCCCGGTTCCACCTGAATCAGCAATGGTTGCAGGCCCTCGGTGGTAGCGTGAAACAGCGCGATCGGACTGCCGACATAGCGACCGGGTTGTAAATCCGCTGGGGTTAGCTGGTGCAGCAGGGGATATTCGACCAAAAAGAGGCGCTGGTTGGCCGCTGCTTGAACTAAATCTAAATCTGGGTGGGCTTGGCCCTCTAAAGGCCGCTGCCAGGTTTCCAGCCACGGGGCATCGGTGGGTTGCACCCGGCGCAACATCATGGGGTTTTGGCCCGCGAGCCGTTGCCGCGCAAATTCGCGATCGCTGAGGCCACCCTCCCGCTGATGCACCTCCACCATCACTGGGGCGGCTTGGCCAAATTGCTTCAGACTGGCATAAAATCGCGATCGCGCCGTTGCCGTATCCGTCAGAGGCTTGGTTGCCTTTTGCGCCGCCAAGACTGCGGCCATCATTGCCCGTCGCTTTTTCACAAACGGGACATCAAATTGCTCGTCTGGAGGCAAATTCAGGTTGAACCAGCCCGATTGAAAGACTTCCAGGTCTACCAGTTGCGTCGTCAGATAGTACCAGGTTTGCTCTAGCGATCGCGCCTGAGCCTGAGCCTCGGCCAAGAACAACGTCCACGGCTGGGACACCTGGCCCTCCGTCAACCAGCGTTGGCCCACCGTTGCCAACAAATACCGCACTAGGCCATCAGTCCCCACATGGGGAAAAATCCGGGCTGGCCCCTGAGCCGTAAGCTGAGTGGGGTCATACCGATAGTGGCCTTGGGCTGACCGGGGAGGATGATGAAATGCCATGAACCACGCTCATTGAATTGGGTCTAAACCCAGGATAACCAAGCTTTTTCCGGTTGGCATGGGGCTTTTACCTTTTTCAGCGGGGCGAGGCTGGTCGCTTCGTCACCCGTTTGGGGGCGATCGCCAAGGCTGATCTGATTCAATCTCATGATCCTGAGCAACCAAGGCGACCCAGGGATGGCAGCAGTTCGCAGCTAGGGAGTTTCTGCCGATTCCGGGGCGGCATTGGTGGCCACCGAGCTATTGGCTGCGGCCCGTTCAGCTTTCTTTTTCTTGTCGGCGGCCAGCAAATCGGCCATGAGCGCTTGGGCCTGGGCCATTTTCTCCAGGTTGCTGCGATACAGTTCCAGGTCTTTCCGCACTTTGTCTTCTGGTAAGCGCAACGCGGCACAGACTTGCTGCAACGCTTTTTCGGACTTGGCAGCGTCTTTCATGGTGGCCAGATCCGCCCCTTCAAAGAGGGAAAATAACCCGATCGCAAAGAGCCGACTGTACTTAAATTTGGGATTGTTGGCGATCGCTTTCACCTGTTGTTGCCAATCATCGCCCCATTCCGCCGTAGCCGCCTGCTCAAACCAAGCCACTAGATCACTCACCGACTTTCCAGTAGCAAACTCCCGCAAGTGCATTGCATCCCGGCGGTAGCGGTCTGGGTCAGCTTCCAGCGATCGACAAATGGCATTGAAAATCGATTCTTTGTCGGTTTCAGGGACGTAGCCTTGCATGAAGCGATCGAACGATGTGACCACACCCAAGGCAAAAATGGGATCGTATTGAAAGTCCACATTTACTGCGAGCAGGTGCATTTCCACCATCAACTCTTCGACCACACGGCGATAGATCGAATTGATAGGCCGCGTGTGGGTGGTGTAAAAGGCTCGCTTCGTATCGGAAACAGTGCGGACGTTGTTCACAGCAGGATTCGCAATATTGTAGTCTCTTTACCATTCTCGCGCCTGACGGTGAGTTTGCCAACCTGATTCCCGCGATCGCCCAATTTCCTGGCCCCACCAATGCGACAATGGAAACCATTGATTTCCACAGGGGTGATGGATGGGTGATGGCAATCTCGGCAACCCTGGCAACCTTAGCTAGCTATCTCACGGGGGAATTTGAGAACGGCGCACAGGCGATCGCCGAACCCCTTTGGTTTGTGCATTTGCGCTTGTGGCAGCGGCCAGTCAAGCTGTTTACCGAAGACAGTGTGACGTTGTTTGCAGAACAGGCCAATGTCCTGACCCTGGACAATCCCTATCGCCAACGCCTGATGCGCCTGATGCGATCGCCGGACGATGCCAACACCTTGCAAGTGCAATACTACAGCTTCAAAGATCCCGACCAGGTACGCGGAGCCGGACAGCACCCCGAATTCCTTGAAGCTATTAACCTGGAGCACATTGACCTGTTACCGGGCTGTGTGTTGACCGTCACCCAAAGCAGCAATAAATTTATGGCCACCCCGCCTCCCGATGCCCGATGTTACTTCACCTATCAGGGCGAAATCCGGCAGGTCATTTTGGGGTTTGAGGTCAGCGCCGATGCCTACCTCACCTACGACAAAGGGGTTGATCCAGAAACAGGAAAAGCCCTCTGGGGCGCAATGATGGGGCCGTACAGCTATCGCAAAACCCGTGAGTTTTAGCCTCAAGCACCGGGGGCAACGAGCAGCGGTGCGGCTTGCAGCAAGGTTTGGGTGTAGGGATGCTGGGGCCGGGTGAAGATTTGCTCCGTGGGGCCAAGTTCCACAATCTGGCCCGCTTGCATGACGGCAATGCGATCGCAGAAATACCGCGCCACCCACAAATCATGGGTAATAAATAGATAGGTAAGCTGAAATTCTTGCTTGAGGTCATTCATCAGATCCAACACTTGAGATTGAATCGTCGCATCCAGCATACTTACAGGCTCGTCACAAATCACCAACTGGGGCCGGGTAATGAGGGCACGGGCGATCGCCACCCGCTGCTGTTGCCCCCCCGATAATTCCGCCGGATAGCGATGATAGTACGTTGGAGCCGGAGTGAGTTGCACCCGTTCCAGCATTTGCAAGGCTTGGGCTTTGGCTTCAGCGGGCGTGGCCAGGTGATGAATCAACAGCGGATCGGCAATGCTCTCGCCAATGGTCATCATGGGGTTCAGGCTGGCCCGTGGATCTTGGAACACCATTTGCAACTGTCGCCGCTGGATTTGCATGGCGCGACGGGAGAGGCGGGTCAAGTCTTGGCCCAAAAATTCCACTTGGCCGGAGGTGGGCGGAATGAGCTGCAAGATGGTGCGAGACAGGGTGCTTTTGCCACAGCCCGACTCCCCCACCAGGCCCAAAGTCTCGCCGGGATACAGTGCCAGGTCAACGCCATCCACGGCTTTGATCATCTGTCCGGCCTCGTCAGAGAACACCTTGGCTAACAGGTTTGAGTCCAGGGAGTAGTGTTTGGTTACGGCTTTGAGGGCCAACAATGGGGCTGTTGCCGGGGGCGGGGTTGCCGTTGTCGCCACGGATTCCACCGCCACTACGCCCTCAGTGGGTACGGCCTGGACATGGAGCGCCGCCTGGAGGAGCGATCGCGTGTAGGGGTGTTGGGGCTGACTGAGCACCGATCGCGCTGGCCCGGTTTCTACAAACTTGCCCTGGTGCATCACCGCAATGCGATCGCAATATTCCCCAATCATCGCCAAGTCATGGGAAATCAGCAGCAGCGCCATTTCCCGTTCCCGACACAACCGCGTGAGTTCTTGCAAAATTTGGGCCGACACAGTGACATCCAAACTGGTCGTGGGTTCGTCGGCAATGATCAACTTGGGATTGAGCAACAGGGCTAAGGCGATCGCCACCCGTTGCCGCATCCCGCCACTAAACTCGTGGGGATATTGCCGCCAGCGCTCCGCCGGAATATTGACCGCTGCCAATGCCGCCAGTGCCCGCTGTTTGGCCTGCGATCGCGACAGTTGGGGTTCATGGGCCAAGAGCGTCTCCAGGCAATGCTGGCCAATCGTCATCAACGGGTCTAACCGGGTCATCGGGTCTTGGAACACCAAAGCCACCGATTCCCCCCGATACCGCCGCAGGCGATCGGGGCCAAAGGCCAACACCGAGGCTTGCTCAAACTGGATCTGGCCCTCCGCTTTGCTTCCCGCTGGCAACAACCGCAACAACGCCCGCCCCAGGGTAGACTTGCCACAGCCCGACTCTCCCACCAGCCCCAGCCGTTCCCCCGGTTTTAGCTCAAATGACACATCATCCACCACCCAGTCCGGCGCGATCGACGCTAAGGTCGTTGGGGCCGGATAGGCTACCCGCAAGTGTTCAACCGCCAGTAATGCTTCGTTCATGGTGCCTATTCAACCACAGCCAACAATTCCCCAGGATGCTGAATCAAAAAATCCGGGTGTTCGGCAGCCAGCGCACTGGGAGAGTTAAACCCCCAACCCACCGCCACAATGCGAATACCCGTATGACGGGCTGCTTCAATATCCCGCGTTTCGTCACCCACATACAAGACTTGCGCTGGATTTAATTGATATTGCTTCAGAATGCGCTGCAAGATGCGGCCTTTGCCAAACACAGCCAACCCCGACCCAATAAAGTCAAAAGCGTGCTCCAACTCTTGCGCTTGCAAGAAAGCCGCCACGTTTTCCTGGGAATTGGAGGTGACAATGCCTAAGCGGTAGCCCTGGCGATACAGTTGGGCGATCGCGGTTTTCATACCGGGAATGGGCTGGAGCTGACCAATCTCTTGTTGCAACTCCCGCCGCAAGCGCCGCAATAAAAACGGTAATTTGACTGGCGATACCCGCGATCGCCGCACGATTTCCCTGGAACTCAAGCTTTTGAGTTGCTCAACATCTTCCGGGCGGGTTTCGGGATACCCAAATTCTGTTGCCAGACGATTAGAAATCCGCAGGATAGCCGCAAAGGAATCGGCGATCGTGCCATCGAAATCAAAAATGATCGTTTTCGTCGATCGATGGTGTCGTTCACGGACAGAAACAGGCTGAGTCGTGGTCATTCGAGCCAATCCTTAATTCAATCTAAAGACACTTAGGACAACCTCACACCATCTGACTAAGATACCCATAGAACCTTGTCAGCGTTTTTTGATAAACCTTCCTTAAGATACAGATTTCCCAAAAATCTGTAGGCTATGATACAGACATAACCAAATCGTTCATCTCGTTGGTCAGAGGAAACACGGAGGTTTCTTCTTATCATACCGAGACGGAAGTAGGGGATTCTTCCCGAAGGAACGCGCCTCATGCTTATTTCACAAGCAATCTACGATTCAAAATCCGAGGCGAAGACCATGAAACTCTCTTATCGCGGTGTCAGTTACGAGCGATCGCAGCCTTCCCTAGAAATGCGGGAAAGCGACATTTTGGCGCAACATCGGCGGGCACAACACCGGTGTCAAACGCTCCAGGCCCAAGATTGCCAAATGAGCTACCGAGGTGTGCAATATACCACGGATCAGATGGCAACAGCTTTTGCAGGCGCTTCTGGCCCAGTGACTCGCCAACCGTTGCGATACCGGGGCGTGAAATACGTTCGACTCCCCGACGGTGCAGTGCAATTGGTTGACAACGGGACTCCCGTTAGCATCCCGGCAACGGCCAAGATTTCGGAACAGGATGTGGCACGGGTGCACCACGCCAATTTGCAGCGCAACCTGGAACGGCGGCTAGCGGCAGCCCGGAGCCACGGCGACCAAACGTTGATCTCCCTGCTGGAAGCGGAGTCACGGGAACTGGCTTTATAAGCTGTTCAGTGCATTGCAGGTCGTGGGAGAAGCGGGGTTGATGGGGTAGCTCTTGGGTTTCCGTTTCTAGCCGATTCTCTCCCAAGCAAGGAGCAGTGGTGTAGGCATTTTGTCTGCACCACTTTTCATTTGATTTTGCTGGGTTGGGGGTTGCGTCCAGCTTGATGGGTTGGGCGTGATGATGGATTGGGCGCGATCGCACCGTTTCTCCAAGCGATTAACCTAAACGGGCCACCATTCCGGGAGGGCAAACTAGGGCCAAACCCCAGCCATTATTCCAAACCTAGTTCCCGTTTGAGCAGGCTGATAGATTTAGAGACGATAAAGTTCTCGCAACAGATTAATTGCGGTGGGCGGATCAGATCTTCGCGGGCGGCGGCGATCGCGGCTTTGACGGTGGCACAACTGGCCTGATCGCTGATGATAGTTTGGGCACTACGGGCGATCGCACTAATTTTGTACTGATCATTCACCTGGGCCGCCATGATCAACAAATCATCGCCCCGCAAACTGTGGATAATCACCTCCGATACTTCCACCGTTCCTGCACTCAGGCTCACAATGCCCAAACAGGTGCCCTTAGGCAGTTTTTTAATCAGTTGAATTTCGGACTCAAAATCATAAATGTCGATGGGGATTACCCGCACCGATTTGGGCGCAGCAATCTGTTCTGCATCGGCAATAAAATAGCGACTGGTAACGACAGTACCCGATCGCGTTTGGTCTAACACTTGGGGCAACTCTTCCAGGGGCACCAGTTGCACGGGGATGTTGAGCGATCGCTCCAACTCCCGCATAATCACTTCCCCCGCGCCGATATCGTGGGTGGGCGCAGTCACCAACACCTGAGCACTGCACCGCAACCGCCAGTCAATTTCCGCCAGAAACAACTCCCGTGCTTGGCTGAGGGAACACCCATTCCGCAACAACTCATCCAGGCTATTTTGCACCAGCTTATACATTTCGGGGTGCTGGTCGAGAATTGGGGCTTTGGCCTTAGCCGTGCTGTCATGCACCTGATCGCGGACATAAATGCCAGAACCCGCCTGAGCATCGACAACCCCAGCTTCTTCCAATTGGCGATAGACCTTGCTAATCGTGTTGCGGTGTAGCCCGGTTTGCATGGCCAGTTGGCGTGTGCTGGGCAGGCGGTGGCCCGGTGGAAATTGTCGCGAGGCGATCGCAAACAAAATCTGATTATAAAGTTGGGTCGATGCCGGAATATCACTATCGGCCTGAATATGGAATTGAACCATTGCCAAATCTCCCAGACTAACCCCGCTGCTCATCCCGATTCACGAATTGCTATCCATGCAGCCCCCTTCAACTGCAATTATGCTCTGTCTTTCAAGGAATCAGCATGGTTTTTGTAACTTCGCTTCACAAAATGAAACAGGCAACGTCTTAATGCGAATGGGCGCAGAGGGCGCGATCGCCCGATTCCACCGTGGGATTGGTCGCCAAATAATCCCGCACCCAGTTGCAGGCATAGGGGAGCGGTTGCAACTGGAGGATCTGCTCCAAATTCCACAGGCGGATCGTCTGGTCATCCCCCGCCGAAGCCAACAGGGGCAAAGTCGGATGAAACGCTACCGTTCTTACCCCCGCCGTATGGCCCTCCAAGGTTGCGAGTAACTGGCCTGCGGGTGTCCAGAGCTTGATAGTTTCATCAAGACTCGCCGTGGCCAACACCGTTCCCTCTGGGTTAAAGGTTACACCCCAGACTGGCCCCTGATGCCCCGTCAACGTTGCTTTGAGGTGGCCCTGGCGCGTCCAAAGTCTCACGGTCATATCGGCGCTGGCCGAAGCCAAAAGCTGACCATCAGGACTAAAGGCGACTCGCCAAATCGGCGCGGTGTGTCCTTCCAGGGCAGCGATCGCAGTGCCATCAGCCCGCCAAAGGCGGAGAATTTTGTCGGTGCCCCCAGAAGCAATGAGTTGACCATCGGGACTAAACTGCGCGTCCCAAATCGGGGCCATGTGGCCTTGCCAATGTTTCAGCAATTTGCCGTTAACGTGCCAAAGCCAGAGCGAACCATCCGCGCTGCTGGTGACAAGGCGTTTGCCATCCGGATGCCAGGAAACGGCCATGAGGGTTGCCGTCGCATCATCAAATTGTCGGAGCAACGATCCATCTAGTCGCCAAAGTTTTAAGGTTTTGTCTTCACTGGTCGAGGCGAGAATTTGACCATCGGGGCTGAGGGCGATCTGGCCAGTAGCGGCAGCATGGGCTTGGATCACCCGTCGTGCTGTCCCATCTAACCCCCAGAACTGAATATATTTGCGATTGCCGACCGAGGCGATCGCTCGCCCATTTTCCAGGAAAACCAGTTTAGTCGCAATGTCGGCGATGCCATAAATCGTGCGCTGAAAGGAGCTTTTAGTTTTCCAAAGAATCACAGTGTTGTCTGACCCGCCAGAGGCGATCGCTTCGCCATCGAGACTCACAGCAATGCCCCAAACAGCGGCATCATGACCCTGGAGCGTTTTGAGCAGTTGCCCCTCTGGACTCCACAATTTCACCGTCTTATCGTGGCTGGCAGACGCAAAAATGGGTTGAGTGGGATTCACACCAAACCCCCAAATGCCAGAAGGATGTGCCTGGATAGTATTGAGCAAAGTCCCGTCTGTCGCCCAAAACTTGATCACCCCATCCGTCCCCCCCGACACCAAAACATAGGGAACCGTAGCCGCTTGTTTCCCCCGATTGGGCACAAACCCCACCACTTGGGCAGCCGCCTCGTGCCCTCTCAAAACGTGCAAGAGCTGCCCCTCCCGACTCCACAACGAGACGCTGGAATCGGTGTTTCCCGCCGCAATGAATCGACCATCAGGACTAAACGCCACCCCGCGCACTCCGGCAGGCCGACCGGGCAACACTTGGAGGGGCACTCCATCCCGGCTCCAAACTTCAACGGAACTATCTGGCCCCCCAGAAATAAAGGTCGAACTATCCGGGCTAAAGGCCAGACTCCAGATTGCAGAAGCTTGGGGCTGAATGGTTTTGATTAAGGTGCCATCGGGTTTCCAGATCCGAATACTCTTTTTGTCGTCGCCACTAATCAAGCGGGTGCCATCGGGACTAAATTTGAGGGCGTAGACAATTCCCGTATGCCCGGTCAAGGTTTTGAGCAAGGTGCCATCGGGCCGCCAGAGTTTGATTGTGCCATCGACCCCGGTACTGGCGATCTGTTGTTGATCGGGGCTGAAGGCGATCGCCAAAACTGCGGCAGAATGACCATTGAGGCGATTTTTTTCTTGAATACTGAGCAAAACCCGCCACAGGGCCGCATCTACTTTGGCCTCCAGGTCAGGGTTAGCCGTGGTCAATCGCTGTAGCCGTTCCTTGGCTTTGATGGCCTGCAACACCGCATCAAACTTTTTGTGGGAAGCAAAGAGCGCCTCGGAGGACAGGGCCAACGCCTTCACTTCGCTGAGTGCTGTTTGCTGGTATTGCTGATAGGCCAGGATGCCCAGCCCGATCGCCACACACAACACAGCGGTGACAATGCCTAACAAACCCCGTTGCCGTCGCAAATGCCGTCGTTGTTCCCGCGATCGCTGTTGTTCGAGATAGAGCTTGGCTTCCACCGCTTGCAGGCGATCGGCTTCTAGTTGGGCTTGAATTTCCTGCTGGGCCAGGGCTTGGCTGGCAGCCAAAAAGCGATAATCCAAATCACTCAGGCTTTTGTGTTGTGCCCAGGTTGTCGCTTCTTCCAGGGCTTGCCCCCGCAACAACCACGAGGTTTCGGCGCAGTCTGCATCGACCCAGGCTTGGAGCGATCGCCCATAGGGGCGCAGGTTGGCCAATTGCTGCGTCACCCAAGCCAGATCAAAAATGTGGCGATAAATCTGATTTTTGACCTGGAGTTTGCCCGCCCGTTGTTCCACCAGCCCAGACAGCAACAATTCGGTGTGGTCAGCACTGGTTTCGGTGTAGGCGACACTGGTGGGCGATCGCGCCGCTGGCACCTCAGCGTGCAACACAATTTGTTGATACAACCCCAGCAACCGTCCGGCCCGGTGTTCGTTATACAGCAGGCGATCGCGAATGGTACGCAGGTGTTCCGGTTCGTCGCGAGTTTGCCAATTCTCTAAAATGTGCGTGGCGATCAACCGTTCCACTCTAGGTGTCGGCGCGGCCTCCGGGGCTGGGCAGCCATTGCCAGCGGGACTCTCCGGCCAAACTGTCGCCGCTTGCACCACCAGTTGACACACTTTTTGGGTGAGGAAGGGTTGCCCGCCTGTCCATTTCAAGATTTCCTGCAACGTGGTCGTGGGATCGGGCACCACGGCGGCCAAACCGGGGAGTAATGGACTGGCTTCTGTGGCCGTAAAGCCAGAAAGAGCGATCGCCCGACCGAGGTTGAACGGAGTCCGGGTTTTGTCGGCAATCAATTGGCTCGGCGTGGTGACACCCAACAGGGCAAAGGTCAACCGTTGATAGTCGGGGCGATCGGCCCGTTTGTTATAACAAGCGCGAATCAGGGCAAAAAAATCATCCGTGGCAAAGGGCAACCCCAATACACTGTCAATTTCGTCAATAAACACCACAATGGGTTCGGCAATGTGGCGCAACACCACCGTTTCCAGTAAATCATCTAGCCGCTGGGGCCAGGATAATGCCTCGCGATCGCGCCACCATTGCACCACATTAATTGGCAATTGCAACGTCCGACACAGCAACCCGGCGATCGAGGCATACCATTGTGCAGGAGTCACGAGTTGGGTGCCGATCGCCGTCATATCCACCACCCCACACCGCACCCCCGCCTGCTGAAGCCGATGCATCGTCTGCACCCGCAAGCTGGATTTTCCCATTTGCCGCGCATTCAACACATAGCAAAATTCCCCTTGTCGTAACCCAGCAAACAATTCCTCATCCGCCGCCCGCCGCACATAGCTGGGCGCATTGACAGGCAAACTGCCCCCCACCTGGTAGGATGGCGCTGGCTGGGCGGGGGCAATGACCATGAGCCGGATCTCCTGCCTATTGGGTCAAGACTTGACGGAAATAATGGTGATACAACCAGCAACTCGCTTTGGCATTTTGGCCACTGTACCGGATTAGACCCAGAGATTGCAGTTTGTAGCTTTGGGCCGGGGGCAATTGCACCCCATCCGGTTCGCTAACGACCGCTTTCATGGCCTGCAATAGTTCCGGAAACCGCTGCAAGTGACCTAGTTGTTGGCGCAGATGGGTACTAAAAATGCTGTTTGGCGCGATCGCCCGCTGCTCGAACATCGCCAGAGGGATACTCTGTTGCGTCAAATGAAATAACGCCAACTGCGTTAAGTGGGGATGGCCAGCCAACCACGCCATCAACCGTTCTGCAACCATGCCAGACTCACCAAGACCATACCGAGTGGCCAACTCTGCCACCTGCGCTTCGGTAAAGGGAAACAACTCGACCAGTAAGCCCACATTAAATGGCGACTGATTCAGATTGAGCGGCAAATAAACTTCATTGGAGTGTAAGATGACCAGCCGTAGCCGTTGCCACAGTTTACTACTCTCTAACCCATACTTCGCTTGTTCAAACCAGGCCCGCAACATCCCAAAAAAATCAACCGCGATTTCTGGATAAGTAAACAAAATATCAGCTTCATCAATTGCCAGCACAATGGGGCGATCGTCCGCCGCTAATAAATAAGACTCAATATAGTGACTACAGTTATAGCTGTGGCCAAACAGATCACTCCAATAATCTTGCACTTGCACAGGCAAATCGATCGCCTGGGTCAACACCGCACAAAACCACTGAAAAAACCGCTGCGGTTCCTGCAAGACTGACTGATCCGCCAATTGCAAATTGACCACCGCCGTCCGCACCCCCTGTTCCTGCGATCGCACCAACAGTTGCGCCATCAACGAAGTTTTGCCATATTGGCGGGGTGCTTTGATCCGGAGTAAAGCTCCCGGTTGGTTTAGTTCTTCCCAACACAGTTGTTCCACCGGGGGGCGCTGCACATAAAACGGCGAATCCAGCGAAAGCTGACCTTTGAGGGGACTCGTCAACAGTTGATTGAGCATAGCCGTGGTGGTATCGCCATCTTGCTGGTTGATATCTTCGCTGGTGAGGGCCAACCCAAACGCCTCAAAATACACTTCCAGCGTGGGTTGATCCACGGGCTTCTCGCGGCGACGGACTTTGATCAGTGTGTTAATGCTCAGGTGAGTGCGATCGGTCAGTTGCTCCAGCGTGTAAGACTTGCCCCCATTTTCCCGCATTGCAGCCAGTAATTCTGCCGCTTGCAGCCGTTGCCATCCATAGGCACTTAAAATGACTCCTCGCTTACGCCGTTGTACCATTCCTGCCTCTATCTCGTTCCCCAATGCCGCTGAATCTCTCCTTATTGTTCGCATTGCCAAACCCAAAGCTTGAAATAACCATACAACCTGATCAGAAAATATTGACAAAGAATTGCAAGATTCAGCCAGATCAACGGCCTTAGCCCGAAAGTGCTACGCCCAAAAGATTTAAATTTCGGCAAGTTTGGCATTTAATTACCAAAACAACGGTGTATCCTCACAGTTGCGGGCGTTTAGTCATGAAATCGCTCGTGGGAGAGATGTTTGCAACCGTGAAATATCGTACACGATTAATATTGGGCCTTGGACTCATTTTTATAAGTTGAATTCCTTTCAAATTTAAGTTGTGATTTTATCCTGCGATCGCGACTAGGCATTTGCCTGGTGGTAACGGTAGTGTTTGATTAAGCGTCTTGGTTTGTAGCTTAGACACGCTCATAATGGAGATAGCTGACGCAATCGAGCGTACTGGTGGCATGACAGGCACGCCGACGGTGATGTCAGAAATCAGCAGGAAATGGTAGGAATCACAATGTGGAACTTTGTTCGGGCAATTCTTGCGCCCAGTCAGTATATCCCGCATGGGCATTGTTACCTATGGCAAACGCCGCTCGTGTGGCTACATCTTCTGAGTGACGGCTTAATCGCGATCGCCTATTTCTCCATTCCAACAATGTTGATCTATTTTGTGCGAAAGCGAAGCGATATGCCCTTTTCACGGGTGTTCATGCTGTTTGGGGCCTTTATCGTGTTATGCGGTGTGGGCCATCTGCTCGATATTTGGACTCTGTGGTATCCCGCTTATTGGCTCACGGGCCTTGAACAAGCCCTAACGGCTTTAGTGTCTTGCTATACCGCCCTCCAATTAGTTGAACTGTTACCGCAATTTCTTTCCCTGAGAAGCCCTCAAGAGTTAGAGCGGCTCAATCAAGAATTAGAAGTTCAAATTGCAGAACGACAACAGACTGAAACCACATTACGCCAAATTGTTTCTGGTACTGCCACCGTCTTTGGCGAAGAATTTTTCTCTGCTCTAGTTCGTAACATTGCAGATGCCTTGGGCGTTGCCTATGTCATGGTTTCTGAAGTAATCGGTTCGCCTCCAGAAAGACTGCATACTTTAGGCTTTTGGGCCAATGATCATTTGGCGGAAAACTGTACTTATAGTGTGCAAAATGCACCCTGTTTATTAGTGTTAGAAACTCAGGAACTCCACCACTTTGTCGATCACGTCCAAAGCCATTTTCCTGAAAATACCCTACTTGCAGAAATGGGGGCCGTGAGTTATTTAGGCGTACCGTTGTTAGACACAGAACAGCGTGTGATCGGTAATCTTTGCATTATTGATACCAAGCCTTTGCCCGAAAACGAAAATACACGGGCGATCGTGTCAGTCTTTGCGGCGCGGGCCGGAGCAGAATTACAGCGGAAATGGGCCGAGGCTGAAAAAAGTCGTACTTATGAAGAGTTAGAGTTTCGGGTGACAGAACGCACCGCTGAACTGGTGGCAACCAATAATGCGTTGGCGGTGGAAGTGCGGGAACGGGAGGCGATCGCCTCGGCCCTGCGGGAAAATGAACGGCGCTTTCGGGCGATTTTTGATTATGCGCCGGTGGGAATCAGTCAGGTGCATCCTAATGGCCACATTTTGGACGTGAATCGGAAGCTTTGCGAAATTCTGGGTTATACGGAAACGGAATTACTCACGATGGATTTTGAGAGCTTCACCTACAAGGATGATGCGGCCATGCAGCGATCGCGGATGCAGGATTTGTTAACTGGCGAAAGCGAAAGTTACATCATCGAGAAACGCTATGTCCGCAAAGACGGCGCAGTCATCTGGGGCAGTTTAACCAGTTCACTCGTGTATGACGAAGCTACAGGTGCACCCAAATATTTGATTGGCATCATTAATGACATCAGTGCTCGCAAACAGGCGGAACTGGCGCTCAATCAAGCCGTTCAGCGCGAAAAAGCGATCGCCCAGATCGTCCAACGGATGCGCCAAAGTTTGGATCTGCGAGTGATTTTCCAGAATACTACTGCCGATTTGTTGCAAGCCTTGGAGTGCGATCGCGTCGCCATTTATCAATTCAATCCCGACTGGAGTGGTGGCTTTGTGGCCGAGGCCGTCACGAGCGATTGGCTCCCCCTTTCCGAGTTAGTGGATCAAGAAAATACGCCCGTTCACCACACCTTAGAAAGCGATCGCTGCACCGTCAAAACCTGGGAAGCCAGCGAACTGGTCATTCCCGATACCTACCTCCAAGCAACGGCAGGGGGCATTTACCAAAACGGCACCAAATATCGCAGCGTCCCCGACATTTACGCGGCCAACTTTTCTCCCTGTTACATGGCCCTATTGGAGCAATTTCAAGCCAGAGCATACTTAATTTTGCCAATTTTCAGCGGCCGTAGATTATGGGGTCTCATTGCGGCTTACCAAAACTCTGGCCCCCGCCATTGGCAAAACACTGACATCGGCCTTGCGTCCCAAATTAGCAATCAACTGGGGGTGGCGGTGCAGCAGGCCGAACTCTTTGCCCAAACCCAACAACAGGCGGAAGAACTGCAACAAGCAAAAGAAGCAGCGGATGCAGCCAACAAAGCCAAGAGCGAGTTTTTAGCCAACATGAGTCATGAACTCCGCACCCCGCTTAATGTGATTTTGGGGTTGACTCAACTGTTAGCTTTGGATGGAAATTTGGCCACCACCCAAAAACAATACCTGCACACTATTGGCCACAGTGGCGAACATCTCTTAACCCTCATCAACGATGTGTTAGAAATGTCGAAAATTGAGGCAGGCCGCTTAACTTTGGCTAGGGAAGAATGTAATATCCAGCAGTTACTCAACAGCTTGCAGGAAATGCTGCGCTATCGCGCCAAAACGAAGGGTTTACAGTTTGCCTTAGAGTATCAAACTGCCTTACCGCCGCGCATCAAAACTGATGAACCAAAACTGCGCCAAATTCTGATCAATCTGTTAGGCAATGCGATTAAGTTTACGCAACACGGGCAAGTGACGTTGCGGGTTGGCTGTCAAATGGAGTCTGCGATCGCCCCGGAACCAGACGCGATCGCGCCCCCGGCGACTCTCTGGTTTGAAGTAGAAGACACTGGCCCCGGCATTGCCTCAGACGACCTACAACGATTGTTCAAACCCTTTCAACAAACCCAGGCTGGGCTAAAGGCCGTGGAAGGCACCGGCCTGGGGCTAGCCATCAGCCAACGCTATGCCCATCTGCTGGGCGGCGAAATCACCGTGCACAGCCAACTTGGACAAGGTAGCGCCTTCCGCTGCACCATCCATGCCCAACCCCTCTCAGGGACAAACCTGACCGAGGTGCCCGCCCAAATCGCCACCGCCTTGAGCACCACCCACGGCAACATCATCGGCCTTGCTCCTGGTCAACCCGAATATCGGATCTTAATCGTTGAAGACAACCCAGCGAATCGGCTCGTGCTCTGCGAGTTGCTTCAGCGGTTTGAGGGGTTTGCCGTGCAAGAAGCCACCAATGGCCAAGAGGCGATCGCCCTCTGGCATACCTGGCAACCCAATTTAATTTTTATGGATATGCAAATGCCTGTGATGGATGGGTACGCAGCCGTTAAAACCATCCGGCAATGTGAAGCCAACACCCTTCGCCTGTGCCCCAATCCCCCAGTACCAGTCGCCCCTCACCCCGCCCACACCAAAATCCTGGCCTTGACCGCCAGCGCCTTTGAAGAACAACGGAAAGAAATCCTCAGCATTGGGTGCGATGATTTTATCCGTAAACCGTTTAAGATTGCTGAGATTCTAGAGGGATTAACCCAGCATTTGGGCGTGCAATATGTGTATGCTTGCCCAACCGAAAGTAATGCCCCCACCCCTGCTAAGCCAGCGATCGATTTAGCCAGCACGCTCCAAACAACGATGCCCCCAGATTGGCTCAAAGCGTTGCATCAAGCAGCGATTCAAGGCAGCGATTCAGCCGTGAAAAAACTCATTCAAGCCATTCCAAAAGAACAAGATGATTTGATTTCTACCTTGATCGAACTTACTGAAAATTTCCAGTTTGAAAGTATTATTAACGCCACCCAGGCGATCGCGCAAGAGCTATCTTAAATCTATCTATTCTTTAGCCCCAACAGCCACGAGCAGTGGTACTGTTCAAGCAAAAATTAACCCATCAGCGTGCACTCCCCCCTAGTTGAAACCAGATTTTTGACCAAATCCACTTGAAATAAAGCATTGTTCAAATGACAGCGATAACAGAGCTTAAAGCAAAGCAGCGTCAAACTATTGCTATGAATACCCAACCGATTAGCAAAAACGATACCGCCGACATTCTCATTGTTGATGATCTGCCTGATAATATTCGATTTTTGTCCACTTTTTTGAGCGAAGCAGGCTATCAGGTTCGTAAAGCCTTAAACGGTGAAATGGCCCTGAGAGCAGCCCACGCTCTACCACCGGATCTAATTTTATTAGATATTAATATGCCAGACATGAACGGCTATATTGTCTGTCAAGAATTAAAAAAAGATCCCATTACAGCGGAAATTCCGATTATTTTTCTCAGTGCTGGAAATGAAACTCTGGATAAAGTCAAAGCCTTTCAATGTGGTGGCATTGACTACATTACTAAACCCTTTCAACTGGAAGAAGTGTTAGTCAGAATTAAAACCCAGCTAACCATTCGGCAACTTCAAAAAAATCTCAAACAGCAAAATGAGCAACTTGAACAGGCGCTTGAAGAACTAAAAGTAGCTCAGGCCAGTTTGGTTCAGCGCGAAAAAATGTCTACTTTACGGGATGTGGTAGCTGGTGTTGCCCATGAAATCAACAATCCCCTCAGTTTTATTCTCTGTAATGTTCAGCCAGCTAGCGAGTATGTCTATCAATTATTGCGTGTCATTGAGTTATACCAACAAGAATATCCAGAGCCAACCCCCGCGATCGCCCAACTCATTGAAGATTTAGATCTGGATTTCTTGAGTTCTGATGTTCAGAATATTCTTAAATCGATGAAGAACGGCGCAAACCGGATTCATTCCGTCATGCTGGCGTTGCGGCTATTTACTCGATTAGATGAATCAGATATTAAACAAATCAATATCTGCGAAAATATTGAAAGTTGTTTATCGATTTTGCAATATCGGCTACTATCCCGCCTCGATAATATTGTCGTTCAGATTGAAAAAAACTATGGCACCAGCACTCTGTTAACCTGTCATGCGGCCCAACTCAATTTGGCCATCTTTAATCTAATTAATAATGCGATCGATGCCCTGGAAGAACGGCTGAAATATCAGTATGAAGAACCCTTTCAACCCATTTTAGGCATTACCGTCGCGATCGAGCCTGATAACATTTTGATGATTTGCATCGAAGATAATGGCATTGGGATTACGTCGGATCATCAAGCCCGGATGTTTGAACCGTTTTTCACCACCAAAGCGGGTGGGCATGGAGTAGGGCTGAATCTTGTCACCAGCCGCCGCATCGTTGAAGAACTGCACCGAGGCCGCTTAAGCTTCCATTCGCAACTCGGAAAAACCCAATTTGTGATTCGTTTACCCTTGCCGTCGCATCTAGCTTAAACCAAATTTTTAGGGGTTTTCAGGCCGGAATTGGAGCAGGCAAGGAGTTGAGCCGCAGATGTTGGCTTGCCGGGTGGGGTCGATCGCGCCCAAGAGGCTACATTACAGATCGTCATTTCGCGTAATTTTTCTTAAAATGCAAACGGAGCACGATCGCGAATTGTCCTGCCCGCAAAATTTCCCTGCTACTGAATTTAGGAAAACCACCACTGCTATGACTCACCCCGCCTCCCCCTCTCTGCGCGCACCCGCTGTCCCGTCTACTGAGCCGGAGCGATCGCCCACCTGGCAAATCAAATTGCTCTACGACGGGGAATGTCCCTTGTGCTTAAAAGAGGTAAACTTTTTGCGGCAACGAGATGGGGGGCGAGGGTTAGTGAACTTTGTTGATATTGCTGACCCAACCTATGAGGCCGCAGCCAATGGCGGCGTGGACTTTGCCACAGCAATGGGTCGGATACATGCCGTCTTGCCCGATGGCACCGTGCTTCGCGATGTGGCCGTGTTTCGACGGGTATACGAAATTCTGGGCCTAGGCTGGGTTTACGCCATCACTCGGATTCCGGTGATTGAGGCGATCGCCAACCGGATCTACGGCGTGTGGGCCAAATGGCGCTTACCCCTCACCGGACGGCCCGACCTGGCCACCCTCATCGCCGCCCGCGAACAAGCCACTTGTTCCACCGCCGGTCGCTGCCGGATAGACTAGGCCCCAGTGGGTATAGGGAAATAGCGTTACCCCGAAAGCGGCACTAGAGCACACCGCCAAACGCCACCTTAGGAAACCGAACAGGGCAGCCCCTCGCTGTCTGGCATATAGGATCGCGTATATTTTTCAGATCCAAATTTCTCGTCAAAACTGCAATAGGCCAAATGGCAAGGATTGGGTGAGTGAAGGACAAAGAGCAGGGTTTGAGACCGCGCACAATTGTCGAAGAAGCCTGGGAAGCATTAGAAGCCTCGATAATTTACTATCAAGGTCGGCCAGTGGGGACGATCGCCGCCCGTGACCCCGACAGTCCCGCGTTGAATTATGACCAGTGTTTTGTGCGGGATTTTGTGTCAGCGGCGCTGCTATTTTTGATCCGGGGCGAAACCGAAATTGTCCGCAATTTTTTGATCATTACCCTCAAGCTCCAGCCCAAAACCACGCAGTTGGATGCGGCCAAACCCAGCCGGGGTCTGATGCCTGCCAGTTTCAAGATTCAGTCGGTGAATGGCCAAGAACAGATCAAAGCTGACTTTGGCGACCACGCGATCGGGCGAGTTGCCCCAGCAGACTCCGGCCTATGGTGGCTGATTTTGCTCCGGGCTTACTTTGTGGCTACCCAGGATACAGAGTTGGTGTACCGCGAGGATGTGCAAGAGGGCATTCGGCTCATTCTGCAACTCTGCCTCGTCACCCGGTTTGACATGTACCCGATGGTGCTCGTTCCTGATGGAGCCAGCATGATCGATCGCCGCATGGGAATGTATGGCCACCCGCTGGATATTCAATCGCTGTTTTATGGGGCGTTGCGGGTTGGGTTGGAATTGTTGATGCCGAATCAAGACAATCAACTCACCATTCAGGCGATTCAAGGTCGGCTGGGGCCGCTCAAAAAGCAATTGCGGGAAAACTATTGGCTTGATCCCGATCGCCTGAATGAAATCTATCGCTTTCGGGTCGAGGAATACGGCGAAGAGGTGCTGAACCAGTTCAATATTTATGCCGAGTCGATTCCGTTTTATACCCTGGCAAAATGGTTGCCTGATGCCGGAGGCTATCTGGCGGGGAATTTGGGGCCGTCGCAGATGGATACCCGGTTTTTTGCGATCGGGAATTTGATGGCGATTTTGATGTCTTTGACCACGGAACGGCAAGCCCACAAGATTTTGAATTTGATCGAGTTGCGCTGGAGTGATCTGATTGGGCACATGCCGATGAAGCTGTGTTATCCCGCTGTGGAAGGGATGGAGTGGCAGATTGTGACGGGGGCTGATCCCAAAAATCGCGCCTGGTCTTATCACAATGGTGGCAGTTGGCCGGTGTTGTTGTGGATGTTGACGGCTGCCGCTAAGAAGATGGATCGGGGTGAGTTGGCCCACCACGCGATCGCGATCGCGGAACGTCGCCTTAAGGGAGACAGTTGGCCTGAGTATTACGACGGGGCCGAGGGCAAACTCATTGGCAAGGGGTCACGGAAATTCCAGACCTGGACGATTTCAGGCTATTTACTCGCCAAAGAGATTATTGCTAATCCCGCCCACCTCAAGCTGATGGCCCTTGCGCCCGAACATTAGCCCGCTTGATAGTTTGAAATCTACCGCGGCCCGATCGCCATTTCTCGTCTTCGGCTAATTAAGTTTTGAAAACAGCGATCGCTTTTATGAGACCAAATTCAGAGTTGCGCGTATTTTGGTGATGGTTCGGTCGTCTGCGATCGCCATATCACCAAAATTTCCGGCTTGAGGGCAAAATTCAATGTCACTCCTCAACTTGCTGTCTTTTCTCGGCATTTCACTCCTCAATTTGCTGTCTTTTCTCGGCATTTTTGGCCTGTGTTTTATCGCCTGGTTGTTTTCAGAAAATCGCCGCATGAGTGTGCAACCGTGGCGCACCGTGTTCACAGGCATTGCGCTGCAACTCGTCTTGGGGGCCGCTGTCTTTCTGTTCCCGCCGACGCGGTTGGGGTTGCAGTGGTTTAGTGATTTGCTCAATGTGGTATTCGAGGCGGCAGATGCGGGGGCCAGGTTTGTCTTTGGCAACAACATTGTGCCGGAACCGGGGCAAACGCCGAATGTCAACATTGGCTATATTTTTGCCTTCCGCGCCTTACCCACCGTCATCTTTTTCTCCGGGTTAATGGCTTTGCTCTACAACCTTGGGGTCATTCAACTGGTCACCAATGTGTTTGCCAAGATTTTTTATGTGGTGATGCGGTTGAGCGGAGCGGAATCCCTGAGTGGCGCGGCCAATATTTTTGTCGGCATTGAAGCGGCGATCGTTGTTAAGCCCTTTTTAGCCAAGATGACCCGCAGCGAACTCTGTGCGATCCTCTCCTGCTGTTTTGGCACGGCAGCCTCCTCGGTCTTGGCGATCTATGTCAGCGCCTTGAAACCCGTCTTTCCAAATATTTTGGGTCACTTGGTTTCGGCTTCAATTATGGCCATTCCAGCCTGCTTTGTAATCTCCAAAATTTTGGTGCCAGAGACGGGCAAACCCCTGACGATGGGCGGCTTGCCCAAAGAAGAGAAAAAGTCCCAGTTGCGATCGCCCACTAGCCGGAAGGAATTGCTAGACGATGCTAGCCGTGCCCCAATGGCCGCTATCCCCACCACGGATGAAGATGAAGAATTAACCCAAATCCTTCGGGGCGAAACCCCACTGGCCCAGAGCCGGGGGCAGACGTTTACGGACAATGAGCCAGTCGATGAAGCGGCGATCGCCGAGCCACCCCCACCGCAGGAAACCGTGGCAGGCGAACCGATTGAGCGCATGAGTCCTCTGGATGCCGCGATCGTCGGCGCATTGGATGGGGTGAAAATGTCTGTTTCCATCGCCGCCGTGCTGATTTTGATCCTGGGCTTTGTGTTCCTCATCAAAAAAGTGTTTCCGTTTTATGACACGGTTCTCGGTGGCTTGTTCTTACCCCTAACCTTTATGACGGGCGTTTCCGATAACTGGGATGAACTGTGGCGATCGTCGGTCATTATCGGACGACGGTTGATTGAAACCGCGATTCCGCCCTATAACTCCGTGGGCAAACTGGCGGGGGAAGGCTTGCTCTCGCCACGGGCAATCTTGATCACCAGCTATGCCCTGTCTGGCTTTGCTCATCTGGCCTCCGTGGGGATTTTTGTTGGCGGCACGATCGCCCTCATCCCCTCCCGCCGCAAAGATATCTCCGCCTTGGGGTGGAAAGCCTTGTTTGCAGGCACCCTGGCCACCATGATGATTGGCGCTGTTTCCGGTGTCTTCTACACGCCGAGAAACGACAGCATTTTGGGCACCCCTGCGCCCCAAGTTAGTCCAGCGCCCACGGCCAGTCCAGCGGCCAGTCCGGCTCCGTCGCCCACGGCCAGCCCAAGCCCTGCGGCCAGCCCAACTCCTGTGCCCCCCCAACCCGCGCCAACAACGGCCCCCAGCCCCACAACTTCGCCCCGGTAGGGCCGGATTGCCAGCGTCATAGAAAATCCGCGATCGCCTTCCGTGCTATGGTGACACTGGCGATCGCCTGATTCGGTGCTGGGTCTATGTCTCGAACGTCTATGTCTCGAACAAACGCTATAGCGGCTGTCAAAGAATTGTGGTCAAAATATCGGGTCGAGTTGCGGCCCGTTTTACTCGTAGCAGCCATTTTTTTAGGGGTCACGCTGCTCATCGGCTTGCACCGCTACTTCACGTTCTATGCCTCCTACGACCAGGGCATTTTCAGCCAGTTGTTTTGGAACGGCATTCACGGGCGCTTTTTCCAGAGTTCCCTCTCCTCCGTCCTCTCTGGGGCCGTCGTCCACGACAACCAAGTGCCCACGGTGTTTTACCATCGCCTGGGCCAACATTTTGATCCGGTGCTGTTGCTGTGGCATCCGCTCTATGCCTTGTTTCCCAGTGCCGCCACGCTGGTTGTGTTGCAGTCCCTCTTGGTCACGGCGGGGGGGTTGGTGCTGTATGTCCTCGCCCGTCACTATCTCCAGCCGGCGCTGTCCTGGATGATTACGGCTAGTTACTTTGGGGCGGTCACGGTCATCGGGCCAACCCTGTCCAATTTTCACGATCTCAGCCAAATTCCGCTGTTTCTGTTTACCCTGTTTCTGGCGCTGGAAAAACGCTGGTGGTGGCTGTTTTGGGCAATGGCTCTGTGTACGGTGTTGGCCCGCGAAGATGCTGGCATTTTGCTATTTGCGATCGGGCTGTATCTCATTCTGAGTCGCCGCTTTCCGTGGGTGGGAGCAGGGCTGTGTGGCCTGGGTTTTGGCTATGTGATGCTGGCCACCAATACCCTGATGCCCATGTTTTCTAGGGATATTTCCCAGCGGTTTATGATTGAGCGGTTTGGGCACTTTGCAACGGGGAATGAAGCTTCGACCGCCGAAATTTTGGTTTCGATTCTGACTAATCCCATCAAGCTGATGCAGCATGTTCTGAGTGCGCTGGATCAAAAGCTGTTTTATCTATTGGCGCAAACCTTGCCGCTGGCTTTTGTGCCCCTGGCTTCGCCGAGTGCCTGGGTTTTGGTCAGCACGCCTTTAGCGCAACTCTTTTTGCAAGGGGGCGAGTCGCGGTTTTCGATTTACATTCGCTATGCCATTACCCTGGTGCCGGGGTTGTTTTATGGGGCGATTTTGTGGTGGTCGGTGCATCGCGATCGCTTCAAGCCCCGGTTGCGCCAAATCTGGACGGGGCTGATCGTTTTATCGTTGTTAATCACGTTCTTGAAGAGTCCCCACCGGGCGTTTTATTTTGTCATTCCCGATTCTTTTGATCCGTGGGTTTATGTGCCGATTACGCGCCAATGGGAACACGCTGGGGCGGTGCGATCGCTCCTCAGCCAAATTCCTGCCGATGCCCCCGTTTCTGCCACCACCTACATCGTGCCCCACCTCTCCACCCGCCGCGCCGTCCTGCGAATGCCCTACTTGCAATATCGGGATGATGCCCAGCAGGTACAATCCGTGGACTATGGCATTGCGGATTTGTGGCAGCTCTATCAATATCAACCCGCGTTTAAGACAGAACGCACGGCCCTGCGCGATCTCCTCGTGTTTATTGACCAGTGGCAAACCCAAGGCTACGGCATTCGGGCCATTCAAGACGGGGTCGTTTTGCTGCAACGCAACGCCACCACGCCCCCGGATCTGCTCCAACAGTGGATCGAACTTCGCCAGAACTACCAAGCCAACCTCAAAGCAACTGAACTGCCCGACCCGACCAGTCCCAACCCGATTAAGGGATAATTGGCAGTCAACGGCCTGGGTCGCCTAAATGAAACTGGGGATGGGGCCAGAACCGCCTATAATTCTTCAGTGAAGATCAGGTTGACAACAACAAGTGGTTTGGGGCGGAAAATACGGCTTAAATCTCTCTTTCAGCGTATTTTCAGGCTTCTCCCCACCGCCTAGGGTGGAATTACCCTCTTCACACGTTTATTTACGCCCTTTCTTTGCCGTTTGGCGGGGGCGAGTTTTGGGGTCACTGTTGGGTTGCGTCCGTGATAACCCACACTCCAGGCTTGCCGCTGCAACGGTTGCAGGTATTGCTATGGCTTTGAATGTCCTATCGTTTGTCGGAATGGTTGTGCTGTGCGGGATTGCGTGGCTCACGTCGGAGCAGCGTCGCGTGGTGCCGTGGCGGACGATCGCGTGGGGAATTGGGCTGCAACTGATTTTGGGCCTGTTGGTCTTTCAGGTGCCCTTGACCCGCAGTTTGTTGGTGGTGCTGAGTGATGCGATTAATTCCATTTTGGATGCTACGGAGGCGGGTGCCCGGTTTTTGTTTGGGCCGTTGTTTGTGCCCGATGGAGCCTTGGTTCCTGGCCCGGTGCTGGCTGGGCGCTGGCTGGCACGGGCGATCGCGCCGCCCTATGTGCCGGTTCCGGGCGATCGCCTGGGGCCAGAATTTCTCAACTTGGGGTATGTCTTCGCCTTTCGGGCCTTACCCAGTGTGATTTTTTTCTCGGCGCTCATGGCCCTATTCTATGCGCTGGGGCTGATTCAACCCGTGGTCAACCTATTTGCCCGGATTTTTCAGCGCACCATGAATTTGAGCGGGGCCGAAGCCCTGAGCGGAGCCAGCAATATTTTTGTAGGCATTGAAGCGACGTTGGTGGTGCGGCCCTATTTGCAATGCATGACCCGCAGCGAACTCTGTGCCATCCTGGCCTCCTGTTTTGGCAGCATTGCCTCCACCGTGCTGGCGTTGTATGCCGGGTTGTTGCGGCCCGTGTTTCCCAATATCACCGGGCATCTGGTTTCCGCATCGATCATGGCGATTCCGGCCTGCTTTGTGATGGCGAAGATTATTGTTCCCGAAACGGAGGTGCCAGTGACGGCGGGCCAAAAGTTGACCGAAACCACAGCCCCCCAAGCGATCGCCGTTGATCCTCCGGTCATTACCTCGGCCATTCCCCCCCTGCAAACAGAACCAGCAGGCCCGGTTGGGGCTGAACCCATCGCCAAAGACCTGCCTCGCGATCGCCCTGCTCCGCCGTCACAGCCGCCTGCGGGCAATCCCGATGATCCCGCGTTGCTGGGGCCAATGGAAAGTATTGTGGTGGGGGCAATGGATGGGGTGAAACTGGCTGTGGCGATCGCCGCCCTCCTCATCGCAATTCTGGGCTTGGTGGCGCTGGTGAATCTGTTCTTTGTGAATCTGGCCTCCCTGGCCACCAGTTCCCAACCTTTTGTGCGCGGGATCGGCCAGGTTTTTCAAGTCATTTCGCTGCAAAACATTGTCGGAGCGGTGTTTCTGCCGTTGACATTTTTGACTGGAGTATCGCTGAGTTGGCCGGAACTGTGGCAAGCCTCCTTGCTGATTGGCCAACGCTTGCTTTTGACAGAAATCCCCTCCTATCAACAACTGGCGGTTTTGTCCAGTCAGGGATTGCTCAGCGATCGCGCCCTGGTGGTCGTCAGCTATGCCCTGTGCGGGTTTGCCCATTTGCCCTCCCTCGGTATTTTCGTCGGGGGGCTGGTCAGCTTGGTGCCAACGCGGCGCAAAGAAATTGTTGAGCTAGGCGGCAAAGCCTTGTGGGCTGCAACGCTTGCCACCTTGATGATTGGGTGCATCGCCGGGTTGTATGACACGGGCAACCCCACCATCATCGGTAAATGAGCCTGTTGGTTAACCACCCCAAAAGCAAGAGGAATGGAACAAGCATGAGACGCAAGCATCGCTGGTTAAGTGGGTTGGGGCTGCTATTTGCCCTCGCGATCGCCCTGACCGGGCACGGGTTCATTGCCGGGAATGCACCAGAATTCAGCGCGATCGCCCAAACCCCAGAACCCACTCCGCCGCCCCTCACCAGTCCCGATCCAACTCCGCCCGCCAACCCCGATCAACCCCTGCCCCAAGTGCCCGTCGCCCCCTCCGCCATTCCGGCCCCGCCTGCGCCCCCCGCCTCTACTGCGCCGCCGCTGCCTGTGGGGAGTAACTACCAAGATCCCGCAGGCCGCTTCAAAGTCGGGGTGTTGGCAGGCTATCGCGTTACGCCCCTTGCGGGTGCCGTCATCATCGAAGCCCCCGATGGTCGCTTGGCCTACTCCGTTATCGCCAAAGCCCAACCTCTGGGCAACCCCATTGGCCTGATCACCGGGTATGATAACAGCGAAAGTTTAGCCAAAGTGGCGATCGCGGAATTTCAGCGGGGCGAAGGCTTCCAACCAGGGCCACCCCGCCTGGAAAGTGAAGGCGGTGCCGTGTTGGACTGGAAAGGCTCCCTCACCATTGGCAACCAGGCCCAACCCGTGAGTGGTACCATTCTCGTGCGGCCCAACCCCCAAACGGTTTTGTTGCTCATGGTAGCGGCCACAGAAGCGGGTCAGCAGCAACTGCCCAATGCCCTCTCAGCCCTGGCGGCCAGCCTGGAACCGTTGTAAATATTGCAGTTTTATCTGTCCGTTTTGCCTCTATTCTCTTCAGCAATGGTCGTGTATGTCTGGCTATGAACCCGAAATTCGCCGCTTAATGGATGTGCTGCCCGCATCGGGCCGAATGTTGACCAAATTGGTGAGCCAACCGACCCAGCGCCAGGTGATTGATACGCCGTTTCCGTTGCCGTGGCTGCGCGATCGCCTCGTCAAAATTAACTTCGAGCTGTTGAGTAAGCTGACGATCGAAGAACAAGATTTGCTGGTATTACGCACCGTCTGTTGGACGACGGGGATTCAGTGGTTTCAGCCCCGGTGGTCTCAGGGTTTGGTGCTGCTGGGGGCAGTGGGCGTGGCGATCGAAGCAGTGCAGGCCGATCCCGTGGGCATCGTGGCCGCCGGAGCGTTAGGGGCGATCGCAAGTACCCAGATTTGGCGCGAAAACCGCAGCAGCCAGCGCGAAATTGAAGCCGATACCGCCGCCTTAACCGTCGCCCAACGCCGAGGCTACACCGAAACCACTGCCGCCCGTTTTTTACTTCGAGCCATCGAAAAAGTTGCCCAGATCGAACAACGACCTGGGTTGACCTGGATTGAACTCTTGCGGTGCCAAAACCTGCGGACGATCGCGGGGGATTTCCCCCTGAGCCAGTCCCCCGATTTTCAATAGCCACCCCTGGCCTGTGTTACAAAACTTGGCGATCGCCCCACCCTTGCCAGCCAGCGCCACAAAGGCCAAGATTTGGTATACAGTCTAGTGATCTGGGAAGTCTAGACTGCTCATCGGGTGCGATCGGAGCCAACATCATGGGACAACCAACCGGAGCCAATTGGCATTCCGCCGTATGGATTCTTGGCAGCTTTACCCTGCCCATTGCCATTGCCAGTTGTATTTGTGTCAGCCTCAAACTCTTGCAACTGGCCCAAAGCGCCGACTCGCCCCCGCCCACCTTTGCTTGCCAAACCATCATCGCCGACCCCAACCCACCGCTGAATGTCCGGTCTAGCCCCGTAGTTGCCGCCGACAACCAAATTACCAGCCTGCCCAACGGCACCCTACTGACGATTACCGACGAAAGCGCCGGATGGCTCAAAATCGACAGTCCGGTGCAAGGTTGGGTGTATAAGGAACTGACCGTCACCAGTTGCTTTGATCACAGCAGCGCCAACCAATTTTCTTTAGAAAACTTGGAAAACGGCGTACAAATCGATCCGGTGGCCAACGGCACACAACTGCTGGCGATCGCCATGGAACAATACCAGGCAGGCAACCTCAATGGCGCGATCGCCCTGGCCCAAAGCATCCCGACCACCAGCGAAGCCTACCAACCCGCCCAAGTTGCCATCCATCGCTGGCCCCAAAACTGGCACCAGGCCGAAGCTCGCTACTATACAGCCCAAAAAGCCCTCCGCGATGAGCAATGGGCGATCGTCATTCAAACGACCCAGGACTATCCCGAAATTCGATTTTGGAAAGAACGACTAGCGCCCCTGGTGCAACGGGCGATCGAAAAACGCCATCAACCCACACCAAGCTAACATCCCGGCTGACCGCAGCCATTGGCCCTAAAAATTTATTCGCCCCGATTGGCCCACGGCATTAAGCCAACACAACTCACGATGAAATCGGCACAATTGGCACACACTCGCTCACCTTGTACCACCATTTACGCCCACCTTTCACCTTCACCAACACGCGATCGCGCGACCACAACGGAGCCGGAATCACAACCCCATCACGGCCATCAGGAAGTTTAACAGGGGTGCCTGGGATGATCGTCATTGAGTACCTCTGAAACCGATAAATTAGAGCGCATTCACAGAAACTTGGCACAGCGATCGCCGGGAGAATCCACTTAACGCCCCGTCGCCGCCCAAAATATCCTCTCAAAGCCGACTAAGAGCCACTTTGGAGAATTATTAAATTAATCAAAAGACTCAAAAAGTTTATCTCGTTTCCTTGACACACATTAATAATCTCAATGTTTCGTTACACTTGGTTGTCTAAAGGCGATTCCAATCCTCAAGCCCTTTGCGATCGCCATAAATGAGCAACCTTGCCACCAACATCTAAACATCAAGCCAAGGCGACCATCCTCAAAAACTAGTCGGTGGCCGTAGCTTGATCCCAGCCCCCACCAAACTGATCCGAACTAACCACAAAATTAGCTCATCCCCAAAATCAACATACCCGACTTGCCACCAGCAGTACGCATGACTAAAAACAATCTTATTGGTAGAGTACCCTCATTCTATTTGCACCAGAAAGTTCGCGTAAATGTTCAAATCCTTCTGTCAAATTGTTGGTGGATTTACCGATCAACTCAGTTAATACTAATCTAACGCTTCAGATAGTTTATCTCTCTTAAATGGGATTGGCGATCGCGGCCCCTCACCGATAAACTATTCAAGTCACGATTTCTTACCTAATTAATTGTTATCTTTATGCCAAATCTTGTGCAGTGGTTCAGCAGCAATCCGCTTGCGGCATTTACTATTCTGCTCCTAGTCATTTTGATTGTCCCCCCCATTTTTGAACGCTTGCGCCTACCGGGTCTAGTCGGGCTACTAGTGGCCGGTCTATTTTTAGGGCCAGATGGGCTAAACCTCCTTAATTCCAAATCGGAAACAATCAATCTCTTATCGACTATTGGCAAAATCTATTTAATGTTTGTAGCCGGATTGGAAATTGATTTAAAGGAATTCCGCAAAAGTAGAAATCGATCGCTGGGATTTGGTATCTCGACTTTTTTAGTCCCGATGATTATGGGGACTACCGTAGGCCGAGTTTTTGGGATGAACTGGAACGCTTCAATTCTCATCGGTTCGCTGATGGCTTCCCACACCTTACTAGGCTATCCCATTGTCAAACGGCTGGGAGTCGCCAGACATGAATCGGTTGCGGTCACAATTGGGGCAACTATTTTCACTGACATTGCAGCTTTGTTAGTCCTGGCGATTTGTGTTGCAGTTCAGGCTGGTAATTTCTCTCCTACTTTTCTGATTGCTCAATTCAGCGGGCTTGCAATTTACTCTGCGGTCGTCTTATTTGGGTTCCGCTGGCTTGGAAAAGAATTTTTTCGGCGCAGCGGGGATGATCAAGGTAAACAATTTCTCTTTGTTTTGTTAGCTGTTTTTCTAGCCGCCGTTGGTGCAAAACTGGTGAACGTTGAGGAAATTGTGGGCGCTTTCTTAGCTGGGCTAGCGGTCAATGACGTAGTTGGCCGTGGCCCCGTTGAGGAGAAAGTTGTTTTTGTAGGTAGCACTTTGTTCATTCCCTTTTTCTTTGTAGATATGGGTTTGCTCCTCAGTGTATCCGGGTTTGTCGCCACTCTAAGCACCGCACTTTTACTCACTTTAGCTATTGTTTTTGGCTTGATCATTAGTAAGTTTCTAGCTGCTTTTATTGTCAAGTTTTTATATCGCTACAATTGGGATGAGACCCTAACCATGTGGTCGTTATCTTTGCCTCAGGTGGCAGCGACATTAGCAGCAGCTCAGGTGGGAGTTCAAAAGGGTGTGATTGAAATTTCCGTCTTCAATGGCGTTGTCGTTTTAATGCTAGTAACGTCAATCTTGGGGCCATTAATCACTTCTAAATTTGCGCGTAAACTGCCTCTAGCAGAAACCGATTTGACGGCGATCGAAACGGATTGGCAAAATAGTTTAGTCACAACCGATGCCGCGCTCCGAGAGGATGAATTATTGATCCCAGCGATCGCCCCCCATCACTTCACCGTGGTTGTACCAATCTATAATCCTTACACAGAGCGTTATTTGATTGAAATGGGCGCATTACTGGCCAGCAAGGAGACTGATAGCGTAGTCGTCCCTCTATCGATCGCCAAATCCCATGCTCATATGGATGATCCAGAATTAGGTTTGGCTTTGCAACAAGGGCGACGCTTACTCGGTAAAGCGATCGCAATTACCAGCGAATTTGCGGTTAAGGCCCAACCCATCATTCGGATTGATAATGAAATTGCTTATGGCATTAGCCGCACGGCCCGAGAACAGAATGCCAATCTAATTTTGATGGGGTGGGCAGTTAAATCAGGCATCCAAGCCCGTTTATTTGGCACCGTGACAGAAGGAGTTTTTTGGTCGGCTCATTGTCCCGTAGCGGTGATGCGATTATTAGACGAGCCACGCAGTTTTCAACGCATTTTAGTACCCATCAAAAACCTCGATCCCCAAGCCTTACGCCCCGTCCGATTAGGATTGAGTGTGCGGGAAATTAATCAAGGTGTCATTACGTTGTTGCATGTTTGCAATCGCCAGACTCCGGAGAGCGCCATTACAGCTTTTCGGGCAGAATTAACCCACTTGATTGCCCAAACCCATCCCGCAGCAACGTTTGATATTCAGGTGCTGTATCAGGACGATGTGGCGCAGGGTGTCATTAAAACAGCCCGTGACTATGATTTAGTCATTTTACGGTCAGTGCGCCGTCGGACGATCGCGGGCCTAGCCGTGAGCGATGTCACCACACGGGTGATTAACAATCTTAACTGTTCAATTGTTTTATTTGGGGAACCCCACTATGGCATTTGATGCAGGAAATCTAGCCCCAATCCGGTGAAGAATTGAGGGGCAAAAGTCTTGTATCTATGAGGCTTTTGTCTCTAATTCCGCTCAATTTTTTGTGGTTTCTGAGTCAAGTTTTAGCGCTTTTTTGTCTGGGAATGGAGTTGGCATTAGTCTGAATTGGCGATCGCAATGGGTGAGGCTACTTGATCGGGTGGGGTAGCAGTCGAGCTTGCAGTTTGGCTAGATTGGGCTAGATAAATTCCAGTTAGAATGACAACAAAACCAAGCCACGTTATTGGGCTAATGTGTTCTGCAAAAATCAGCCAAGCTAAGATGGCACTAATCACAGGCTCCAGCAATAAAAACAACGCAATAAAGCTAGAGGAAAACTTGTCCATACTATCAGCTAATAGGCGCTGGCCCAAACCTTCGCTGACCAACCCTAGCCCGATCACAGCCGCGATCGCCGATACCGTTTTGGGAAATAGCTGACCTTCTGTGAGCAACACAATCGGGATGAGTAAGCCACTACCCACGGCACACCGCCATAGCAAAATTGTGGTGGCTGAAAAGCGAGAACGGAGTTGTTCCGCAATCAAAAAATATGCCCCTAAAAACACAGCCGATAACAGGGCATACATATCACCAATGAGAAACCCATCCGCCCCGTGCAAATCTTCCAGGCTCAGGGCGATCGCCCCTACAATCGCGATCGCCATCCCGGCTAAAAACCGTCGATCAAACCGTTTGCCAAATAACAGCCAACCGCCCAAACTAGTGAATAAAGGCGTGAGATTATTGAGCAACATACATTTAGCAACACTGGTATATTCCAACGACACAGCCCATAACACTAATGAAATGCTGGACACAACGCCCGCACTGCCTAACCAAAACCACTGCGATCGCGCCACGGGCGTAGCTGGCGACAAAGCATCGGCCTCCGTTGGCACGCTCCATCGCCGTTGTAAACGTTGCCCCACTCCAAAGACGAGAAAAAACACAAAAAAGCGATTGAATACGGTGGCATTGGCCCCTAATTCGACTTCACTCACGCGAATGAAAATCGGCGCAAACGAAACTGCAAATAAGGCAATCGATAAGGTCGCGATCGCCATCCAATTGGGTGATCTGGGGTGAGAAGCTTTCGAGGGCACCATAGAATCTTGCCGCCTCAGTCGGGATTACCGAGTTAACCACGCTTTACCATACGCGATCGCCCCCCAGCCCTGCGATCGCGGGATCATCGGCCTACTGGGTTTTGTCCGCCCGTTTTCCCCTCCGGCAGGCTTTATAGTTTTTGCATAGTTACCTATCGCACTGGCACCGCAGGCCGCCACCTCAAGCCCCGCGATCGCCCCTTTTGCGCTGGGATTGGGGCACAAAAAATTCTTTGCATTGATCTGCTCGACAGGTTGCCATAATTCTGTTAACGTTTGCGGTGAATTAGTGCTGGAGCGGGGTATGTCGGAAGCTGGAGATTCGTCACGAAAAGCGCGTCAAGGTGATGTGAGGCTCACGCGGTCACGGCGGCAAGAGGCTCCCCGGAAAGATTCCCCCGCCCAGAACAGCAAGCTGGAGCCAGAAGCGCGGCGCACCCCAGAACGAGAGGGGCGATCGCGGTCTGAGCTATCACCGCCTAAGCGCGATGCCAAGCGATCGCCCAAATTAAATCACGGGGCCAACAGTGGGCAACGATTGGCGAAAGGTACGACTAATGCAGCCCAGACCGCCCACAGCCATACTTTAGATCAAAGCCGGTTGGGCCAGAACGGTGCTGGCTCTGGCACCAAAACAGGAGAAACCCCGCGCCGTTGGTTAGGGTGGTTTGGGCCAAAAGCGTCCAAATCCGGCGATCGCGCAACCCGGTCGGCCCCGGCTCCTGCACCCAAAGCCCCCAACCCCAAAAAATCAGCCACCTCCGCCACTGCCCCAACCCAACTTGAAGGCCCAAGTTCTCTGCGTTCCCCGTCGCGCCAATCAGCCAAGCAGCGGCGGCTCAATCGGCAACAGGCCCTAGCGGGCGGCTCCCAGGCTGGCTCCCAGGCTGCCGTGCCCAATCCCAGTTTGAATGGGGGGCGATCGCCCAATGCCCCTAGCCGCAGCAATACCAAAACAGCCAAACCAAACCTCAATGGCCCCCGGTTTGAAGGGCGCGATCGCCCCGACTCCCGCTTGTTCGCATCATCAGCGCCACCCACCCCCGCCAAACGGCGCGACGAACGGCCAGAGGGAAACCCAACACCATCCCCTCGGTTTGGCCGACGCAGTTCATTCCGTGGCGTGGCTGAGCACCGTGCGGCGGCTTCTGAAGCGACGGTGGTACCGTTACCCCTCAATGGCAAGCGATCGCCGCGATCGCGCCAACGGTCTGCCGATACTCAACTGCAAACCAACGCACCAACCCGCCTACAAGGCAATACCCAACTGCAACACGCGACCCAAATCCAAGCCGACAGCCCCCGCAGTCGCCGCCAACGCCCCCCTCGCCTGGTGCCGCCCCCACCCCCCGCCGAACCCTTATTCCAACCCCGCACCCGCAGCATGGCGATCGCCCTCTATGCAGCTCGGATGCTGATTTTGAGCATTGGGGTCGGCGTTTTGGCAGGCACGGTACTCTCAGCGTGGAATCCGGCAAACCAGGCATTTTGGCAGGAGCATTTAGGCAAACAAGCTGTTAAACAGGCCAACTCCGCTGGTGAAGATGCAAAACCCCAGCCCCCCCAACCCAAAACCGATCTGCAACTCGCCCAAGAACTCACCGCCCTGAAAACTGGCATTCAAGGCATCACCCAACAATTTACTGGCATCACACCGGGAGTCTTCTTAGTCGATCTGGATACCAATAACTACGTGGATTGGAGCGGCAGCGCCAGTTTGGCCGCCGCCAGCACCATCAAAGTGCCTGTACTCATTGCCTTTTTTCAAGATGTCGATGCGGGCAAAATCAGCCTGGATGAACCATTGACGATGACCAAAGATACCGTCGCCCAGGGATCAGGCGATATGCAATATCTGCCTGTGGGCGCTAAGTTTTCGGCCCTGGAAACCGCCAACAAGATGATCACCATTAGCGATAACACCGCGACCAATATGCTGATCAAGCGCCTGGGGGGCCTACAAGCGTTGAACCAGCGATTTCAGTCCTGGGGTTTGTCGATCACCAAGTTTAACGACATCCTGCCCGACCTCAAAGGCACCAACACCACCAGCGCCAAGGAACTCACGAGCTTGATGGTGCGGGTAAGCCAGGGCGAATTGGTCTCGTTGCGATCGCGCGATCGTCTACTCGATATCATGCGGCGCACCGTCAACAACAGCCAAATTCCCCAAGGCTTAGGCGAAGGCGCAACCGTTGCCCACAAAACCGGCGATATTGGCACCCTGATTGGGGATGTGGGCCTTGTAGATATGCCCAGCGGCAAACGCTACGCGATCGCCATTTTGGCCAAGCGAGAGTTTAACGACGATCGCGCCTATGACCTCATCCAGAAAGTCTCGCGGTTAGTCTACCAAACCTTGAATACCCCCGCCAAACCTGCCGCCAACAGCGAGAAGACCACCCCTACGCCTCAATCCCCCCTGCCAGCCACCGAACCCGACGAAAGCGACACCCAGGGCCAAACTGCCCCGACCCAACCTACGGCACCCACCAATCCCATGCAAACGGCAGCCCAATAAACCTGAGTCGCCGGAGCCGCACCGCCCTCGCCCTCCGCCCTCTTATCCCAAAGGCCGATACACCTTGTAATCAATGTTGGGGAAGATGTTGTCGATCGCCTCCACCTTTTCCAGCCAGCCCGAATCCACCTTGCCCCCCAACAGGTCTTCATAGAGCTTGTGGAACCGCATCAAGTGCGATCGCGTCCGCCGCACCGCATAGGGCACCATCGTCCCCGTCCGCATAATAAACGCCCAATCCGACGACTGCGCCAACAACAACTCCCGCGCCGCCTGATTCAATGCCCGCCGCTCCAACTCATCCGCCCCATTCCGCCGCGACAACTCAATCATCCGCTCCGCCGCCTTGTGCAGATGAGGATAAATCCACGAGTTCGTCTCATTCAGCCAATATTCATGGAAGCCCTTATAACCCCAACTTGACTGAGCCGGATTAATCACCTGTTGGGTTTGGTGTTCCCGCAAATAATCCGCCAGGTGAGTCATCGCATAAGAATGCTGGTCAAACCAGGTCTTGCGGAACAAATAATCCAAAAACCACGGCCCCTCATACCACCAGTGGCCAAACAACTCCGCATCATAAGGCGACACAATAATCGGTTTGCGCTGCATAATCCCATATAAATGCTCTACCTGCCGCGCCCGGTTAAACATAAAATTGCCAGCGTGTTCCGCCGTCTTTTGCCGCGCCCAATAGGGATCGTAGAGTTGCTTATCCCCCAAGCCCAGGCCCCGCCCCGTAATCTTGTGATATTTGATGCCCACATTTTTACGCTGCCCATTGGGCATCACATAGGGCTTGATGTACTCATATTCCGCATCCCAGCCCAAGTCGCGGTAAAACTCCCGGTATTCCGGTGCACCAGGATACCCCACTTCCGACGACCACACCTGTTGCGAGGACTCGTGATCCCGCCCAAAAGCCGCCACCCCCGCCGAAGTAAATACCGGGGCATAGGTGCCAAATCGGGGCCGGGGCCGTCCATACAAAATCCCGTGACCATCGGTGAGGAAATACCGCAAGCCCGCATCGGCCAACATCCGCTCTAAGCCGTCGTAGTAAGCACATTCCGGCAGCCACATGCCATAGGGCGCACGGCCAAAGGTTTGCTCGTAGTGTTCGCACGCCACCTGGATTTGCGCCCACACCGCCTGAGGATACATTTTCATCAGGGGAAAGTAGCCGTGGGTAGCCCCGCAGGTAATGATTTCCAGGTTGTTGCTATCAAAAAACTGTTTGAAGGCTTTGATCAGGTTGCCGCCGTATTTTTCCCAGGTTTGTCGGACTCCGTTGAATTCTTGCGCGTAGTGTTCGGCGAGATATTTGAGATGGCTATTGTAAGCGTTGCGCTCAATCTCCATCTCGGCCAGTTCTTCGAGTTTGGCAAGGTGCTTGTCGTAGCGGTCTTGCAGCAGGGGATCAAGGAGCATAGAGATGAGGGGCGGAGTCAAACTCATGGTGAGCTTGAACTCAACACCATCCCGCTTTAACCCTTCAAAACTTTGAATTAAAGGAATATAGGTTTCTGTAATGGCTTCAAATAGCCACTCTTCTTCTAGAACGTAGTCGCTTTCTGGGTGGCGGACGAAGGGTAGATGAGCGTGGAGAACCAGTGCGAGATAGCCAATACTCATAGGAAAGGTTAAGGACGGTAGGGGTCAGGGCAAATTTTACGAGTTGCCAAAATTGTAAGGCGAAATGGCGACGAAAAGCGTTTTGGATCAACCGCTTGACAGGGGGAAGGAAATTGTTCCCATTTTTAAGTTTGCGAGTATCTTGATAGGAACTCTTCAGCGTTGTGGGGCGTGAAGCAACTGTTATGATGACTCAGTCTGATCTATTGGAGCGGGCCAAGCAAGGGAATCCTGAGGCGATCGCCGCCTTGATGAATCTGGTACTGGAACCGCGTGGAGTTTCGGCTCAGGCCAATTTGCAAAATAGCTGCTTGCACGTTTTTTTCACATCAGAACAATTGTTGAGTCAATCAACTTTGGCAAGTTTTGTCCGGACTGGAATGGCGAGTATTGCGGCTCAGTCCATTCAAACGGTCAGGCTCTATGCCAAGAAAGTAGGCCAAAGTTCACCGATTTGGGTGGAAGAGTTTTCGTTGAATGCGGCAATTCATGGGACTGGGGCCAGTGCGAGTGGGGAGCAGGCGGCGATCAGTCCGTCGGTTGCAGCACCACCAGAGACCCCGATCGCCCCGGTAGCGGCCCAATTACACCAGCCCCAGGCCCAGATGGCTTCTTTGCGGGCGATCGCGCGATCGTTGCAACCGCCCAAACCGTCAACTCCAGTGCCTTTGGGTACAAGTAGCAGCCAAGCCGTTTCCTTTGACCTGTCTGGAGGGCTGGCCACCGGGGCGATCGCCAACCCTCCGCCAACGGCCAATCCACCATCCCAGCCAACCTTGACCAAACGGCCCACGGGCAAGAAAAAACGAGTGAAGCGGGCCACCTCCCCAGGCCAAAAGCTAGGGCGACCACCCCGGCGGCGGCGAGTGGCCAAACCCTACGTCTTGGCTGGCATGATTGGGGCAGGTGCTTTTTTGATTGGCGGCGTGTGGGCCATTTCAGCGCGATTGCCAGGAAATGCCCGTGCCTCTTCCCAGGCCAGAACGGAGTCCTTAACGGCGAGTCAGCAATCGCTATTGGCTCCAGCGGACAGTTCCAAGGCGACGATCGAGCAATCGGCGCGGCAATACATGGCCCAAATGAACAAGGCGCAACAGAAATTCTACGACGCGAACAAGCGGTTTGCGGCTAATTTGGAGGAACTGGAGCGATCGGCTTCGATTATGTCTCAAAGTTCCCACTATACTTATCGATTAGTGACGCGCGATCGCGGTCAGGCCGTGTTGACAGCAACCCCGAAGGATGAAGGCTTGAAAAGCTTTAGCGGGGCAATGTTTTTGGCGGAAACCGCTCAGGGCAGCGATTCGGTGGCGGGGTTAGTGTGTGAATCAACGCAACCTTCTACCTATCCCCCTGTGTTGCCCCAGGAGGCCGGGGCGGTGATCCAGTGCCCGACGGATGCAATCAACGTGCCTTATTAGGGCCGATCGCCGCTGACCTGTACCAGAGGCAATCACCGGATGCATAGGGACGGATGAACGAGCAGGACGGGGGGCGATCGCAACGCTGGCAATTCGTTATCCGTAATCCGGTGTTGGGCTGGGGCTTGGTGGCCCTGGCCAGTGTACTGTTGTCTCTGGGGTTGGCGGTCGGAGGCCAACGGGCGATCGCGAATCCTGGTGGGTGGCCCCAGTTTGGGCATTTTTGGTGGGCCAGTTGGCATCCAGCCCTCCAACCGGATCTCCTTACAATTGCCGCGATCGCCACCGTTCAAACCCTGGCCTATGCCATTTGCGGAACCGCATTAAGCCTGGTGTTGGGCAGTATCGGAGGGCTGTTCAGCGCCGAAGTGTGGTGGGAGGTGGTGGCTCAGACCAGGGGCATTGGTATTACAGGCATGAACTGGAGCCATGTTGTCCGGCGGGGGGTTTGGCTGGTGCGGGCGGGGTTGGCCATTCCCCGTGCCATTCACGAAATGATCTGGGGGTTGCTGTTTGTCAATCTGTGGGGCACCGATCCGTTAACGGCAGTGTTGGCGATCGCGATTCCCTTCGGAGCCATTACCGCCAAAGTCTTCGCCGAAATTTTAGACGAAACCCCTCGCCTACCCCTCACCGCCTTGCTCAACAGCGGCGTACCCCCGTTCATTGCCTTTGTCTATGGCTTGCTGCCCCAGGCGTTGCTCAATCTGCTGTCCTACGGCTTTTATCGGTTTGAATGTTCCATTCGCTCGGCCACGGTTTTGGGGTTAATTGGCGCGGGGGGCTTGGGCTACCAGCTTTTGCTCAGTTTGCAATCTCTGCGGTATGAGGAAGTGTGGCTATTTATTGACGCGCTGTTGGTGTTAAATGGGCTGGTGGATCTGGGGAGTGCTCGGTTGCGGCGCTGGTTGCGGTGCCCCAGTCGGCTCGATTTGAATGCCCGCCGTCGCGATCGCCCCGCCATCCTCCCGGCCCAATCCGCGATCGCCCCGCCCAATCCGTGGCCAGGGTTAGGCTTGCTGGGGGGACTGGCGATCGCCCTGGTGCTGTCTTTTCAACTCGTGCAACCCGACCTCAGCAAACTGAGCGCCCCCCAAACCTATCGCCTCCTGGGGGAATTGGGGCGGGCCGCCTTGCCACCCGATCTGACCCATCTGAGGGAGTTGTGGCCCCTCTCACTCCAAACAGCGGCTATGTCAGTATTGGCGATCGCGATCGCCGGGAGTGGCGGCATGGTCTTAGCGTTTCCGGCGGCGCGGACGGTGGTCTTAGCTGGCGGTTGGCGACACCCAGAACACCTGAGTCGATCGCAGCAACTCCTGGGGTGGGGGCTGTTTTTGGGGGTGCGATCGCTCCTGCTCCTTTGTCGGGCCGTGCCAGCGCCAGTGTGGGCTTTGGTGGGGCTGTATGTGCTGTTTCCAGGGATTTTACCGGGGGCGATCGCCCTGGGCATTCACAATCTTGGCATTTTGGGACGGCTGAAAACGGAAGTAATCGAAAATCTGGACGATCGCCCACTCATCGCGCTCCAGGCCCAGGGCGCACCGGGGAGTTTGGTGTTTCTCTATGGCGTGTTTCCCCTGACCTTGCCTCGGTTTGTGGCCTATGACCTATACCGCTGGGAAGTGTGTTTGCGGGAGACGGCGATCGTCGGGATTGTGGGGGCGGGCGGGTTGGGCTATTTGATGAACGAACAACTCAGCAGTTTTGACTATGCCGGATTGGTCACAACCCTGGGGTGTTTTCTGGTGTTGACGTTTGGGATTGATTGGCTCAGTGCCCAGGCGCGGCGATCGCTCCGTTAACCCAGCCGCTACAGGGGCCAAAATTTCGGCGATCGCAGAGGGCGATTGTGGAGTTTTGCATTCAGTCGGGTGGCGGCTTCCATGCCCGATAAAAACGCACTTTCGGCCCGCATCCCGCCGCACCAATCCCCCGCGCACACCAAGGGCAACGGTGTTTCACAGTCCAATACCAACTGAGCTAACGGGCGAGTCACCAGCGCATACCGCCAGCGATGCACCTGCATCCAGTCGGGCGTGGCCAACCAGTCGCACAACAGTTTTCCCGCTGTGGCCAGCAACTGCTCACCCATAGGGGCCAGATCCACCGTGTCGAGATGGGCCTGGGCAAAGGCGGCGGTACTCTGCACCACAACCACGGGGCGATCGGCCTGGTGGCGTTTGCTGCTGTCTAGCCCGATCCACCCCAGGTCGGGATGTTGGGCCACAATCGCCTTCACCCCTGGAAATTGCTGCTGCCAAGCCTGCGATCGCGCCCCATCGTACCCCGCCATTACCGCAATGCAGGGCATAAACTCCACGGTTTGCAACTGGTCAAGCACCGTCGGAGGCACCACCGAGGGCACCAGCGATGCCAACAACTCCACCGTTTGGGGGGCCGGGGGCGTAAGCACGACCGCTTGGGCATTCCAGGTTTGGGTCTCCGTGGGCGGCGTGCCGATGGGGCTGGCCGTGACCGTCAATTCCCAGGTTTGCTGCGGCGTGGGCTGTAGTTCTACCACTCGCTGGCTCAACCGCACGTCTAATCCCGGAGTCAAGGCTTTGGCGATCGCGTTCATGCCATCGGGGGCCACATACCGGGGCGCTTGGGCGATCGGCGTTTGCAGTTGCCCATCGGCCAATAACTCATGCACCGTGGTTGTCCACACTTGCGCCACATCCTCGGCCACCAAATAGTCAACATAGGCTTGGAATGGTTCCGCTTTGGGAGAGAGATAGCACGTCCCATGATCGGCCCGTGTGCCCTGAAGTCGCCGTGTGGCCAACCGTCCGCCCACCCCCCGCGCCTTTTCCAGCACCACCACCTGATACCCCGCTTGGCGCAGAATTTGGGCACAGGTCAGCCCCGCCAGCCCCGCCCCCACGATCGCAATCTCTACCTGATTCACCACGCGCCTTCCTTCTCTGCAAAAACGTGCTTCCACCGCATTATCCCTGCTTCAGCCCAATCAATCCGTCCCCCGTGCATCAGAAGCCGCGTTTGCCCAGAGCAGCAGTCATGCGGGGGCCAGGGTTAAGAGGTGATGACAACGGCGATCGCTCCCATCGCCTCCCGGCCCAATTCGCTTTTTGCCGCGATCGCCCACCCGGCTGACTCTTAAAGGCCAAGTCTCCCCCCCAGCCCATTCCTTGAACGTCTAAAATTGACGGTTTTTCCCGGTTTACAAAAATAGATCGCCAAATCGGTAGCGCAGTTTTATGATTCCGTGGGTATTCTTAATAGGAAGTTCACAGATTACGGTTCAATCTGACTAAGCCAACCCCAGCGGATTAAAGGGGTTTGATAGTTGAAGGCTTCGCTTAAATCACGGTTGCACATAATATACGTAGGAGCGATCCTATGACGCAGATGGTACATCCCGAAACGATGGATTTGGCTGACGTTTTTTACCAAGGGCAAACGTTGAACAGTCAGGGCGATTACGACGCGGCGATCGCCGCCTTTGATGCCGTGCTCAATGCCCAACCCGATGCCAGCGATGCCTGGGTCGAAAAGGGCCATGCCCTGGTGAGCCTGGGCCGTTTCGCGGAAGCCCGTACCTGTTATGACCAGGCGATCGCCCATGCCCCCCAAGACCCCGTGAACCATTACAGTTTGGGCTGGGCCGACTATTCCGCCGGGGACTACGCCGGGGCGATCGCCGCCTTTGAACGCACCCTAGAGTTAGAAACAGATTTTCCCAACGCCCACTACTGCCTGGGCCTATGCCATTTTGCCCTGGCCCAATACGAAGAGGCGATCGGCTTTTTCCGCCATGCGTTGGATCTGCAAGCCGATGCAGTGGATGCCTGGTATTGCCAGGGCTACAGCCTCTACGCCACCCATCGCTATGAAGGTGCAGTCCAACATCTCAACCACGTTTTGGAACTGCAACCCAATTACCAAGAAGCCTACGTGTTGCGGGGCGATGCGCTGACCGCCTTAGGCGACTTTGAAGCCGCGAGCAATAGCTACGATGGGGCCTTGGGGGTGGATGACCAAAATGCAGCAGTCTGGCTGAAATGGGCCACTGGCATGATGCAACTACACCGCTATCAAGAAGCCCTCACGGGGTACGAACAAGCAGCCAGTCTAGAACCAGACCACTGGGAAGCTTGGTGCGGTCAAGCCGATGCCCAAACGGCCTTAGGTGAGTTTGAGACGGCGATCGCCCATTACGACAAAGCCCTGGAACTCAATCCCTTTGCCGATGCCGCCATCACCGGACGGGAAGCCGCAGTTCGCAAACAAAATGGCGAAGATGCAGCAGTAGACAGTCCGAGTGATCAGGCCAATGCTGCGGCCGAAGCCCTGGCCTATGTGCAACAGGGGCACGAACTGAAAACCACCGACCCCGCCGCCGCCCTCGCCGCCTATGCCCAGGCTGTGGCCCTTGATCCCAGCAATTGGGAAGCGTGGTATGGCCAAGCGGGCTGTCAATTGAAGCTGGGTGAATTTGAGGCGGCGATCGCCAGCTACGACCAGGCGGTGGCGCTGAATCCCAATTCCTACGGAGCCTGGTTTAACCGGGGAGTGGCCCTGAAAAATCTCAATCGTCTGGCTGATGCGGTGTCCAGCTATGACCGCGCCCTGGAACTGCAACCGGACGACTTCCGAGCCTGGAATAATCGGGGCGGGGTGCTCGTGAGTTTGGGGCGCATTGCCGACGCGATCGCCTGCTTTGACCGCGTGTTGGAAATCAACCCCAAAGATGCCAAAGCCCAACAAAACCGGGCCATCCTGCAAAAGCGATTAGAAGCGAGCGGGGGCTGATCCCGGCGGAATCTGGCCTCAGCCCATCTCGGTTAAATACCGCTGATAGCCCACCTCATCCAGTTTGGCTTGCTTGTCCATCACCATTTGCTTCAGGCTGTGGCGATAGGCTTGGACTCGTTCCAGCAAGGGGCGATCGCTGCTGGCCAGGATCTGCACCGCCAACAATCCCGCATTCCGCGCATTCCCGATCGCCACCGTCGCCACGGGAATTCCCGCTGGCATTTGCACAATCGAATAGAGCGAATCGACCCCCTGTAAATGCCGACTGGGCACAGGCACCCCAATCACGGGCAACGGAGTCAGCGCCGCCACCATCCCCGGCAAATGGGCCGCGCCCCCCGCCCCGGCAATAATCACCCGCAACCCGCGATCGTGGGCCGTCTGGGCATACTCCACCATGCGTTCCGGAGTCCGGTGTGCCGAGACAATCCCCACCTCGCAGGCAATATCAAACTCCTCGCAGGCCGCGATCGCCCCTTGCATCGTTGGCAAATCCGAATCACTGCCCATAATAATTCCGACCAATGGCTGGGTCATGGTTCCTCCTGTCCGCGCGTAGAATTTGTTCGGCCATCTTGGAGCCGGGGAGGCCGCTGAAACGCCGCAATGATCAAACAGGCGAGGCCCACATTAATGAACGTATCCGCCACATTGAAAATGGGAAACCGGATGAGTTGGAAGTTCAAAAAATCCACCACATAGCCCCACAAAAAGCGATCAATGCCATTGCCCAACGCCCCGGACAAGATGAAGCCATAGCCCAATTGTTCCCAACGGTTCAGGGTTGGCCCAAACCAGGCAAAAGCCAGCAGCCCCACCCCCACCGCCAAGGACAACCACCGCAACCAGCCCACCCCATCTGGAAAAATGCTGAACGCCGCGCCTTTGTTGAGGGCATAGGTCAAATGAAATACGCCCGGAATGATTTCGACCAGATCTTGGGTAAAGCGATCGAGGACTTCTTTCGGCGTGTCTGGGGACGGCAACGGCAAACTAAAGGCATAGAGCACCCAGAACTTGGACAGGCGATCGACCACCAGACCCAAGAGAGCGGCAATCCAGAACCAACGATTTTTTACAAACATGCAGTGTTGAGGCGCGTATCAGTAGAAAGACCAGCGTGACTAGGGATTGAGCAACATAAGGGGTTTAGTAAAACAACAGTTGGCGCAACCCGTAAGCCAGCAACGTCACAGCACACACGACCGCGAGTTGGCCCGGTAGGGGGGCGATCGAGAACCGGACAAAGGCAGACCACCAGTCGGATTGGGCCACAAGCCCCAGTAATCGTAGCAGCCCCAAGTATAAAGCGCCAGTGAGGTGAATGGTCAACAAACCGGAGAGACAGCTAATGGCCAGAGATTCTAACCGGGGCAGACTTTTGAAGGCGAGGTAGCCACACATCCAGGCTGCTGGCACAAAGCCCAACAAGTAGCCAAAACTCGGTTCGCGCAGGTATTCCAGGCCACCGCCTCTGGCAAAAACGGGAAACCACGGGGTCAGCCCCAGCAGAATATAGGCTACTTGGGATAACACCGCCGCATTCCGCCCGCCCACGCAGGCCACGAGCAACCCCGCCCCAAACTGGTAGGTGATGCCAAGGGACTGAGTTTGTAAGGCTTGGTTGCCCCAATCTCTGGAGGGGAAGGCGATGGACGCTTCGAGGAAGGTGCCCGCGATCGTGAGCAACAACCCAATCAAAGCCCATAACAGTTCAGCGGAAAGAGTCATGCGTTGCACTGACCAGCAGGTGAAACAGAGGAGCGATTGTAAGGAAACATGAGGATAGGCACGCAAACCGCCGTTCTTGGGCAAACTGGGGTTTGGGCGATCGCGCATTTAACCGGATCGATTTATGGAACCTTCATCCTACATCACGACTTACCAGCAGTATCTACAGGCTATTTGCCCCCAGCTACCGCCAGCCGTTCTCGCCAAGGCTGAGGCAATTTTAGAACAAACTGTCTGGGATGAACCCCAATCTGAGGTAGATCTCCTGAATGGGGCAGTGGTCGCGTTGATCGAGGCTGAGGCCACGGACGATCGCACGCTGCGGGGGATGTACCTGGAAATGGCGATCGCGGCCTTGGAAAGCGGCACCGAGCATCCGTTATGTGTGGCTCATCTGGCCCTGATTTATCGCTTGTTGGGCGATCGCGATCGGGCGATCGAGCTGGCTTTTTCCGTGTTGTTGACCGTGGCCCATGCGGCCCATACGCCCAGTGCGGCGATCGCTTCTGGTTTAGTGTTTCTGCCTTCCGGTTGGCATAGCCAAACCCAGCTCCAGCTTTTATTGGCGACCAGCGACGGGTATGCCCAAAGTTTGCTGTTGGCCGGGGAAATTCTCTGGCGATCGCAACTCGTCTTTTACAATGCCTCTGGCCTTCGGTTGCTGTATCTGGCCGCTCAGCTCTTTCCCCAGTCCGCCCTCATCCTCCTCCGCTTGGGGATTTCTAGCATCGTGAATGGCCAATGGGAAGGCATTCTCTATCTTCATCGCAGCCACCAACTGGCTCCTACCATTCCCGCCACCCTGCAAGCTCTCCATCTGGCCTACCGAGATTTGCACCAGCCTGATCCGGCTGCTACCTGGATGGCAAATGCCCAAACCCAAGCCCGCGATCGCCCCACTCCCGATTGGTATTGGGCCACCGCGCCAGCCAGCCAGGGATTGACCTATGTTCCCTTTGAACACACCTTGAAATTGGCCGTAGAAGCCAGTTTTCGGAGCATTGTCACCAGTGTATTGCTGGCCGAAGGCGATTGGTTTGAAGTGGAGATGGAATTTTGGCGCGATCGCATCCAACCCGGCATGACCGTGATTGATGTGGGGGCAAACGTGGGAGTATATACCTTTAGCGCCGCCTTGCGCGTTGGCTCCACCGGACGAGTGTTGGCGATCGAACCCTTTTCAGGGTGTGTCCAGTGTCTAGAAGCGACCTGCGAAGTGAACCACTTGAGTCAAGTCCAAGTCTTTCGGGCAGCGGCCAGCGATCGCCCCGGCACCCTTCATCTAGCCCTCCACGGAGCCAGCGAACTCAACCAGGTCATCACCGATCCGGCTGCGGCCCCCACCGGCGCGACGGAAGCCATTCCCTGCCTCACGTTGGATAGCCTGATCGACCAGGAACACCTCGATCGCGTAGACTTCCTGAAGATCGATGCCGAGGGCCACGAATTGCAAGTCCTACAGGGGAGCGATCGCCTCCTCCGCACCTTTGCCCCCATCATCCTCTACGAAAACGTCGCCGGGAGCCAGGGCAGCAATCTCCCCGTGGCCGAATACCTCACCACCCACGGCTACATCCTCTTCCGCTATCAGCCCTATCTCAACCAACTGCTGCCCATCCAGGCCACCGACGACCTGCAAGGCAACCTCAACCTCATCGCCGTGCCCCAAGCCCTGGCCGACCAATTCTAGATTCTCTATTCCCCACCGAACCCTATGGCCCTCTTTCTCCCCAGCCTCAAACAATTTGGCCACCTCAATGCCCTGCACCTGACCCTATGCAGCGTCGGTTCTCGCAAAACCAGCAGCAACCACGACTTTGGGAGCCAAGCCTGGAACCTCTTCGCCCCCAACCTCACAATTTACGGGTTTGATGCCGATGCCGATGCCTGCGAAGCCGCCAACGCCGACCTCGAAGCCCGCCAGGTGAACTGGACAGAGCGCCACTTTCCCTCCGCGATCGCTGACCAAATTGGGGAAGCCACCCTCTACGTCACCCACGACCCCCAGTGCAGTTCCCTCTATCCCCCCAACGCCCCCTACCTGCACCGCTTTGCCAGCATCAAAGACCTGGTGGAACTAGAATTCACCGTTGAACTGGAAACCACCACGTTAGATGCTGCCCTTGCCGACATTGGCCACCCCACCGCCGACTTCCTCCAAATCGATGTCCAGGGGGCCAACCTGAAAGTCTTGCAAGGGGCAAAAAACCTCCTCGCCCACAGCGTCCTCGCCATTCAGATCGAAGTGGAATTTTCGCCGCTGTATGTCAATGAACCACTCTTTGCGGATATCGATATCTTTTTGCGATCGCAGGGCTTCATGCTGCTGGATCTGCTGCCTGCCCGAATTCCACGAGACTTTTTGCAATCCACCGAACGCCCCGGACAATTGCTCTGGGCCGATGCCATCTACGTCCGCGATCCCGTTCATGCCGCCGACACCTTCTATCGCCAACCGGATCAAATTCTCAAACTCGCCAGCATTGCCGATGTCTTAGGCTACATCGACTATGCCCTGGAACTGTTGGAATTTCTGACCCAGCACCACGGCACCGAATCAACCTACAACCTCGCCAACGCGATCGCCCACACCCTCGGCCAAATTCCCGCCTTAGCCGAAGCAGGGCTAGAAACCCTGCCCCCCATTCAACGCCTCCAACCCTTCCTCACCCAACCCCTCGCCACCTTCAGCAGTTCGGCCTCGGCCTAGCTTCTAAAGATCGTAGATTTAATAAAATCTGATTTTGCTGGTCGCCCTCTCCCCCGTCCCCTCTCCCTGGGGAGAGGGGTGCCGCAGGCGGGGTGAGGGTTGCAATAGGCGGACGGAGTTATGGAGGGAGTGATTTAACTGTCGTTCCTACGATCGCCTTCAGACTCCTGACCGTGGCTTTCCTCAACAAATCGGTGCCACATTTGCCGATAGGCATTTTCCATGTCGCGGGTAAATTGCTTGGCATTCCACAGCGGGGCCGTTTGCCGCGATCGCAGCAATTGCCAATGCACCTGTTGTCGCAACTCTGGATCGGTGCCAAACCGCACGCCCCATTCCACATATTCCGCATCCGTCCAGGCAATCCCCGCCTCAATGCCCGCATTTTTCAGCATGGTATAGCTATTCCGCGCCGCAAACTGTTCACCCACCCGTGTCACCAACGGAATTCCCATCCACAGCGTTTCCATTGTCGTGGTCGCCCCGTTATAAGGAAACGTATCCAGCACCACGTCGGCAATTTGCAAATTCGCCCGATGCATCGCTTCCAAAGGCGTTTCCGGCAAAAAGCGCAAACGCCCCGGATCAACCCCTTCCTCTTGGGCCAGTTGCTCAAAAAAGTCCTGCACCGCCGCTTGATCCGCCAAGCCTTTGATCAAAAAGTAACTGTTTGGCACTTGCTTGATGATTTGCATCTGGAGTCGCGCCGTTTCTCCATGCCGCTTATAGCCCCGCTGCCCACTAAAAAAGATCACCGCCTCTGTCGGAATCTCCAGTTCATCGCGGCGCAAAGTGGGTATCCCCACCTCAAACCCATCGATCGCCAGGTAAGTCTGCGGTAAGCGCCAAATTTTCTCGGAGTAGTATTCCTGGGCGTTGTCCGGCAACACATAGGGATCGGCAATAAAGTAATCCACCGTAGGCAACCCGATCGCATCCCATCCCAACCATGTCACCTGAATTGGCGCTGGCTTCAAACTCAACACATTACAGGTCACATCCAAGGTGACACTATCCAGGTCAATCAAAATATCGAGATCATCATTGAAAATGGTTTCCGCAATCTCAATGCGATCGGCCCCACAGGTTCGGGCCTGATCTGCTAACTGCATGTAGTACGGTTGCAGGGAATCTTGGGGCATTGCTTTGTAACTCAAAAAATAGAGATACAACTCAAACTGCGAGCGATCGTGATACTGCATTAACCACCGCGCCAACCACCCCACAGAATGTTCATAAAAACAGTGGGACACATAGCCAATTCTAAGCGGGCGATCGCGATCGGCATTCAACCGTTTAGTAGCATGGCGGTGTTGATACTTTTCCCAATAAGACTGATTGTGAAACTGCATATTCGCGCAGGAAATCTCAAACAATTGCTCTTGGAGCATCCGATTTCGCCGCGCTTCATCCCGAAAATACGGGAAGAAAAAACTCACCACATTTAACCGCGCATTCCGCACCAAATCTAACGGTACCGGACGGGCCGCCAATAACTTTTGAATCAACACCTCATGCTCAGTTTGCATGGCCAGGGCTTCCGACCAATAGCCGCCAGCAGTCATTAGACCGCGAATGATCAAATAACTGGCAAAGACCTGATCCGGTAATTCCGTGGCCAACTCTAAACACCGCCGCGCCGTGGCAATCCCCTTTTCGTATTGCCGTGAATTCTGGTAAAACGCCGCCAATTCCACCAATAGCGACAACGTATCCGGCTGTAACCGCAGACAAAACTCTGTCAACAAGGCCGCCGCCCCAGCCTGTCGGTAAAAATAGGCATACTTCAGCGCACTGGTCGAAACCAAATCCACATACACATCCGGATCAGCAATGTGGCGACTGCTGACATCGGCATATTCCACAATCAACGGATGGGGCCACACCTGATCCAATAATTGCGAGAGTAGATGAAATACCAGGGACTCATCGATTTGGGCATCGGGCAACCGCAACCCCTCTAAAATCCCCAGTTCTTGCAACAGTTCTGGTTCAAACCGCTCAAGCTGTAAGGCCAAAATCGCAATATGCAACAAATTGTTGATATCCGAGGGGTACACTTCCCGCAAATGTTGCCGCAACAGCCATGCCTGGGAAACCTGGCCCTGGCTGTATTGACGGGCCGCTTCTGCCTCCAACGCCTGAGCCAACTCTGCCGTCCACGCTTCAACATCTGAAGACTCGCCCTCCGCCATCGCAGTCAACCAAGTCATTTGGGCCTCTGCTTCTTGCCCTTGCAACAGTAAGGCCATCCCCAAAAACCAATAGGCCCGTTTGTCGGTTGGGTCAGTGGTAATAGCCTGTTCATACAGGTAAATGGCTTGCACATAGTTGTTGGCTAAGAAGGCTTGGTGAGCACGGTCAAAATCGCTCATAGGGTTGGGTGCGGTGGGGTAAACAGTTGCAGGGTAATGATAGGCCCAGACAAAACAAAAAGTGAGGAGCGCATTCGATCAACTCCTCACTTCAGCATAGGTTTCTAATCCCAATTGGGTTAGGACAGAGCCAGCGAACTTAATTACTTGCCAACATCAATGGTGTCACCAGGGCAAGCTAAGGGGTCAGCATAAGCGATCGCCGTTGCTTGCCCCTTCTTCGCTTCCTTGCTTTCGCATAGTTTGGCGGTGGTGGTTGCTTCACTGGTGGCGGTCACTTTAGCCAGAGCCGTTGCACCGACATAAGGCTTCAGGGCGGCTTTCAAGGATTCCCCATGAACGTTAACCATCTCATTGGTGGCCCCATTATTCGTGACGGTCATGGTGTACTTGTAGTTTTCCGTCTGAGATGCAACTGGACGACCGAGTGTATCGTTATCAGAAGCAAACTTGGCGTTTTCCAGGTAGTAAGCTTGCTGTGTCCGCATGATCGTACCAACGTACTGCTTACCTTCCGACTGCTTCGCTTTGTTCGCTTGGTTCAAGAACGCGGGCAGAGCGATCGCCGCCAAAATACCAATAATGATGATTACGACCAACAGTTCAATCAGGGTGAAACCCTTGTCGTCAGTCTTGCGTTGGCTGAGGTGCATCAAAAACTTGGCTTGAAATTCTGTGTTCATTGCGAGGTTTCTCCTTAAAAGGCGCGGGATAGCTTGTTGTCTAACTCCTGGACGTAAGTTACCCAGCTTTTTCAGGTTTCATATCAATCCTGGGATTTTTTTTAGATTTTTTCTGTTCTTCGCTGAATATAAATAGTTTCAAGATGGCTCCAAAAGCATATAGAGTCGAGCTTCCAGGCCAGTCACCATGCTTGTTACTTCCAAGAAAGCTTGTTCGGCACTCGTTGGTTCTAGCGTGATGATGTTGCAGGGATGGATGTGGAGCCAGCGATCAATGAGGGCCTGCACCGTCTGTGGCCCATCCCAAAGCGGCAAAAGACAAGAAGACATTGGATTTTTGAGAAAAATTACGTCTTTGGCTTGGGTCGAAGGAATGAACTGGCTAATGGCAAACGCATCGTGATTTTCGATCGCCCGAAACAACGCCTGATACACTTGGGGCGTTTTCAGTTGGGGGTGCAAATGAACACGGGCATTCCGCCATTGCGCTTCTGACCATTCGCTGGGGAGCGCGATCGCGCGATCGCCCTGGGGCGCACCACACCAAAAATCCAACAATCGATGCATCGGGTGCAACAACTCTTTCAGACGCAATTGCAGGGCGATCGGCGCATCTGGCAAGCCCATCGCCCAAAAGGCTGGTAAATTCTCCGCATTTTTGAACAAATCCACCAAACTCCACTGTGGCCCGTTCACCATGTCGATCCATTCCAGCTCAGCCGCCTCCAGGGCCGCAAACATGTCGTCAATGGTGTAGCCCTTATCTCCCTGGAAGAGGTAATTCATCAACAAAAATTCCACATCGTCGGTATTGTTTTTGCGGCGTTCTTCCACATTTGTCCAGGTTTTTTGTTTGACGGAAACCCAGTCTTCCAACGCTTCAAAGGTCTCTGAGACAATGCCCATTTCCAGTTCCCCCGGATTGCCCTCCAGCAAGCCCAACAACCGAAAGACTTCCTGGGCGCGGAAGTAAGTGACCCGTTGCACGGAACTGTGGAGGTTTGAACGAATGATGCCCGTGGGTTTTAGCACAGCTTTGAGGGTTCGCAGGGCTTGGGCAATGTCAGGAAAGAGATACAACACTTCGTCGCAATTGATGTAGTCGAATTGCAAACCCAGGCTGGGCAAATCATCAATGCTGAGGGTGTGGAAGGTGGCGTTGGTGTAGCCGTGATATTGGAGGCGATCGCGGGCCATCTTGACAGACGTTTCCGAGAGATCGACCCCGACAATTTCGGCATCCGGGTTAGCGACGGCCAAGACCAAGGCGTTATAACCACTGCCACAACCCGCATCTAGAATGGTTTTGCCTGCGGTGCTGACGACTTGGCGATCGCGAGTGTAGTAAGCGGTGCGGAGGTCATGGCGATACAGCAGATCGATATTGTCCTTGGGCGATCGCTCCAGGGGCACGCTAGGATAGGGCGCAGAGTCAAACTGTTGCCGAATTTTGTCAAAGATTTCGCCGTCAAACATCGCATCAGAGGCTGGATTCATAAGGGTTCAACTGGTTGACTGCAAAGGAACGCGGGTCAGGAGGAGCGGCGGTCTAGGGAACTCCTTGGGGCGATCGCCGGTAAACCGTTTGGTGGGGGTTTGCCCCCTTGGCTTGCACTCAATACTTCATCACAGCCAGCTTGAGTGACCAAATTAAGGGCGATCGCCCCTCACAGCCTTTGATAACGTCGATCGCGGAGGGGATTGCATTTTAGTTACGTTTCTTTAGAGAGGGCGACATTGGGGGCAAAGTCCAGGGGGGAAGTGGGGCGGGGAAGTGTCACCTTGGCCCCTAACTGTGGGATGCTGGTAAGGGGTATTGTGGTGTCGATTGGCGATCGCAGCATGTTAGGTGTGTACGCGCTAGAGGAATTACAACAGGAAATTGCAGCCAACCCGCAGCAGTGGCGACCATTGGTATTTACGAATGGCTGTTTCGATTTGCTCCATGCTGGTCATGTGCGGTATCTTCAAGCGGCCAGGGCGTTGGGCCAGCGGCTCGTGATTGGCCTCAACAGCGATGGGTCTGTGCGGGGCATTAAGCCCCAGGCCACCGGGTTACCGCCCCGGCCCATAGTGCCCGAACAGCAACGCGCCGAAGTGTTATCCGCGCTCAAAGCCGTGGATGGGGTAGTCATTTTTCATGAACCAACGGCGATCGCGGTCATCCAGGCTCTGCAACCCGATATTTACGTCAAAGGAGGCGACTATGCTGTCTCAACCCTACCCGAAGCCCCGACTGTGCAAGCCTATGGTGGCCGCATCGAACTGATTCAAATTGAAATTCCGAGTTCCACCTCAGCCATCATTCAGCGCATCCGGCATCCCGTGGACGTGGCCCTCCAGCCATAAGCCTGAGTTGATTCCCCCATATCAATCCGATTTAAGATTTTCACGCTTTTGTTTTTTTGTGTTTTTAAATTCCTGGCGAAGTTGTAATGAGCAGTTTTTCTACCAACCCTTTACCCTCCAGCTTTTCTGTCCCCAATACCACCGCAACCGAAACTGATTTTTTGGCCACCCTCCAAGCAGCATCAGAAAAGAATTTGCCCCCCTTGATTCGCGAGGTGGCGATCGCAGGGGAAGCGGGGATCACGGCGCTCATGACCTGGCTGCGCGATCGCTCGGCCCAGCCCGCCACCGACACAACGCCAGACCTGGCCGCAGGGGCCGCTTATCAAGCCCTGTTTGCCGCCAACACCCCCGCCACCATTACCTATTTACAACACCAGTTTCCGACGGGCATTGTGCCCCTGCGATCGCAAGCCAACGTCATCTATCACGATCTGCAACTGCTCCTCGCCCAACAAGAATTTGAAGCCGCCGATCGCCTCACGCTGGCCAAGCTGTGTGAGTTAGCGGGCGAAACTGCCGTCCAGCGCAAGTGGATCTACTTCACCGAGGTGGATCAATTTCCCGTTGAAGATTTACAAACCATTGATGCCCTGTGGCAAGTGCATTCCGAGGGGCGGTTTGGCTTTTCCGTACAACGCCGCCTTTGGCTCAGTGTCGGTAAAAACTGGGATAAACTCTGGCCCAAAATTGGCTGGAAAGACGGCATCAACTGGACGCGCTATCCCCAAGGCTTTACCTGGGATCTGTCGGCACCGCAGGGCCATTTGCCCCTGTCCAACCAGCTCCGGGGCGTGCGGATGATGGCGGCATTGATGGAACATCCCGCTTGGAATTAACTGGTCACAACACTGAACAACGCGATCGCCCCTGTCCCTCCAATGGGCCATTGGGGCATCTGGTCTGGTAGTCACATCGACATGACGCAAGCCAGCAGCGACGCACAGGCGGATCGGATTTCCGCGCCGCACCACCGCCCGCAAGGATGTTGTTAACACTACCTTTTTTCTCTGGTTAATTCTTTGCGTGATTCTTCGCACAAACCCAGATCACACCGCGAAAATTCAGTATTCTTGCGTGGTCAACCGCCGTTCCTTCCTCACCGAATCCGGGCATGTTAGGTAATAGATAAAAACGCCTGCAATTTATCACCTGAGCCAGATTTAATTCGAGCCAGGGTTGCCAGGAATAATAGGTCGGTTGCGGAATGCAGTGCAACGGGGCCGTCCAACCTGGAACAGGCAACAACGCCAAGGGATTTACGCAAACACGGGGGTAGGGATCGACATGATCGGTCATGAGCTGCGATTATTCTGTCGTTTGGATGGGCTGACAGTGGCCGCGCGGGAACAACAACGCCAAACGGCCTTGACTGAGCTGGGGTTGTTGCAAGTCGAGAGTGTGCCAGTCTTTGAGGAGGCAACCCAAACCGCTGCCCAGACGCTCGTTGCGATCTGCGTTTTGGGGATCATTGAGGGCGATCGCGAGTGGTTTAAGTCGGCGATCGGGCTATCGCGGTTGGGGCTAATGAACGAACTCGCCACATCACGGCAATTAGCTCGCCTGGAAGCATTTAGTACCTATGTGGTCGATAGCCAGCAATTGTTGATGATTGAAGATACGCTGAATCATCCTGTGTTTGCCAATAGCATTTTGGCGTACCAATACGGGGTTCGGGCTTACATGGGCGTGCCACTGATGACTTCTACGGGCCTGTGTGTGGGAGCGCTATCCGTGTTGGATACGACTCCCCGTAGTTTCACCCAACAGGATATGGAGTTTTTACAACTCACGGCCCGCTGGTGTATGAGTGAATATGAGCGATCGCGCATGGCCGTGGGTAAACTCTCGACCTCAGAGCAACCAGGGCTATCGACTCCCTTCGTCCCCGCCGCCAGCCCCCCACCCGCCCCAGAAGCCAACCCCTCCAAGGCGATCGCCCACCAAGTCAGAGTGGATCTCCTCGGTCATCTCGCCCAAGAACTTCGCACCCCGCTCACCTCCGTCATGGGGATGGCCAGCGTCCTCAATCGGGAAATTTATGGCCCCTTAACCAGCAAACAAAAGGAATACCTCAACATCATTCACAACAGCGGCCAATATCTCCTCTCGTTGATGAACGAAATTATTGAGTTGTCGGAGTTTAAAGACAGCGACCAATGCCTGAACCTCAGTTCTGTCGATGTCGAAATGCTCTGCCAACAATCCATCAACACCCTGGCCCAAGCCGCCCAACGCCGCGAACAACAAGTTCGGCTCACGGTAGAACCCGGTCGTCGCATTTGGATGATCGACAAGGAAAAAGTCCGCCAAATGGTGTACCACCTCATCTTTAGCGTGATCCAATCCTCCACCGCAGGCAGTGTCATTCGGCTGCATGTGTCCCGGGGTGAAAACACCCTCAATCTCTCGATTTGGGTTTCCCATCCCTGGCTCGGCGAAGGACTGCCCTATGTGGAAATTCATTCCGAACCAGCCCTGGTGGGGGTTGGGGCCGATCGCCACCAAGACGAACTTGAGTTTGAAGCGTTAATCGCCGCCGCCACCGATCCAGACCTTGCTGCGCTCACTGTTGGTTCTACATCCAGTCCAGAACGGCACTTACTTGAGGCCAGTCGGAAAAATCTGGGGCTGATGCTCAGTCGGTATTTGGCAGAGTTACACCAGGGCGAAATTAGTGTGCAAGGGAATGAGGAATCCGGCTATCGGTATGTCATCCGGCTCCCCTATATGACTGATTCCCCCCAGTCCTAAGCCCAGCAGCGCGATCGCCCCAAAATCCCCGGCTGCATGACCCCAAACATCACCAAAAACACCCAGATTTAACTCTTGGGTGTTTTCGGTTAAAGAAGCAGCTTCACTACGCTGGAAGATCACGATTAGCCTGAACCTGCAACTTTGCAGTTGGGAATCTGGACAATCGATCCAGTCAATTTAGTGACGGAGAAAATTTAGAGATCGGGCGGTAAAATCACCTTGTCAATGACATGAATAACCCCATTGCTGGCCTTAATGTCCGGCTTGGTGACACGAGCATCATTGACCATGACCTTGCCCGCCATCGTCTTGACCGTGATTGGCGCACCTTCAACACTGCTTACTGCTCCGGGCTTCAGCGTGCTTGACTCAACGGAACCAGGAACAACGTGGTAAGCCAAGACTTTCTGCAACTTGGCCTTGTTTTCCGGCTTCATCAGCATGGCCACCGTCTCCTTGGGCAAGGCGGCAAAGGCGGCATCGGTGGGCGCAAAAACGGTGTATGGGCCATCGCCAGACAGAGTTTCGGTCAAGCCTGCGGCTTTAACGGCGGCGGTCAACAAGGAGAAAGACTGATCGGCGGCAGCAATGTCCAGAATGGTGCCGGGGGTTGCCGCTTCGGGGGCCGTAGTGGTTTCTGAGGTGGGCATCACCATTGGCTTAGCCTCAGTCTTTGTGGGCATCGGCATCGCTTCAGACGACATCGGCTTTGTGGTTTTAGTCCCTTTTTCACCCGCTAAACCGGGCAGCGCAACCAAGGACATGACCGCTGCGATCGCCGCCATCTGGCCCAAGTGGGGCATTGATACAACTGATTGTTTGATACTCATGCGGTTTTCCTGTCCTTTCATGAAGTTCTCATTAACATTGTGTCGATTGCTTCAAAAAAATGATCTGCCCTGTGGCTGATTTCGTAGCCCACAAATTTTTGTAATCCCCTTAACTGCTGGCGATAAAAAATACTATAAAGTTGCCAAAAGCCAGGAGTAACAACAAAAGTAGGAGCCACCCGGCCATTATTTTTTATGGCTAGTTTTTGGCGCTTACTGAAGAGAACATGACCCCATTCACCAGGCAAGTCAGCAATCAACATTGGCGCATGAACTGGCACCAATCACCAGAAATGATCCAGGACAAACCACCAGGGAGAAAGCCCCAGGAACAAGCCACGACTGGCTTTAGTGTTATTCAAACCAGAGGCAACTCAGTCAAATTACGGACTTATTGAGTATCCCGCATTGACTTAAATACTGACTCTTTGGGGAGCAAACAATGAGAGGTGTAAAGGCGGGCTTGATAGGCGCGATCGCGGGTTGTGGTAAATCAGCCAAACTGCCTATGTACCCACTCAAACCCATCGATTTGGAGCCGTTCTAACCATCCAAATATCAAGTCATTATGGGCTAAGCTAGGGGATCAATTGACCATTGCGCTCAGCCAGTTTGTTTAATTTATCTAGTGCTTGACTGTTGCAATTTTGTAGTGCTTTAAACGCAGAAGGAGCAGCGATCGCCGCTCCTTCTGTTCATTTTTGCCGAAAATCAAAACTGATCGCCAATGGGCCTGAGGGTTAAGGGCCACATTTGGGGCGATCGCCGACTTTAACGGACTCGCTAATCAACTGCGCCAGCATCGGCTGATTCAGTGTTTTCTTGCCCTTGCTCATCTTCAGCGTTGTTCCCGCCGCCCATGTTGCGCCGCTTGCTGAAGCGACCCGATCCAGTCCGTTTGCGAAACTTCCGTGCGTAGGCTTGGTTTCGTAGTGCCTTTTCTTTCTTTTGGTTTCGGCGTTTAGCCATGTTTACCCCTTATGAAACAACTCAATGAAACGACTCGCGCCGTCCTGCGCCTCGCATTGGCATTGCAATGAGCGCTGCGCCCATCCCCGTGCGATCGCAACACATAATTAGTCAACAGTCCGGAGTTTACTTTAACACATCTCTATGGCCATCCATCGCACGGATTCCAGCGCCAACACCCACAACGCGATCGCGCCGCCGTTCAGGGTTAGTCCTGGGAGCGGTGCGGGTGCGGGTTTGATAGCGTGCCCTGTTGAACGAGATGTTTGGCAAAGTGAATCGCCTCGGCCTGGGTTTGAATCGTGCCTTCAGCTTGGGCCAGTTGAATTGCCGCCAATAGCTGCCCAATAATTGGCCCCGCCGCCAGTTGCAAGCTTGCCATCAAAGCTTGGCCGCTGACCAAGGGCTGACTGTGGGCCACCGGATCATTTGGGGTCAAAAACCGCTGAATCAATGGAGCTATAAACTCCAGAGGCACACCTTGGGCGATCGCCAACACCACCACCGCCGGAAACGCCGCACCCACCGCTTGGAAGAAAAAGTATTGTTCCCGTAAGGGCCACTCCAACCAGGTTACAGGCTGCCCCTCGGCAGTCTCCAGGCTAGTCGCTCGCTGTAAGACCGGGAGCGATCGCAACACCGTCGCCACAGATTGCACCTCCACACGGCTGTACTTTAAGTGTCGCAATTGGCTCTCGGCCCCGGCGGGGGTGGTAGGCAGCAAACACGCTAGTTTAGCGGTGACGAGCCAGTTTCGCGCTGACCCTGAGGCTTTTTGTTTGAGGGTTTCGGGTTGCTCGGCCAGGGGTGAGGCGATCGCCTCCAGGCCACGGGTCAACAAACCTTTGGCAAAAGCCGGATGGGTCTCTTGCAATAAAATTGTGGCCCGATCCACCCCCGCAATCAATTCCAGACTATGCTCCGTCGCCAAGGGCAACCAATGGGCCAGCACACCATCCGCCCATGCCTGGGTTAACCAGCACGTCCCCTGTTCGCTGCTCAACAAATAATTGAGTTCCGACTGAATGCGTTCGGCGGCAATGCGCTGGAGCGAGGGAGCCAGGGTGCGGATCACGGCTTGGGTTTCTGGATCAAGGCCAAACCCTAGTTGGGCGGCTTGGCGATAGGCCCGCAGCAACCGCAATGGATCTTCGGCCAAGTTCCCTGCTGACACCATCCGAATTTGGCGCTGCTCCAAATCCACACACCCCCGCAATGGATCAACAAAGCGATCGCAATGGGGATTGTAGGCGATCGCATTGACGGTAAAATCCCGCCGCCGCAAATCCGCCTCTAAGGTTGGCCCCACCTGCTGAGCAAAATCCACCGTCCCCTGGGGAAACACCACCCGCGCAATTTGCCGTTCCGCATCCAACAGCACAAACCCAGCCTGGTAATGCCGCGCGATCGCCTGGGCCGTGGGCACCACTTGATCCGGCAAAACAAAATCTAAATCCAAATAATCGCTCGAACGCCCCAACAACGCATCCCGAACACTCCCCCCCACCAGATAGGCCGCAGCAGGGAGCCACTCTAGCCCAAAAGGCCAGCTTTTTGGAGAAAGGGCCGACAAATCTTTGGAAACCGTTTTTTGCAGGTCTAAACCCTGAAGTAACTGCGATAACTCTAACAATGATCCGATCCTAAATGATGCAACCAAACAACAGCAGCCCACAATCACACCAGCAACAACCGAGCGATCGCCCAGTAGCAACAACTTCATCCGGTGTTATTCACGTTTCACCAACTTTTATGAAAATCGGCAGCGAACCCGTGACCAATTTTGTCGCCTACGCTAAGGTAACAGAAAAGCACCTCATTTCTTGACTGAGTATGCCCCGCCCAGGGAGATTAGGCGTATGTGTATTTGTGTAAATTGCTCCTATGTTGACCGCTGCACCACCTATCACGCCGTTGAAGGGCAACACCAACAGCCGCATTTGACTGAAAACCCTGACTTTGAAGCGACGGAACCGACGATCAACGTCAACATTCGCAACCAGGGCGACATCATCGAAATGGAGTGGGATGTTGTTGGCTGTCAGAGTTTTGTTGCCGACACAGGCAAATGGGCACGGCTCCGGCCCGGTGAACTGGTGCCCACTTGATGCCGCCCCCTGGCACGGGTCTTGTGGCTTTTGGTTAAGGCTCCAGCTAGGGTTTTGAAGATGTTTGTGCAAGTTTGACCTCGATTACTTGTTGGAGGGGCGCTAGACCTAGCGTCTCTTTTTTTTGCGACTGTTCTGACCAACCCCGCTGGGATGTGAATGTAAAGGGTTGACAAAGATTGGGGCAAAGCTTGCGGGTTTCGGCAATCGCCCTGCGGATCAGATCATAACCCCCGTGATGTTACCGAAAATACACCCGTCCGCTCAGGGTCTCAGTGTGGCGTTTGGGCTTTGGTTGGTGATCGGGTGCCCAGCAGACCGCCCCCGATACGGGCCATCGGCAATTCGCTTGGGGCCAACTGTGCCAACCCAGCCGCTGCCGCAACGCGCCCTGCCCCAAACCCGGATGCCAAAGCCTGCGCCCACAGTGCCTGCTGAAACCATCGCGACGGATACTGCCCAACTACCCCAACCCCGTATGACTTCAACTGCAAGTGCCGCCATGTTGCCTTCACGCACCGTCTTGTCCTGCCAGATCAAAATGGCGATCGTGGCCACCCAAGTACCACCGTTGCCAGTGCATTCCAGCCCAACCCCAGCCTCAGACAATATCTTGGGAACGCTGGCCAATGGCACCTTTGTCGCGATCGCCCAAGCCCATCAAGATTGGTGGGAAATCACGGAACCAATCCCCGGTTGGATTCCCCAAGCGGGCACCCAAAGCGCCTGTAGCCACAAAGTCGAGCGGCTTCAGCTTACGCCCCAAGCCCCGACCATCGCCATCCGCGATCGCTTCATTGGCACGGGCACCCACCAATACCTGATCCCCGCCCAACCGGGCCAGGTCTTAACACTAATCACCATCGATGGCCCCCACCCCCGTTTAAGCGACCCGAACGGTACGCCACTTCCCCTCAACCCCGACCATTGCCGCGATCGCGCCACGGTGAAATTGGCGATCGCGGGGGATTATTGCCTGGAATTTGACTCCCAGTTTCGCGGCTACGACTACGCCTTTACCCTCGAACTCAGCTAACCCCAGCGTTTTGCCAGACCGTTGCAGCGGTTGGCGATCGCGGCCACGGCTTGCCGCTAAATCCCCAACCGTTGATAGACCTGATCCAAATTGCGGAGATGGTGGTTTGGGTCAAAACAGGCTGCAATCTCCGCCGCCGTCAGGGTCGCCGTCACCTGGGGATTGGTTTCGATCAGAGCGCGGAAATTGCCCTCGGGTTGATTCCAGGCCGTGTGGGCACAGGATTGGACGATCGCGTAAGCCTCTTCCCGCTTCAAGCCCTTTTCCACCAGCGTTAACATTACCCGTTGGCTAAAGACTACGCCCCCATAAACGTTCATATTCCGGGCCATATTGTCGGGGTAGACCAACAGATTTTTGACCAGATCCGTCGTCTCCACCAGCATGAAATGGGTCAAGATACAGGCATCGGGTAACATCACCCGCTCAACGGAACTATGGGAAATATCCCGCTCGTGCCAAAGGGCCACATTCTCCAGCCCTGTCATGGCGTAACCGCGAATCATCCGGGCCAGCCCGGTCAGGCGTTCCGAACGGATGGGGTTGCGCTTGTGGGGCATGGCGGAGGAGCCTTTTTGTCCCTTCGAGAAAAATTCTTCCACTTCCAACACATCGGTGCGCTGCAAGTTGCGAATTTCCACCGCAAAGCGTTCGATGGAAGCGGCAAGCAAGGCCAGATGGTTCAAAAAGTTGGCGTGGCGCTCGCGGGAAATGACCTGAGTCGAAGCACAATCAGGTTGCAGACCGAGTTTTTGGCAGGTCAACGCTTCGATTTGGGGATCGACATTGGCATAGGTGCCCACCGCCCCAGAGATTTTGCCCACTGCCATTTCTTTACTTAAGCGGCACAGGCGATCGCGATGGCGCATCATTTCCGCCAGCCAGCCCGCCAACTTAAAGCCAAAAGTAATCGGCTCGGCATGAATCCCGTGCGATCGGCCGATCATCACCGTTTCCCGATGTTGCTGGGCCTGATACCGAATCGCCTGAATCAACGACTCAACCCAGGTCAAAATCACATCCAGGCTGGCAACAATCTGCACCGACAAGGCCGTGTCTAACATGTCCGAACTGGTCATGCCCAGGTGAATGTAACGGCCCGCATCGCCAACGTACTCGTTCACATTCGTCAAAAAGGCAATCACATCATGTTTGACTTCCTTTTCGATCTCCAGGACACGGGGAAGGTCAAACTTAGCCTTGGCCTTAATCTCTTCAACAGCCTCAGCCGGAATGTAACCTAACTCGGCCTGCGCTTCGCACACTGCAATCTCGACCTGAAGCCAAGTTTGCAGCTTATATGTATCTGTCCACAATTCGCCCATTTCGGGCAAGGTATACCGCTCAATCAAGGTTCGTGTCGCATAACACAACCGTTAAATTTTACTCCTCCGAGGCAACTCCGACCATAGCTTTGACAGTTTCTGTCGTTGGGGTGTTGCTGGCAAGACGGTGGGAAATCTCTAGGGAGGAGGGCACTTCGTCCAGCGCCGACTTCACGGGCGATCGCACCACCACCGTCACCGGAGCAGGAGCCTCAGCCTTATGCCAACGAATCCCCAGAAACACGTCATAGATAAAGCCAAAGAAATCCTTCGCCGTTTGTAAAATTCCTAAGGATTGATGACATTGCTTCGCATCCAGCAGAGGCTTGGACTGGTAGTACGCTTCTTGGTACTTGTACCAGGGAATCGACGGCCACAGATGATGGATCAGGTGATAGTTCTGGCCCCCAATCAACAGATTTAAGACCCGGTTGGGGTAAACTCTGGCGTTTTTCCAGCGGTTGCGCTCGTTAAAAGGACGGTGGGGCAAATAGTCGAAAAACAGCCCCAAGGCCCAGCCCACGATCGCCAATGGCACAAACCAAAAGTTGAAGATATAGCCAATAAACCCATAGTGGTAGCCCAAGAAAACAACCAGGGCGACCAACGCCCGACCAATGAACCACTCCAGCAGTTCATACTTGCGCCAAAGCTTGCGACGGAAAAAATAAATCTCGTGGTACAAGAAGCGGGCATTAATAAACAATAGGGGGCCAAAGGTAGACACCACATGATCGGGATCATTGTCCGGATCGTTGACGTTGGCATGGTGCTGAATGTGAACCCGCGTGAAGACCGGGAACGAAAACCCTAGCATTAACGCGCTACCGTGACCTAAGGCAGCGTTGATGATGGGATTGCGGTGGGCGGAATTGTGGCAAGCGTCGTGAATCACGGTGCCGACCATGTGTAATGCCACCACATTCAAACAGAAGCAGACCCAATCAATCCAATGCCATCGGAAGTAACCCGTTGTGGAAAGGGCTGCGATCGCAACCGACACCAAGAACATGACAAATGTGGGGTTAAAAAAGCTGCTAGGCGGCCCCATCAAATCCCTTGGTGCCGTCAGGGGCTTTGCTGCCTCCGACATCTATCTCTCACTCCTTCTAGCCACCAAGGCGTAGTATACGTTACATGGGGGATCAAAATAAAGTTTTGTAAAACAAACTCATAGAGCTAAATCAACAAAATCTTACTCTCAGACGGCGACAAAATTGGATCAAAGTTCGGCTAGTTCAGCCTTTTAGCAACTGATAAGCCATTGTTGTGAATCGCGCCGCTGTAAATCAGGATGTAAAAACGCTCAGATTGGAACTTTTGGGTTCGGCAACTCGTCACCTCCTGTTTAGGATGGGGCAGTTGGTTGATCGGAACGTCTGAACCTACCGATTGGCTCGATTTGGCTTCACGCTCCTGGCGGCCACCACCCCCAACTGCGCAGACTCACCAGCACCGAGGGCTTTGTCATGGTACAAGAATCGATCTTTTCGCGCGCGATCGCTCGTCAACGCTTCCCGCTGCGCCGCACTGGATTGTGGCTCGGCGGGCTCAGCCTGGGTCTCATGGCAACCAATGGGATGGTACCACTGGGCGCGATCGCCCAAACGATTCCCTCTGATCGCACCAGCGATGACGTGATTGTCGAACCCGAAGGAACCCCCACAACCCAGCCCCAAGGCTCTGCCGGAACCCGCTTTGAGTGCCAGGTGCAAAACGGCCAATACACAGTCATGTACCAACCGGAAAGTCAGCCGGGGCAGTTGTACCCGTGGGCCGTCCCCAGTGCGATGGGTGGGGGTTGGGATCCGGCCCGCCGCTGCTACGAGATTAGTCGGCGGCTAGAAACCTATCGTCCAGATGGGTTATTGGAAATGCGCACGGCGATCGAAAATGGCTATAACACCGTATGTGTGACCACTGACCGGGTGCCCAGTTGCCGCATTGTGTTAACGGTACCGCCGGGACAAGATCCCATCGTTACCCGCGATCGCGTCTTCCAAAACCTGACCGTTGCCGACACAGGGCAACAAACGCAGGGCGTCACCACCTTTACGGGGGGGCAAGCCGGGGGCATTCTTGGCGAAGCCGCCAAACTGTTGAATATCGACTTACCGGGCGTTAGTGGGCGATCGCCCATCCGCTCCAGTGCGGACAGCATTAATCTACGGCCCTTTTTGGATCGAGCTGATGGCGGCACTGGCCAGTTTCTGCGATCCGGGGGACGGCAACAACCAGGGCGACGGCTCAATCCAGGGCGCTTTCGCTAAAGCCAAGCCACCCACCCAGCCCCACATGGGATCGATCTACCCCTCCCAGTCTGGCCGCAAAGTTGCACCTTACAATGAAAAGGAAATCGGGCAACTGAGTCCGTCTGACACCTTGGGGAAGAGTTTATGCGTTTACTCCATACCATGCTGCGCGTAGGCAATTTAGAGCGATCGATCGCGTTCTACTGCAACATCTTGGGCATGAAATTGCTACGACAAAAAGATTATCCCGGTGGGGAATTCACCCTGGCGTTTGTCGGCTATGGGGATGAAGCGGATCATACCGTCTTGGAATTGACCTATAACTGGGGCACCGATCGCTACGACTTGGGGAATGGCTACGGGCACATCGCCTTGGGCGTAGACGATATCTACAAAACCTGCGAAGACATTCGGCAACAGGGGGGCAAAATCACCCGCGAACCTGGCCCCATGAAGCACGGCTCAACAGTCATTGCTTTTGTTGAAGATCCAGACGGGTACAAAGTGGAGTTGATTCAACTGGGAACGCAAGGTTCGGCCCAGGCCCAACAGCCCTCAGCAACAGCAGCAGTTTAGGCTAAGGGCCAGCCGCTGACGCGATCGCTGGCGCGGTGGCTCGGCCCTAGTCCCCGGTTCCACCGCGCCTAAATTAATAGCTCCAGGATGGGCTGATTCGTCAAGCACCGCCAATGGCACTGGAAAAGATCCGGTGACTGCACACCAACGCTCGCGATCGCAGGTTCAGCGGGGAAAGGAATTAAGCGATCAAACCAAATTCCTTGTTCTGCATAGCCAAACTGCAATAGATAAACCGCTGGCAACGCCTCCAGCGATCGCAACAGGCGTTGGCCCAAGGCATATAGGGGTTGACGTTGGCGATCGGACAAATGCAACGGTTGGAAATACTGGGTTTCGCGCTGGGCGATCGCCTCAGCAAACAACGGCCCTTTCTGCGTCCACACAATGGGCAACCACGCGGCACCGTCCCCCGTTGCCACCGCCCAGGCCGCTACCGTTTGGCGCATTGGCTCGACCGCACGACAGCGATCGAACACCCCACGGGCCGGAAACTCTAAGCCATTGGGCAAATCTAGCGTTAAGGGACAGAGCAGCCAATCCGCGTCCGACACGCTCGAATTGGCCCAATCGTGGGGAGTGATCACTTTGACTTGTAGCGGGCGAACCCCCGATTCCCCAGCCACTTCAACCGCCCGCAGCATCGCCTGCGCGATCGCCCCGGCAGACCCCACTGGCGCAGGTTCCGAACTAGACGGCGCAATAATTAACAGATTTTGCATGACCTAATTATGCATTGCCAAAGCTCGGCAACGACATCCCCCCACCCAGCTTCGGAAAACTAGGCAAATCCAAGTGAGTTTGCCGCCGATTTCGCACCGCCAGCCGATAGCTCACACTTTGCAGTTCCGCATGGAGCTGACGATTTTCTCGCTGAATTTGTGTGACCCGCTCTTTGATCGGTTCGAGCCGTTCCGCAAACTTCTGGCGATAAATCTTGGGTAATTCCTGTACCACCTGTTCCAACATCCGAGAGCGATCGGTTAACTCTTGCACCGACTGCTTGAGTTGATAGATTTCGTGATCCCGCTCGGTAATTTGCTCTTGATAGAACGTGGCCTGCTGTTCTACCCCCTTCAACTGCTCCCGCAACGCCCGGACTTCAGCCAAGTGGCGCTCTGACATATCGGGATTTGGCATGAAGTTGGCATTACCTTTCACCAAGCGAAATAATTCTTGGGAAAGTTGTTGCACCAAGTTATCGCGGACTTGCAGTTCATCCCGCAAACGGGCAACTTCGGCCTGAGGGTCTTGCGGCTGCGGATTAGTCAGTTCGGCCACGGCTTTGAAACTCCACTAAAATAATAGCTTTGGAGGACGGTCACTCCAGTGGGGGCACGGTTGGCGGCACCACGACCCACTGAAAGTTTCAGCGCTGACAGCGACTCCGACGGAGTTCTGTCGCTCAGTTGCAGCCAATGTACCACTAGAAGCAAAAAGTGAACCAACTGTTTCAAGCCAGGGGGAACCATTGCCTGGAACAGACCAACAGTGTCACCCGGTTTGCGATCGCCCCCTGAGCATTGAGCCTGCCATTCACTCTGCGCCTAGTGTACCAATCTAGCTGCACCCCCAAATATAGCGTAGAGACGCTCCCGCGAGAACGCCTCTACAAAAATTAACAGGTTGCAGTTGATCCCGGTGCGATCGCGCCCAGGCCAACGGTTAGGCTTCTTCGGCCACCAGTTCGGGTTTCGGTTCCTCTTGGCGCACGGTCAAATACCGAATGACTTCTTCGCTGAGCCGCATCGCCCGCTCCAGCACGGCAATTTGGTCGCCGGTCGCGCGATAGTTCATTTGAATATATACCCCTTCCCGATGGCGATTGATTTCGTAGGCCAGTCGCCGCTTACCACGATGTTGCGTTTCTAGAATTTCCGCGCCACCATCACGCAGAATAGTTTGATATTTTTCGATCGCCTGCCCGACGGACTCTTCACCCAAATCGGGCCGCAGGATGTACATTGTTTCGTAAAGTTGAGCCATTGCCTCTAAATCTCCTTATGGACAAATGGCTACTTTGCCACCGCGCCCGCGCCCTCAGCCTGCGGTTTTTACCAAACCGCAAGAACAAAGCCAGCAGAACGGATGCCAGACAAAGCAGCAAGGACTTACAATTCTATACCAGTTTCTCATCTATTCGATTAGATTCGATGGGGAGCGGCCTTTTTTCCCTTGAAGTCTGGGTGCCTACAGGCCAATCGCCATCTCGATGGCCAATGACGGCTTTGGAATAGATGATTTTGCTGAGTGATAGGAACAACAACAGATTATGGCGCAACGCTATGTGCGGGTTCAAACCACCGATGGCCAAACCTACTACGGGCTATTGCAAATCGATCGCCAAGTGCAAGTCTTAGATGCGCCACCCTGGCTAATGGGCCGACCAACAGCCCTAGAACTTCCGCCGGAGACCTATCAACTGCTTGCGCCCTGTGCCCCATCAAAAATTGTAGCGGTGGGTAAAAACTATGCTCAACACGCGGCGGAAATGGGTACGCCTGTGCCCCAAGAGCCATTGCTGTTTATGAAGCCGTCTACTACGGTGATTGCCACGGATTCGGCGATCTACTATCCGCCGCAAGCAGCACGGGTGGATTATGAAGGGGAACTGGCCCTAGTCATTGGCGATCGCTGTGTGGACTGTACCCCCGAACAAGCGGCCCCCAAAATCTGGGGCTACACCATCGCCAATGACGTGACCGCGCGGGATTTGCAAAAACGAGACGGCCAATGGACTCGTGCCAAAGGCTTTGATACTTTCTGTCCGTTGGGGCCGTGGATTGTGCGGGAAATCAGTCCGGGCGCGCGGTTACAAACGTTTGTGAATGATGAACCGCTCCCCGCCCAATCCGCCACGATCGACCAGATGGTGTTTGCCCCAGAAATTCTGGTGGCTTACATTAGCCAGGTGATGACGCTGTTACCGGGGGATGTGGTGTTGACGGGCACACCGGAGGGCGTAGGGCCAATCAAACCGGGCGATCGCGTCAAAGTGGCGATCGAGGGCATTGGTCATCTCGACAACACAATCACGGCCCGGATCAACCCTGAACCACAGCCCTTAGCGACTAAAGAGTAAATTGCGCCAGAACATCATGAACCAAGCGGTTTAGCTCAATACCGGACTTGGGTATAAGCCGCATCGGATAGGGTTGGAATTTCGGCATAGCGACCCAGGGCCGACTGCACCATCGAATACAACACGGCGGCGACAACGGCTAAGAAAACCGTATTGAACAACGTTTGCGCCACGATGCTAGTAGGGCCAAAGAGCCTTGCCAAAAAGGCTTGCCACACAATCGAAACCAACGCGAGCAGAATCCCGATCAGAATGGATTGCATGACGTTAAAGCGAATGAAGTGAGGGACGCGATCGTTGCGTACCACTAGCATATACAACGCAAAAAAGATAATGAGTGGCATGAACCCACCAAACCCGTAGTAGATCCCCAACAGAGGGCTTAGAGGAATCACAATCAAGGCTAAGAGCGGCGTTAAAAATGAGCCAGAAGCAAGGAGTATGGTGCCCACTAAGCCAACCACATCCAGTAGCGGCAATAGGTATGCTAGGCACGCAAATAGTCGGTCACTCGGAGAGGTGGAGCCACGCCAAGACATTGTTTTTCTCCAAAAAATAACGTTCGATCAGATCGAGGAATATGGCCAGGATAGCTTAGGAAGCTGGGATCACTAAAACTTGCCAATTGGGTGTGATTAGGAGGATTGCGATCGCTCCAAACTCATCGGGCCAAGGTACCGTTCCAGATAGGGCGAAAATACCTCATAAATCAGTGTAAACGGTTGCCCATGATGCCAGAACAGGTAATGCCGCCCCCAGAATGGCCCCGGACACCCAAAGGCGGCTTCCAAGGCAGTAGAGTGACCTTTATAGATCCCTAAGACATCTCGATAGAGTTCGGTACGCAGCCGCGCCAGACTGGCCCAAATGGGAATGGCACGATTTTGCAAATACTCATCCACATGGCCGGCTTCCCACCAAGAAGTCGCATAGGCGACCCGTTGCCCAGAGGCCGTGCGGAGCCAGACTTGTCGCCGCAAACGGGGGCCGGGAACCACCTGGATTTGGGGCGGGGCACTGTCGAGGTGCAGCCCAATCGGCGACATATCGATGACATCAACTTCGGTGGGTTCGCCCGTCAGCAGTTGCAGGTGGCGGGTCGGCGACCCATCGCCCAGCATGAGCACTTGCCAGGGCGGGGACAATAGACTGTGGGGCAAGCCTTGCTGTACCGCTTTTTCGTCGGCGACCCAGAGGGGATCGAGCTTGTGCCACTGGGTGGGCAGGGTTAGGCTTTGGGGATGGGGGAAAGTGGCCGTCAATGTTCTTTACACAACTTAACCTCTCTTCAATCATAGCGTTAGGGTTGGCAATGGGGTGGGCGATCGCCGCCGTGGGGGCAAGTCGGCAGAAATTAGGAGGGGCAAAGTTTATAGAGTTGTTAAGGAGGGGCGGTCATGCTCCGGGAAAACACGGTAAGATGCGATCGCAAAGGCCCAAAGGCTATTCGCTGCAACGAAAGGGCCATTTTGGTATTGCCCAAAGACTCATGGAAGCGTTTACGTTACCCAATTGGCTAACCAACTGGCTTCAGCATCGGCGATCGCTGCGGTGGTGGCGCTATGGAGTGTTGGCGGTGATGGGGGCGATCGGGCTGGCCTTGGCGGTGCCCGTGTTTTCTCAGCAACCCGTGACGCTCAAACTGCTGATGGCCGCGCCTGATGTGCCCGCTTGGCGCAATTACATGGTGCAGTCTTTTGAAGCAAGTCACCCCAACATTCGCCTCGAAATTGTTGAAGGGCCAAACCAAGTCAACTTGCTGGAGGATCTCTACACCACAGCATTTTTGCTGGGAGATTCGCCCTACGACCTGGTGAATATGGATGTGGTCTGGACTCCCAAGTTTGCGGCAGCGGGGTGGCTGCGGGATTTGACCGATGATTTCTTGCCAGCCGAGTTAGCGGTTTTTTCCCAGGCGGATATTGCCGGGGGCCAATACCAGGATCGGTTGTATCGCTTGCCTGTGCGATCGGATGCGGGGTTGCTGTATTATCGCAAAGATTTGCTGGAGGCCGCTGGCTTAGCCCCGCCCAAAACCTTCGCAGAACTGGAACAAATGGCGCGATCGCTCCAGTCGCAAAAAGCCGTGCGCTGGGGCTATCTCTGGCAGGGCAAACAATACGAAGGGGCCGCCGCCATGTTTGTCGAAATGCTGCAAGGGTTTGGCGCGTTTTGGGTCAATCCCGACACCTTAGACGTGGGCCTCGATCGCCCGGAAGCAATCCAGGCCGTCAATTTCCTCAAAGGCACCATCGACCAGGGAATTGCGCCCCCCGGAGTCACCACCTATGTGGAAGAAGACACCCGCCGCATTTTCCAAAATGGTGAAGCCGCCTTTCTGCGGAACTGGCCCTATGCGTGGCCCCTGTTCAACGCTGAAGGTTCCCCCGTGCGCGGCAAAGTGGGCATTCTGCCGCTGTTGCCTGCCGATAGTGGCAAACGAGGCGGTTCCTGTTTGGGCGGTTGGGGCTTGGGCATTGCCAAGTCATCGAAACACCCCAAAGAAGCCCTGGAAGCGATTCGCTATTTGACCAGTGTGGAGGCCCAAAAGCCCTATATTATCGGCGCGGGCTATGTCCCCAGTCGCAAGGAATTGTTTACTGAACCCACGGTTGTCACGGCGTACAGCCACTATCCCCTGTTGCTCAACATTGTGCAAACGGCGGTGTTGCGTCCACCGATCGCCCAATACGCCCAAGCCTCAGACATTTTGCAGCGATACCTGAGTGCAGCATTGACGAAGCAGCTCAGTGCCGAGGATGCGATGCAACAAGCCGCAGCAGAGACCCGGCGGCTATTGGAAGCAGGACGAGCCAAGGAAGGGTAAAGAAATGGCTTTCAAGATATTACTAGGTCAATTTACACCGACTTCTCAAGCAAAGAAAATTTGGCTAGAAGTCCCCCTTGTGAAGGGGGATTTAGGGGGATCGACACAGTGCGGTATGCCCAGCCAAATCTACAATCGATTTTCTAAGCTTCAAAGCCTCAGTCTTCGATCCCCCCGTGCCCCCCTTCAAAAGGAGGGAAGTAAATTAGAAGCTTTTCTCTTTGCACAAGAACGAGAGGAATTTCTGCGATCGCGTGCTCTTAGCCCCACTTTTAGCGTATTGAGAGAAGCACAATGACCAAAGGAAACTCCATCGAAGCTCGCGATCGCCGCGCCGGACTCTATTTACTCTTGCCAGCGGTGGTGCTGTTATTGCTGGTGTTTGCCTATCCCATCGGGCGATCGCTGTGGCTGGGGTTCTTTGCCCAAAACCTGGGCACCGAGTTAGAACCTGTGTTCGTTGGCCTGAGCAACTATGGGCGCATTTTAGGCGATAGTCACTTTTGGCAAACCTTTTGGATTACTGTGCGCTTTACCGTCGTCACCGTGGCTCTGGAACTGGCTCTGGGGATGAGCGTGGCCCTGCTTCTCGATCGCGCCTTTCAGGGACGTGGCCTCGTCCGCACCATCGCCCTATTGCCGTGGGCCTTGCCAACGGCGTTGATTGCCCTGGGTTGGACGTGGATTTTTAATGACCAGTATGGCATCGCCAACGACATCTTGCGGCGGCTCGGCTTGCTCCATGTCGGCATTAACTGGCTGGGGGAACCTTTTACGGCCACCGTGGCTCTGGTGGTGGCTGATGTGTGGAAGACGACCCCGTTCATCAGCATTCTGCTCCTGGCGGGGTTGCAGTCCATTCCCCAAGACCTTTACGAAGCCCACGCCCTGGAAGGAGCCAACCGCTGGCAGAGTTTTTGGCAAATCACCTTGCCCCTGCTCCTGCCCCAAATCATTGTCGCGACGTTGTTTCGCTTTGCCCAAGCCTTCGGGATTTTCGACCTGATGCAAGTCATGACTGGGGGCGGCCCCGGTGGTGCAACCGAAGTCGTGGCGCTTTACATCTATTCCAATGCCATGCGCTATTTGGATTTTGGCTACTCTTCCGCCTTAATTGTGGTGACGTTTGCGCTGCTGGTGCTAGCGATCGCCCTGTGTAGCCTATTTATCTCGCGATCGCGCAACCAGTCTGGGCTAAATTAATTCCCTCGTCAATGCTATAAAAACCATGTCCACCACGGCCCCAACCCACCAACCTACCACCACCAAGCCCTCCCGGCCCTGGCTACAAACCCTGCTATTTTGGGGCGCAATTGGGGCGATCGTGGTCTTCTCCCTTGCGCCCATCCTCTGGCAAGTGCTGACCTCCTTCAAAGTCAACGAAGACATCGCCGCCATTCCCAATATCTACCTTCCCCGCCGCATCACCTTTGACCATTACATCGAGCTGTTCACCCGACGGCCCTTTCTGCGCTACATCCTGAACAGCTTCATCGTCGCCTTTATTTCCACCCTGGCTTGTTTGGCGATCGGCACCCCTGCCGCCTATGCCCTGGCCCGACTACGCCCACCAGGCGGCAAGCTCATCCAATTGGGGATTTTGTTAATCACCCTCTTCCCTAGCATTTTGCTCTTGCAGGGCTTGCTCGAAATCATTCAAGCTACCCACCTCGCCAATAACTATCTAGCCCTGATCGTGCCCTACACCGCCATGAACCTACCCCTCACCATCCTGGTCATGCGGAGCTTTTTTGTGCAACTGCCGCGCGATCTAGAAGATGCCGCCAAAATCGATGGCTATTCCACCTGGCAAATGTTGGTGCATATCCTCACGCCGCTCACACTGCCAGCCCTTGTCACCACTGGCATTTTGACCTTCATCGCCGCCTGGAACGAATTTATTTTTGCATTGACCTTCATCACCGAAGAAACCATGAAAACTATTCCCGTCGCTTCAGCCCAAATTGGGGGAGCCTCGGTGTTTGAAATTCCCTACGGGCCGATCGCCGCCGCCACCGTGGTGGGCACGATTCCTTTGGTGATTTTGGTCTTGTTATTCCAACAGCAAATTGTGCAAGGGTTAACCGCTGGAGCAGTCAAGGGATAGGGAGTTATGGCCAAGCTGGAATTAATCAACCTCAACAAAACCTTTAACCCCAAAGTGATTCCGGTTAAAGATATTAGCCTAACGGTCAATGATGGCGAATTTTTGAGTTTGCTGGGGCCATCGGGCTGTGGCAAATCTACGATTCTCCGCATGATTGCTGGCCTCGAAACGCCAACACGGGGCAAAGTCTTGATCGGCGATCGCGATGTGACCCACCTGCCACCGGGCGATCGCAATGCCGCAATGGTCTTTCAGAGCTATGCCCTCTATCCCCACATGAATGTCCACGACAACCTGGCCGCAGGTTTGAAACTCAAGAAAATACCCGCTGGCGAAATCAGCGATCGCATTCAGTCTGTCTCCCGCATTTTGGGACTCGATCCCTTGCTTCAGCGCAAACCCGGCCAACTCTCCGGGGGGCAACGGCAACGGGTCGCCGTAGGTCGTGCCCTTGTCCGTGATTCCGATGTCTTCTTGCTCGACGAACCCCTGAGCAATTTGGATGCGTTATTGCGGGAACACGTTCGGGCCGAACTGAAGCAAATTTTTGATGCCCAGCAAGCGCCCGTCGTCTACGTCACCCACGACCAAACCGAAGCCCTCACCCTGTCAACCAAAGTGGCCGTGTTAAACAATGGCCTGCTGCAACAACTGGATACCCCCGATCGCATCTATACCCATCCGGCCAATCAATTTGTGGCTGGGTTTGTCGGCAGTCCCCAAATGAACCTGTTGCAAGTCCCCTGTCAGGGAACAATGGCGATCGTGGGTGACTACAAAGTGCGGCTAGCCAACCTCCCAAGCACTCCGCCTGAAGTAGTCCTTGGAATTCGCCCTGAACACGTCCGGTTAGCCAAACCTAGCGATGCCCATGTGCTGAAAGGCAAAGTCTTTTTAGTCGAAAATTTAGGGATGTTTAAACTGGTCAGTATTCATGTCAAGAATGGCGAAAAAGAGCCGATTGTGTTGCGATCGCTCCTACCACCCGACCAAGATTGGCATCAGCAAGAACTCGAATTAGCCTTGCCGTTAGAATCAATTCATTGGTTTGACATCAAAACAGGAGACTCTTTAGCCAGACCATGAAGCAATATTTTATGGCCTTAGGATTGTGTAGCTTAGGTTTATGGTTAGGACTAGGTAGCGCAGCGATCGCGTCACCTACTAACAACAAATCAATTCAAACCGTATTTGACACCTCTGCTCTCAAAAAGATCTCTTTTAACATTGACGCAATTGATGCAAACGGACTTGTTGGCTTGCCTCAAAGTCAGCGATCGCTGATGTATGAATTCTGCATTCCCAGTGACACACCTCACACAACCGAAATTCACCACATTGATCCCACTATTCAACTCTCTCGATCACGGGGACGCATCGGTTGCCACCCCAACGAATATCTCGCGATCGGCAATACCCACAACCCCCAGTGGCGCGAGATTTTATTCGCGATCGCCCGCCTCGACTATGTTCGCCAAATCAACGATTTTTTTGGCGAATAGACTAGAATAAGCACAATCGGCACGAAAATAACAATGCCCACAGTTACCCAGCTAGAAAGCCTTTACCGAGTCAGTTACCAACTTACCTACTCACTATTTCAGCCGATCCATCTCATCTGCTTAGATGAACGTACGCAAAATGTCTATGTTTTGGCTGGTAATCACGAAGAACTCGAATTTCAAATCTTACCGAATGGAGCCTTATCAGATGAGCCAGATTGACTTTACTCAAATGTCTGACACTGAACTCAAAGGCTATTTCCTTAAACATCGAGACGACAACTCAGCTTTGCAAGCCTATTTAGAACGTTTTAATCAACGTTCACGTCGCATCATCGCCAATTTAGATGATCCAGACTTTGACTTAAAAGTACAATTAGCCATCCAGCAAAAACTTAATAGGAGCAAATAATACTACCGACAGTATTACCTCTACTAAACTAGCGAATATCTCAACAACCAAACTCGACCCATGTTTTTTACAATTAATACTTCTAGAAATCCTCCAGGTATTTTCTTTCTACTCGTTTATTCCCAACAGATAAATATCGGTTAAGCTCAGCTGCTTCAGCACCTTTATAGTTACTAGATGTACTATAAGAGAACCAAATATTATGACCTTGTTGAATTAGCATTTTAATCGTTGCATTAGCTTTGCTACCGCAGCTCAAATGCTCTTTTAATCGGCGTCTAAGATTGTTTGATCTTCCCAGATAAACTTGTATCCCCCAGGTATCAATATCATAAAAGGCATAGATACCACTACTCTCTGTAACTGAATTAACATTGGAACTGACAAAAGCCGCAATATTTCCTTCTTTCATCTTTACGAACCAGACTCCTAATACAAACCTCAGTAAAGTCTGACTTTTTAATCATCCATTTGGCCCATAGTACCTCCTCATTTCGTGCCATTGCTTTTCAGCCCAATCTCTTGAAAATCGGGACTTATCCCAAAGAATTGTCATTCTTTTACAAGAAATACATTTTTCTCCCTTACTTTTTTGTTGTTCTCGAGGACAATGAGCACAATAAAAAATTTCCTGATCCATTTTCAACTCCTAAAATATATTGAGACATAACTCAGAAACCTTACATGATACTTCCCAATCCACCAAACCACAGAAGCCTCTGATGAACAAGTAGCTTAAGACCTTTACCTATGGCTTAGTAATGTAAAAAGGCCATAACCTGTTTTAGATGTTGTCTTTGCTAGCTATAGCACTACAAAAACATTAAAGCTCCTCTTCATAGGAGGCATTACCAGCCTGGAAAGATTCTTTATTTGACTCAGATGCCTCAATTCTCTCTTTTAGGACTTTACAACGCTCCCTAATGAGGTTTTCAAATTTGGCTAAATTATGGAGTTGAGATTCATTATCAACTTTTGCTTTAACGCCACTCGTAAGTTTATCAACAGTGATTTTAAACTCGTTTGTAAGAAGAAATGAGAATTTAGCCTCTGACTCCTCTGGATTATTAGAGCCTAAAACAGCAGCATTCAAGAGCTTTTGTTTTCGAGTAACCTCTTTCTCTTCGTACGACATTGAGAGTGTAACTTCAGTTTCATAATACTTACCTCCAAAAGGTCCTGTTTTTTCTTGTCGGTTTATAGATAGTTTCATAGCTCATCACCTCTTTTCTTTTTTCACTAGCCATCTTTACTTCCGTCAGCTAAGGATTGTTTCAACAAGAACCTATAGGAAACACAAAACAAATCCTATGAATATCAAAATAACTGTTTTTTCTTTTACTAGGATTCGATATATTAATCTCTTTTTGAAAGTTATAGATTTTTATCAAAAAAAAAAGATTCTTAATCCTAAGCTTATTTAGGATTAAGTGTATTCTCTGATTTGTCCTTATAAATGGATATAAGGTGTCTTTCATAATCACAATTCATGCATCAAAATACGGGGTTGTATTTTACGTAACTTCAGTTTTATTAGACAAACTCGGATATTTACCGTTGCTTTAAAGTTGAGGATGATTCTTGAGTTGTAGTTTACAAGCAAGCTGCGATCTCAAATCTCGCCAACTCCGCTATGATAAGACTCAGTTTTTGTCCAGCCGCTTATGACACCCGAAGAACTCACAACCATCGTCACAGCCCACCAAGCCGCCATCTCGCGCCATGATGTTGAAATGGCAGAAATCCGCGCCATTCTTGCCAATGTTGCAAAGCAAACCACCGACTTGGCCCAACAACAAGCTCAAATGGCCCAGCAACAAGCCCACAATCAAGAAGCGATCGCTCATTTGACAGCAAGCATTCAAGAACTCCGCAATCTTGTGGCTGACTACATTCAGTCGCGTGGTACGGTTTAACGATCAACGGGAATAGCAGCGACTCACAAACGAAAACGTTATTTCATTGAGGCTATTTGTTACAGAGTCATGGGCGCGATCGGCTCAATCTCCGGATCATACCCGCCGATTTGATTTGTGCGTAGCACCCAAACCGAAGCACCGTGGGCCAAAAAGATTCGGACAATTGTATCACTGGCTAAGCGGGGTAACATGGTTCGCCAACTCCCCAAGCCCGTCCACAAGTTTCGCAAAGGATTATCTTCTAAGGTGCTGCCCAGGTTAAATTCGTTGTGTTGCCAATCCGCACGAGGACTGCCTAGCGGTTGCAGCTTATGATGTAGCTCTTTGCCCAGTTGCTGTAAGTTTTGGAAGCGATCGCCCTGTTCTGGATTCACGGCCATCAAATCATCCATCAGTTGAGGATTCTCGCGGATGTATTGAGCAGCGGTCATGATGCTAGCAAACAACGCCTGGTTAGAGTCTTGGGAACAGTTGTTTGCAGGGCCAACATAAGTGCTCCCCGTGCCATCGCCAATCCGATAGCGGGCTGTCATGACTTGGAGTTGACGCAACATGATTTGAAGTGGCGATAGATTGCGACCGTTCACTGTGTAATCAGTCGTGAAAGCATCAAGCTTGACTAAAATATCGCAGATAGGACGAGTGCCAACCCAACCCAACTGGCGATCGCCGAGATAGCGTGACCAGTGTAATGTTCCAGCCACTAACCCATCCGTATTTTGAGTATAGACTTGGTAATAACGCAAGTCAAATTGGAGTTCGCTGGTGATGGGTTCACGAATCACCCGTGCCACGCCATAGGCAAAATGTCCGAAGAAAATGGGGGTACTTGCAGCCGGTTCTTTTTTAATCCCACCAATACCGCCGTAGGTGTGCAAGATTAGGGCGCGATCGCCTTCTTGCCATTGGTTAATTGCAGTTTGAATCGCTTCTGAGGAATCGCTAGAGCGACCAGCACATAAAACTGAGGTAATCCGGCCTTTTTGGGCCACAATGTCTTTCCAGGCCCGTTTACGAATGTAGTTCTGTGCCGCTCTGCGACCAAAGATCACCTCATCTGGCTGCAACCGAAATAGCGATCGCGGCCCCAATGCCTGCACCACAAATAGTCCTTGGGCATCCCTGGCACCATAAACATACCAGCCAGTTTCATTAAACGGTGATTTCTCTAGTTCGCGCGTTGTCGAAGGATAGCTACCATAGGCTTCAGCCAGCATGACGGAGGGAAGGCGCATCACTTCAGTCGGCCCGTTAAATTGACGCGAAGCTGTATTGAAGTGAGTCACATAAAATTGATCAGTGCCAGCGATCGGAGCATCGAATTTGACCAATGCATAGAAGCGTCCAGTAATCTGCACCGGAGTGCTACGAATATACAAAGTATCACGATTAACTTGTACTGGATCATTCAACAGCACCGTAATATCGTCTACTGGGTGGGCACCCGCAAGAGACTCTAATGGATCAACTTGCCGCCAATGATTCAGGCGATCGGGCAGCACTAAACCAGCAAACCGACTACTATATTCTGCATCAGCACTAAAGTGCAGATCTTTAGTCACAGCTTTGACTAACCGCTGCACTATTGGATCATTCGCCCAGCGTAAGGTCACGACTTGTCCGCGCAAATGGCGATAGGGTTCTGGCGTATAGTGCACTTCAAAGTAAACACCACGGACGCGGCGGCGATCGGTAGCGGCGGGTAAAATGAGCCGTCCCATCCAATTTCCCAGTGGTTGATACAGGGGGCGATCGCAGGTCTGATGCAGGGGATAATAATCAGGCCGAATAAAGTCTACACTTTGCAAATACTTCGTGTAGTTGCCCATCTGGCGCGGAATCATTGCGTCCGCACGCAGCGCATCACCCCGCAAAATCGTCAAAATAATTTCGATGGTTTGTTGTAAGTTGGTGCGGCCATTGGGCAAAGTTGCGTTGGGGTCCATGTAACCACCAGGAACTTGGTGGCCAACCGGGCCAGCCGACATTACCGTAATTTTGCCTTTGCGTTTAGCCCGGTTCCAATAAGACAACGAAAATAGCTTCCACCGACCTGGAAACATAATTGGCCCCAGACGCTCAACAGAATCTTTTTCACCAACAACATGGTAGAGATGTTCTAACTTCAAAATATTGTTGTTGGCACTCATCACGCCACCCACCGAAATGACATCAATAGGTGCGCCGATCGCCCGCTTCAGGTAGGGGCCAGCGGCGATCGACATTTCCCCACCACCGCTATAGCCAATCAGGGTAATGGGTACACCGCTGCCCGGTTGATAACCCCGTTGAATCAGCCCATCAAAGATCACTTGAGCAATGCCCTGGTTGTAAATGGGGCCATAACGCTTATCAGAGGACACCGCGACGATGAGGACGTTCCGCAAGTTAACGATAATGCCCAGCAGGGCTGTCGGGTTAGTCCAGCGGGCTTTGTCCGCTCTCCGCCACAAAAATGCCAGGGGCCGGTCTTCATCAAGGGGCTTGTTCAGCACAGAGTACATCATCAAACCGCGCACCAGGGCCATATCGCTGGGTAAAGCGGGTTCTAGCGCGGCCAAAAACTCTTCTACGTCGGGGGTGTAGTCATCGCCTGATTGCCCAATCCCGTCTAGATAAACAACGTAACGAGACACGGGATCGGCGGGCTGGTCAGAGTCGGCGGCGATCGCCGAGGGCCGCTTTGGGGCCGCTGCCGTATTGAGATCATCACCATACCACCCGGCCCACCAACCCAAAGCTTCCAGGGGAGCCAACATCCCCGCAAACACAAATGCAACGACCCCCATCCAAACCAGATCAGCCACAAGGCGCAAGGGCACAGGTAAGCCACTGTACCAACCAAACCACCAATTCCGAATCGGATCTAACAAAATCAAAATAATCACGAAGGCGATCGCCATCGCCACCAAACTCAATACTAATTTTCCGATTTGGGGAAAGTTCCGCAGACTTTGTTTTAATAGCACCAACGGATCACGAAGATCGGTACCCTCCGTAATGTTGATCACCGTTGGCGCTTGCGGTTGCTCCACCAGGGTTTGGGCGATCGCCTGAGCGGTTGCTGGAACCGCAGGTTGCGTTGGATTGGGGATTTGTGGAGCTGTGGACATTGCACCGACGGATGCCTCAATCGCCTCAACGGGTTTAATCCGTGACTGGATCAATTCTTGCAATTCCCGCCGAGAATCCGCCAGTTCCACCCCAGCGACCCGATCGGCAAGCCGACCACCCAACTGCGCGATCGGTTGACCAATCGTATTTTCCAAAAGCTGCTTGATCACCCAACCCAAGGCCACATAACTAAAAGCCCCAGCTAGGCCCACCTGGGCGATCGCCCCAAACCCAACGACAATTGCTAAGAAATTCCAAACTGATAAAAGATTCAAAATTGGATACCCCAGATAGGGTAAAGCACCTAAAAAACTAAATAAAAGTGGAACATACCCCAGACCCAAGGCAGTCATCAGAGAAGTTAATGGTACGTGAACTGAATTTGGTAACAAACAAATTAACCAGGTACTCAAAGCCAAAGCCAAAAAACCAAAGGCAAAGAGCACTGCATTCAGCAAAAGACTAATCACAAACCGTAAAGGCTTGACTTTATTAAGAAATAAAATAACACCTTGCCCGATCGCGAGCGATAGTCCGGCCAAGAAAACCATTACCAGGGAAAACCATAAACCATTTAATCGGCTACCGATCACAACAAAGGCTTCCCCTTTGAGCGCCAGCACCCACCCCACAACTTCCCAAAATTGATCTAATACAGAACTCATATAAGTTGTTATCCGTGAACAAAGCAGAAAGACAAAATTTTAACGTAAAAATAGACTCGTTCCCAGGTTCTATCCTGCCCTCCTAGCAGCACATTCTAACTGGGAAAATTTAGTGTTTCAGAGTTTGCACCTTCTTCTCAAAGAGAATCGGGGGATCACGCCCAGCAGCAGGCTAGTGCCATAGCAAGCGTGCCATACACCCCAACCACACCAGTTGAATCATAATACTGACTTGATAAAGGGAACAAGTCTCAAACCATACTTTTTACTCAACCCAGGAATATTTATATCCTGGTTGGCTGACAACGCCGTTTTGTCTACCAGGCTTGCATGAGGCTCCCCCAATACCGAGGTGAAGTTTTTAGGCGGCAGGCGATCGCGCAGCCAACCGACCGAAGATGCAGGGTTTAGCAAAGTTTTATTCGTCCATCAGTTTGGTGCGAACCTCAACCTTCAGCGATCGCCAGCACAGCACCAGCCACATTCACCGCAACAGCCTGCGGCACCTGGATTAACAGCCCCAGTTAGCCCGTTGCTTAGGCAAGCCACAACTACCCCATTGCCCCAGCAAACCCATCTAAAAAATAAAGATTCATCTGCGGCCTTCTAATATATATTTGGTTTGGTTCAAAATCCTTGAGGAGCAGTGCTTATTTATTTTTTTAATCATCGCCACCAACGACAGGGCTTAAGTTGATAATTATTTCCTTCTAACTATGTCTATCTAGCTTTAACTGCAAATTACTCATTCATTTGGACGGCTTGCAAATCTAAGTTCTGTGAAACCTTTTTTTACTGTTATTACGAAGTAGTGTGAGAACTATGTCAAGGCAGATTAATTCCGGGATAAAGCCACAAAAATTAGCCGTTTGGATGGCAGCAATACCAATGTTGATGGCATTGCCCCTCCTCGACTCACAAAAACTGGTAGTGGCGCAATCGCCAACCGCACCAAGCTTTACCATACCTAGTACACTACCCAATGGCTCGGTTCTGCGAATTGATGGGGCCAGCAATATGGTTCCAATCAATACTGTTCTTGAGCAACAATTTCAGGCGCAGTTTCCTAACACAGACATCAAATTAGGAACAAACGGAACAACGGCTGCTTTACAAGCTTTAGTCAAAAATGAAGTAGATTTAGCGGCGATCGGACGGGGCTTAACTGCTGGGGAAAAAGCTCAAGGTTTAAAGGAGATTGTGGTCAATCGGGAGAAGATTGCCATTATTGTTGGTGCGAATAATCCTTTTGCTCAAAGCATTACAGCAGAAGAGTTTGCTCAGATTTTTCGGGGAGAAATTAAGGATTGGTCGGAGTTGGGCGGGCCAGCGGGGCCAATCCGCTTCATTGATCGGCCTGAGTCGAGTGATACTCGCCAAGCGTTGAGTCAATATCCTATGTTTCAATCGGCTCCTTTCAAGGCAGGCGCAAATGCTACGCCGGTTGCTGAGGACACAACGGAGGCAGTTATTCAGCAGTTAGGCAAAGATGGCATTAGTTACGCGATCGCGAGTCAAATTACTGGTCGCAATGAAGTCAAAGCATTACCGTTATATGGCATCCTTCCAACGGGTGCCAACTATGCCTTTTCCCAACCCCGTGGCTATGCTTACAAGGAGAATGCCAGTCCCCAGACCCAAGCTTTCTTAGGCTACGTCACTTCGTCAGCAGGGCAGGCAGCGATCGCCAACGCCCCAAATATCGATAGCCAAACCGGTGCGGTGGCGAGTCCTGCTCCAGGTGTAACCGGGCAAATTGTTGAGGCTCCACCCAGTGCTGCACCCAGTCAACCCAAACCATTTCCCTGGTGGTGGTTAATGTTGCCGTTTTTAGGCTTGGCGGCCTTGCTGGCATGGCTGATGCGAGGGCAAGGGGCACCTGTAGCCGTTGGAGGCGAGGACTCTGGAGCAAAAGTTACTTTGATTCCACGCAATTGTCGGACAGCACAAGTCACCTGGGAGATGCCACCTGCGGTTAAGAAACAGTATGCCGAACGAGGTGGGCGATCGCTGGCCCTGCGACTGTACGATGTCACTGCGGTTGAGCCGGATCAAAAGTTTCCACCCCACTGCCAACAGGTTGAGTGTAACGCAGACACCACAGCACAGGCGTTGTCCATTGACTCAGATGATCGGGATTATGTGGTGGAGTTGGGCTACTTAACAGATAATGGCGACTGGCTCCGGGTTGCACGCTCCCAATCGGCCCACATTCCTGCCTGTCCAACCGAGGAAAAGATTCGGGGCGCGGCGGCGGCGGCGGTGGCGGGTTCGCCGCAAATGGTAGATAACATTCCGTGGCAACAGGAATCGGTGCTTGAGCGATGGAGCAACAATGTCACCCCGCACGCGGAGGCAGCACCGGCAGCGGTTCAAAGCCTACCGGAAGACTTGGAACCGGCAACGGAATCGGGTTGTCGCATTATTTTGGTGCCCCGCAATGCCAACGAAGCCTATGCCTACTGGGAAGTGGCAGAGCAATATAAGGCGATCGTCCGCGAACAAGGCGGCCAGAACTTACAATTACGCATTCATGATGTCACCAATATTGATCTCAATCAAACAGCACCCCACTCCACGCAAGTTTATCCATGTACGGAACAAGATCGTGATCGATTAGTTCGTTTGCCAGCGGGCGATCGCAATTACGTTGCCGAACTTGGCTATGTCACAGCAGACGACCAGTGGTTATTAATTATTCGCTCTTTGCATGTCCATGTTCCTAATGCAATGGAGCTAACAACATAATTTGAATTGAATCATTGGTGTGGGAAAAACTGGGCCAGATCGGCGATCGCCCAGTTTTTCCTTGTAGCCTCATTCTCTACGTCTACTGTTGTGGTCAATTCAGCGATAAACTAAATTTTGCGATCGCGCTATCCAAATAATGTGAGCATCATAATTGAGTATCAGAATTTAGTTGTTTTTTCTTACTTAATTTTAGTAATAAAGCCATTTCGCCTTATTTTAGAGACCCGATTGCGGCTTCAGATCCGGTTGATATGATTAGAAGTATCTACATTTGAAGTGAGTGACTCAGATGCACCAACAGGACTTTTCTGAAAGTGAATGGTCGATGTTAATGCAAGCTCCAATGCAAGCGATCATCGCCATTGCTCTTGCCGACAAGACTGATCCGGTTAGTTTTTTGCATGAAACCCGTGCAGCCATTCAAATCCTTGCAAAAGAGCAAAACCGGACAGATATTGATAGTGATTTAGCCAACTCTTTGCTGCACTCCTTAGCCGAGTTAGATGCTAGCGATCGCCTCCAAGGTGAGCAATTATTACTCAAAAAGCAATTTGAGCTTTTGGGCTATTTGCAATCCTTCAAAAATGCCGCCGAGGGTCGCAAACATGCACTTAGTTATTTTGAGCAAGTCCAAACGCTTTTAGCCCAAAAAGTTACCCTACTCCAAGCTCAGGCGTTTAAGCAATGGTTACTCTCGGTTTGTCGTCAGGTGGCGGAAGCAGTGAAAGAGGGGGGATTATTTGGCCTGGGGGGAGAACGAGTCAGCCGGGACGAAGCCAATATGATTGCAGAAATTGAAAAGGTGTTGGCAGTTTAAGCGGCTTGCTAGTTTCTCTAGACAAATTTTTAATTTTTTAGGTACTGCTTAATTTTAAGCTTTGATATTTGAGCTTTGAACGGCTATAAGTTTTATATTTTAAGGTTGGTTTTTCAGCGAACAAATTTCGACTCATTGCGATCGCCCGGTTAATGCATCATTGGGGCGATCGCAATTGCCATCCACAGTACCGATCAGGTAGAACTTGCCATTGTGAGTTCTGGGTCTTGAAACAACGGCGTACTGAGATACCGCTCCCCGAAACTGGGCTGAATCATGACGATCAATTTGCCCTCATTTTCTGGGCGTTTTGCCACTTGTACCGCCGCATACAACGCCGCCCCACTGGAAATCCCAGAGAGCAACCCTTCTTCGCGGGCTAGCCGCCGACCAAAGGCGATCGCCTCATCATCAGTAACCACAATCACCTCATCAATCAAATTGACATTCAACACCGGGGGAATGAAACCCGCCCCAATCCCTTGAATTTTGTGGGGGCCGGGTTTGCCGCCAGAAATCACGGGGCTATTAGCAGGCTCCACCGCAATCACCTTAAATTCTGGCTTGCGGGCTTTGATCACCTCGGCGACCCCGGTAATCGTCCCCCCAGTGCCAACCCCGCCAACCAGCATATCGACTTTGCCATCGGTATCATTCCAAATCTCTTCAGCGGTGGTTTCGCGATGAATTTGGGGATTAGCTGGATTGCGAAACTGTTGCAGCATGTAAGCATCGGGCGTGGATTCAACAATTTTTTGTGCCCGTTGAATGCAACCACTCATACCTTCGATCCCTGGCGTTAGCTCCAGTTCGGCCCCATAGGCCCGGAGCATGGCCCGCCGTTCTGCACTCATCGTTTCCGGCATGGTCAAGATCAGGCGATACCCTTTGGCGGCAGCGGCCATAGCCAGCGCAATCCCCGTGTTACCAGAGGTGGGTTCGACTAATACCGTTTTTCCAGGGGTGATCAAGCCTTCTTTTTCGGCAGCGTTGATCATGCTGATCCCAATCCGATCTTTAACGGACGAAGACGGATTCATACTTTCGAGTTTAACGAGAATCTGGGCGACACAGCCCTCGGCGGGGGGGATGTGGTTCAGTTGAACGAGGGGGGTGTTGCCAATTAGCTCAGTGATATTATTTGCAATTCGCATGGTGTTTAAGAGGCACGAGAGGACAAATCAGCGAGACAAAAATAGAAGGGGATCATCGCGTTTGGAACACGTTGAACCGGGATGGGGCCACATGGCGAGATTTTTTGACTCGTTAGATGTAGTACATGATATCGAGTTGCCGCCGAGCATCCCGTTTTTCGCAAAGATCTTGTAATGTATGGTTTCGGAGAACGGCCTGGGCGGCGGCGGTCATTTCGTGCCACAAATCCCAAATCACAGCACTTTCGACGGTTTTGTTCAGGGGTTCGGGATCGGTGGGTTGGGCATCGGCCCCTTCCAGGCACAGCATGACTTCGAGGAGGTTGATGTTCCACGGTTCGCGGGCGAGGATATACCCGCCTTTGGCCCCTCGTTGCGATCGCACCAAACCACCGCGCCGCAAGGTAGCCAACAGTTGTTCCAGGTAGCGATCGGGGATATTTTGTTGGGCCGAAATTTGCCGAATTTGTAGGGGTTCACCGCTGGAATATTGGGAGGCAAGCTCAATCAGCGCCAACAGGGCATACTCGTTTTTACAGGAAAGTTCCACAAGCCAAACCATTTGAAGAGGACAAACACATTTGCCAAGCCCCAGACGGATGCAGCGCACCCATCCGAAACTGGTGCTTTAATTGGGCACTCTACCATCATACTACGGTTCATCTGTGGGGTTTTGTTGGTTTGGCGGCAAAATACTGATAGGTCGTGATCCCCGCTGCGGCCCTGGCGACGGGAAGCCCAATCTGACCGGCGATCGCGAATTGGAGTTACACTGGTTCGCAGGGAAAAGAAGGTGATTGGGGCACAGGGTGACGCTTCCATTGCAAACGCCCCATAGTGGGTATCATTGGCTGGGTGGACAAGACCGCTTTTTTGAAGGGTGGTATTTGCGAGTGACGCTGCCCCGCGATCGCCAGTCGGTCGCGTTTATGTACTCCATTGATGATCCCGCTGGGGGAGCGGCCTGGAGCGGGGGAGCGGCCCAAATTTTGGGGCCAGACGCGCAGTATATGTGTCGAACCTTGCCCCAGGTAGAACGGTTCACCGCCAGTCGCGATCGCCTTGCGCTCACCCACGATAACCGCCGAGGCGACTATTATCGCGTCACCCCAACCCACCACGAGGGCCAATTGCAAACGCCGACGGGGCAACGGGCACGCTGGCACTATCACGTCCAACCCGTGTATGGCTGGGGAATGCCGGGGCGATCGCAACAGGCCACCGCTGGGTGGTTGTCGTTTTTGCCGATTTTTGAACCGGGATGGCAGGTTTTAATGGCCCACGGTTTGGCAACGGGATGGATCGAGTGGGGCGATCGCCGCTATGAATTCCACCAAGCGCCCACCTATGCCGAAAAAAATTGGGGTGGAGCTTTTCCGACCAAATGGTTTTGGCTCCAGTGCAATGCGTTTGCGGGCAACCCTGACCTGGCGCTGACCGCCGCCGGGGGCAAACGGCAAGTCCTGGGCCGCACGGAAAATGCCGGGTTGATCGGCCTCCATTGGCAGGGGCAATTTTATGAATTTGCACCGTGGAATGCAACGCTGCAATGGACTGTCGCCCCGTGGGGCCAGTGGGAGCTACAGGGCCAAAGCGATCGCCACACCATGCACCTGCGCGGCACCGCCGACCATCCCCCGGCCCTTGTGCGCGTCCCCACCGCCACGGGTTTAGCCTTCCTCTGTCGCGATACCACCCACGGGCACCTGACCCTGGAACTGCGATCGCGCCCCACCGATCAACTCCTGCTCACCGCCACCAGCACCCTCGCGGGCCTGGAAACCGGGGGCGAACCGTGGCCCGCAGTCTGGCACCACGCCAGCCAATCGTGATCCCTGGCCTCAGTTCCGCAGCCCAAGCACCGTTTGCTTAAAAGAAAACTTGAGCAACTCATCGAGCCGAGGATCAGCAAAATCCTGGATGACCAATTTGGCTCCATCAGTTTGCAGGGTTGCCGCCGGATGGGTCGTCGCCATGCCCACCGTCAAAATCCCCGCCCTCACCGCCGACCGAATCCCTGAAGGCGAATCTTCAAAGGCGATCGCCGCCGAGGCCGCAACGCCCAACCGCTCTAACGCTGTCTGGTAGGGCAAGGGATCGGGTTTGCCCCGTTCCAACTGTTCCGCAATCACCACCGTCTCAAAGCGATCGCCCAACCCCAAAACCCGCAACATAAACTCCGCATTTTCAACGGGTGCATTCGTCACCACCGCCGTTTTCAACTGTTGGGATGCCGCCCACTGCAACAGATCCAGCAACCCAGCCAACGGTTGCAACGCCCCCACTGCCTGCCGCCGAAACTCCGCCTCCTTCTCCCAACTCAGCTTGCGGCCCGCTTCCGCCGACAACTGGGGCAACACCTCCGCCACGATCGCCTCATTCAACCGCCCGCTGAAATGTTGGTCATAAAACGCTTGATCAATCTCCAGATCAAACGCACTCAACACCCGTTGCCACGTCCGAAAATGAATCGCATCCGTATGGGTCAACGTCCCATCCAGGTCGAACAACAACGCTTGCAGCATGAAACCTCCCAAAGTCGCCTGCTGCTTAGTCTACCAGCTTTGTAACAAAAGGTAAGTTAGCCCTTAACACCACTCCCGGCATCCGTCGGCACAATGTACCGTTGCAACAGCACAAAGAACAGCAGAATCGGCAAAATCGAAATGACAGAACCCGCTGCAATCAGCCGCCAATCCAGGGAAAATGTGCCCGCCAGCGACGCAACCCCCAGCGGCAACGTATAAAATTCTGGCCGATCCAGCACGATCAGCGGCCACAGAAAATCGCTCCAAGCACCGATAAACACAAAAATAGCCAGGGTTAACAGGGCCGGACGAATCGACGGCAACATCACGTACCACCAAATCCCCAGTTCAGAACAGCCATCAATCCGCGCGGCTTCTTCCAATTCCTTGGGCACCCCCTGAAAGGCTTGGCGCAACAGAAAAATACCAAACGCAGAGGCGATCGCCGGAAAAATCACCCCCAGATAGGTATTTCGCAACCCCAACTGCACCGTTAGCACATACAACGGAATCATCACAATCTGAAACGGAATCATTATCGTCGCGACGATCGCCGTAAAAATGGCATCTCGCCCCCGAAACTCCAACCGTGCCAGAGGATAGGCCGCCAAGGAACAAAACAACAGATTCAGCGCCACCGTCAACGCCGACACAATGACACTGTTGACCAGATAGCGCCCAAAGGGGTGAGACTGCCAGACCGTCACAAAGTTTTGCAAGGTGGGTTGTTGAGGCCATAGTTGGGGCGGAAATTGAAAAATATCTTCCGTGGGCGACTTCAACGCGGTGCTGATTAACCACACTAAGGGAATCAACATCACAACGGCGATCGCCCCCAACAGCGCATACATGCCGATAGTTTGCCAAGTCGTTGCCAAAGATTTCCGTTGCATAGAAAGTCCAAATTGCCTCAGATCGCAATGCTTTGAATCTTGGTTGATTGTAAGCGAGATTGGCACACCATCATACCCAGCGGCAACAGCAAAGACTAGCGGTACAAATCGATAACAACAGTTTAATTCGGTAGGAAACAAGACGCGATCGCTACATTTCCCAAACTTGGAAACCAACTTGCCAAAGCCAGGAAAGTCTCAGCCCTAGCCTTCCAGTTATCGTAAACCCATCGCGACAGAGACATCACTCTGATCGCTCCTAATCACTAAAAAGTGACATTCTCGCTTTTTCGCAAGTTTGTGTCCTTGATAGTGCTTCCAGTGGGTAGATAACGCGATCGCTCAATTGAATAAATTGTCTTTTTTCAACAGCGATCGCACCATACCTCATACTTCACATTTACCTCGGTCTAAGGCACAAATGATTGCTTCAGCAGATCCGGCCAGATCCCCAACTTCTAGCTTTAGAAAGTCCCTCATAGGCGATCAATCCAAAAAGGTAGGGATCTTGGCCCGACATACTGTTGTTCTAGACCACGATCGTCTGCCCATTCACCAAACTACCAAAACTATAGTGCCTGCCAGCGATGAGCATTTCAAACCCCGAAGTAGACATAACAGTGCTATTAACGTCTGTAAAGTTCACCGCACCTGAAGAACCAAAAGAAACCGTATATGTGCCTCTAGTCAGCTCTAGGGTGTCTCTACCACCATCTCCATAAAAATTCCCGCTGCCAAAGCCCTTGAGATAGTCGTTGCCATCCCCCAGAAAAATACTGCCATTACCACCAAAACCACCATTGGCAATCACTTTGTCATTACCAGCACCAGTGTTAATGATCCCATCGTTAAGAATCCCGTATCTGTCTCCAGTACCCGTGATAGAGCCACTCCCTTTGCCCATACTTATATCACCAACATTGACAATACCAGTTCCAGCACTTCCTTTTGCAATTCCAGTGATGGCATCATTATTACCATCTCCCATTGTGATAGTGCAACCAGACTCGTTAAAGATCCCAATGCTTTTCTTGCCTTTTGATATTCCAGTGATAGAGGCGCTGTTACCATCTCCTATAGAAATATTCACGGGACCACCAAAAAACTGGTTGTAGATTCCGTAAGCTCCATCACTAATCCCCGTTCCAGTGATAGAGGCGCTATTACCATCTCCGATGGAAATACTGCCACGGTTAAAGATACCGTTATAGTAACCACCTATTCCAGTGATGGAGTTGTTGTTGCCATTGCCCAAAGCAATAGTTCCACCCTGACGATTGAAGATTCCTGAAGATAGAAAAGCAGTTCCCTCACTTACTGAAACCGCAACTTTTGCCGTTCCAATCCCAGTGATGGAATTATTGTTACCATTACCCATAATAATGATACCACTGCGATTGAAGATACCAGCTATCGAGAAGTTATCAGGAAATTTACTTCCATCACCTTCTGCTTTTCCAGTAACGGAATTATTATTTCCATTCATAAAAATACGGCTATCTTCTTCATTATAAACTCCATACACTAAGTAGCCTGAGCTACTTTTAATTGCCGTTCCAGTAATCGAATTAACCCCCTTCTCCATGATTATCTCACCGAAATTCTCGACACCGAAATACACAGGAGGAGACCCGGAGACTTGTGAGATTACACCAGCCCTGCTGGTATCAACCCCTCCGGATCCAGTGATAGAATCGTTCCCAGAAAATGTATTAACTAAATATTTTAAATTTACGACACCGCTACCATTATCTACGACCTTATCAGCACCATTAGTCCAAGTACCCGACGTTCCATTACTCCAACCTAAATTTGTCAAGTAAGTTGTCATAAAATTCTCTCATTTTTATTGTTTATTTCATTAAAATTTTGTATTGATACACCCCGGCATAACGGACAAATTCTTTCAAGATCAGTTTTAATAGATAGCACCAAGTAAGTGATCCAAGTGCACCTCTATAGATCAACCATTGGGAACGCCAATCAGCACTAAACTGGCGTTCTTAGGTTACTGATTAATGTTTAGGGAACAGAAAAAATATGCCATTTTCGTGTGGTTAAATTGTTCCTTTTTGGCATAGTTAAGAAAAATTTACGTTTTTTGCACAAACTGAGGTGTGTACCTAATAAAATGTGATGAAAGAAACATATCCTGGTTGCTGCAACGTTTGCGCTGCATTATGGCAAACGGTTGGGATCGAAGCGATCGCAGGGTGCATAGACAGAAATCTCGACCAATAGGCGCTAACTGTTTAACGCATACGAAGGCATGTGTATTGGTTGCAACGCTGTCGGGAGGCGTACTAGCGTCGGCGATGAAAGTTGTTGGCTCCTAAGAACTTCTGCCCACGGTTACGCTGTGCTAGCGTCAACATTTGGCGACGCAGCATTGGCTTATTTAGGGGCGGGACAGCGGTGAGGCAAAACGGGCGTAGGTTGTACCAGTCTGTATTGCTAGTGGGTGCAGTCCTCTGCTGTAGTGCAGGATCAGCAGCAATCTCCCCTTTTCACACTTATGAATTGGGGGCAAGCGCCTTCCAGGCCACGGTTACACCCAAAGCCCAAACCGCGATCGCTGAAATCGATGGGGTTTCCCCCCTGGTGATAGGGAAAATACTTTTGGGGCGTGCCTGTCGGTGATCTGACGTTTCCAAACCTGGAAAGTCATTTGCCGCCCAAGGGCATGAAGGCGAACAAGCCGCGCAGTATTGTAGAAACAAGCTGAGAGCGCAAGCAATTTGTCCCATAGTTTCGGTAAGCACTTGCATATCAGCAGGTTTTCTCCCGTACGAAACAAGTAGTAGATCGCCAACAGTTTTCAACCTGCGATCGCAACCTTGTTTTCAAATCCACCTCGCAATGTTCTAGGAGTTTTAACCATGTACTTGAAATATCGTGGTTTAACTTATACCGACAAGGCTGAAACCACACTAGCAACGGTAAAAACCAACCTCACAGCGCATTTTTTAGGACGACACTATTTTGTGCAACAAACGTTAATAGAGGCCACGCGATCGCCCCAAACGTCATGTTTTTAGGCACCAAATATACAGCCTAAAATCATTTTTTGCCCCATCACCTTGAGTCTACCTGTTACTTCGCTTTTCCAAATCACTATCAACTTGGAGCCTTATCATGTCTCACAAAGCTATTTTTGCCGCGATCGCTTGCACCATTATTGCAGTTGGTGGTTGCTCTATCATCGCCAATTCTAATGCCCCCAAATCAGGCCAATCAAACACCACTCAAGTTAGCCAAAACACCTTTGTTAGCAAAGACGGCACCGTTAAGATCTCGGCCCCAAGCAGTTGGGAAAACACCTTAAAAGAAGAGAACTCAGGTAAATACAACCTCAAACTCGCTGAGCGCGCCAAAGATCTCTATCTGATGGTGAGCAGTCGCGAGAAAGTGCCAGGAATCAAACTCGATAAAATTGCCGAGATTGGGGCAACAGGAGCCAAAGGTGCAATGGAAAATCCCAAAATGGAACGCACTAAACTCACCAAAGTCGGTGCTTTCCCCGCCGTTGAATACAAGCTAGAAGGGAAAGCTGCCGGAGCCAATATTGTCATGCTCGTAACCTCCGTGGAGACCCCAAACCATTTCCACATGGTGATGATTGGTGGTGCCCCCAACTCTTTTACCGAAAACCAAAAGACCCTGCAACAAATTGTGCAGAGCTTTAAAGAAGTCAAAAAGACGGCTTCAGCTCAGTAGGCTATATTTCTGTCACCTGCATGTTTGACACCTGGCTGTACCTGCTGTTAGTTGGTACAGTTTTCTGCTTTTTAATTCAAGTTCGTCAAAACCCTCGTAAAAGATTTCAATTTTATAACTAAGTAGGTAGGCTGAGTTAAATGTAGGACATGTTAAGAGTAGCTGTAACACATTCAATTCTTTGGCAGAATGGGTTACGTTATCACCAACCCATTCTACGAAAAATTCCGTTTATTTACAACCATCCATTTATTAGTATTGGCGCATTAACTCCATCGATTCGACTATTTGTTACTCGAAGATGTTTTAGGAGAATCAAAACGAAGAAGAGTTTAATTTTGGATGTGGTTTGGTGTACCAATAAGCCCAAGCAATGAGGACAAATTGAAAGGGCAGACGAATTGCTTGAAACCACCAAGCGTCAGGAATTCCGTCGATATGAATATGATTAATAGCCATGTTTAGGTTGGCTGGATAAACAGCAATAAACAACGCCACCAATCCCCAGGCAGCCAAAGAACTAAGGGGAGGAACTAATAGTGCTAACCCAAGGGCAATTTCAATCACACCACTGATATAAACTATAGCTGTTGGGGCGGGTAAAAAATCGGGCACGATTCGTACAAATGGTTCAGTTGCAGCAAAATGTAAAACGCCTGCAACTACCATGCACACCGCAAGGACAACGCGCAAAACTTCTTTGTTGTGAGTAAATAACCGAATTAACCCAGACATTGGCATCGCAACCACTAGAATCAACAAAGTCATGGTAAGGCGTGGTAACTGGGGATGACATCTGGCTTTGGGGAGGGGTGGGTGCAGGCGATCGCGCACTTTGGCCATCCAGTCTCAGCAGTGCCACTCTAGACGGCAAAACTTGCTTACGCAAAGCTAAAGATTAGGCAATCCTCACAAGATCCTCAAAATTATTCTTTATAAACAAAAGTGTAGTGAGTGATACAAAAAATCGAGTATTCGCTACGCTTAGGGAAGAATCGGACAAAGGAGGATAACGTTATGGTGCGGTCTCCTGTCAGTATGCAGTCGGAGTTTGCCACGCCGCGTGACCAAAGGTTGGTACTGGATTTTAATCAAGTCGGCATTGCAGATGTTCCAATTGTGGGCGGAAAGAATGCTTCGCTGGGGGAAATGATTCAACATTTGTCGAGTCAGGGCGTGAGTGTTCCAAATGGCTTTGCAACCACGGCTCAGGCGTATCGGTATTTTATTGAATCGGCTGGATTAGAAGAAAAGCTGCGGGTGCTGTTTGCCGATTTGGACGTGGAAGATGTCAACGCGCTGCGGAGTGTGGGCAAGCAAGCTCGGATGCTCATGTTACAAACGCCTTTTCCCCAAGATCTGCAAGCGGCGATCGCCGAGCGTTATGCGGCCTTGTGCAACGAGTATGGTGCTGATACGGATGTCGCTGTGCGATCGAGTGCGACAGCAGAAGATTTGCCCGATGCCAGTTTTGCGGGACAACAGGAAACCTATCTCAATGTCCACGGGTTAAAAGGGGTTTTAGATACTTGCCATCGGTGTTTTGCGTCCATCTTCACCGATCGCGCCATCTCTTATCGACAAATCAAAGGCTTCGATCATTTCAACGTGGCGCTGTCTGTTGGAGTCCAAAAAATGGTGCGCTCTGACTTAGCCGCTTCGGGAGTTATGTTCTCGATTGATACTGAAACCGGATTCAAAGATGTAGCCTTTGTCACTGCGGCTTATGGTTTGGGTGAGAATGTGGTGCAAGGCGCAGTTAACCCAGACGAATACTTTGTCTTTAAACCAACATTGAAGAAAGGATTTCAACCCATTGTCAGAAAGCGATTAGGCACGAAAGAAATCAAAATGATCTACGACATTGGTGGATCAAAACTAACCAAGAATATTCCTGTGCCGACTAGCGATCGCGATCTATATGCCATCACAGACGAAGAGGTTCTACAACTCGCTCGGTGGGCTTGCATAATTGAAGAACACTACACTCAAGTGCGTGGAATTTATACTCCAATGGATATTGAGTGGGCTAAAGATGGCATCACAGGAGACTTATTTATCGTTCAGGCCAGACCGGAAACGGTACAGTCGCAAAAATCAGGTAATATTCTCAAATCCTACACGTTAACAGAAAAAGGGCCAGTGCTTACTATTGGTCGCGCCGTGGGTGAAATGGTTGGCCAGGGCAAGGCCAGAGTCATTTTGGATGTCCATCGCATTGATGAGTTTCAAGCGGGCGAAGTCTTGGTTACAAACCGAACCGACCCCGACTGGGAACCGATTATGAAAAAAGCTAGCGCGATCGTGACGAATAGTGGTGGTCGCACATGCCATGCTGCCATCATTGCGCGAGAAATGGGGATTCCGGCGATCGTGGGTTGTGGTAACGCCACAGAGGTCTTGCACACTGGACAAGCGGTTACGGTCTCCTGTTGCGAAGGGGAAGATGGTAAAGTCTATGCTGGGTTGCTGCCGTTTGAAGTGAAGGAAGTAAAGCTGGATAATTTGCCTCGCACGCGCACCAATATCATGATGAATGTGGGCAATCCAGACGAAGCCTTTAGCCTAGCCGCTATTCCGAATGATGGGGTGGGGCTAGCACGGCTAGAATTTATCATCGCCAATCAAATTCAAGCTCATCCGTTGGCTTTAATTCATTACAACGAACTCAAAGATGAACTGACACGATATAAGCTGGCAGACTTGACTAAGCATTACGAGAGTAAACCAGAATACTTCATCGATAAGTTAGCTCAAGGGGTTGGGGCGATCGCCGCCGCCTTCTATCCCAAACCCGTCATTGTTCGCATGTCCGACTTCAAGAGCAATGAATACGCCAATCTTCTGGGGGGAAAAGAGTTTGAACCCAAAGAAGACAATCCGATGATTGGCTGGCGGGGTGCCTCGCGCTACTATGACGAGAAATATTGCGAAGGTTATGCGCTGGAATGCGAAGCAATGCGCCGAGTTCGTAATGAAATGGGCTTGACAAACGTGATTCTCATGATTCCGTTCTGCCGGACTCCAGAGGAAGGCCAGAGAGTCCTCGCTGAAATGGAAAAACATGGTCTAAAGCGGGGTGAAAATGGTCTCCAAGTCTATGTCATGTGTGAGTTACCCAGTAATGTCATGCTGGCTGACGAATTTAGTGCAGTCTTTGATGGTTTCTCGATTGGCTCCAATGACTTGACTCAGTTGACCCTTGGCCTCGATCGCGATTCTGCCTTGGTTGCCCATTTGTTTGATGAACGCAATCATGCTGTCAAGCGAATGGTGCAACAAGTAATTCAAACGGCAAAAGTGCATCATCGTAAAATTGGAATCTGTGGTCAAGCTCCTAGTGATTATCCAGAGTTTGCCCGGTTCTTGGTTGAGCAAGGAATTGATTCCATCAGCCTCAATCCTGACTCTGTGCTGAAGACAATTCTAGAAATCGCTGAAGCCGAGCAATTCTAGCTTTAGTCAGCAGCGATCGCGTTGAGCTACACAATCAACCGCGATCGCCGCTGTTTGTCGATCAAAACAAAAGGTCTAAGCTCTTTGAGGATTCAACCAATGCAGCCATCAACAAGCCGAAGCATCGCGATGATTAACAAGAATACACTAAAAAATTTGGTTGAAAGGAGGACGATTAGATAAAGCATCCAACCGGGAAGACACCAAAGAGGAAATTGAATTTGACTGGTCTTGATCAAAGGGATTACCTAATAAATCATCCACTTTACCTAAACCATTACTGATACTTTGACCTAGATTCTGGAGAAACTTAAAGTCATCATTCACGACTACCCCAATACCCAGATCATCCCTGATTAGGGCGTTGGTAGGATTACTTAAGCGAACATCAAAAGTTTCAATGGGTTCCACGGAGCGATCGCCACGAACTCCCACATGAATATGCTTTGTCGTCTCACCGGGATTAAAGGTCAGCAAACCAGTAACACTGTCATAATCAGACCCAGCGATCGCAGTTCGATCTTGAGTTCCATACCCCACTGTGACCACATCATTCGACGGTTCGGACAATTTAACAGTGAACACAAAGTCTCGAACACCACGATTTCCTTCCAATTTGATGACATTACCGATCGCCAGAGTGGGCGGCTCCCCCGGCGGAATAGCCACGTCATCATTGGTGATGGTTGCGGTGCCCTGCCCCTGGGCGATGGTGGCATTGCTGGGTTGGCCCAAGTTCAGCACAAAGGTTTCGTCCGCCTCCACGACGGTATCGCCCAAAACGGGAATCGCGATGGTTTGGCTCGTCACGCCGGGGTCAAAGGTGAGGGTGCCTGCGGTGGCCGTGTAGTCCGAACCCGCGATCGCGCTGCCATCCGCCGTGCCGTAGGTGACACTGACCGGGGCCGTACTCGCCGCCGACAGATTCACGGTAAACACCGCATTCGTCGTGCCGTTGTTCCCTTCCACCACTGCCGTATTGCCAATGGCCACGGTCGGTAGATCGGGGGTCGCTACGTCGTCATTGGTAATGGTTGCGGTGCCCTGTCCTTGGGCAATGGTGGCATTGGTCGGTTGAGTGAGATTCAGCACAAATTGCTCATCTGGTTCAACGGTGGTATCGCCTAAAACCGGAATCGCAATGGTTTGGCTTGTCACGCCGGGGTCAAAGGTGAGTGTCCCCGTGATGGCGGTGTAGTCTGAACCCGCGATCGCGCTGCCATCCGCCGTGC